>Ga0208696_1000287_pt1 | contig 35238 bp, 28 predicted proteins | sample Sb_taG_9_FD_187711 | JGI IMG/M metagenome (GOLD analysis project Ga0208696, IMG submission 187711) | Peat soil microbial communities from Weissenstadt, Germany - Sb_50d_b_LC metaG (SPAdes) (version 2) | ecosystem: Environmental > Terrestrial > Soil > Wetlands > Peat | place: Germany... | reverse complement strand
ATCCGTGCTCCGGCTGATCAGGAGCAGACGCTCGGTATCGTTGAGCGGAACCACCGCCAGCCATTGCCGCTCGAGTCCGACTCGGGCAAGTGAAGTGCGAGACGGGATCAAATCCCTGGCAAACGGAACCTGCGCTTGGACCGATGATCCGCCCAGGGCCAAGAGCGCGAGTGCCCAGACCGGAGCAAGACGGCAGGACATGGCCTGTTCCTTTCGGATACCCAGAAGTTGCCGCCAACTAATATCGACACTCATCCCTGGCCGACAGTCGGCGCCGCGTCAAGCTGGGCGAGCAAGGGACTTTATCGAGGTTGCACGATATCCAGAAAGTCCCCATTATTATACGAGCCCAATCGCCCGTCTGCTCGACAGCAAGTCACCGTATTCGTGATAGCCGGGTCGTTTTTGTCCGTTGAATTGGCTCATCGATCGGAGGGCGGTTGCATCGATGCCAATTCTATCACGGCAGGAGGAACGGCAATGAGCGACGGCCTGCCCTGGCACCGCATCCAGTTCGCCTTCTCGATCACCTTCCACTACCTGTTCCCGCAGCTCACGATGGGGCTGGCTCTGCTTATCGTGATGTTCAAGGCGCTCGCCTTGCGGCTACGCGACGAGTCCTACAACGAGGTCGCCCGGTTCTGGGGCCGGATCTTCGCCCTCAACTTCGCGATGGGCGTCGTGACTGGCATCCCAATGGAGTTCCAGTTCGGGACCAACTGGTCGAGGTTCTCCCGCTTCTCGGGCGAAGTCGTCGGCCAGGCGTTGGCAATGGAGGGCGTATTCGCGTTCTTCCTCGAGTCGACGTTCCTGGGGCTGTTCTTGTTCGGCGAGCGGCGGCTCGGCCCGAAGAGACACCTCGCTGCGGCCGTCGCGCTGGCGTTGGGCTCTTGGCTCTCGGGCTACTTCATCATCGTCGCAAACGCCTTCATGCAGCACCCTGTCGGCTACCGACTGGGCGATGATGGGGTGCTGCACCTGGAGAGCTTCTCGGTGTACCTCTTCAACCCCTGGGCGCTCTGGCAATTCGCCCACAACATGGCGGCCTCGCTCGTCACGGCCTCATTCGCCGTCGCCGCCGTGGGGGCCTACTGGTCACTGATGGGCCAGCACGCCCGGCACGCCGCTATCTGCGTCCGCGCGGGGGTCATAACGGGATTGGTCTCCAGCCTGCTGGTCGCGTTCCCGACCGGGGACGGCCAGGGGAAGATGGTGACGAAGCACCAGCCGGTGACGCTCGCCGCGATGGAGGGGCTCTTCGAGAGCGGACCCGACGCGGAGCTGGCCATCATCGGGCAGCCCGATGTCGCCGCCCGCAGGCTGGAGAATCCGATCGTCGTGCCAGGCCTGCTCAGTTTCCTTGCCTATGGCACGTTCGGCAGCACCGTCCACGGGCTGAACGACTTCCCGGCGCGCGAATGGCCGGCCAACCTGGAGCTCCTGTATTACAGCTACCACATCATGGTCGGGCTGGGGACGATCTTCATTCTGGTGATGGGGATCTCCGCCGTGTTGCTCCGGAGGGACCGGCTCGCACGGACGCGCCCGATGCTCTGGGTGTTGATGCTTGCGTTCCCGTTCCCCTACATCGCGACGACCGCAGGGTGGTGGACCGCCGAGATGGGGCGGCAGCCGTGGATCATCCAGGGGCTGATGCGCACGGCTAATGCCCACTCGGAGCTCGTCAACCCGGGGGACGTGGTCTTCACGACCCTGGGTTTCGCCGGGCTGTATCTGCTGCTCGGCATGCTCTTCGTCGTGCAGGTCCTCAAGGAAATCAACCGCGGCCCAACTGCGTCACATTAGGACTCCCCCATGGAAGCGGTCTGGTTCGCGATCGTCTCGGCCATGCTCGCCGTCTACGCGGTGCTGGACGGCTTCGACTTCGGGGTGGGCGTCGTCCACCGCCTCGTCGCCCGGACCGACGAGGAGCGGCGGACAGTACTGGCGGCGATCGGACCGGTCTGGGACGGCAACGAGGTCTGGCTGATCGCCGCTGGCGGGGTGCTGTTCATGTCGTTCCCAAAGGTCTACGCAACCGCGTTCAGCGGCTTCTACATGGCCCTCATGATGGTGCTCTGGCTGCTGATCCTGCGCGGCGTGGCGATCGAGTTCCGGTCGCACCAGGATCACCCGTTGTGGCGCGAGTTCTGGGACACGGTCTTCTCACTCGCGTCGGTGCTTCCTGGCCATGGTCTTCGGCACGACAATCGGCAACCTCGTCCGTGGCGTACCGCTCGGTGAGGACGGGCTCCGGGGCATGCCCCTGTTCACGAATTTCCGCCCCGGCCGCGAGCCGGGCATCCTCGCTGGTACACGGGCCTCGTCGGCCTTTTCACTCTGGTCGCGCTGGCTGGCCACGGCGCGCCCTCTACCTCGTCTGGAGGACGACCGGACCCGTCCGGGAGCGCAGCCTGGCCTTCGCCCGAACGGCATGGAAAGCCGTGATCGTGTTGTGGACCGCCGCGACTGCCGCTACTGCATGGGTGCAACCCACCGCCTTCTCCAACCTCGTCGCCCGCCCATGGGCCCTCGTCTGCGTCGCACTGTCGGTCGCCGGGATTTGTGGGGTGTTTCGATTCCCGCGACGCGGCCAGGAGCTCGCGGCGTTTCTATCCTCGTGCCTGTTTCTGCTCGGGATGGTGGCAACGGCGCTGGCCGGAAATTACCCGTTCTGGCTGCGGTCGACCCTGGATCCCTCGTACAGTCTCACCGCCGCCAACACCGTTTCGGCCCGGTACGGGATGGACGTGGCGCTGGCTTGGTGGGCCGTCGGGATCGCCCTGACCACCGGCTACCTCATTTACCTGTTCCGCACGATTCGGGGAAAGGTCGGGGCGGACCCGGGGGCGGGCTATTGAGTCGGCCGTCCCCGGCCTGACCCTCTCGATGGAGAAGGATCTCCTTCGATCGGCACCGGATCACTTCCCCCGCTCGGCCCGGTCCAGCTCGTCGCCAGCAACGTGGCCCAGGTCGGCATGAAGGAAGATCGGGTCGGTCGGCAGCTCCATGTGGAAGCTGGCCGAGGCGTCGATGGCCACCTCACGAGCACACGCCCGCAATTACTCCATGTTGAAGTCACCGGGGAAGGTGAAGTAGTCGCGGATTCACGCCTGCTCCAGACGTCTCCCCAGGTTTTCGCCGACCGAGCACCAGGACGGTTCATTTTTCACGTTCAGCCCTCTTCATCATCAGCAGTTTGGTTTGCCCCGAGAGTTGCTCGGTGACGTATGCTCCGCGAGCGGGTGGGTCATGTCCTCGGGCCGAACCCACTCGTCAAACTGCTCCGCGGTGAGGAAGCCCGTCTTGAGGGCAGCCTCGCGTAGGGTAAGGTCTTCGCGGTACGCCTTCAAGGAAATCTGTGCAGCTTTCTCGTAGCCGATGTGCGGGTTGAGGGCCGTCACCAACATAAGCGAGTTGTCGAGGTGTTCGCGGATGCGCTTCTCGTTCGGTTCGATGCCTGCGGCGCAGCGGTCGTTGAACGACCGGGAGGCCTGGGCCAACAGTTGGATCGACTCCAGGACGTTGTGCAAGATCACGGGCTTGTAGACGTTGAGCTGGAAGTTCCCCTGCGACCCGGCGAAGGCCACCGCGTGGTCGTTGCCGAACACCTGCACGACCACCATCGTCAGCGCTTCGCACTGGGTCGGATTGATCTTCCCAGGCATGATCGAGGAACCCGGCTCGTTCTCGGGGATTCTTAGCTCCCCGAAGCCCGCTCGCGGGCCACACGCGTACCAGCGCACGTCGTTGGCGATCTTCATCAAGGCACCGGCCAGTGTGCGCAACGCGGCACTGACGTCCACCATTGCGTCGTGCGCCGACAGGGCGGCAAACTTGTTCGCCGCCGAGACGAACGGCTTCCCCATCTCCTCCGCGATCTGGCGGGCCGCCACTTCGCCGAACCGCGAGTCGGCGTTCAGCCCTGTTCCGACCGCCGTTCCCCCGATCGCCAGTTCGTAGACGCCCGGCAGCGACCGGCTGACGCCCTCGAGTGCCCGGTCGAGTTGCGCCACCCAGCCAGAGATCACCTGGCCCAGCGTCAGCGGCGTGGCGTCCTGCAGATGTGTCCGGCCGACCATGACCACTCTCGAAAAAAGTTTGGCCTTGGCGTCCAGGGTGTCACGCAGCACCCGGATGGCGGGAACCAGTTCCTCCTCCAACTGCTCGACCGTCGCGATGTGCATTGCGGTCGGGAACGTGTCGTTAGAGGACTGGCTGTGGTTGACGTCGTCGTTGGGGTGGATCGGCCTCTTAGACCCCACCTCCCCGCCGGCGATCTGGATCGCCCGGTTGGCGATGACCTCGTTGGCGTTCATGTTGGTCTGGGTGCCCGACCCGGTCTGGAACACGACCAGCGGGAACTCACCGTCCAGTCTGCCGTCGATCACCTCCTGGGCGGCCCGGACGATCAGGTCGACCTTCTCCGGCGGGAGCTGGCCCAGCTCCCCGTTCGCCAGAGCGGCACACTTTTTGAGGATGCCAAGGGCGCGGATCACGGGCCGGCCCCAGCGGTAGCGCTCCACGCCGATCGGGAAGTTGCGGTGCGATCGTTCCGTCTGCGCGCCCCACAGGTGATCCGCCGGTACCTCGACGGTCCCCAGGGCGTCCTCTTCGACACGGACTCGATTGCATGTATGTTGAAGTTGTGTCATGTCTTTACCAGCGGCTCGTGTAATCGGGCTTGTAGAGTTGACCTTCGACGAAACTCCGCACGTCCCTCGGCTCCTCGAGGTCGGCCAGTTTCCGGGCGAAGATGGTCTCGGCCACCTTGACCGCGACCGCGACCTCGGTCTCCAGGATGTGGCTCTGCGGGGGGTACAGCAGGCCCGAGTCCAACTCGGCCTGGGACACCTGGTCGGCCACGGCCCGGGCGGCGACCACGAACATCTCGTCGGTCACCCGCCGCGACTGCGTGGCGACGATCGCCAACCCCACGGCCGGGAAGACGTACAGGTTGTTCCCCTGCCCGGGGACCAACGTCTTGTTTCCATACCGCACCGGGGAGAAGGGCACGCCCGCCGCGTACAGCGCCCGTCCTTCGGACCAGCGATAGGCCTCCTCAGCCGTGCATTCCGCATGATCGGTCGGGTTCGAGAGGGCAAAGATGATCGGCCGCGGGTTGATGCGTGCCATCGCCTCGACCACCTTTTGGTTGAACGCCTTCCCCTTGGTGCTGACCCCGATGAGGGCGGTCGGCTTCTGGGACTCGATGACGGCAACGAAGTCCTTTGATGGCTCGTACGAATGCGCGTAGGGTTTCTGGAAGTCGTACAGGTCGGTGCGGCTCGGCTCCAGCAGCCCGTTCACATCGAACAGGCAGATTCGGGCGCGGGCCTGGTCTTCAGTTAACCCCTCCAGCGTCATGGCCGAGGCGATCAGGTCGGCGATCCCGACTCCCGCCGAGCCGGCCCCCAGGAACAACACCCGCTGGTCGCGCAGTCTGCCGCCGGTCACCCGCAGCGCGCTCAGAAGGCCCGCGAGGGCCACGCCCGCCGTGCCCTGGATGTCGTCGTTGTAACAGCATACGCGGTGCCGGTAGCGGTCCAGGAGACGCATCGCGTCCACCCCCGCCCAGTCCTCGAAGTGGAGACAGCAGCCCGGGAAGACCTCCTGGATCGCCTCCACGAACTCCTCGACGAACCCGTCCCGCTCGGCGGTCGAGACCCGCGGCTGGCGCAGGCCCAGGTAGAGCGGGTCGTCGAGTAGTTCCCGGTTGTTCGTGCCGAAGTCGATGTGCACGGGAAGGAGGTATTGCGGCGGCACGGCGGCGCAGGCGGTGTAGAGCTGGAGCTTGCCGATCGGGATGCCCATCCCGTTGGCCCCCAGGTCGCCCAGTCCGAGGATGCGCTCCCCCGACGTGGCGCAGATGACCCGGACGTCCTTCTCCGGCCAGTTCCGCAGCACCTCCTTGACCCGCCCCCGGTGCTCGAGGGAGATGTACAGGCCACGCGGCCGGCGGAAGATGTGCCCGAACTTCAGGCACGCCTCGCCGACCGTCGGATCGTAGACGATCGGCAGGAACCGGGCCGGGTCGGACATCAGCACCTTGTAGAAGAGCGTCTCGTCGGTGTCGAGCAACTGGATCAGGTAGATGTACCGTTCAAGGTCAGTGGGCTTCTGGCCGAGCTGCTGCAACGCGCGCCGCACTTGGGTCTCTTCGGTGTCCACGGCAGCGGGCAAGAGCCCGGTCAGGCCCAGTGTCTCCCGCTCGGCCGCGGTGAAAGCGGTGGACTTGTTAAGCTGCGGGTCACGCAGGAGGTCGATCCCGCGCTTCGCGACACTCGTGTCGGCAGTCATGTTCGAGATCCCCTTTGATGGTCTCCTCAGTTGAATGCATCGGGATGGACGATCTCCATGAGGCGGTGATTGTCCCGGTAGTCCACGGGGATGCCGACCACCACCGGCCCGTCCAGCGCGAGGGCCCGCTTCAGCGTGGCCGCGATCTCATCGGGCGTCCTGATCATCAGCCCTTTGGCGCCGAACGACTCGGCGAAGGTGACGACGTCGACGGGGCCGAACTCGACTCCCGAAGCGCGGCCGTACCTGGCCACTTCCTGGAAGCGGACCATGTCGTAGGCACCGTCGATCCACACCAGATGGACGAGATTGCACTTGAGCCGCACCGCGGTCTCGAGCTCGGCCGCCGAGAACAAAAAGCCTCCGTCACCGGAGATCGAGATCACTTTCTCGCCGAGACGGACCAGGCACGCGGCGATGGCCCAGGGCAGGCCCACGCCCAGGGTCTGCTGCCCGTTGGTGATCAGCACCTGCCGGGCGCGGAAGCTGTAGAGGTGGCGGGCCAGCCAGATGTGGAACGACCCCATGTCCAGGCACAGTGTCATGTCGTCGCTCAACGCACGCTGAAGCTCGTGCACCAGGCGCATCGGGTGGATGGGTACACCGTTCATGGCGGCCGCCTGTTCGGCGAATTGCGCCCGGTCGCGGGCGATCTCGCCGAGCAACTCCGCATCCGCCGACGGCGGCTTCCGTTCCATCTGGGCGGCCAGCGCGCGGAGCGTGGCCGCGACGTCGCCGGTCAACTCGACTTGCGGCCGGTAGTCCCGGTCGATGTCCGCGCGGACGGCGTCGATGTGGACGAGGTGGCGCGTGCGTCCCCTGTTCCAGAGGCCGGGTTCGTATTCGACCGGGTTGTACCCAACGGTAACGATAGTGTCGGCCGCGTCCAGGAGCCTGTCGGCGGGCTGGTTGTGGAACAGGCCGACCCGGCCGCCGAAGCAGTTGAAGAGTTCTCGCGACACAACCCCGGCCCCCTGGTAGGTGCACAGGACCGGCAGCTTCGCTCTGGCCAGGAGAGCGCGGACGGCTTCCGCGGCGCGGGGCTGACTGGCGAGCAGGCCGAGCAACAGGAGGGGCTGCTTCGCGCCGTTGATCAGGCTAGCGGCTGCAGCGATCGCCTCGGCGTCTGCGGGGCCGAGCCGCTCCGGTGCAACCGGGGTGAGCACGTCGCCGTCCGCCGCTCCCGACATGATGTCCTGTGGGGCGCTGATGAATGCCGCACCCGGCCTCCCCGACTCGGCGGCGCGAAAGGCGTTCGCGACGACTTCCGACACAGCCTCCGGGGAGTCGATCTCGGCGCTGAACTTGGTGACGGGCCGGAACAGGTTCACCGTATCCATGCTCTGATGGATCTGTTTCAGGCGGTTGGAAATGGACACGGCACCGCCGATCGCGACGACGGGATCGCCTTCCGAGTTCGCGGTGGCCAGGCCAGTCACTAAGTTGGAACACCCGGGACCGGACGTGACGAGGGTCACGCCTGCCTTGCCCGTCATGCGGCCGATGCCGCCCGCGATGAAGGCGGCGTTCTGTTCGTGTCGGCAGACCACCGTCTTGATCCTGGAGTCCAGCAGCGTGTCGAACACCTTGTCGATCTTCGCGCCGGGGATGCCGAAGACGTACTCGACGCCTTGCGCCTCCAGGCTCTTCACCAGCAGCGCCGCACCCGTCTGCGGACCGGAATTGGTCACGGACGTGCTCACGTCTTCTCTCCCTCTGCCCTGGCGAGGTCCGCGGTCGGATCGCGGCGCAAGTCGGCCTTCAAGAAGTCCTCGGTTTCGGGCAAAGCGAGGGCGATGACCGTCTCGCGCTGGATTTGGAGACGCAGGTTCGCCCCGCGGCACTGGAGCAGGTGGCCGCCGCTCTTGCGGTCGGCTGACACGAAGTGTAGGTGGTAGCCGGGCACGCTGAGTGTCTTCGCGTACTCCGGCGTCCAGAACCCGACGAGGGTTCCTGTGACGTCGCGGAACTCGAACTCGGGTTGAACGGCGGCCGCCCGGACGAGTGGGACGCCCTCCTCGGTCCGACACATCGCCCGCGTATGTACGTAATCAAAATGTCCGTCCACCCGGAGGGCGAAGAACACGTTGTCGGAGTGCCGGAGCCCGTCGAACCGGGAGGTCAGGCGGCTCATGTCCGGGCAGTGGTCCAGCATGACCGCCGCGTCGGCTGCGAATCGCGTGATCACCGCGAACGGGCTCAGCACGTCGTCGCCGCATTCCCGCACGGAGCCGTCGGATCGCACCTGAAAGAACCGCCCATCGACGATGACCATCTCGCCGTCGAGGTCCTCGAACGTACCCAGCCCGAGGTCGCCGTGCTCGCGCAGTGTCCCGACGCGGACCGCGCCCTGGTAGATCCCCTCGACGAGCGCGGTGGAGGTCGAGACCTGGTACAGCGTGTGGTGCGAGAGCTGGAGGTACTCCGCGAGCGCCTTGCTGACGATGTGCGCCAGCGGCTCGTGCGTCTTCCGGGTATGGTCCAGCAGGGCCGCCCAGAGGCCTGGGGAGATGGCGGTATCGAGTCGCGGCATCAGCCAGATCCTCCCGCCGTGGCCTGGGGCGCCAGGAGCAGCACGGTCAGGCTCCGGGCGCCCTGGGCTCCGTGGATGATCACCCCCTCGATGTCCCCAGTGGCCGACGGCCCGGCCAGGAAGACGCCGTAGGGGCTGGCGGCGAGGTCGATCTGGCCATAGGCGTCGTGCATGGTCTCGACGACCGCCGCGGGGTCGAGCAGCACCACGAGGTGCTGCGACAGGACCTCCAAGGCGTTCACGACCAGTTCTGCCTGGGTCAGCCAGACGGCCCCCGCCTCCGCCACCCCGAGCGGGCTGCGGACCACCCCGAGGTCGACGTCGTTCAGCTCGTGAGGGTCGCGAACATCCTCGACCCTGCGCGTGCCTGGCACTTCGCTCACAGCCGAGCAGACCACGTTGGCGTCCGGGAACAGTTCCGCCACCTTCGCCCGGGCGGCCGTGGCGTCGGCCGCCTCGAAGGACCTTCCCCCCATCGCCTCCAACTGCAGTCGGAAGTAGGCAAGCAGGGGCTCGTTCACGCCCGGGGCTCCCGGGACCTCGGGGAGCCGGGTGAAGTGCTCCTTGTAGCCCAGCCCATGCTTGACCCCCTTCCACTCGGACCCGGGGATCTCGGGCAGCGGCACGGCGGGTTGGGGCATGTTGTTTCGGACCGCCGCCAGGATCGCGTCCCGCGCGTTCATGACTTCCTCCGGTTCTCGAGGTACCACTGGCGGAACGTCTGTTTGGGGACTGTCGGCAGATCGCGGTGCCTACCCCACGGGTTAAGCGGGTTATAGGGCAGGAACCGCGGCAGGTGCTCCAGGGCCGACTCCGCGGCGGACTCGGCAGCGTGGAAGACCGCCGGGTGGGCCAGGGTCATCCCCAGCGCACTCATGCCCACCTTCTTGCTGAGCTTCAGCATTCCCTTCGCGGCCACAATGGGCCGCCACTTGTAGATCTGGTCGGAGATGTCGATCTTGACCGGGCACACCTCGGTGCACGACCCGCAGAGCGACGAGTGGAAGGGAAGCTCGCGATACTTCGAGAGGTCGAAGCCCGGGTCGAGGATCACGCCGATCGGGCCGGAGTAGGTCGCCCCGTAGCTCAAGCCGCCGCCGCGGCGGTAGACCGGGCAGGTGTTCATGCACGCCCCACAGCGGATGCACTTGAGGGCGTGCCAGAAGTCCGGTGAGCCGAGCCGGTCGCTCCGGGTGTTGTCGACGAGCACCACGTGCAGCTCCCCACCCCGCCGGGGGCCGTGGAAGTGCGACGTGTACTGCGTGATCGGCGAGCCCAGGGCGCTCCTCGAGAGCATTCGGATGAAGACGCCGAGGTCGCGCGCCCGCGGGATCAGCTTCTCGATGCCGATGCTGGCGACATGGAGCGGCGGGACGCTGGTGCCGATATCAGCGTTGCCCTCGTTGGTGCAGACGACGAACCCGCCCGTCTCGGCCACGGCGAAGTTGGCGCCGGTCATGCCCGCGTCGGCCGCGATGAACTTCGGCCTGGCGTTCTGGCGCATCGCCTCGGTCAGAGAGTGCGGATCGGAGTCCTTCGGGTCCGTGCCAATTTTTTCGGCGAACAAGGCAGCCACGTCGGACCGGAGCTTGTGGATGGCCGGCACCACGATATGGCTTGGTGGCTCGTCGGAGAGCTGCTGGATGCGCTCGCCGAGGTCGGACTCGGTCACCTCGATGCCGCGCTTTTGGAGATACGGCGTCATGCCGCACTCCTCCTGGAGCATCGATTTGCTCTTGATCAGCGACTTGACCCGGTGCGCCTGGAGGATCTCGTAGACCACCGCGTTGTGCTCCTCCGCGTCGCGGGCCCAATGGACATGCGCGCCGAGGTTGGTCGCGTTGGCCTCGAACTGCTCGAGGTACTGGTCCAGGTGTGTGAGCGTGTGCTCCTTGATCTGCGAGGCCTGCTCGCGCAGCTCCTCCCACTCCGGCACGCCGGCGACCGCCTTGTCGCGGTTCTGGCGCATCCCCCAGACGAGGCGGTCGTGGGTGGACTCGTGCTCCTCCAGCGCGATGAAGCGCTCGGCGCGCCCTTCGGGATCCACGGCACGGGTCATGGCGGGCCTCCGTTCAGGATCTGGGCGATGTGGATGACCTTGATCGGCAGCTTCAGGCGGTCGATCACGCCCTTCATGTGGAGCAGGCAGGACATGTCGGCTGAGACGATGTACTCGACCCCGTGGCGGTGGAAGTCATAGACGCGGTCGTAGCCCATCTTGGCCGAGACTGCCTCGTCGGTGACACAGAAGCTGCCGCCGAAGCCGCAGCACTCGTCAGGCCGGTCGAGCTCGACCAGTTCGAGCCCCGGGACCTTGGCTAGCAGTTCACGGGTCTTCGAGAAGTAGGGCTCGTTGACCCGCTCGGACGGCCGGACGTGGCCGAGCCCCCGAACCGCGGTGCAACTGTCGTGGAGGCCCACCTTGTGCGGGAAGGCTGCCCACGGGAACGCTGCGACCCTCAAGTCGTCGTGCAGGAACTCGACAAGCTCACGGGTCCCGGCCCGAACCTTCCGGGCCTGCGGGGTCTGTTCGATGGCGTCGAGGTGGAACCGGACGTGGTGCACGCAGCTCCCGGACGGTCCGACGACCGTGTCGAAATCCTGGAAGCAGTGGACGAAGAGGTCTTCGGTGGCGGCGGCATCGTCCTGGCAACCGCTGTTGGCCATCGGCTGCCCGCAGCAGGTTTGATCGAGCGGATACTCGACCGAGCAGCCGAGCCTCTCAAGAAGCTCCAAGGTCGCGACGCCCACTTCCGGGAAAAAGGCGTCGATGTAACAAGGAATAAAAAGTCCAACCTTCATGGGCACAGTACTCCGATTCGAGTCCCTCAGGCGGGGCGAGGTCCGCGGAGGATATCGTGAGCCAGCGGCTCTCGACCTCTGACCGGCTCATCTTACCTCACAAAATGAGCGGCGAGAGGATACAAACACCACCCTTCCGACGCGATTTGCTCGAGTGCCTCGTTGGAATCCATTGCGACGGGCTCGTTCGTCGACTCCTCGTCCGCGGAGAAGCGAGACAAGTCCGGCCGCCCGGACTTCTCTGCCCCGTCCCCGGAACTCCGAGAGTTGCATATGCTGCCCTCGGAACTCATGCGCCTGCAGACGCGATCGCGATCACCTGCCCTGAAAGACGGGCGGTCGCTTGTCGAAAAACGCCTTGACGCCCTCTTTGAGGTCGTCGCTAAGAAATGCCACTCGCCGCAAAGATTGGATTTAGAGAAGTTTTGGCCACGCACTTGCGACTAGGAAAGATCCGTGGTCTGAGGCGTCGCTGGGCGTCTCGACGACGTCCGTGAGAATCGCAAGCTGGCACTCCAAACCCCTCATCTTCCCCGGACAACTGTGCCTGGCTAAGTCTTCACGAAGTCTTCATGAAGTCTTCAAGTCCAGCGGCCACGGTGGCGTCGCTGAGAGCAAGATTCAGCCACTCTTGCAGGATCAATCTCTCGCTGGCCAGTTTGGGCCTCTGCGCCAGAACGTGCGAGCGATACCACGGGCTGTTCTCGCCTGGCTCGCGGCCCACGGCTTCCAGCCAGACTTTGTCTGCAAGTCCCGCTGGACTGCGGGCAAGGTGGGCGTGCGGGCTCATGGTGCTTGGGACCACGAAATGTTTGCACGAGACCTGGGATGGTAGGTTTTCCAGTGCGTCGCGGTCCCCCTGGTCGCTCAGAAGAGCGAAATGGTCGCTCAGAAGAGCGAAATGGTCGCTCAGAAGGGCGAAATGGTCGCTCAAAAGAGCGAAATGGCCGTCAGGGCGGATCGGCTTGCCGATGGCCACAAGTCTTTCATACCCAAGGGATTAGATTGCGTCCCATGACCTTGTTCAACCCCGTTTCTAATCGCCAGACGCCTTAAGGGCGTAAATTGATTAAAAACCCAGGCTGATGAGGGACTGACTCCAGCCGACGAAGCCCCATTGTGAACCGGCCGCGGCCGTTCACGCTAACCTCGGCGCGCTCAGAATCAGGCAGCCCAGACCGGCGCGGAGTGGGACGGGTTTCTCCGGGGATCATGTGGCGGCAGGCCCTGCCGGCCTCACCGGGGGTTGTGCCTGGGCCAGGCAGGCCGGGCACGGGTTGGCAAGGCCGTTGTAGGGCTGGCCGCAACGGGAGCAAAGCCCGGCGCTGCGGCGGAGGGTGGGCAGCGAAGCGCGCAGGCTGGCTCCTGCCACGGTGTGGCTGAAAGCGTCAGCGATCCGGCCGGCCAGAACGGCGAGGTCGGTCTGGATCTTGCCGGTCCGCAAACGGTTGTGAATCAACCGCAGGAACCATTGGGAGAGGTCGGCCTCGAGTGAGACGCGGGTTTCGGCGTCGAGCAGGGGAATCAGAGTCTGGTGGAGCTCGAGCACCCGGTCGGGATCGCTGACCTGCCGCGCCGCATTGAGCTGGGCCAGATGCTGGGACCGGGCGGCCTCGCGAGCTGATTGAATCTCCTGTCGCAGCGACGACAGCCGCGGATCGTCGAGGTCAGCGGGCGAAAACCCGTCCAGCAGCGCCGCTGCTTCGTCCCATTTCCCAGCCCGGATTGTCCGCCGGATCTCGGCCAGCGACTGCTCTCTGAGCCAGTCTGTGGAGGTTGCCGTCGCAGCCGGAGGCAGCGGCGCGGATGGGCTGCGCGGCTCGGCCAGCCGCTCACTCAACTGGTCGATTCGCTCGGCCAACGATCCCAGGATCGACTGGCTCTCGGCTTGGGGCGGTTGGCGATGAAGCGATAACCATTGGACCAGTACGCGGAGTACCGAGCTCACTCCCAGGCCAGCCAGTACAGAGGTTCCAAGTATGCAGATCGCCCCGAGCAGACCCGCGAGCCAGCCGCCCGGAACCGATGCTGCATGATCAGTCGATTCCAGCAACATGCGTGTTCCACCCATGAGGCCAAGCAGCGGGAGCCCCCAGCCGATCAGAAGGGCCACCCGATCGAGCATGGCAAGTCGGCAAGCGAACTCTTCTCTAGCTGGCTGCGTAACAGACGGGGTTGGGGGGCAGTTCGCTGGTGGCTCGGCCGGCACTCCCGTCCGGACCTGGCCAGGATGAGAACTGGTGACCGGCTCATTCGTGGGTAGGCTGTCGTTCATTGGCGAGAACGCTCTGCTTGTCCTCGGCGTGGGACGGGGTGATGCACCAAGGGTGCGGTCGCGTGGCCGCCGGATTCCTTCGACCACCCTGATTCATTATTCCGAAGTCCAGCGTGCAGGACCATTGAAGTCGGCCAGCGTAGGGAAGCCGGCCAGCCCCGAATTGCGGAGACCATCGCGCCGCGCTACACAAGCGGGCCGCGATGGTCCCTTTGGTTCGGATGATTGGCCGGGTCCGGTTCGTCGCGGTCTCAGGAACCAAGCTGTTTGGCGATGCGATTCATCGTGGCAGGCACCTCGAGGACCGATTCGTCGAGATGATAGTACATGCTGTAGGCATCCTCGCCCGAATCCAAGTAATGCTCGCGGACGACCTCGGCCGCGCGGAAGCCGACAACCCGGAAGAAGAACTGGGCCGGCAGGTTGGTCTCGCGCACGAAGAGGGCGATACGGTTCCTCCTCTGGGAGGAGAGTTTTCCGGTCAGCTTGCCGACCATCTGGCGGCCCACGCCGTGGCGTCGCAGCTCCGGGTGGGTGGCGAAGTTGAGGACGTGGATCTTGTTGCGGTGCAGCTCGTAGATCATGAACCCGACGATTCGCTCACCGAGCTCGGCAACCATGCCGATGCAGTTCCGCTGACGGAGGACCCGGAGGAACTCCTCCTCGCACCAGGGATACTCGAAACTCGCATGCTCGATGGCCAGGACCTCGGGCATGTCGCGGCGAATCATCCAGCGAACATGCACTCGGGTCTGGGCCAGTGGGGTAGGAACCGTGCTCATCCAGCCTCCTTCCATGAAACGATCAGGGACGACCGGCTGCACTCTCGCCCTGGAGCGCTCCGACCGCAACCATTGGTCACCATCATCGGCGATGAGCGGAAGTGCTTGGGAATGGAGACGACTGGATAGAGGTGCGTCGGACTCAGGCAAGCGATCGGCCCCACCGCGAATCAGCAAACGAGGCGGATTCTAGCGAAGGGTCATCAGCCTGCCAAGGTCGCTTCTACCGCCATCTCGCGAGATCGACTGACCTATCCCGGCGACGACGATGAACCAGGTTCAAGGACGTCGGTCGGAAATGACCGGTCGGGCACTCCGTCTCCTTCGTTCCCCATGTATCGGCACCGCGCAGGCGAAACGTGAAAATTATGGCAATAACAACGAATGTGCGGGAGAGAGCGAGGTGGGCCCAACGAATGAGCCGAACGGGAATGATCGATAGCTCTATCGAGCGATCAGAAACGACCGAAGGAATACTGGCGATTGCAGGCATCGAAATCGATGTCGCCGAGGCCGACGTCGAGTTTGAGGTCGACGTAGGAGTATTCCTCGGCCAGGTCGGCGGGAGCACCTGGTTCCCTGGGCCACTCGTAGCCTTCGAAGCGGATCGGCAAGTTCAGTTCCGAGTCGATGAATAGCCGCACCTTGTAGAACTGGAAGTCCGGCTGGCGGCGGGTGTGAATCGATTCGATGAGCTGGCAGTGTCGCGGTCCGATCGTCATGTCGGAATCGAAAACGATCACGGACTCGTCCGAGTTGAGTTCGGCCGCCCAGCGGCGAGCGACCGTGTCGATGAGCGCGCCTATGCCCGCGTCGGTGATCGGGTGGCGGTTGTCTTCCATCGCCCGAGACGAACTGGGCTCGAGCTCGAGAGTGCCGGCAAGCAACTTGGTGAATCCCACGTCGTGCGCGAGTATCTTGCCGCCGTTCTGTCCTTCGACGAAGATCGCCTCACGACCCTTGTAGGGGTCCGCGAACTTGAAATAGATGCTTCTGGGCTTGGTCCGGGCCTTCATCGCCATCACGTAAAGAGGCGTCAGCCGGCCGTTGATCCGCTCACGCTTGTAGAAAGTGCATGTGTAGTCGGTCACACTTTCAAACCGTGACTGGCAGGCAGTGATCAGCCGGAGAGCTCGCGCGGCAGGTGGCTCTTCCCCAATCGTGGCCGACGGGGTAGCAGGCTTGGATAGGGCTGAGAGATCCGGCTTGAGCGTCGAGTGCGTACTCGTCAGACCCGTCGTGAGCGCAACCCGCTGCGCGGCGACTGCCGATGACGAGGTCGCTCCGCCGGGTGCCGTTCGATTGGCGATTGACGATCCAGCCCTCACGGTGCCCTGCGAGCTGTCTGCCGCAACCTTCTCGGAGCTCGCTTGCTTGTCCTCAGGCCCAGTGCCGGGAGTATCCGCCAGGACAGAGGCTGCCGAGAGTGTGCCGGCCAGGAGGAAGAGTCCGGCTCGGGTGCGGGAGATCGCCGAGCCGGTGCCAGGCTCGCTCCGAGATCTAAATCGGTCTGTCGGCATGACTGCTACGCTCCCGACCGCGGTTTTCCGGCGTTCGTAAGGAAAAAGACTTGGTTGACCTCTGCGCAAGGAGCGAACCAGGAGCGAACACCGTCCGGCCATCCCGGCCGGGTTACCGGCTGTGACACCTTCAGAGCTCCGGTCCGTACGGTTGCGGAGCCATGCGACTCGAAGTGCGGATTGGCCAGAAACCTCGAACCGCTGACTTACGATTATTCTATCACGCAACTGGTACGCCAAGCCGAAGTCTCGCGTTTTTTTGCCCGCCCGGCTATGCTCGGTTTCTGGATGAGGAGACTTGACCGAATCGCGAACAAGCACTCTGGAAAGAGGCGCTATCACCCGCTCAATCCGGATCACCGGCTCAATCCGGCCCCTCGCCAAGGTTGAGCCTGCCGGTTCTCGGTCTACCGGTGCGTTCCAGCGGCTTCGTGCCACGAAAGGATTGCTGGTGTCTCAACCGAATTACACGATCGAGGTCATTGAATCGGCGCCTTTCGGCCAGAACGCGTTTGTCCTCTGGCAAGAGGGACGGACCGACGCCATCGTGTTCGATCCCGGATTCGATTCCCGTTCCATCCTCCAGTTGCTGGAGAGGCGGAAACTACGGCTAGCGGCCATTCTGGACACGCACGGGCACATTGATCATATTGCGGGCAACGCCGCGCTCAAGCAGGCCCATCCGGACGCCCCGCTGGTCATCGGCCGTAACGAGATCGCCGCGCTCAGCGACGCCGATGTCAATCTGAGCCGCCCATTTGGGATCCCGATCACCAGTCCACCCCCCGATCGCTTGGTGGACGATGGCGAGAAGATCGAAATCGCGGGTTTCTCTTTCGAGGTCCGCGAGATTCCCGGCCACAGCCCCGGCTCGGTCGTCTTCGTATGCACGGCCTACGACCCGCCCTTTGTCATCGGGGGTGACGTCCTGTTTGCCGGCTCGATCGGTCGAACCGATCTGGGCGGCGATTACGAACAGCTCATGTCGGGCATCTTCGCCAAGCTTCTGAACCTCCCTGACCAGACGAAGGTATACCCAGGTCACGGACCGGCCACGACCATCGGCCAGGAGAAGCGCACCAACCCGTTCCTTCTCGATTTCGCCCGGTCCCGACCGCAAGCGCGCTCTTGACACGGTGTTCGAGCTTCATCTTCGCCCGCGGCGGAAGCGATTCGTGGCCATGAATGTCTGGGCGATCGCCGACTTGCACCTCTCGTTTGCCCGGCCCGAGCGACGCGAGCGCTATGCGGCGCGGTGGCGTGACCATGCGGCCAGAATCGAGGCTCAGTGGAAGGAGGCGGTCCGGCCTGAGGACCTCGTGCTGCTGCCCGGCGATCTGTCCATGGCCAGGAACCACCGTGAATTACAGCCGGATCTTGCCTGGCTGGAGGCATTGCCGGGAACCAAGGTGATCTCCCCCGGGAACCACGACTCCTGGTGGAACGGCGTCGAGCGAATCCGCCCGCTGCTGCGGCGATCACTCCGCGCGGTGGGGGGCGACGCGCTGGCAGTCGGCGGGGTCATCGTCTGCGGGACGAGAGGCGTGGGTCCTGCCGGCGATGGACTGCCTCCCGAGCAGCAGGCCGTCATCGACCACGAAGTGGGCGAACTGGAGCGAGGGCTGGAACTGGCAGCCCGGCTCAGAACCAGCCGCGAGCAGCCGCTCTACCTCCTCTGGCACTACCCTCCGTTCGACGCCTACGGCAGGCCGGGTCCCTGGGTGGCTCGCTTCGAGGAGGCGGGAGTTTCGGCCTGCGTCTACGGTCATCTTCACATGCAGGGCCAGTGGTCGCGTGCGGTTCAGGGAAACTTGCGCGGTGTGCGCTACTACTGCGTCGCGGCCGATGCCGTCGGTTTTCGACCATTTCGCATCGATCTGTGGTAAGATTAAGCTCTGCTCGCGACCCAGCCGATCTGCAACCAAGCCTTCCCGAAATCAGACGAGACCACGCCATGAAACCCAGCACCAGCTTCAGGCAGGAGCTTCTCGGTGTCTTTGGTGACCCGGTCGCCGAAAACCCTACCCAGGCGATGATCGAAGCCGCGTTTGCCGAGCTCGGAATGGACTGGCGCTACTTGACCGTCGAGGTCAAACCCGAAGCCCTGGGAGACGCCGTGAAGGGTGCCCGGGCCATGAACTGGAAGGGGTTCAACTGCACGATTCCCCACAAGGTGGCCGTGGTCCCGTTGCTGGACCGCCTGAACCCGGCGGCCAAGATTATCGGAGCGGTGAATTGCGTCATCAACCGGCATGGAGAGCTGGTGGGAGACAACACCGACGGCAAGGGCTTCCTGCAATCGCTGGCCGGCATCCACGGGATCAGAGGATTGCGCGCGGTGATCCTGGGCGCGGGGGGCGCGGCACGCGCAATCGCGGTCGAGCTCGGCCTTGCACACGCCTCGCAAATCACGATCGTCAATCGCTCCCGGGAGCGTGGCGAGGCTCTGGTTCGACTGCTGGGCGATCGTACCGCAGCCGCATCGTCGCTCGTCGCGTGGGAAGGTAAGTATCACATTCCTGAAGACACCGACGTCGTCATCAATGCGACACCGATCGGCCTCTTTCCGGACGTGGAAGCGAGGTTGCCGGTTGACACCGAATCGCTCCAACCCCGCATGATCGTTTGCGATCTCATCCCCAACCCTCCACAGACGCGCTTCTTGCGAGACGCGGCGATGCGCGGGTGCACGGTTCTCGACGGACTGGGCATGCTCGTGAACCAAGGTGTGATCGGTATCCGCCTCTGGTCGGGACGAGAGCCAAGCAGCCAGGTCATGAGACAGGCTCTCGAAAAAGCCCTCCTCTGACAGACCGTCGGAAAACACATTCCGAATCGCTCAAACAGGAAGCACCGACGGAAGTGCTATCCCGACTTCCCTTTTTTACAAAGCCAACATCAGAAAGAGTGACGGGGTTGACATCCCGGTGCGAAACAGAGGGCGCATCTGGACGTCGAAAGAAACTCCGAAAACAAATAGCCGCGAAGGTTTAGGTATTGTGTTACCACGTCCTGTCAGGCATCCGGCACAGGATGTGCTCTACGTGGGATCGTGTCTTGTGTGCATCGGATTTTGAGGTTTTCACTACTCGTCTTTACGACAACCGGGAGACTCCCATGCTGGTTCTGAGCAGGAAGCTAGGTGAGAGAATCGTGATCGGTGACAACATCGTCATCACGGTGGTCAAGATCGACCGCAACCAGATTCGTATCGGTATCGAAGCTCCCCACGACGTTCCGGTCTACCGCGAGGAGATCGCTCCTCAGCGTACCGGCAAGGGCGCGCTCGAGGAAGTCATGGTCTGATCGTCATACTTGAAGCCTTGGGGCGGCGGGTGCAGGCATCCGCCAGTGGGCTGGGCCAGACGGTTTGCAGAGATGCAAGTGTCCGTCGAGCGGTGGCCAGGGCATCCAGTCCCTGCAGCGACCGGCAGTGCTTGAGCGGTTCTACCGTTACAGGGCCGTCATAACCCTCCTCGGCAAGCCGTTTCAGCAGGCCCCGGCAATCGGCCAGTCCGGTTTCACCCGGCAAGGCACGTTGCTGATCGAGCAGCCGGAGACGATCCGGGTTGGCTGAGTCGGCCACGTGCACCCACACCACTGAATCGACGCCCCAGACAAACCCCGCCTCTACTCCCTCCCCGGCTGCAAACAGGTGGAAGGCATCGACCAGCACCCCGACGTTTGGGTGCTCGGCCCGCAGTTCACCTAGGTGCTCGGCCAGTCGACGGTACTGGTGCACGAAGACCGCGCCCGGACCTCGCCGCGCCGAGGCCGGTCCCATGATCTCGAGACCGAGTCGGCTGCCGTGATCGGCCAGGATCTCGGCGATCTTGCCCAGTCGCTCGACGTGCAACCTGACGGTCTGCCTGAGCAGGTCGTCGCCTTCGGTGCCGGGGAAAAACGTCGAATCCGTCTCGGGTAAGACCCAGGTCCCGGTTCGTTGCAGATCGAGCGTCGCGGCCGCGCGAGCATATCGAGGCAGGTCGCGGAGGTCCTCCGCAAATTGCTCGGGGTTACCGCGCCAGTGAACTGGCAGGGGCCAAGCACCCCCGCGCAGTTCAAGTTCGTCCATTCGCCCGCGAACCGACCGCGGATCAACGCCGGATTCAACGAGGTCTCGGAGCAGCAGATCCACTGCGCCAAAACCCGCCTGAGCCGCGACCTCGACGGTGTCGCCGGCCGTGAGCCCAAGACCGACAGCCCGTGCGTTCCATGAGGCATACATCGAAAAAACCTCCGCGAGGTGTGATTTTTCTGGTAGTAGAACGATTGCCGGTCGTGGGCGATAGATCGAGGACCTGCGGCTCTCGGGATTATGGCGGCTGGGTGAAGCCTGTCGATCAGCTCACCACGATCGCTGCGAAGCCTCCTGCCTCCCCCTTGGCGCAGCTGCGGGAAAGGAACAGAATCAATCACTCGCTCCCCGCGGTACTGCGGAAACTTATCGAAGGAACATCAAGAGGGGCGAGACCTTCGACCGTTTGGACCGGCGAGGACGCGAGGCAACTTGGCGATGCTGGCAACCTGGATCGAGACGGCGGCGAAGGGCCGGGGTGGAGGACCGATCCGGGCCGGGATGTGGTCGGCGGCCGTGATCGGCACCCATCCCGTCGAGCACAATCAGCGCGTCTGGCTGGAGATCCTGGCCGACGAGTTGGACCTGGGCCGCATGCCGGCCTACTGGATCGAGAACAAGGCGGGAAACAGCTTCTGGCACGCGCCGATCCCTCCCCAGGCCGTCGGTGTCCGATTGCACTACTGCTCGGTCGCCGAGCACGAAGGTGGGGAGATTGCCCACAGCGCCCACCAGGATTCGATCGTCCGACCGAACCTGCCCGATCGCACGGAGTCGCCGGATCTGCTGGGAGCCACGGCCGAGGGTCTGGTCGGCAACCGCATGATGACGGTCAGAATCGACGGCCGGGGGTCGACCTACGACGTTTACTTTCCGACCGTGGGCCTGCATTCGAACGTCCGGCCCAGGGAAGGCGACCTGCCGCAAAGCCGGTCTCATTTTCGAGCGATCGTCGGCGGCCTGGCGATCGGCCGCCGGCTCGATTGGTTCACCGAGAGAGCTGCCTGGGAATCGTTTCAGAATTACGCCGGCGTGACCAACCTGCTGACGACGGAGCTGACCTGGCGGCACGGCCCGATCCGTGTGCTGATCACGGATTTCGTGGCCATGGGAGACCGCATGCCCAAGAACGAGGGCAAGGAGAAGTCTCCGGGCCAGTACATCAAGCGGTTCCGCATCACCAACGAGGGAACGGAGCTGCGCCAGGCCATGATCGCCGTCTACGTCCAGGCGGAAATCAACGGCGGAGTCGGCGACATCGGGCTGAGCTGGCACGACCAGGATCGGGCTCTCCTGGCCATCAATCGGGGGCACGGCCATTCCAACCGCAAGCTCGCTCGCGATTCGACGATCGAGTTCGCGCTGGCGCTGGACCCCCGCGGCGACGTGGATTGCGAGCCGACGGGCCCCAACGAGGCCATCCTCTACCGGTGGATCGAGCTGCCGGCCGGCAAGCCAGTGTCGGTTGATCTTCTGGTCAGCGGCGCGTTCACCGGCTGGAGCGGCGATCGGGGCACGTTCAAACACTGGCTGCGGCCGGCCCTCACCTGGTTCCGATCGCCCGATACTGACCTGAACCAGGTCGAGCAACTCACGGCCCTGGAATGGGACCGCTTCATCGAGCCGGTACCCGACCTCCACTTTCCGCGTGCGTCCTATGCGGTCAGCCTGCGTCGGTCGGCCCTGGCCGCGGCGCTGCATGCCGATGCCGAACACGGCGCGGTTGCCTCCGGGCTCGACCGGGGCCTGAGTGCGTATTGCTGGCCGCGCGATGCGCTCTGGGTGGGCGGTGCGATGGAGCGGCTGGGCCACCCCGAGTTCAGCAGGGGGGTTCTCCTGTGGCTGAACAAGGTGCGGACCGCGCACCATCCGTTTCTTTACTGGTTCCAGAAGTACTCGATTGATGGCGTTCCCGAATGGGAGACGCCGGCCGTGGACCAGACGGCCATGATTCCCTGGAGCCTTGAGCGCTATTACCGGCAGACTGGCGATCTGGTTTTCGTCTCCAGCGTCTGGCCCATGGTCGAGCAGGCTGCGCGGGTCTGCCAGGGTGATTCGGGCGGGCATCCCGGTCTTACCATGGACGAATCACTGAACCTCATCTCCTCGGCCGGCATGGGCGATCAGATCTTCGGTTCTTTCCTCTATTCAAACGCCTGCGTGGTGGCGGGACTGCGAGCCGCCGCCCGGCTGGCCGTTCTCGTAGGCAGGGCCGAGACTGCGAAGCAGTGGCAGGCTATTGCCGACCGGATCTGGAACGAGGGAATTCTGCGCGAGCCGGCGACCGGTCGCCGCGACACGCCCGGCATGATCGATCCGGAGTCCGGGCGATTCCTCAGCGGCCGAAGAATCTCCACGCTCCGTGATCTCTGGACCCACCATCCCGACTTCTCGCTCGATCGTTCCGACAAGCTCGAGGTCAGCATGCTGGGCTTGGCCGCGCCGCTGGGGCTCTTGCCGGCATCGGACCCGAGGCTGGTGAAGACCGCGCAAACCATCCTCCGGGCCAATAACAAGATCAGCGGCGACCCCGACGTGCTCGCCCGGTTTTCCTATGAGCCCAACCCCGCCAGCCGGAGCACGCCGTCCCACGTCCAGCAAGAAGTCTCGAGCCTGGGAACTTTCTGGATGGTCCGCTACCTGCTCCAGCTCGGACGGGAGACGGGGCAGGGCCGGCACTGGAACCGGGCCATCGCGATGATCGAGGCGATCCTCACCCGGATGTCGCCTCTGGGACTGGTCCTTCGGCCCACTGGCCGGGGGCCCGAGTCGGCGCGGGTGGTAGCCAATCCGGGCGGCAACGCCTGGCGGTTGCACGCCATGCTCATCAACACCATGCTCGACCTGGGGGGCCTGGAATACGACGCGGTCGAGCGGCGGCTGACCCTGCAACCCATTCTCCCGGGGCCCTGGCCGCAGACCGGCATTTCCCGCAGCTTTCCGTGCGGCAAGATCACCTTTCGCCTGGAGCGCCCCATCGGCGGCAACGTTCACCGCCTACGCTTCGAGTCCGAGCTGAACGTCCCGGTCACTCTCAAGGTCAAGATCACCTGCCCGGGCCTGGCCGAACTGGGACCCTGGCATGCCGCCCCGGCCACGCCAGAGCCCTCGTTCGAGCCCGCGACCGGACGCCTCTGCTGGTCCATTCGCCTGCCGTCTGGCAGCTCGGAATGGAGCTGGACGTGGGGATGAATTCCACCCGGCCGTCATGGGCCTAGAGGTGGTGGTGTTTCGACAAAGTCACGCAGGGCGACCGCTGGCAGGACGGCGATATCACGCCCGGAGATCCAGAGCCCTCGGATCCGGGCGCGAATGACGACTCCCTTCTCGAGGTCGTGCCCGAAAAGACCGTAACGGATGGGAAGTTGCCCGGCGATGGCCAAGTCCGGCTTGCCCTGTCCCCAGAAAATTCGCCGCGCGACGTCGTGAGGGTGCACCATTTCCAGGTATCGCCCTCCGGACTCACGACCCGGACCAAGGGCGGCGACCTGGGACAGACCAGGCGCGATGGAGTCGTGTAAGGGCAGGGTGGTGAGCCGCCGGAGATCGGCCGCCGGCATACGACCGTCGTAGCTGAAGCCCGCCGACCGGGAATCGCGCGGCTGAACCCAGATCGAGTCCGGCTCACCAGTGGAAGCGCCAGGGGCGGCGATTCGAGAAAAGACAAAAGTCTCGAGCCCTCTCAGCTCGCCGACCGACGATGCCGAGACCTGGACCTCCAGGTCGATCCCGTTGTGCCGAGAGGTCGGACTCCAGCTAGCCCGCACCTCCAGACCGCCCCACCGCGAGGCGGCATACGTCGCTTCCACCCGCTGCGCGCGGCGCTCCACTCTGACCAGCGACTTCCCGCTGAGAGCATCGGGGTCGAAACGGCCGACGGCGGCGACACCGTCGAGCGCCAAAACACAGTCCTCCGGCCGGTCGACTATCCGCATCCCCGGACGATCGGCCTCGAGCTCGAGTGTCCAGGGCTGGTTGCCCCAGGAAAGCGTGTACTTTGATCCCGAACCTTGCCACGTCCGCTGCGACACGCGATCGAGTCTCCTGATGGGCTCTGGGCAAAGTAGAAAAACCCCGGCGACCCGTATTGCTACGGATCGACGGGGCCGGAACAGAGAAAAGGCCATATGAACGAAGCCGATCCTTCGGCCGGTCGGAGAGGCTTTCGACCATATTGCATCACGAGCGACAGCATTAAAGCTACCTAATGCAACCCTGTTGTCAAGAGCCTGGTATGAATCATTCCAATTTTTTGTTTATGGTAATCTTAAGGCTTTTTCAGCGAACAATCTGGGCCAGATGGAACCGGTGCGGCCCGGGCACGGTGACCTGCGGGAACTGGTAGTAACGGGCCGAGCGGTCATGTGGATCGATCGTGAAACCCGGCTCTTCCCGGACGTGAAGCCGGGTGCCTTCGGGGGTCGATTCGAGAGAATCGAGGGTCCACGAGCGGCTACTACCGTCTCCATGCTGAACGATCAGGGTCCGCCCGGCGACCGCGGGATCGTCGGCCAGGCGATCCGGCGTGAGAAACCAACCAGGTCCACGCTCGGTGCTTTTCCGTATGCTGGCGGTCAGCGTGCCGGCCAGACTCGCCTGCGAGACCAGGCGGCCCGAGCCCTCGGCGAACGTCCCACCCGCCAGCACCAGGCCGTGTTCGCGAACCCGCAGCGCCAGACCGTCAAAAGAGACAAAATGCCCGCCCGGCAACTGGACCCGCTGGGTTGCTCCCGGTCTCAGATTCACCAAGACATATTCCAGGCCATCGATCGTTTCGACCCGCAGGACCACGACCTCGGGCGACGCGGACACCCGGCCGACCCGCCGCAGTGGCTGAAACGCCTTGCCGACCGGCTCGAACAGGGTCACAAATCTGGAATTGAGAGACTGGCCCTGCGCGGTACGCCGCAAGATCAAGCTGGCGCGCCAGGGCTCCTCTCCGGCGAGCCGGTTCTTCTTGTCGGCCCTGGTCGGATCGGGGCTGACAGCCGTGAAGACGGCCATCGGGGTATCGCCCAGCAGGTGCAGGCGGACACTCGGAGGCAGGTCTGTTCCCTGCGCCTTCGAAGTGCCCGGTAGTGCCGCTGTCCCGGCCGGAAGCCCGGAACCCGCCAGGATAACCAGGCTCGGCCCGGTCAAGCTGGCCTGCGTTTCGAGACGGAGCTCACCGTAAGACTGCACAAACCATCGACCCTGCTCGGGCCGCGCCCTTGGCAGGAAGGTGATCGACGAGGGGAGCAGGCTCGGCGGCGGCCGGTTCGCGGGAACGGTCAACGCCCAGCGGTCGTTTCGCCCCGGGGCGGCATGAAAGAACTGGTCGTGCTGTGACCCGCCCTCGACCTCGAAAACCGAGACCGCGTAGCAACTATGATCACTGGCCGTGACAACCAAGGTCTGACGATAGCGCGAGGCGGAATGAGGATAGGCCCGCGGGTCGTCAGCGCTGACCACCTGGAAGTCGGGATCGGCGGCGAAAAAGAGAAAATCGCTCCCCGCCGCCGGCTTGCCGGCCAGGAGCGGCGTCTCCCGCTGGTTCAGGCCATCGACCACGACCGTGTTGTGACTGGCCGTCGCAAGATCCCACCCGGTCGCCGTCGCGCCGCACTCGTCCAGGTCGTCGAGGACCGGCACACCGGCCGCCGAGAGCCGCATCGCCAGGCGTTGAAAGTGAGGCCCGCTGTAGCCGTCCAGCCCGCGAACCTCAAGATCCAGAGCGGTTGCCGACCGGCCGACAGCCAGGCGAGCCAGCCCCGCGCCCCCCAGCAGTACGGGACGGCGGTTGACCACCGGAGCGGCAACGCCGGACCAGGTGGCCCGCTGGACCTGGTCGCCCGCAAGTCGAGACCCGATCGTGGCGCTTGCCGCCCGGGCCAGACCGATCAGGGGAATGCCGGCCGCGACGGACCCGGCTCGACTCGGGTGCGGTAACGTCGCGGAGGAGTTTGCCGGCATCGAACGAGACGCATCCGGCTCACCGGCAAGCATGATGCCCACCCAGCCATCGAGCAAGTCCAGAACTCTCCGGTGAGCCTGGACCTCCGCCTGGCGCCAGAACCCGTCGTAATAGAAGCCGCGACGCAGGAACCCGTCGAGCCGTGATCGGGCCTCAGTGATGAGCGCCGGGTCGTCGACCAGTCGTCCGACTGCCACCATTCCGCGATAGACGTGCAGCGCGTCCTCCGAGAACTCCTCGGGCTGCGCACGCGCGAATTCGGCCGCAGCGCGGAACAGTTCGCGTTCGACCGTCATCCTCGGCGCGGGATCATCGAGCAGCTTGCCGGCCTCGGCCCACGCCGGGTCATCCCGGATCAAGGCATAGGCCATCACGAGGTTCATCGGCACCTCGAGACTGCCGGTCCACTCCCACTTCCCGGTCTGATAAGCCCGCCGGTATGGCGGCTGTAGCCGCGCCGGCTGAATGTACTTGGGACAGCCCGGCTGATCGTAATGGGTGGCGTATGCGGGGTAGACCTGTGCGAACCTGAGGGTGATCACGCAGGCCAGAACCGCCAGCCTGGGATCGCGGGCCGCCGGCGGCCGGGCGCGCGATTCGGCCGCGGCGTAGAGCGCGGCTTTGGCCAGGTACTTCCTCGCCTCGTAATCGATCCTGGCCTGAAGAAAGAGCCGCTCGTCGGGATAGCGCGCCTTGCCCTCTTCCACGGCGTGATAAGGATAATGGTGGATGACCCCAGGAAGGACCTCGACCGTCTCCTCGGGAACCTCCTTGCCGTTCGCCTTGGCCGGATACTTCTCACTGGGAACGATCACGCCGCAGCGGCGACATTTGAGAGCCTTGGGCTGCTCGAGCGACCAGACCAGGGCTTCGTCGCGTTCCTCGGCGCCGCAGGCGGGACAGCGGCAGAAGCGGAGGCCGGACTGGACCGGTACCAGGTCAGCCACTTGCTTGGGATCGAGACGCAGCAGCGCGCGTCCGCTGGGACTTGCCCAGAACTGGGTGCGCCAGGCGGCGGGAATCTCGGCCTTGCCGAGAAGTTCGTCGTTTCCCGCCGGGACCGAGGCGGTTCGCCCCGGTCGCGCCGTGGCCATTGTCACGCAGCACGTGACGGCCAGGGCAAGGACCACGCTGCGCCAGCCTGCCGCCATGGCTGGCGAGCGGCTGCCGCGGCGATCGTCCGCTCGCTCCCCCGCGACCAGGGGTCTCACTCCGACCTGGGTTCCATCCCATGCCATGGCGTCCATGTCCCTTGCTCGAACTTGGTTCGACAATCGGCCGGTTCCGTAGCCTTCAGAGAACGCGCGGTCAGGGAACCGAGCAGCCCAATCAAAGCTCGGCCTTGCCGCCGCTAGCGGAGTCCATCGCCTGGGCCAGGTCGGTATCCCGGCGGCCGGGTTCCAGCACGAACAGGGCAACAGGACCGACGGTTTCGCCCTCGGCCAGCCTCAATCCATCTCGGTTGTGGCGAGCCCTCTCGAGCTGAGACTGTCGGTGCGTTTCGCACGTCAGCCCATAGTTCTTCAGCTCCCGGCTCGTCCCATCGCTCCAGACCGCACCGACTTTGAACAACGCCAGTTGGTTGCAACTCGGATGCGAGCACCTGGGACGATAGCAAAACACCTGTTCTTCGGCCATGTCTCGCCTCCCCTCCTGATTTCTCACGTAGCGTGGACGGATCCCAAGGAAGCCGGACCTCATCCATGATCAGGAAGAGGCGGCGGGATCCTGGTATGTCCTCCTCGCATGACCTCGTTTCGCGATCCTAACGCCAAGTCAGATCGGACGCAACGTCGAGGCAACGGAGGTTGGGTCGGCCGGCAGGGCTTCGAGCGCGGCTGGGCGCGGTCGTGGCCGTCAGCCCGCGCCGGGACGGCGATTTCCGCCCCGACCACCGAGCGACAGGAACGCCGCGATCACGAGAGCGCTCAGGATCGCCACGCTTGCCTTGGCCCAGTAGGGCAGGGCCGAGGCAGAGATGAAACCCTCGATGAAGGCGGCCAGCACGAAGAGCACGACCGAGGCTCCCAGCGCAGGCAGTGCCCGAGTCGCCTCGCGCCGCAACGACGCCGGGCGGCTCTGGCCCTGGGTGTCGATCAGGCCCCAGCCCATCCGCAGACCCGCCGCCCCGGCGACCACCACGGCCGTCAGCTCGAAGCTCGTATGCGCGGTCACGAAGGTGAAGAAGTTCGAGGCGTGCGGGCTGACGGCCATGGAGCCGAAAAGGGTGCCCAGCACGATGCCGTTGCTCAGCAACTGAAAGAGGCTTCCCACCCCGAAAAGAATTCCCCAGGCAAAACACTTCAGTCCGATCGAGGTGTTGTGCTGGATGTAAAAGCCGGCCATTGCCGTATCATCGCGTCCCGCCCCCTCCTTGCTCAGACTCTCGATCGGACGAGAGTACATGTGGTCGATCGACTCAAGGACCTTGTCGCCGACCACCTGCCGTGAGAACTCGGGCTGGGCAGCGGCCACCAGGGCGCAGATCAGGAACGAGACCACGAAGACGGCCGCCGCCAGCCGGAGGGCCGGGTCGGAGCGAAGCGTCCGGGGGGCCGAGTCGAAGAGGACCCGACCCCAGTCCCGGAAGTGAAATCCCTGGGCCCGGTACAGGGCATTGTGCGCCCGTCCCACCAGCCCGTGGAGGTACGCCACCGTGTCCCGGGGAAGATCATACGATTCGGCCAGCATGAGGTCGCTGCAAACGCCCCGGTAAAGCTGTCCCAGGCGAAGCACATCCGCCGGTTGGCAGCGGCGGATGTGGCGCTCGGACACCTGATCAACGAGCCGTTCGAGCTCGCGCCAGGAAGCCTCCCGCTGGATCAGCCGATCCGCGACTCGCATTCGCACGTACCTCGAGAGTCATCCGGTTGCCGCACGAACCGCATTGCTCCTGGTTCGCTCACTCGCCCAGAAAGACCCGGTGATAGACGGCGCAAAGCACAATGTCGGCCGGCTCAGAGGGCGCCAGGCCAAATCGAGCCCGCAGAGGCCGGGCCAGCGGCTCGGCCATCTCTTCCCGCAGGGCGCGGCTGAACCGGTGACGACGCCGGACATAATCAGACAGGGCCCGCGCCAGGTTCGAGCCGGCCGCGATTCGCACCGGCAAACGGTCGACGATGGCCCGCACGCGCGGCTCCTGAATACGGAGCAAACCGAGTCGGGGCCGGCGCTGCTCGATGATCACCATTGTTCCCGCGGCCAGATCCCCCAGGCGCTGGAACTTCCCGGAGAGCAGCATGCTCGAGAGCCCGAGCATGAAGAAAAACGGCACCAATCCGTCCACGGCCCCTACCAGGTTGCGCAAGACCGCCTGCGCGCCGGTGATCGGCACGCCGCGCTCCGAGACCACCCGCAACCCCAGGGCGCGCTTGCCCGGAGTCTGACCGTTGAATACACCTTCGCAGAATGCCCCGTAACCCCAGGAAAGCAAGAAGTACGCGACCAGGGCCGGGCCTATCCCGGACGCCGCTCCCAGCGACAGCAGCAGCGAAACGGCCGCCGCACCCACGACAAGCAGAGCCAGCAGGCAAAGGTCCACCATGTACGCGGTGAAACGGCGGAAGGGTCCGCCGAGGGGATATTCAAAGACGATGCGCTCCGGCGTCATCAAACGCACCGTGGCATCTATTGGTACATCGGTCAAGCTGGCGGCTGAAGGCTGCGACATCCCCGTTGTTTCCCCGCGACGCCTGGCATGACCTTCACTAGGTCGACGCCGGCCTGGTCCTGCCTCCTTCGGAAGCCAGGGCATCCTAACGCGAAAACGCTGTGGTCCGCAACCGGACAAGGATCATGCGGTCTGTCCGCGCAATGCGACACCGATCAGCATGCGTCACCGCACGGCGATGAGATGAAGAGAGTGGAGGGGCCGCTCAGGGAAGAGGGGGAGGGGGAGAGCGGAAAAGACTGGAAAAGTCGATCGAGTCCAAGAATTCCGCCGGGACAAGATCCGCGTGACCGGTTCTTCAGTCCATGGATAGCCTGACGGCAGAGCAAAAGCCATCGTGAAAAAAAGAGATATTCAAATCATCAAACCTGGGATCTCGCAACTTGCGGTCATTCTTTGTCGGTCGCCGCCGGGTCGCTCTCGGTGCCGTCGAAAATGGTCGAGATCAGGGCGTCCCGCTTCAGCCGCGCGAGAAAAACCTCGCGTGCCTTATGCATCTTGTTGTACATGACCTTGTTGCGCATCTGGTCCTGGAGCTCCTCGAACGAGGCCGGCCCGGCTGCGCGACGGTTCTCGACCAGCACGATGTGCAAGCTGGTTGGGCCCTCGAGAACCCGGCTGACCTGATTCAAAGGCAAGCTGTCCAGCGCCTGGTTGACCGCCTCGACCGCATAGCTGCCGGGTGAGGTCTGCATCAGTCCGCCCTGGGCTCGAATGCTGCTCGGTCCCTCGCTTTCCTTGCGGGCCAGAGTGGCGAAGCTCTCGCCGCGTTTGAGCCTGGCCAGCAAGTTGTCGGCCTTGCGGCGGGCATCGGCCGGGTTGGGATGGTGGCCCTTCTCGACGACCAGCTCGCGCCAGGTGATCTGGGCGGGTCGGTCATACTCCTTGTCATGGAGATGATCGTTGTAATACCTGAGCATCTCGGGAAGCTCGACCTTGCGGGCTTCGGAGAGCTTCTGGTCGACGTACACCGTGCTCAGGAACTCCTGCCGGTGGTTCTGGTGCAGGAACTCCAGGGGAAGGCCCGCGTCGGCGAGCTTCTGCTTGAGCTGAAATTCGTTATCGGCCAGGTAATGCCGCATGAGCGGGGGCAGTTCCTCCTCGCGCCAGTACTTGTCGGCGGCCTCGTAGAGGCGGTCGAGCTGCTTGGGGTTCTTGAGCACCCGCTTGGCCTCCTGGTTGATCAGGGTCCGCTCGATCAGGTGGGCGAGCATGCTCTTGGCTGCCATGTTCAGTTCCTCCCGGCTAAGGCTGTGACCGGGATTGCGATTAATGAGCTGCGCCTTGATCGTGAGAACCAGGTCATGAAGCGTGACGACCTCATCGTTGACCCGGGCCGCGGCCCGTCCCGCTTCTTTCCAGTTCTGATCTTTCGCCATATCCGTGAGGCTGTCGGGATTGAAAGACGCCAGGCGTGCCGCGGAATCAGACTGCGGCGCCGGTGGCGCCGCCGCGGTCTGGGACGATGTCCGGTCGGGGGCCGAGGCCGTGCTCGCGGAGGGCGCGCCGGCCTGGCCATTCTGTGTTGTCGGGGCCGGATTCGTCGCCGAAGCGCCCGGCGACAGCGATCCTTTGGTGGGCTGAGGATCGACGGGAAGCTCCGGCGCGGTTTCCAGCGGGAAATCGCCGGGGCCCCCGGCAGCACCCGCTGACGATGGAACAGGCTTTGCCGCCGCCTCAGCCGCGGGGCGTTGTGTGGCCTTGCCCTTGGCAGCGGCTGGCGGAGCTGAATCGATGGCCGGCATCAGATCGGGATTGGGCCCCAGTAGTTGATCGGCCGTCGATGCCGGACCACGGGGAGCCTGGGCAGCCTGAGCAGGGGTAGGCGTTGGGGCGGACAACTGATTCGGGGCAGCGGTTGGAGCAACGGCGGCCGGAGCCATCGCGCTTGGAGCCACCGCGGCCGGAGCCACCGCGGCCGGACCCGCAGTTGTCGGAGCCACCACGCCTGGAGCCACCACGGGCTCGAGCGGGGCGCCCGGCGCGCCGACGGCCCGCGGTTCCTCGACGGGCGGCAGCGCCTGGTCAGGCGATGGAGAGCCGGCCGCCGCGGCAGTTGGAGGAAGCTCGCCTGGCGATCGACTGACTTCAAGGTCGGCCATCCCGGGCCGCTGTGAAGGCACAGTCTGTACCGGCGGGACGGTCAGTGCTTGAGCCGCCTGCGAATTTGCGCCAGCCGCCGGCATGCCGGCGCCAGCGAGCAGTCCAGTGGCACCGGCTGGCGGCGGACTCGAGGGCGACGCAAGGACGGCGGAGGAAGGGGCGGACGCACGGCCCGCGGGATCGGTGGACGATGCAGGTCCCTGAACCGGGCCGGAGCGCGCAACCTGCGGTCCCGGCGGCGTCCTCGCTGGTCCGCGCGGCGGAATGAATTCGCCCGACCAGTTCGGGTTCTTGGGATCAGGCAGTGTCGCTTGCACGATCGCCGGATCGCCGGTGCCCCGATTGATCGTGTCGCTGATCGCAGGCAACGGCTCCATGCCGATCGGCTGCCCACGCGAGGCTGCACCTGGCACCGAAGAGCGCGACTGAGCGCATCCCGCCAGCGCCAGGCCAAGCATTCCGACTGCGATTTTTCGTCTCATGACTGAAACACTCTCCATCCTTGGAGAATTCGCGCCGCGCGATGTTGAGGAACCGCGGCGCGGAACCGGGAAGACCGGCCATTGCGGCCGCTCCTGAAGTAACGGGTCTTGGAGAAAACACCAGGAACTCTGCCCTTTCTGGACATGCGTGGGCGGGCCTGGCACATCAATCCGACCGGACCGGGACGATCGCGCGCAACCGAAAGGCGTGCGGTATCCCACGACCACAGCATACCGCAATCCGCCCGCGCGGCAAGAGCGGTTCCGCAACCGCGATCCGGCTGCAAGTGGCGGCGGAATCCTGCCTTCACAACTGTCCGATCTGGAGCCTTACAGGGGCCTGAGCTACTGATGGCCAAACAGCTTAGGAAAAAAATGCGAGCCTGGCCACGCCCCCCTTACAATGGCCGTGCTGATGATTTCAAGTACGCTTCTCATGGCATCCGGGTTACCGGGCGCGCTCAATCCACCTGACCATGTTATCTCTCAATCCAGAGGGGAGATCACGCATGAAAACGATTCAGCCTGGCCGGAGAATCTGTCTGCCGCAGGGATCAGGTCTGGTGCGCGGGCTCGTCTGGCTGGCCGTGGCCATGAGCGTGGGCGGATGCTTCCAGCGGGTTGAAAACCAGGGAGTGCCCGCGACGGAGTCGGGGCCGATCGACGGATCGCTCGTGATCTACTCGGCGCTCGATCGCGAGTTTGCCGAACCAGTGCTGAAGGATCTGGCCAGGCAGGCCGGCATTGCGCTGCGGAGCAAGTTTGACGTCGAGAGCACGAAGACTGTCGGACTGACCAACATGTTGATCGCCGAGTCCGTCCAGCCCCGCTGCGACCTGTTCTGGAACAATGAGATCCTCAACACCATCCGGCTCAAGGAAAGAGGTCTGCTCCAGCCGTACAGGCCGCGGCACGCCGAGGACGTCCCGGCGGCGTTCAAGGACCCCGACGGCAACTGGTTTGGGTTTGCCGCGCGTGCCCGGATCTTGCTGGTCAACACGAGGTCCGTGTCCGAGGCGGATCGTCCGAAAGGACTGGCGGACCTGGTCAATCCACGGTGGAAAGGCAAGATCGGCATTGCCAAACCGCTCTTTGGAACGACCGCCACGCAGGCTGCCTGCCTGTTCGCGGTCTGGGGCGAGGAGAAGGCGAAGGCCTTCTTCCGGGATCTCAAGGCCAATGAGGTCCAGGTCTTTTCGGGCAACAAGCAGGTCGCCACGGCAGCCGGCTCAGGGCAGATTGCGTTCGGCCTGACCGATACCGACGACGCCACGGGCGAGATCGAGGCCGGCAGCCCCGTGGCGATCGTCTACCCGGACCGCGAGCCCGGCCAGCTTGGCACGCTCTTCATCCCCAACACCCTGGCCATGCTCAAAGGCGCTCCGCACCCCGAAGCCGCCCGGCGCCTGGCCGACCTGATTGTCAGTCCGGAGGTCGAAGCCGCCCTGGCCCAGGGCCCCAGCGCTCAGATACCCTTGCTCAAGGGCACGAAGAAGCCCGCCCAGGTCGAGACGCCTGCCACCGTTCACCCCATGAACGTTGACTTCCAGGCCGCCGCGAAACTCTGGGACCAGGCCGCCGTCTTCCTCACCGCGGAATTCGCGGAGTGATCCATTCCAGCCCCAGCTCCGACTCAGAGCGAATCGGGCGGAGCGGAAATGCCCGTACCATTCTGAGATAGCTGTCGTCCCTGCCATGCTGGACTGAGTGCGGCGACTGCCTTGCCATGATTCGCCCCTCACCGGTTCAATCGCGTTTCCATTGCTCCCGGGCGTATTCTGCATGTGTCAAAACATGCAGGATATAGACCTTGCCTTTTTCAAAGCTCATATAGCAGATCAATCGGTATCGATTCCCCAGACGATGAGCCCAGTAACGATCCCTTCTCCTTATCTTCGCCCGGTCCGCTTGTCTTCGCCCTCTGGGTGAGCTACTGACCTCGCAAGTCGGCCACCGAGATATCCAGGTTCATCCGATCGCCGATCTCTTCGAGCCCGGCTTCCCAGGCCCTCCGAGACAGGTTCGGCGGCACAATGACCCGGGCCATCATGGCGAAGAGAGGGACGCCGCTGGTGGGTGCCGGCGTGGATTCGGAATCCGCGGCTTCGATGCTGATACCCTGTTCCGAGAGGTAGTGAGCGATTTCGTGGATGATGCCCTCGTGATCGGCGCCCTGGACCTCGATCCGATACGGGAGCCAGCCGGGGTAGACCTCGGCATAGGTCTGCTCCGCCGGTGTTGTCGTCACCTTGTGGCCACTGCCGGCGAGAATTTCCAGGTCGTTCTCCAGGCTGGAGAATTGCTCCGCCGGCATCGAGACGAGCATGAGAATCGCAAACTCGCCGCCGAGGCGGGCCATCCGACTGGTCTCCACGTTGCCGCCACGTTCGAGCAGCAACCCGGTCACCTTCTCAACGAACCCGATCCTGTCGGGGCCGGTCAAAGTCAGGACGAATTTCTTGTGCATGGAGAGCCATCCCATCCGAAAAGGGTTGCAGGACGATGCTCTCTCATCATAGCCCCCAAGCGGGCCACGCATCCACGGTCCGGATTGCTCACGTGGCGTCAGTGCGGCGCAAAAAGAGCCGCGGCCTGACAGGCCAGGGTTAAGGCCAATACCGTTGAAATAGCAGTAACGCCCTTGGTCGAAGGGACTTCTGGCTCCCTCTCCCCTTGCGGGAGAGGGTTGGGGTGAGGGGGCTGGGCACGACCAACCGCCTTGTCCGAAGGGTCGAGCTAG
>Ga0208696_1000278_pt1 | contig 36132 bp, 32 predicted proteins | sample Sb_taG_9_FD_187711 | JGI IMG/M metagenome (GOLD analysis project Ga0208696, IMG submission 187711) | Peat soil microbial communities from Weissenstadt, Germany - Sb_50d_b_LC metaG (SPAdes) (version 2) | ecosystem: Environmental > Terrestrial > Soil > Wetlands > Peat | place: Germany... | reverse complement strand
ACCCATTCCGCCCCGTCCCGGACGGCACGGGCCTCCATGAACGTCGCGTCGCTGCCGTGCTCGGGCTCGGTGATGCCGAACGCGAAATGCCGCCGGCCGGTGGCGAGATCGTCGACCCACTCCTGCTGCTGCGCCGCGCTGCCGTAGTGCAGCATCAGCAGCAGCGCGACGTTGTTGCCCACGATCGCGTGCTCGTTCTGAAGATCGCAGTGCAGGCCGAGGCCCTTGCTGGCCAGGTGCTCGCGGATCACCGCTATGCCGAGGTTGGTCCCGTCCCGGCCGCCGTATTCCTTCGGGAACGCGTACCGGTAGTGCCCGGCCGCATCGGCCCGCCGCCGGGCCTCCGCGAGCAGCGCCTCCCAGTCGCGGCTGGGCAGCCCGCCGCGGTCCCAGTCGGTTCTGGCGTCCTCCCGGCGGTGGTCGAAGAACCGGATGTTGTCGGCCTGCCGCTCGAGCGGCTTGATCTCGCGCTCGATGAACTCGTCGAGTTCTTCCAGGTACTGCCGCAGGTCTTCGGGCAGGTTGAAGTCCACGTCCTCGTCTCCTTCTGTGCTCCAGACCGGGGCTCATCCGGGTCGGGCCAGGTGGCCGGGGTTAGCGACCGCGAGCTTGTCGATAGTCGTGGCGCGGACCGCCGCGATGACATCGTCGAAGCGGTGATCGAGCGACCCGTCCCGGATGGCCGCGCAGAGCTCGGCATCGTCGGCGCAGCCGAGCGCGGCGAGCCTGGCCCGGTGGTCGCGTGCGTGGCCGGGGGCGAGCATGGCCTCGCGCTCGGCGATGCGCAGTGCGTTCGCGGCGACCCGGGCATGAAACGCCAGGGCCGGATCGGTCCCGGCGACCTCGGTGGCGAGGAACTCGCGGACGGCACGGAGCAGGCCGGGTCCGGTCGGCCGGTCGTGAGGTGCCGTAGCCGGGCGGACGGTATCCTCCAGGGGGTCCGTGACCTGCACGGGCGCGGCGTGGCCCAGCGCGAGCAGGACGTCGTATTCCTGCTCGCATACGCGGCGGCCGAGCACCGCGAGCTCGATCGAAGGCTCGGCGTCCGAGAGGTACCGCGCGGCCTGCCGACGGCACAGCAGAGCCCACCGCACGGTGCCGTACAGCTCCCACCACCGCTGGGTGGCCTCGTCCGGGGGGGTGCCGCCGCCTTCGGCGTAGCCCGACATCAGGTCGGCGCGAGCACCGAAGCCACCGACGGGGTTCGCCGAGCCGAACCGCCAGGCCTTAGTGCACAGCCAGCCCAGGTCATGCATCGGGTCACCGCGATGGACGAGCTCCCAGTCCAGCACCCCCCGCAGCCCGTCCCGGGCCACGATGAGGTTGCCGGTCCGGAAATCGCCGTGCACCAGACCGTCCGCCGAGGGGGGAGGCCGGTGCGCGGCGAGCCACCGCAGGCCGATCTCAAGCGCAGGCCGCGGCTCGGCGAAGTCCTCGTACAGCCCGGTCACCTGGCTGAGCGCGTCGATCCGGGGCAGGCCGGGGACAGCATCGGGATCTACCCGGTGGATCCGGGCCAGGATCTCCCCGAGACAGTGCGCGAGCCTGGGCCGCACGGCCGCGTACGCCTCGTCCCGCAGCAGCCGCCGCGGGATCGTCTCCCCGTCCAGGCGTTCCGTCAGCAGGTAGGCCCGGCCGGGGCCAAGGGCTTCCGCCCCGTGGTCATAGAGCTCGGGCACCGGGACGCCGGCCGCTCTCGCCGCGACCATGGCCGCCGCCTCAACGGCCACGTCCCGGTCACGATCTGACCGGCCCGGGTCACGGAGCAGGATAAGGCGACGCTCCGCGCCGTCGGCCAGCCGGGCCTGAATGCCCCAGCTCTCCCGGCTCGCGCCGCCCGGCAGCCGCTGGATGCCGGTGATCTCGGCGGCCTCCCCCCACACCGCCCGCAGACGCGACGCCAGAAGCTGGGCCAGCCGCGCGGTCTCGGTCATGAACCTGCGGCCTCCTACGTCTCCTGGACCAAACGATCCCCGGCCCAGTCCATGACCGTCAAGAGGCAGCCCTGGGGTTCCGCCGGATGCGCGGCCAGGAAGTTACTGACGGGTAACACGAGTCTATCGTGCGATAACCAGGGATAGGCGGACACCTCGACGTGATAGTTTCCCGGATCGAAATACGAGACGAGCAGCTGGCCGCGGGTGCTGAGTTCCGGATGGCCGATGACGGCGCGGCACAGGGCCCCGTCCCGTGCTGGGCGCCCCGGCTGCACGGCACCACGCCGGTGATGACCCGCCGCCACGGGCCAGCAGGCGGCCTGGCCTGCCACACCTGGAAGCCGCCAGCCAGGCTCGTCTGCTCGACCATGACCAGACCGTGGCCGCCGACAACACCTTCTGGGTCGACCCGCGGACCGGCGTCGTCATCGACATCGAGCAGCGGGTCCTGTCCGTGCTCCGCGGCCCTGGCGGCCAGGGCAAGCTGGTGGTGGCCGACATGGACCTGAAGATGTCGGGATCAAGCACCCGCCAGCTGGCCGCCCTGGCCAGCAAGAACGCTGCCTCGATCACCATGCTGCGGCAGACCGGCCCGCTCGCCTGCGGCGTCCTCGGCCTCGTCCTCCTGGCGGCCACGATCCCGTTCCGCCGTCACTGGCGGGTGGCCATCCGCAGGCGGCCCCCGGATGTCTCAGCGTGAGGCCTACCTGATGAGCGGGTCACGGGGCAGGCCGAGTATCCGCTCGGCGATCTGGTTCCGCTTGATCTCCGACGTGCCGCCGGCGATCGACATGGCCCGGTTCATCAGCACGAGCGTGGCCGCCATCGCGCCGTTACCGGCCAGGAACGCCGCGTCCGGCCCCGCGAGCTCCGCCATGATCGCGGCTGCCTCGTGGCCGAGCTCGGACAGCAGCAGCTTGGCGATGTTGCCCTCCGGCCCCGGGCCGTGTCGATCACCGGCCCCCGCCACCGCCCGGTGGGCGCTGCGCTGGTTCAGCAGGCCGAGCGCCTGCGTGCGGGAGATGTGCCTGCCGACCCGTCCGGCCCCGCCGGCCAGCCGCTCCGGATGCGCGTCGAGCGGCGCGATGAACGCCTCGCCTGGCATCACCATGCCGCTGTCGCCGCCGCCGATGCTGACGCTCTCGTTGCCGAGCGTCGCACGCGCCACGGTCCAGCCGGCGTCGACCGGTCCGACCACGTCGGCGTCGGGCACGAACACGTCGTCGAAGAAGACCTCGTTGAATTCCGAGTTCCCGGTCGGCATCTTCAGCGGCCGGACGGTGACGCCGGGCGCGTGCATGTCGATCACCATCGTGGTGATGCCCTCGTGCTTGGGCGCGTCCGGGTTCGTCCGCACCGTGGCCAGGCCGAAGCTGGCCAGGTGCGCGCCGCTGGTCCAGACCTTCTGGCCGTTGATCCGCCAGCCCCCACCCACCTCCCCAGCCCCCTTCACCCGAGTCGCCCGCGTCCTGATGCCCGCCGCGTCGGACCCGGCGCCTGGCTCACTGAACAGCTGGCACCAGATCACGTCCTGGTTGAGCGCCGGGCGGACCCAGCGCGCGACCTGCTCGGGGCTGGCGTACTGGATCAGGGTCAGGATGATCCAGCTGGTGATGCCGTAGCTCGGCCGCTTGATCCCGGCCGCGGCGAACTCCTGCTCGATCACCAGCTGCTCGACGGCGGACGCCTCCCGGCCCCATGGTTTCGGCCAGTGCGGCATCACGTAGCCGGTCTCGATCAGCGCCTGCTTCCGGTCCTCGCCGGTCAGGTCGCGCAGCCGGGCCACATCGGGCGTGATCGCCGCCCGGATCGGCTCCGCCGCGGCGGGCAGGTCGATCGCGGCAGGCCGGCGCACGCCGCGGCGGACCAGATCGGTAACCTCGATCGCCGCCTGCTCGGTGTCCACCACGGCGGCGATCGCGGCAGCCCGGCGCAGGTACAGGTGCGCGTCGTGCTCCCAGGTGAACCCGATCCCGCCATGCACCTGGATGTTGAGGCTGGCGTTGCTGACGGCGGCCGGGACGGCCAGGGCCGCCGCGATGGCCGCGGTGTAACGGAGCTGGTCACCGCCGTCGATCCCGGCCCGGCCGGCATCCCACGTGGCGGCCGCCGCCAGCTCGGCCGCCACCAGCATGTTCGCGCAATGGTGCTTGACCGCCTGGAAGGTCGCGATCGGGCGGCCGAACTGCTGGCGGATCTTCGCGTACTCGGCCGCCTGCTCCGTGGTCTCGCTGGCGATGCCGGCCGCCTCCGCCGCGAGCACCGCCCGGGCCACGCCGGTCAGCAGCCCGCGCGCGCCGGGCAGCACCGTCGCTGGCGCCGCGTCGAGCCTGACCCTGGCCGCACGCCGGCTCTGGTCCAGATTGGCGGGCACCTCGGCCTGAACGCCGCCGGCCGCCTTCTCGATCACCAGCACGTCATCACCCGCCGGGACCAGCAGCACGTCCGCCAGGTGGCCGCTGATCACGACACCGGCCTTCCCGGTCGCGGCACCGTTGACGTGCCTCACCTCGCCGCCCAGCGCGACCGCGCCGATCACGCTGCCGTCAGCCAGCGCTGGCAGCAGCCGCTTCTGCAGGTCATCGGTCCCGGCGGCAGCCAGCACAGCGCTGGTAACCACGGTCGGGACGAACGGCCCCGGTGCGAGGTACCGGCCCATCTGCTCGGCCACGACTAGCGTTTCGGCCAGCCCGAACCCCGAGCCACCATGTTCTTCCGGAATGTGCAGCCCGAGCAGGCCGAGGCCACTCAGCTCGGCCCAGAAGGCCGGCCGTGCGTCCGCCTCCTCCGTGAGCAGGCCGCGGGCCGCGGCGCGGGACTGATGCTTGGTCAGCAAGCCGGCCACGGTTTGGGCGAGGGCACGGTGCTCTTCAGTGATGGCGATCGACATAACTCCATAGTTCCTCGTTTACGCGCCGCTGGCTATCAGCCCGATTCCGGCGAGGCACGCGGCGACTACGCCCAGGTCGTCGAGACGCTCAACGCGTCCGACCCGCACCGGCGATAAGCCGCCGGGCTCCGGCTGGCGGAGATGCGTGAAACCCGGCCCGGTTCGGCAGCAAAGATCTTATTTCCCGAACGAGGCGGGTGTTACGCCTCATCTCGCACATACCGCAGTGAGACCTCCTGGGCGCAGGACGCGACCAGGCGCCCCGCGGCGTCGTAGAACTCGCCGAGGCAGGTCCCCCGCCCGCCGGCGTACACCGGGCTGCGCTGCCCGTACCACAGCCACTCATCGACGCGGAACGGCCGGTGGAACCACACCGCATGGTCGACTGACGCGGCCAGGCGCCGGCCGGGTTCGCCCCGGTGCGGCTGATCGACCGTGCGGATCGTCGCGAGGTCGGACACGTAGGCCAAGCCCGCGGCCTGCCACAGCGGCCGGGCGCCCAGGTCGTGCCGCAGCCGCAGCCACGAGGCCCGGTGCGCGCCCGGCGCGGCACCGGGTTCGGCTTCCGACACGGCGGCCTGCAGGGCCACGCCGCAGGTCAGATCGCCGATGTCACACCGGCAGGCGCTGCTGATCTCCGGGCCCGGCTCCGGGCTGGTCCCCGGGCCGATCCCCGGGCCCGCGGCCAGGCTCGGCGGCGATCCCAGCGCCGGCGCCTGGCGCTGGTGATGCGCGCCGTTGCCGCCGAACCTGCGGAACGACACCAGCACCACCAGCCGGGTCACGCCGTCCTGGTCGGCCGTCACCTGGCGGAGCGCCGACGACCGCCCCGCGCCGAGCTGGCCGACGGTGTAGCGCATCGGTCTTCCGGTGACCCCCGCGGACACGAAGTACGCGTGCAGCGAGGAGGGAGCCTGCCCGGCCGGCGCCGTGGCTCCGGCCGCCAGGACCGCCTGCGCGAGCAGGCCACCGCCGAAGGCACGGCCCGGATCTGACCGCCCGCCGCGCAGGCCGCCGGTAAACCGCCCCTCGTCGACCTGGGTCAGCCGCAGCTGGCGGATCAGGCAGCAACCCGGCCCCTGGCCGGCGTGGGCGCACGGATCGTCAGCGGACACGGAAAGGCCAGCGGCACCGGCCGCCACGGTCAGCCGATCCGGAGCGGCAGCGTGCGCGGCCCGCGGATCTGACCCGCGGACCAGGTCACCGCGCCGGGATCCGCCAGGGTGAACGCCGGGATCCGCTCGAGCCAGACCTCGAGGGCCACCCGGAGCTCCATCCGCGCCAGGTGCGAACCCACGCAGCGGTGGATGCCCAGGCCGAAGGCGGCGTGCCGGTTGACCTGGCGGTCGATGACCACCTCACCCGCCCGGTCGAACTGCGCCGGGTCGCGGTTGGCCGCCGGGAACGACAGCAGGATCCAGTCGTCGGCCCGCATGTCCACGCCGTGCCAGTGCATGTCCTCTTTGACCAGCCGCGCCATCGTGACCGGCGCGTAAGCCCGGAGGAACTCCTCCGTCGCGGTCGGCAGCAGCCCGGGGTCGGCGACGAGGCGCTCGCGGTCGCCGGGGGTCTTCGCCAGGTGCCACAAGGACGCGCCGATCGCGCTCCACGTCGTGTCGATGCCGGCGATGAGCAGCAGGGCCATCGTGCCGACAACATGGGACGGGTCGAGCTTGCGGCCGTAGAGTTCCGCGTTGATCAGGTAGGTCGTGAGGTCGTCACGCGGTTTGTCCAGGTGGTCGTGGACCTGCGCGAGCAGGTAGTCGAACAGCCGCGAGACCCGCTCGATGCGGTCATCCGGCGGCAGGTTGATGCCTTCGAGCAGATCCTCGACGAACTCCCGGAACTGCGGCCCGTCCTCCGGGGGGAAGCCGAGCATGTTGGCGATGACCCGCATCGGGATGTGCTGCGCGTAGTCGTAGGCGGCGTCGACCACGTCCTGCCCCGCGAACGAGTCGACGAGCGAGTGGCAGAACGCCCGCGTCGCCGGTTCCTGCCGGGCGACGGCGTTCTTGGTGAACGCGGGCAGCAGCAGCTTGCGCGCGTCGTGATGGAACGGCGGGTCGGAGGAGATCGGCGGCGAGCCGCCGACCGGCGCCAGCGCGCGGGGGGGCCGGAAGTTGCTCAGGATGATCGACCGCGACGAGAAGCGTTCGGTGTCGTAAGCGATCGCCGCGACGTCTTCGTAGCGGGTCGGCAGCCAAGCGCCGCCGAACCGCCCGGTGTGCGCGATCGGGCAGCGCTGCCGCAGGACGTCCTGGATCGGATAGGGATCGGCGGACCACTCCGGCTCGAGGTGGGAGAAGTCGGTCGCCCAGTCGGCGACCGGGCCGGTGATGATCTCGCTGCGCACACCCTGGAGCTCATCGTCGGATGATTCCCGGGAGTCCTGCGTAAAGCGGTCGTCGACGGCCATGTCATCCCTCCCCGAGGAGCTCGACCGCGTGTTCCGGGCAATTCAGAACCGCCAGGCGTGCGTCGCGCTCCGCCGCCGGCGGCACGCTGCCGTCGCCAAGGACCTGCCCGTAACCCTCGTCGTCATCTCCGAACAAGCCGGGGGCGAGGTCGTAGCAGCGGCCGTGCCCCTGGCAGAGCTTCGTATTGATCTGCACTTTCACTGTGCTGCTCATTTCTGGGCTGCTCATTTCTGGGCTGTCCCTGCCTGGGCTGTCCCTGCCTGGGCGGTGGCGGCGGCCGGGGCGAGGGTGGCGGCCACCCGGGTGAGCAACGCGGCCCACTCCTCGTCGTTGACCGTGTGGAGGTCCGGCGTGATGAGCGCACTGCCCATCGCCAGCAGGAGGCAGAAGTGGGCCAGTGCGTTCGGCGACAGCGACGGGTCGAGCTCGCCATCGGCCTGGGCGATGCGCACAAGTTCGGCCAGCGAGTCGGCGCGTTCGCCGACATAGTCGCGCATCGGCCGGGCGACGTCCTCGTCGCGGCGGGCGGCGACCAGCGCCTCGACGATGAGGTAGCCGCGGGCGTCGAGACGGCGAGGGAGCCGACGGCCGGCGAGCAGGAGTAGATCCGTGATCGGCCGGCCGGGATCGGCGGCGAGTACCTCGGCGAGCAGCCGCCGCCCGTGCGCCCGCAGCGCGGCCACGAGCAGTTCCGCCTTCGAGCCGAAGTGTGCATACAGCGCGCCGGCGCTCACGTCGGCGGCCACGGCGATGTCGGCTACCCGCGTGCCGTCGTATCCGCGCCGGGCGAAGACGTCGGCGGCCGCACGCAGCAACCGCTCGCGGGTCTCGGCGGCAGTAACCCCTGCGATGCGGCCCATGACCAGAATTAAAGAACTGTTCATTTTATTAGTCAACAGCAGGCAGGCTCCTCTGGCCGTCTTTCGGCAACGCGCTGGCAGGCGTGCCGCGCCGCTGTCCGCACCGTACGGGTACATTCAACGGCCGCCGGCCATGCCCGCCATGATGAAGGGATGACGGATGCCTCTCGCCCCTCTTCCCGGCGCAGTTCGGCGACGGTCCGTTCGCTTGTCCTGCGAGCGGCGCGGGAACTGTTCGACGAGCGGGGATACGAGCAGGTGGGCACGCGGGAGATTGCGGTGCGGGCCGGCGTGACCCAGGCCCTGGTTTTCCGGCATTTCGGCACGAAGGCCAACCTGTTCACCGAGGCCGTCTTCCAGCCGTTTTACGACTTCGTGGCCGGCTACCTCCGGCGCTGGGCGGACCAGGGGCACGGCAGCAGCAGTTCCGCCCGCGACACCGAGGTCTTCGTCAGCGGGCTGTACCGGCTGCTGCTCGACAACCGCAAGCTGCTGGTGGCGCTGACCGGGCAGGCAAGCGGCGCAGCGCCGGAACTGCCGGTGCACGCCGCCGCGTTCCTGCGGGAGGTCTTTGACCGCCTGGAGCGCGAGGTCAAGCTGGAGATCCAGGCGCAGGGAAACGAGACGATGGACCCGGCGTACGCGGTCCGTTTTGCCTTCGCCCTGATCTACGGCGTGGCCGTGCTGGACGAGGCCCTTTTCCCGTCCGGCGAGCCGCGACCCGATCACGCGTTGATCGCGGGCCAGATGGCCGGCTTCGTCCTGCGCGGGTCGATCATGCGGGGCGCTGACCGCGGCCCCCGCCCCGAAGACCCAAAGTAGATAGCACCGATATCTTGACGCGGGCTGTTCCCGCGCGCAGACTTATGCCCGTAAGAGAAGTCACACTCATTTAACTCTTTATGCTATAACGCGCTCCTGGCATGGCGTGGTGACCAGTCCCGGGCGCGATGGGCGTAGAGCACACGGGAGTGCGCAATGACCGCCGAGACCTCCACCCCGCCCGTCTTCTGCGCGGCGCACCTGCTCGCTTCCTGGGACGAATGCCATCCTCAGCGCGCGTTCGCCGAGTTGGCCGGGCAGGAGGCGCCGAGCCGCCCGGACGGCACGCTCGTCGTCGCCCGCCGGGAAGAGCTGGCAGAATTTCTCCGCCACCCGGCGGTCCGCGCGACCGACGGCGTGCACTACAACATGGGCGGCCAGCGGCCGCTTATCCCGCTGGACCTCGACGGCGAGGTGCACCGCAAGTACCGCAAGCTGCTGGACCCGCTGTTCACCCCGAAACGGGTCGCGGGGCTGGCGCCGGCGATCCGCGCGCGGGCCAATGCGCTGATCGACGAGTTCGCGGACGAGGGAGAGGCCGAGCTGCTGTCCGGCCTGTGCGCGCCGCTGCCGACGCACATCTTCGTCGATCTTCTCGGCCTGCCCCTCGAGGACCTGCCGCTGTTCCTGGACTTCAAGGAAGCGGTCGTCCGCCCCCGGGGCGCGACCGTGGCCGAGCAGCAGGAGAACATGCGCGCGGCCGGCGAGCGCATGTACGACTACCTTGTGCGGATTCTCGCCGCGCGCCGGGCCGGGCCCGCGCGCGCCGACCTCCTCGGCGGCTTCCTGACCGCGGAGGTGGACGGCGAGCGGCTCACCGATACCGAGATCATCGACATCTGCTACCTGCTGGTGATCGCCGGCCTGGACACCGTCACCTGTTCACTGTCCTGCCTGCTCGCGTGGTTCGCCGGGCACCCCGCCGAACGCCGCCGGGTGGTGGCGGAGCCGGCGCTTCTCGGTAAAGCGATCGAGGAGCTGATGCGCTTCGAATCACCGGTGCCGCTCGGCCATCGCTGGGTGACCGAGGACGTCGAGGTCCGGGGGCGCCGGTTCCCGGCGGGATCCACGGTCGAGGTGGTCTGGGCGGCGGCGAACGTCGACCCGGACGCGTTCGCCGACCCGCTGACCGTCGACTTCGAGCGCCCGCGCAACGCGCACGCCGTGTTCGCGGCCGGACCGCACCGGTGCCTGGGCTCCAACCTGGCCCGGCTCGAACTCCGGGTGACGCTGGAGGAATTCCACCAGCGCATTCCCGAGTACCAGATCACCCCCGGGCAGGAGGTGCGCTACACGAACTACGGTGTGCGCGCCGCTATCCACCTGCCCATCACCTTTGGCGGAAAATCGCAGGGAGGAAAGGCGCGATGACTGATTTCGAGCCCGAGGGCCGTCTGTACATCGGCGGGGAGTTCCGGGAGGCGGCCGCCGGCGGCCGCTTCGAGGTGCGCAGCCCGAGCGATGAGTCGGTGGTGGGCACGGCGGCGGACGCCCACGCCGAGGACGTCGCCGCCGCGGTGGGCGCCGCCAGGCGGGCGGCGGATGAGACCTCCTGGGGCACCGACCACGCCTTCCGCCAGCGGGTCCTGCGCCAGTTGCAGGACGCGCTGCGCAAGCACGCGGGGCCGGCCAGGCAGCTCCAGATCGCCGAGGCGGGCACGCCGGTGTCCAACATCGGCGCGCACATCGACGTGATGACCGAGGACATGACGTACTTCAACGACCTGATCGGCCGCTTCCCCTGGGAGACCGACGTCGGCGTGCACCAGGGCGTCGGCCTGCCGAGCAACCGCCGGGTCCGCTACGAGCCGTACGGCGTGGTCGGGGCGATCACGCCGTGGAACGCGCCGTTCATGACCGACATCTGGAAGATCCAGCACGCGCTGGCCACCGGCAACACCCTGGTCCTCAAGACCGCCCCGGACACCCCGCTGACCGGCGCTTTCATCGCCAAGGTCGCGCACGAGCAGACCGACCTGCCGCCCGGCGTGCTGAACGTGATCAGCTCGCTGGACAAGGCGGCGGCCGGCGAGGCGCTCACCGGGGACCCGCGGGTGGACATGTACCACTTCACCGGATCACCCGGGGTCGGCCAGCGGATCTACGAACGTGCCGCCATCGGCATCCGCAAGGTCTGCCTGGAACTGGGCGGCAAGTCGGCCAACATCATCCTCGACGACGCCGACCTGGCCGTCGCGCTGCCGGTGAGCATCGGGATGTGCATGGCCAACAGCGGCCAGGGCTGCGCGCTCGCGACCCGCCTCGTCGTGCACGCTGCCCGGTACGACGAGGTGCTCGACGCGCTGGCCGCCGCCGTCGGGGCGTTGCCCTGGGGCGATCCGGCCGACCCGGTCAACGTCGTCGGGCCGGTCATCAACGCCGCTCAGCTGGCCCGGATGGAAGGGCTGGTGGACCGGGCGCGCGACGCGGGCACCCGGGTTCTGGTGGGCGGCCGCCGCGGTGACTCACCGACCGGCGGCAAGGGCTTCTGGTATGAGCCGACCGTCGTCGCCGACGTCGACGAGAACGCGGAGATCGCGCAGACCGAGGTCTTCGGGCCCGTGCTGACCGTGGTCCGCTACGACGGCGGCGACGACGAGGCGGCCCGCGTCGCGAACAACTCCCGCTACGGGCTCTCGGCCTACATCCAGACCCAGGATCCCGAACGGGCCTGGCGTCTCGCGCACCGCATGAAGGCCGGGACGGTCAACATCGGGCCCTCGTTCTACCTGTCGCCGGACACCCCGTTCGGCGGGTACGGCATCAGCGGTGTCGGGCGTGAACACGGCGAGGACGGATTCCGCGAGTACCTCCAGGCCAAGACCATCGCCACACCCGCGGTGCCGGCATGAGCGGCAACGGGAACGCCGCGCCTGCCGCCGTGGGCGGTAGCGGGCGGCTGGCCGGCAAGAGCGTCCTGATCACCGGAGCCGGCTCCGGCCTCGGGCGGGAGAGCGCGCTCCTATTCGCCGCCGAAGGCGCGAACGTCGTGGTTACCGACCTCGTCCCGGCCCGGGTCGACTGCGTCGTCGACCAGGTGCGGGCCGCGGGCGGACAGGCCGTCGGCGCCATGGCCGACGTCCGGGTGGCACAGGACAGCATCGACGCGGTCGCCTTGGCGGTCCGGACGTACGGGCGGCTCGACGTGCTCATGTGCTCGGCGGGGGTACCGGAGGAAGGCTTCGGCACGCTGGCGTTCGAGGACATCTCAGTGGAGGGCTTCACCTCGATGCTCGCCACTAACCTGACCGGTGTGTTCCTCGCCGCCCGGGCCGCCGTCCCGGTGATGAAGCAGCAGCGCCGCGGCACGATCCTGGCCGTCTCGTCGATGGCCGGGTTCGTGGCCTACCCGGGCTTCCCGGGCTACGCGGCAGCCAAGCACGGCGTGAACGGGCTGGTGAAGGGGATGTCGCTGTCCCTCGGCGGGTACGGCATCCGGGCCAATGCGCTGTGCCCGGCCCACGGCATGAGCGTCAACTTCGCGATGCCGCCCGACGCCGACGTCCTCGGCAAGAGCTATGAGGAGATGCGGCCCTGGGACCCGGCTTCGGCGTCGATCCCGCTGAAGCTTGACCGCCCGCCGTCCCTGCGCGACAACGCCTACGCCGCCTTGTTCCTGATCTCGGACGAATCCGCGTACATGTCCGGGGTGTGCCTGCCGGCCACCGACGGCGGAAACCTCGCCCGCACGTCGATCATCTTCCCCGGCGATCTGGGCGGTGAGGCGGGCGTCCTGCCTGACGCCCTGGCACAGGACATCACCTAGGCACGCTGGGTGGCGCGCGAGAGGTAGGAGCGCCTCCCGTGCAGGGTGGTGGTGTCTCCGCCGTACCCGAACGCGAAGAGCGGTGCCGCGGCCATATCGCAGCTTTCCCGCATGCCCCGTGAGCCCCGCCCGCCCGCCCCGCAACGTGAAATCCGCCTCCACCCGCCGCAGTAACGGCCACGATGGAGCATCGTTGCTGCTCAGACGACATCGATGTTCCATCGTGGTTGCTGTCAGGCCCGGGGCCAGGGCCGCGCCTGGGGCGTGATCGGGTCTTGTGCGGACGTCATCACCGCCGCCGCTGACGCCGCCGAGCGCGTCGCCGGCCTTACTGGCGGACCGACCGCCCGATCCCCCGACCACTGCGAGGTTCCTGGTGTTGTCAGTCAGATACTTCATGTGTCATCATGACGTTGACCGTCGAAATTATGACATGTATTGAACCTCAAGGGGCATGCTGTGCGGATGGCGGTGCTGGGTGGTGGTCCAGGCGGGCTCTTCGCGGCGACGCTGGCGAAGGCCGCAGACCCCGGGCGGGAGGTGACCGTCTTCGAGCGCAACCGCGCCGAGGACACCTTCGGCTTCGGCGTCGTCTTCTCAGACGCCACGCTCGAGGGCATCCACCAGGCCGATCCCGTCCTGCGCACCGCGCTGACCGAGCACGGAACGCACTGGGACCCGATCGAAGTGCGGCTGCACGGCGAGCGGTACCTGTGCCACGGCAACGGGATGGCGGCCGTGGAGCGCCGGAGGTTGCTCTCCCTGCTCCAGCAGCGCGCTCTCGATGCCGGCGTCGACGTGCGCTTCTCCACCGAAGCCGACCCCGACGGGCTGCTGCGGGCGGGCTACGACCTGGTCGTCGCCGCCGACGGCGCCAACTCGCGGCTGCGCGAGCGGTTCGCGGACGTCTTCCAGCCCAGCGCCGAGACCTCGCCGGCCAAGTTCATCTGGCTGGGCACGACGTATCAGTTCGCCGGCCTGACCTTCGTGCACCAGCGCGGCCCGCACGGGGTCTTCGCCGTGCACGGATACCCCATCGGCAACGGCGTCTCCACCTTCATCGTCGAGACCGACGAGGCGTCCTGGCGGGCGGCCGGCCTGGACGAGTTCGACGTCACCCAGCCGCCCGGCCGCAGCGACGAGAAGAGCCAGGCCTACCTGCAGGATCTCTTCGCCGGGCAGACCGGCGGGCATCCGCTGCTTGTCAACAACTCGCGGTGGGGTAACTTCCGCACCCGGCGCGCCCGCCGCTGGCGGCACCGGGTCGGGGGCACCGCGATCGCGCTGCTCGGCGACGCGGCGCACACCGCCCACTTCTCGGTCGGCTCGGGCACCAAGATGGCGATGGAGGACGCGGTCGCGCTGGCGGCCGCGCTCGGCGAACACCGCGATGACATCGACGCCGCCCTGGCCGCCTACGAGGCAGCCCGGCAGTCGCCGGTAGCCAAGATTCAGGACTCCGCGCGCCCGAGCCTGTCATGGTGGGAGCACTTCGGCCGTTCCCACGACACCCTGCCGTCCTGGCAGTTCGCCTACCACTTCTTCACCCGCAGCCTGCCCGAAGCCAAGCTGCGCCGCCGCGACGACGCGTTCGTCGCCGGCATTCACGATCGCTGGCGGAACGCCTTCGGCGCAGAGCCGCTGGCCAGCTCCCTGGAGGTGGCCGGCCGGCGACTGGACGGCCGGGCCGTCGTGGTGAGCGACGGCACCGCTCACCTGCCGGGAGGACCGCTGCCGCTGCGGCCAGGTCCGGCCGGCGACGGCAGGCCATGGGGCCTGTGGGTCGCGGCCCCCGATACCGAGGACCGGCTTCCCCCGGCCCTGGACGCCGTGGCGAAAGGTGTGGCGGCCGACGCAGCGCTCGTCGCCGTGGGCGGCGGCACCGCGCTGACCCGCCGTCTGCTCTGCGAGGCGGCGCGGCTCGAGCACGGGGCAGTGAGCCTGCTGGTCGAGCAGGCCGATCCCGGCCTCGCCACGGACGTCGCCGTGACTGCCGTCCTGTCCGGCCGCACCGACCTGGTCAGCGTGCCGGCCGGGAAGGCCGCCTCGTGAGCCGGCTCGACGCGCTGTTCGCACCCCGCGGGGTCGCGGTCATCGGGGCCTCGCGCGATCCGGGCAAGCTCGGCGCCGTCATGGCCCGCTCCCTCAGCCGGTTTCCGGGCCCCGTCGTCGGGGTCAACGCCCGCGACGCGGACCCGCAGGCCGGCCGGTTCGCCACCGTCGCCGACGCCGCCGCGGCCGCACCCGGCCCCATTGACCTGGCCGTGCTCTGCGTGCCCGCGGCCGTGTCCGCACAGGCCCTGACCGACGCCGCCCGCGCCGGGATACGCGCGGCCCTGGTCTGCTCCGGCGGGTACGCCGAGGCTGGTGGCCCCGGGGTGCGATACCAGCAGGAGCTGGTGGCGGCCGCGGCAGCCGCCGGCGTGGCCCTGATCGGGCCGAACACGTCGGGTTTCCTCGTCCCGTCCCGTGGCCTGACCGCCTCCTTCGTCCCCGGTGCCGCCGCGGTTCCGGCCGGACCGGTCGCGGTGGTCGCGGCCAGCGGCGGGATCAACCACGCGCTGGCCTTCTTGCTCGCCGAGGCCGACCTCGGCGTCTCGCTCGCCGTCGGGCTGGGCAACGCCGTCGACGTCACCGCCGCGGATGTCCTCAGCCACCTGGCCGAGGACGAGGCCACCCGGGCCGTCGCGCTGCACGTCGAGTCGGTGCAGGACGGGCCGGCCCTGCTGGCCGCGGTACGGGCGCTCACCGCCCGGATCCCGGTGGCCGCACTGGTCGTCGGCCGCAACGACGTCGCCGACTTCGCCCGCTCGCACACCGGCGCCCTGGCCACCTCCTGGCGCACCACCCGGGCCGCGCTGCGGGCCGCCGGCGCGGTTCTCGTCGACGACGAGCGCCAACTGGTGGACGCGGTTACCGCGCTCTCGGCCCTGCGGCTGCCCCCGGCCGTCGGACCGGCGGCCGGGCCGGCGGCCGGGCCGAGGGTGGGGCCGGGGGTCGGTATTGTCACCGCCCAGGCCGGCCCGGGGCTGCTGCACGTCGACGGGCTGCGCGGCCGCGGCGTTGCCGTCCCGCCGTTGACGGACGCCACGCAGGCCGCGCTGCGGGACCTGCTGCCGCCGCTGACCTACCAGGCCAACCCGGTCGACACCGGCCGTCCCGGCCCTGGATTCGGCCAGGTCCTCGCCACCGTCGCCGCCGACCCGGGCGTGGACCTGGTCAGCGTCTACGCCCTCGCGGAGCCGGACGCGCTCGACCTGCCGGCCGCCGCCCAAGCCGTGGCCGCCGGCGGCGCCGGGCCGATCGTCGTCGGTCTGGGCGGCCCGCCGGAGCAGGTCACGCCGCAGCGGCAGGCGCTGCGCAAGCTAGGGGTGCCCGCCCTCGGCGGCCCGACCGCGCTCACCGTCGCGGTCGCGGCCCTCCTCGACGACGCCCAGGCCCGGGGCCGCAGCCGCAGCCGCAGCGGCAGCGAGACCGGGCACCCTCCCGTCCCGGTGGCCGTCCCCCGCCGCGACCTCGACGAGGACGAGGCGAAGACCATCCTCGGCGACCTGGGCATCGCCACGCCATCAAGGCGCGCCTGCGCCGACCGGGCGGCGGCTCACCGCGCCCTGGCCGAGCTGCCCGGCCCGGTCGCGGTCAAGCTGCTCGATGCCGCCGTGACGCACAAGTCGGACGTCGGAGGCGTGCACCTGGGCATCCGGGATGCTGCCGGGCTCGACGCCGCCCTGGACGGCCTGGAGGCGGTGGGTGCCTCCCGCTTCCTGCTCGAGTCCATGGCACCGGCCGGGGTCGACCTCATCGTGGGAGCCTCCCGGGATCCGGTGTTCGGGCCGGTCGTGCTCGTGGGGCTGGGCGGCGTCGTGGCCGAGGCCCTGGCGGACGTCGCCATCGCCCCGGCTCCGCTGAGCATCGGGGAGGCCGGTGCGCTCGCCGGCGAACTGAGCGGCCGGGCGCTGCTCGACGGCTTCCGCGGCGGCCCGGTCGCCGACCGCGCCGCGCTCGGGGCGGTGCTCGCCGCCCTCGGCGACCTGCTGGTCCACCACCCCGAGATCGAGGATGTGGAGATCAACCCGCTGCGGGTCACCGCCGGCGGGCTGTTGGCCCTCGACGCCGTCCTCACCATGGACAAGGAGGTCCTTTCATGACGCGACGCACCATCACCCCGGTCGCCGAGGGCGTCACTCCCTGGCCCGAGGAGCTCGCCCGGGCCTACACCGAGCGGGGCTGGTGGCGGGGACTGGCGCTCGGCGCCGAGCTGCTCGCCGCCGCCGACGCCCGTCCTGGCGCGGTCGCGCTGGTCGATGGCGACATCAGGCTCACCTACCGCTCGCTGGCGGCCCGCGCCGACGCGCTCGCCAGCCGGCTCGTGGACGAGCTCGGCCTGGTCCGCGAGGACCGCGTCGTCGTCCAGCTGCCGAGCTGCTGGCAGTTCGTCGTCCTCACCCTGGGCTGCCTGCGGGCGGGCATCGTGCCGGTGATGGCCCTCCCGGCCCACCGCAAGCAGGAGCTGACCTACCTGGCGGCGCACAGCGAGGCGGCGGCGATCGCCGTGCCGTCGACGTTGCGCGGCTTCGACCACGCGGGGCTGGCCGACGAGCTGCGAGCCGGGTCACAGACCCTCGAGCTCGTCCTGGTCGCCGGCGGTCCGGTGCGCCCGGGCCAGGTTGACCTGACCGCGCTGTGTGCCGAGCCGGGAGACACCGGCGCGCACCGTGCGCGCTGGGACGCCGACCAGCCCTCGAGCCGGACGGTGGCCGTCTTCCTCCTCTCCGGCGGGACGACCGGGCTGCCGAAGCTGATCGCCCGCACCCACGATGACTACGCGTACAACGCGCGGGCCAGCGCCGAGCTGTGCGGACTCGGCCCGGAAACCGTCTACCTGGGCACCCTGCCGGCCTCGCACAACTTTCCCCTGGCCTGCCCGGGAGTCCTGGGGACGATGCTGGCCGGCGGGCGGGTGGTCATGCTCCCCTCGCCCGAGCCCCAGCGGGTGTTCGCGACGATCGCGGCGGAAGGCGTCACCGTCGCCGCCGCGGTGCCCGCGGTCGCGCAACGATGGCTCGCCCACGCCGCGGAGAAGGGCGCCGACGACGTCACCACCCTGCGGCTGCTGCAGGTCGGCGGGGCCCGGCTCGCCGATGAGGTGGCCCGGACCGTCCGCCCGGTCCTCGGCGCCACCCTTCAGCAGGTGTTCGGCATGGCCGAGGGGCTGCTCAACTACACCCGGCTCGACGACCCCGAGGACGTCATCTGCACCACCCAGGGCCGGCCGATGAGCGAGGGCGACGAGGTCCGCGTCGTCGACGAGCTGGACCGGGACGTCCCGGACGGCACCCCGGGCGCGTTGCTGACCCGCGGACCGTACACGCCCCGCGGCTACTACCGGGCGGCCGAACAGAACGCGCAGGCCTTCACGGCCCACGGCTGGTACCGCAGCGGCGACATCGTCCGCCGCCGCCCCGACGGCAACCTCGTCGTCGAAGGCCGGGACAAGGACATGATCAACCGCGGTGGCGAGAAGATCAGCGCGGAGGAGGTCGAGAACCTCGCCTACCAGCTGCCCCAGATCGCCCAGGTCGCGGCCATCGCCATGCCCGACCCCGACGTCGGCGAGCGGGTCTGCCTCTACGCCGTCCTGGAGCCGGGCACCACCCTCACCCTCGAAGACGTCCGGCAGGCCATGGCCGCGGCCGGCGTCGCCACGTTCAAGTGGCCCGAACGGCTCGAGATCATCGCCGAGCTGCCCGCCACCAAGGTCGGCAAGATCGACAAGAAGGCGCTGCGAGAGGACATCGCCCGGCGCCTGACGGCCGCCTGATCTCACCGCACCCTCTTTGTACCGAACGGGCCCGGGTATCACGCTCGGTCCCTTTCCCGGCCATTTCGGTCCGGGCGTGGGACGGCTACGATCAGGTCCAGGTACGACAGATTCGCTTGGGCTTGGCGTGAAATATTCCAGATTGGGGCTTCGCGGTATCCGCCAACTCGCCATGTCCTGAGCGGGGGGGAGGCGTGGTGAGTAGTGATGATCCCGGATCGGCCGGCGGCTTCGTAGCCGGCTTCGCGGCAGGCTCGCGCATTGCGGGTTACCGGCTCGAGGAACGGATCGGCCAGGGCGGGATGGCCGTGGTGTTCCGGGCCCGTGATGAAGGGCTTGGCCGGCTGGTGGCGCTGAAGATTCTCGCGCCGACGCTGGCGGGCGACGCGGAATTTCAGCGGCGCTTCATCAGCGAGTCGCGAGCGGCGGCGGCTATCGATGATCCGCACATCGTCCCGGTCTTCACGGCTGGCGAGGCGGACGGCGTGCTCTTCATCGCCATGCGGTACGTGGCCGGCGGGGATGCCCACTCGCTGCTGTACCGGGAGAGACCGTTGCCGCCGGGCCGGGTGGCCGCGATAATCTCGCCGGTGGCCTCGGCGCTGGACGCCGCACACGGCGCCGGATTGCTGCACCGTGACGTGAAGCCGTCGAACATGCTGATGGACGTGCTGCCCGGGCGGCCCGATCACGTTTACCTGTCGGACTTCGGGCTGAGCAAAGCGGTGGCGTCCACGTCCGGGATGACCCGGGCCGGAGACGTCATGGGGACGCTGGACTACATGGCCCCAGAGCAAATCATGGGCCGGCGGGTAGACGGCCGGGCCGATCAGTACGCGCTGGCCTGCTCGGCCTTCGAGTTGCTGACCGGAGCGCCGCCGTTCAGCCGTGACGAGCCCATGGCCGTGATGTACGCCCACCTGTCGGAGTCTCCGCCGCGGCTGACGTCCCGCCGGCCGGGCCTTCCTCAGGCGGTCGACGGCGTCCTGTCGAAGGCCCTGGCCAAGGCACCGGGCGACCGGTACGCGAGCTGCGGGCAGTTCGCCGATGCCCTGCGTGACGCGTTCGGCTTCCCGCCCTACGATTCCGGTCCCAGAGCCATGGCGGAGGCGGCGCATCCGCCCACCGAGATCGCCCAGCCGGCCGCCCAGGGCGCCGCGCCGCACAGCGGCCGGGCGGCCGAGACGGCCGCGCTGAACCCGGCCTCTGGCGTGGCTGACCCGCCGGCCACGGAAACGAGCATCCCGGCCGCGCGGAACGCCTTCACGGGCCCCGGCCATGTCCCTCCAGCCACTGACACGGCGCAGCCGCCCCGGCGGCCACGGCGCCGTGTCGTCGTGGCCGCGTTGGCCGCGATCATCGTGGCCGCTGCGGGCCTGACCGCGGGCCTCCTGGCCGGGAGCAAGGCCCGCCCTCCGGTGGCCGTGCCGATCTCGGTGAAATCGGCCGAGGCGGCCGTCAGCGGCGATGTGTACGTCGTGTACCACGGCAGCAAGCTGGCGAACGCCCGGGTCTTCGGCACCATCAGGAAAGCCGCGAGCGGCGAGGTCGCTCAGTTGTATGCCCAGCCGTTCCCTTACCACCACGCGCCGGCCCAGGTCGGCTCGGTCATCTTGCACCCGGCGGGGACCACGGCCAGCTACGAATTCCAGGTAAGCCCGGCCCTGGCGACGCGCTACCGGGTAGAGCTGCTCCCGAGCAGCACCGCGTCGGCGCCCCTCGGCACCTCGGCCATGGCCACTATCTACGTCGTCATCGGCAGAGCGTCGGAGTATACGCAGACGTGCGGCCGCCCGGTCTGCCATGAGTCGCTGTTCACGGACAATTACGTACCGCCTTCGGCGCTGCAGGCCGAGATGGCCAAGCCCTGGTATGCGTACTTCGGCGTCAACCTGTCGTCGGGCAAAGAGCCACCGCCGCCGCAATGGCTGACGCTAGGCGCCGGCAGTGGCCACTTCACCGCGGCCCACCGCATTGCGGCGGACGAATTCAGCGAAACGGTCACGTTCTCGTTCCGGATCGGCAATGACGCCTACCACTGGGAATGGACCACGTGCTCCAAGGACACCGAGGCAGCAGACGGAATCGGGCTGCCCGGCCAGCACGGCTGCGGAGCCGAGCGCGTTCTCAGCTCGGCTCCCTACCTCGGTTAGCCCTAGTGTCGCCACGGTCACCTACTACCACGTTTAGTGCCTGGCGAGTATTCGATGAACGGACGAGCTCTCAGCTCTCCTCCGTGAGGCGCATCACGTGTAGGGGCTGGAGAGAACGCACTGGCGTCGCTGGTCATCGCTTCTTGGCCTTCATGGGCGGGACGGATGGCAGGAGGATTTGCTGCGTCGGGTCCCGGCGGCCCATCCGGCCCGCGGTCGCCAGGATGGTGATGGCCAGGAGTATTCCCAGGGCGGCGGTGGCCGAGTCGGGAATCATGTAGGGGCTACGGAAGCCGGACGCGGCCGCTTGCGGGGCCGACACGACGCCGATAAGCAATGCTGCCCAGCCTGCCCAGCGGTGACCAGCCCGGCATCCGCGCGCGGTCCGCGCGGTCAGCGTGGCCGCGGCCAGCCCGGCGGTGACCAGCCCGGCGGTCGGTGCCGGGCACCGGGCCGCCGCCATGACGAGGCCGCACCGGGTCAGGTCCAGGGCTGCCGCGGTGAGCAGCATCACCACGATCAGGCGCCGAACGACCTGGGTTCCCGCGGCAGGCGCGGTCTTCCCGCCATCGGCATCGGTGGCCGCGGTATCCCAGGGCAGGCAGTTGTTCAATCAGGACGCCGCGGTTGCGTCGTGCTCTTCGAGCTGCTTGCGCATGGCACCGAGCGCGTAGTGCAGCCGTGACCTGGCTGTGCCGTGCGGTATGCCGAGCTCGCGGGCGACCGCCGCCATGGTCCCGCCCCGGTAGAAGGTCTCCACGAGCACGCTCTGGTGCGCGGGCGACAGGTGCTGGAGCGCGGCGGAAACAAGCTGCCGGTCCAGGATCTCCTCCAATCCAGAATCGGTCCCGGTCTCTCCGGCCGATTGCCCCGGCACCGTCATCGGCCGGGCCAGTGCGGCCCTGTTCGCGTCGATCAGCAAGTTGCGCGCGACCCGGAACAGCCATGGCCCGACCGGCCGGTCATTGGCGCTCAGCTGGGGCAGGTGACGCCAGGCCCGGATGAAGGTTTCCTGCACGATGTCATCTGCGCTCGCCCGGTCCGGGCAGAACTGCTCGACGTAGCCGTGCAGGGCCTTGGCGTAGTGCGAGTACAGCTGGCGGATCGCGGCATCGGGGTCGCCGCGCAGCCCGTCCAGGGAAGCATCTGTGATAGCAGCCATGTCTACTAACACGAATAGTAAGATGGCTATGTTCACCTGTGGCCGACTTCGTTCGACGAGGTCCCCGCACCGCTGGCCATGCTGTGGTCCCTGGCCCGAAGAAACCGGAAGAAAAAGAGATGCCGTCCTGAACCTTAGGCTTGTTCTATGCGTGATAGTAGATAATGGCGGGCGCACCGTTGGCAGGGCCATGTTCGGGAGTGAGGATGCGACGTTTCGGTGAGCTGGAAGCCGTGATCATGGACCGGTTGTGGGAGTGGGGCCGGCCGGTGCTGGTGCGCGAGATGGTCGACGCTCTGCATGAAGACCGGGCGCCGGCGTACACCACGGTGATGACGGTCATGGAGAACCTGTACCGCAAGGGGTGGCTGCGGCGGGAGCGGGACGGCCGGGCCTGGCGCTACGAGCCCACGGGGTCCCGGTCCGGTTACACCGCGGCGCTGATGAGCGACGCGCTGGCCACCAGCCCGGACCACCGCACGGCGCTGGCGCATTTCGCGCTCCAGATGAGCCCGCACGACGCGGCGCTGCTGCGCGAGGCGCTCGACCAGGCGCTCGGCGAACCCAAGGCCGGCGAACCCAAGGCCGGCGAACCCAAGGCCGGCGAGTCCCGGTGACCGTCGCCGCGGTGCTGGTGGCCTACGCTGCCTGCCTGGGCATCCTGGGGTCCAGGATGCTCGGCCGGGCCGGGTGGACGGCCCGGGCGCCTCTGCTGGCCATCGTCACCTACCTGGCCGCCGGGTGGTCGGTCATCGCCGCGCTCGGACTGGCCGGCCTGACGCTGGCCGTTCATGCGACCGCCCTCGGCGGGGGGCTGAGTCACCTGATCGGAGCCTGCGTGCACCGGCTCCGCGCCACCTACGGCACCCCCGGCGGCGCCACCGTCGCCGGGCTGGGCCTCACCCTGGCGGGCGCCGTCGCCGCCCGGACCGTGCTCACCGCGATAACCCACCTTCGCGCCGCCGGGCGGCAGGCGCTGCGGCACGCGCAGACCGCACGGCTGGTCGGGCGGCCCGAGCCGGCCCTGGGAGCCGTGCTGGTGGAGCATTCCCAGCCGGCTGCCTACTGCGTCGCAGGCCGGCAGCCCACGGTGATCCTGACCACCGGCGCGGTGCGGGCGCTGGATCCCGGCCAGCTGGATGCGGTCCTGGCGCACGAGCGAGCTCACCTGGCCGGCCGTCATCACCGGCTGCTGGCCCTGGCGAGGATCGGCCACGAGGTGCTCCCGTTCTTGCCGCTGATGCGGGACGCCGAAGAGCAGGTAGCCCGGCTGGTGGAACTGCACGCCGACGACGTGGCCACCCGGGCCCGCGATCCTCGGCTGCTCGCCACGGCCCTGGTCGTCCTCGCCACCGCCGCCAGTCCCGCGCCGGCCCTCGCCGCGGGTGCCACCGACTCGGTCCAGCGGATTCACCGGATCCTGGGCCCCGCCGAGCCGCTGGGGCGGGCCCGGCGGCAACTGCTCGGCGCCGCCGCCGCGGCGCTCGCCCTGCTCCCGGTGCTGCTGGCGCTGACCCCGGCGGTGGTCGCGCTCGCTCTGGGAAGGCTTCCGGGCGCTTAGCGTGAGCCGGCCGCCGGAGTGAACAATCTCCCGCCCGGCCCCGTGTTGCCAGGTATGAGGATCCATCGCCAGAATGGTCTGCCCGGACCGCCCGCCGTGCGCGCGGACCACACGACGGACGCCCCGGCCAGACGCCTCCGCTGGCGGGGACGCCGCCGCGAGGATCGCGGGATCGTCCGGCAGGCGCCGGGATCAGACACCGGCGGTGACCAGAAGGCGCAGGCGCAAGCCGCGTCCGGCGAGACCATGGCTGCCGCCATGCAGCTGGCGATCGCGCTGCTCACCGCGGGCCTGGACTCACCGGAGCTGGCAGCGTGGGCGGCAGACGCGCTCACTCCGGTCGACGCGGACGGCCTGGGAGACTTCATGGCCGGCCTGCACGTGATCTCCGCGGTGCTGCTGAACGAGCTGCATGAGGCGACAGGAGAGCCGCCGGCCGCCATCTTGCAACGGCTGGCCGTCCTGGCGGAACTCCGACGGGGGACGCCGTTCGCCGACTAGGGCACTGCCGGCCGGCCCGGTCACCGCGGGCGGCCGCCGCGGGTATCCGATCGTCAGCCGCCGGCCGTGAACAGTCGTTAACTCCTATCCGTGTTAGTAGTTGAGCCGACTGAGGGTTGTCCATCCCAACCTGGCCAGGCTCGACCGGACGTTGACCGACTCGGGCGCTGCGGTGCCTGCGAGGGAGCTGGTTAGCTTGGCTGACACGACGGATCTGTACGCGACCACGACCAGCCTGATCGATCGCTCGGCGGCTGCGTTTGCGTCTGGCGTGCCGGAAGGCGCCGGGGACGACGGCCTTTTCGGACCCGCCAGCGTCACCTGGCGGATGAGCGCTGACCTGGCCTCGCCCGTGGCGGGCCTGCGGTCCCTGCTGATGCAGGCGCTGCATCCGCTGGCGATCGCCGGTGCCGATCAGCATGGCTGGCGCCGGGATCCCGTCGGCAGGCTCGCCGCCACCATGGCGTACCTCACCGTGGTCACCTTCGGCGACCGGGCCGCGGCCCTGCACGCTGCGGCCCGGGTGCGGCGCATCCATGATCATGTCCGCGGCACCGACGCGGTTACCAGCCGCCCATACGCGGCGGGCGATCCTGCTCTGCTGCTGTGGGTGCATGGGGCGCTGGTCGACTCCGTCCTGGCCGCCGGAAACCTGGTCGGGACCGCTTTCTGCCGCGGACAGCAATCGCTACGTCGCGGAGATGGTGACGGCCGCCGAGCTCACCGGCGTGCCCCGCCGGCTGGTGCCGTCCAACGTTCCCGAGCTTGACCTGTACATCGCGTCGGTCCGGCCAGGCCTGCGCTGTACGCCAGCGGCCGCCGAATCGATGGCCTACCTGCTCGATCCACCGGGCCTGGACGAGGACACCGCGGAGATCTGGCAGGACATCCGCGACGCCGCGATCGCGGTGCTCCCGCGCTGGGCCCGGCAGATGTACGGCTACGGCGCACCACCGTCCCTGACACCCGGCCGCCGGACCGACATCCGGCATTCGCTCGGCGTCCTTGACGCCATGTTCCTCGGTCAAGCACAGCTCTCCGCCGACCGGGGCGCGGCGGCTGGTCCGAGCATGGGGCCACCTCGTTCGGATGAATAGAAAATCTACTACCAGCTTTAGTAAAGATCGGCTCTCTCACGCCTGCCGGCACGCGGGCGGACACCTGGCCCTGCGCGCCGACGGCTGGCTGACTCGGCATGTGAAGGAGATCCCCGTGACTGCGACGACACCCGGCCATCAGCTCCTACCAGCAGGGCGGCCGCGACCACGGCGATGTCGGCAACTGGCGCTGCCCGCTGGGCATCGCCGCCCTCAGCGTGGAGACGCTGATCATCCTGCTCATGGTGCTCGCCGTCTGGCTCAGCCGGGTCCCCGCCGCGAGCGCGGCCGGACAGAACCGGCCTGCCGCGCGGCGCGCGCCCGAGTACAGCCGACCCGGATGATCACGCCCTGGCCGGCCCCGAGCATGGCGTTCCCGCCCACTCGGCCAGCGATGACATGAACAGCTCGTGATTCCTATACGTGTTAGTAGAACGGAGCCGGAGACCGGCGGCCTCCAGCCATGCCGCCGGAAGAAGGGAAGATCAGGTGGCAAACACCCGTCACGACCGTGCGGGCGGCAAGTCAGCCGGGCCGCGGCAAGGCCCTCAGGCCAGGCGGCGCGCCCGCGAGCGGATCGCCGCCGAACGGGCCGCCCGCAAGCGCACCGAAGCACGCCGGCGTTTCCTGGCGGCCATCGGGGCGGTCGCCGCCGTGCTGGCTGTCGTAGTGACACTGGTCGCGGTCAAGCTGACCTCTACCCCTGCCCGTCTGGTCGCCAGCGAATCGCAGGCGTCCCCCGCCGTGGTCCGGCAGGTCACCACCGTTCCGGCCGCCGTGCTCACCGGAGTGAGCCCCGGCCAGGCGATCACCCCGCTGCAGACGGTCAAAACGTCCGGTCCGCCGCTGACCATCGGCGGCAAGCCGGCCATCGTCTTCGTCAGCGAAGAATCCTGTCCGTTCTGCGCGGCCGAACGCTGGTCGCTGGCCGTCGCCCTGTCCCGCTTCGGCACCTGGAGCCACCTCGGCGCCACGACATCATCGGCCACCGACGTGTACCCGGACACCGCCACGCTCTCGTTCCGGACGGCGGTCTACCGGAGCACGGAACTCACGCTGCGGACGACCGAGCTCGCGGACAACGCCGGCCGCCCGCTGCAGGCCCAGACCCCGCTGGACACCAGGCTCATCGACGCCTTCGACGTGCCTCCCTACGTCAACAGCGCCGACCAGTCCGGGGCAGTCCCGTTCCTCGACATCGCCAACCGGTACATCCTGGCGGGCGCGCAGTACAACCCGCAGGTACTCGCGGGCCTGTCGGCGGCCCAGATAGCCGGCCAGCTCAGCAACCCGGCCAGCCCGGTGGCACAGGCCATCGACGGGTCAGCCCAGGTCATCATCGCGGCCATCGACCAGGTCCTGCACGCCTCGCGTGCGTCATGATCGTGATGTGGCGGCGGGTGCCTGGCGGTCGCGCGTTAAGCTTCGGCCGGACGGGCCACTGGAGTTCAATTAGGAGGATGATGACCGATCACGGAAGGTCCCATGAGCCCGGTACGTGACCTAGCCGACCGCTTCCACCAGCGCTGGCTCGATGAGAATCCCTTCGCTGCCACCATGTACGGCATTCCCGGGTACGACGATCTGGTCCCGGACGAGAGCGAGGCGGGCGCGCAGACCTGGCGTGCCGAGATCGAACAGTTCCTCCGGGCGGCCGACGGGATCGCACCTGGGGAACTCACGCCGGCCGATGCCGTCACGCTCGACTGCACGAAGGAGGCGGTCACCCAGGAGCTGGCGAGCATCGATTCGGCCCGGGCGGAGCACACGGTCACCGCCATGCCGTATGCGGGGCCGCCGACCTTCCTGGCGCTGGCCGCCCGGACCGTCCTGGTCGACCCGGTGGCCGCCGAGGCCTACCTGACCCGCCTGCGGCGCAGCGGCATCTGGCTCGACCAGCTCAGCGGACGGCTGCGGGCTGGAGCAAGAAAGGGGCGGCTCCCGGTCGCTCCGCTCGTCGAGCAGGCCATCGCCTGGGCCGAGGGCGTCCTGGCCGCACCCGCCCCCGGACCGGCCCTTTCCCCCCAGCCGCCGCAGGGGTGGCCCAGAGCGGCGGCGTGGGAAGAAGAACGCCGGGCGGCCGCCGAGGAGGTACTGAAGCCGGCGCTGGCGCGGTGGGTCGCCACCATCAAGGAGCTGCTCCCGCAGGCCCGGCCGTCCGAACGAGCCGGACTGGTCTACCTGCCTGGCGGTGAGGAAGATTACGGCCGGGCGGTCCGGATGTATACCACCCTGCCGCTGTCCCCGGAAGAACTGCACCAGACCGGCCTGGATCATGTCGCCGCGCTGGAGGCCCGGGCCGTGAAGCTGGGCGCTGGACTGGGGCTTTCCGGGCTGGATGAGGTATTCGCCGCGGTGCGGGACTCGGCAGGGAAGATCCCGCCGGAGGAGGCCATCCGCCAGGCGGCGGTCGCGGTACGGCGGGCCGAGGCGCGGGCATCGGAGGTTTTCCCTGATCCGCTTCCGCCGCCGTGCGACGTGACGCCCATGCCGGAGGTCGTGGCCACCAGCGGCGCCGCGCCGCACTACACCCCGCCCCGCCTGGACGGCGGCCGGCCCGGGACATTCTGGTTCAACACCGAGCGGCCCACCCCCGGCACCGGATGGGACCTCGAAGTGGTGGCCTTCCACGAGGCGGTACCCGGGCACCATCTGCAGCTCTCCCGCCTTCAGCTGCTCACCGACCTGCCCGCCCTCCAGCGCCAGCGCAGCGTCACCGTGTTCTCGGAGGGATGGGGCCTGTACGCCGAGCAGCTCGCCGAGGAAGCCGGGCTGTACACCGACGACCGTGCGCTGCTGGGCTCGGTCAGCTCGTCGCTGATGCGGGCCGCCCGGCTGGTGGTGGACACCGGCATCCACGCCTTCGGCTGGAGCCGGGAGCGGGCCCTGGAGTTCCTGGTGGCGCACGTCCCCATGGCACAGGAGGTCCTCGCCGCCGAGATCGACCGGTACGTGGTAATGCCGGGGCAGGCTCTCGCCTACCTCACCGGCAAGCTCGAGATCCTCCGGATCCGGGAGGATGCCCAGAGGCGCCTGGGCCCGGCGTTCTCCTTGCCCGCCTTCCACGCCGCTGTCCTGGACCACGGCTCGCTCCCGATACCGACGCTTGGCCGTAGCATCGCGGGCTGGCTGGATCGTTCGGCGTAAGAAGGGTCGTTCGGCGTAAGAAGGCCGGCGGCGGGAACCCGATCGGGTCCCCGCCGCCGGTTCCAGCCTAGGAGGCCGGGAAATTGAAGTAATGCAGGCTGACGAAGGGCGGATCACCGCCCGCGCCGGAAGAGAATTCCAGGTAGACAGTGTGGGTGCCGGTCACGGTCGAGATGTTCGCCGGGATGGTCCGCCAGGATGTCCAGCCGCCGGTATTGGCCACCGCGAAGCTGCCCACCGGGGCGTTGGCCGGGTTGTCCAGCACCACCTCCACCAGGCCGCTCACTCCGCCGGCGGCTCCGGAGGCCACCCTGGCGTCGAACTGGGTCGATCCGGATCCGAAGTTGATGCCGCCGTATTCCAGGTAGTCGCCGTTGGCCAGCTGGGCGACCTGGTTTGAGTCCACGCCGCTGGGATCGCTGTCCCCGGTGGACGTGACGTCGATCGTGCCCTGGCTGCCGGTGTAGCAGTCGGCGGAGATGTCCGCCGTCGCGGTGGTCGTGCACGACGTACCGCCGCCACTGCCGCCTCCGCCGCCGCTGCCGCTGCCGGAGGTCTGGTAGACGGCCACGTATCCGACGCTCATGGCCGCGCCGGAACTGGTCGAGCTGGCCGGCGTGGTGCAGTTGCAGACGCCGTTCGGGAAGCCGCCGCCGATGGCGACATCCAGGATGAGGAAGAACCCGTGGTCCACGGCGGCCTGCCAGGCTGACGTGCCGATCTGGCTTTCGGTGACGGTGTGGTAAGCGTTCCCGTTGAGGTACCAGGTGATCGACTCGTTGCTGGTGTTGGTCCGGTTCACGATGACCGAGTAGGTGTTGTACCCGGTCTGGCAGCCGGAGCACGATACCAGCCCGCTGCCCTGGCCGGTCGTCTCGTTGCACGGACCGCCGGGGTCCACGCCGCAGTGCAGCGTGCCCGCCACCTCGGACAGCGCGTTGACGTCCTCCATGATGTCGATCTCACCGGTCGACGGCCAGTTGGCGCAGTCCATGGTGCCTGAGGTGCCGGCGCCGCTAGCGCGGAAGCCCGCACCGAGCATCCAGAAGGCCGGCCAGTAGCCGAGCCCGCTGCCCGGGTTGGGCTGCTTGATCAAGGCGCTGACCTCCAGCTCGCCCCCGGCGGGGGCGGCGAAGTTGTCGGCCACGGTCTCGATCCGGCCCGACGTCCAGGATCCGCCGGAGTCCACCGGGGTGATGTTGAGGTGGCCGCTTCCGTCTTCGGCGACGTTCGCCGTCGAGCTGGTGTTGCGCTCGACCTCGCCGGTGCCCCAGTTGGCGGCGCAGCCGGTGCCGGAATACTGGGTGCCCTGGTCGTAGGTCCAGCTGGAGTCCACCCCGGATCCAGCCGAAGAGGAGAAGCTGTCGCTGAACGTGGTCGTCCAGCCCGAAGGCGGCGGCGGGACGGTGGTGGCGGACGCACTGCCCGCCGTCGCCAGCAGCGCAGCCGCCGGGGCGAGCGCGGTGATCAGCACCACCGCCGCCCGCCGCGTAACCCTGCCCGCACGAGCCGCGCCCCCTGTCCCCGCCCCAGTCAGCCAGTCCAGATGTTTGCGCACGGCGATGCTCCTTTCGGGATTAACCGGTGTGTCCCCGCTCCCGCTTGTGGTGGTGTCCTCCTCCTCTAGGCCCGGCTCTGCTAGGCCCGGCCGGCCGTCGCGGCCGGGGGAACGCATCCGCAGCTGGCCCGGATGACGACCCGGGTCGGCAGCACGCTGGTCTGAGGGGGCAGCGCCCGGTCCTCGATCCTGGCCAGCAGCCGCCGGGTCGCACGGACGCCGAGTTCGCGCAGCGGCTGGCTCACCGTCGTCAGCGGCGGGTCCACCAGCCGGCTCGGGTACACGTCGTCGAACCCGGTCAGCGCCACGTCCGCCGGGACCGCGATGCCCGCGCGCTGGAACTCGCGCAGCACGCCGATGGCCATCTGGTCATTGGCGCAGACCACGGCCTGCGGCAGTGACGTGCGGGTGAGCAGCACACGGGCCGCCTCGGTCCCGCTGGCTTCGGAGAAGTCCCCGTGGACGACCTGATCGATGACACAACCGCGGCTGGCCAGCACCGCGTCCTCGAACGCGGCCTGCCGTTCCCGGGCGTCCGGCGCGTCCGGCGGCCCGGTGACGAAACACAGCCGCCGGTACCGGTGCCGTCCGGACAAGTGCGACACCAGCGCGGTAATGCCGCCCACGTTGTCCGCGAGCACCACGTCCAGCTCGGTCTCGTCACGCCGTCCCGCGATGACCGCGACCGGTATCCGCCCCGCCAGCCGACGCAGATCCGGCGTGTTCAGGACCTCCTCGGCGACGAGCAGGCCGTCGACCTTGCCGGACAGGGCCCGGACGCGCCGCTCGAACGACTGGCCCTTGGCACCGAACGTCAGCAGCAGCGAGTATTCGGTGTCCCGCAGCACCGCCTCCGCCGCGTGCACGACCTGGTCGACGAACAGCAGGCTTTCGCGCTCGATGTCGATTTCACCGGCGCCACGCTCCAGGGCCACCAGGCCGATGATGTCCTTACGGCGACGGCTGAGCCCCTGGGCCGTGGCGTCGGGCACGAAGCCGAGAGCCTCGATCACGGCCTGCACCCGCTGGCGCGTCTCCGGCTGGACCAGGCTGGACTCGCGCATGACGCGGGAGACCGTGGCGGTGGAAACTCCCGCCACCCGCGCGACATCGTAAACCGTCGTCATCGAAGGTCACCCAGCCACTATGAAACCGCTTACATCACGTGCTCGCTGATCACGCTAGACAGCTATGTAAGCGGTGTCAATACTCAGGTCGAGATCCCGGGTCAGCGCTCCAGAGAAGGCGCAGGGGGCAGCGCTGGGATCCGGGCAGCGCTGGGATCCGGGCAGCGCTGGGATCCGGGCAGCGCTGGGATCTGGGCAGCACAGCCCGGTCAGCACATCGTGGTCAGTCCGGCATCGCGGCCAGGATCTGCTGCTCGGTGAGCGGTAGCGTTCGCACCCGGACACCGAGGGCGTCGCAGAGGGCGTTGCCGATGGCGGCAGCGGTGGGGCCTTGCGCGGTTTCTCCCACGCCCAGCGACGGATTCCCGTGGCCGGGCAAGAACTCCACCTCCACCACGGGCACCTCGGAGAACCGCAGGATCGGATAGCTGTCCCAGGTGTCGCTGGTAACGGTAAGGCTGTTGAAGCGCACGCGTTCCTTCAGCGTCCAGCTGGTCGCCTGGATCGCGCCGCCCTCGACCTGGTTCTCCGCGCCGTCGGGGTTGATCACCAGGCCGGCGTCGACCGCGATGGTCAGCCGGCGCACCCGCACCTCGGTCACGGCCTCCACCTCCGCGACGACCGCGCAGTAGGCACTGCTGTTCTTGTAGCGGGCGTAGCCGATGCCATGGCCGACCGACCGGGACGACTCGGACGCGGACCAGTCGGCCCAGCCCGACCGCCGGGCGACGGCCTCGATCGCCGCCCGGCCCCTGGGGTCCGCCAGCTGGGCGAGACGGTATTCGACCGGATCGCGGCCGGCCGCCCGGGCGAGTTCGTCCATGAAGGACTCGATCGCGAACACGTTGAGGAAGCCGCCGAGCGAGCGCAGCGAGGAGGTCCGCAGCGGCATGACCGACAGCCGGTGATTCACCACGCGGTAGGCCGGGAACGCATAGCCTGGCACGGCGTTCCGCCCGGCTCCGCCGCCCCGCTCAAGCGGCGGGTCCGCGGCCGGCTCGATCGGCTCGCCGCCATCCCGGTGGCTCGCCGCGAGCAGCCTGATCGAGCGGGCGAACCCGGGCCGGGTCACGTGGCCGTTGCCCCAGATCTCGTGCTGCCAGGCCAGCACGTCACCGCGGGCGTCGACGTCGGCGGTGACGCGGACCACGGCGGCCGGCCCGTAGGGTGCCCAGCCGAGCTCGTCGGCGCGCGACCAGACCACCTGCACCGGCCGGCCGGGCACGGCCAGGGCGAGCAGGGCCGCGTCCATGGCGACGTCGTCGGCGCCGTTGTGCCCGTAACAGCCCGAACCCTCCACGTGCCGCACGCGCACCTGTTCCTCGGTCAGCCGCAGCGCCCGGGCCAGCTCACGGCGCAGCAGGTACACGCCCTGGCTGTGCGTCCAGACCTCCAGCCGGACACCGCCCCAATTTCCCCAATTTTCCCCATTTCCCCGATTTGCCGTGGCCAGCGCCGTCGCGCTGGACGGTCCCATCGCCGCGTGCGCGAGGTACGGCCGGTGATAGGCGGCCTCGTGCGAGCGCATGACCGGTCCGCGCGGCGCGCTGGCGGCAGGACCGGATTCGGCCAGGACACTGGTCTGGGCGGGCGCGGCGACCAGGAAGGCGGGCAGATCGTCCTCATCGGGCAGCGTGGGCTGCTCCTGCCACTTCGCGTCCGCCCGGAGCAGGTCGGCGGCGCGCAGCGCCACCTCCTCCCGTTCGGCGATCACGCCCAGGAAACTCCCGTCCCGCACGACGGTCACGACTCCGGGCAGCGTCATCGCCGGTTCGGCGCCGACGTGGAGCAGGGTGGCGCAGCGGGACGGAGGCCGGACGACCCGGCCGTACAGCATCCCGTCGAGCGCCATGTCGTGGACGAAACGAGGCCGCGGGGCCAGCTTGTCGGGCAGGTCCAGCCTCGGCACGCTGGTGCCGACGATCCGGTAGTCCGAAGCCGCCTTGGGCTCGGCCAGGCCCGTGGCCGGGTGGTCCAGCAGCCCGTCGTCCGCCAGCTCCCAGTAACTCGTGGTCCGCCCGTCCGGTGCGGTGATGGTGCCGTCCTGAACGGTCAGCACGTCGGCCGGCAGGTTCCACCGGCCGGCGGCGACACCGAGGTAGATCGCCCTGGCCTCGGCACAGGCGACCCGGAGGGCGGCCCCCGAATACTGGATCGACATGCTGCCCGACGTATAGCCCTCATCGGGACTGATGCCGGTCACGGCCGCAACCATGCGGACCCGGGCGACATCGACGTCAAGCTCTTCGGCGGCGACCTGCGCCAGCGCCGTGAGCACGCCCTGACCGAGCTCGACCTTGCCCGAACGCACCTCCACCACGCCGCCCGGCAGGACGCGAAGCCAGTCCCCGAGACGGGGATTGATCGCCAGCGAGGGCGGCAGCACCGTCCCGGCTTCGGGTGACGTCGCCATCAGTCCCCGTCCCGGCTGGCACCGTCCCGGCTGGCGCGCAGGCTGGCCGCGGCCGCGAGCACGGAGCGCACGATCCGGTTCTGCGCGCCGCACCGGCACAAGTTGCGGTCCAGCGCGACGCGTACCTCGTCCTCGCTCGGGTTGTCGTTGGCGGCCAGCAGCCCGGCGGCACTGATCACCACGCCGGAGATGCAGTAACCGCACTGCGCGGCCTGCCCGTCGATGATCGCCCGCGCGACGGGGTGAGGCCGCTCGGGTGTGCCCAGTCCCTCGACCGTCGTGACGTCCCGATCCTGGACCGCCCACATCGGCGTGTCGCACGAGTAGGCGGGCTGGCCGTCGACGAGCACGAGGCACGCGCCGCACAGGCCGAGGCCGCAACCGAACCGGGTGCCCTTCAACCCGAGATGATTCCGCAGCACATACAGCAGCGTGGTGTCCTGCTCGGTGCGGACTTCCTCGCGCCGGCCGTTCACCAGCACGGTGAGCCGGATGGGATCGGTATCAGGCATGCTTCGGTCTCGAGAGTCGTCCGATCGCGGTCGGCAAGAGGGGACTCGTATACAGTACTCCGGCCGCGATCGCGGCTAAATTGCCCGCGGCAGCCGAGCGATTCCCTGGCTAATCGTAACTTTGTCCCGTAACATTGTTACGAAAGGAGGGAGTCTCGTGACTGAGCTGGTCTCATATCAACTGCACGACTCGATCGCCACCGTCACGCTGGATGACGGAAAGGTGAACGCCCTGTCGCACCAGATGCTGAGGGACATCGACGGTGCCCTGGATCGCGCCCTCGCCGACGGCGCGATCGTCCTGCTCACCGGACGACCCGGAGTGTTTTCCGCCGGGTTTGACCTGCGTGTGCTGCGCGCGGGCGGCGAGGACGGGCCCGCCCTGGTGCGCGCCGGCTTCCAGCTGGCCATGCGGGTGCTGTCATTCCCGAAGCCCGTGGTGATCGCGTGCACTGGCCACGCCATCGCGATGGGTGCCTTCCTGCTGCTGTCCGGCGATTTCCGGGTGGGTGCCGCCGGGCCTTATAAGATCACCGCCAACGAGGTCGCGATCGGACTCACCATGCCGCGCCCCGCGGTCGAGATCTGCCGCCAGCGGCTGGCGCCGGCCCACTTCAGCCGGGCCGTGGTGAACGCCGAGGTGTACGCACCGGACGCCGCCGTCGGGGCCGGGTTCCTGGATCGCGTGGTGGACGGGGCGCAGCTCGCCGACGCCGCGCGAGAGGTCGCCCGGCAGCTGCGGACGCTGGACATGGATGCGCACGCCGCGACGAAGCTCCGGGCGCGGGAGGAGGCGCTCGCGGCGATCCAGGCCGGCATCGACCTCGACTATGCGGCCTACACGACCGCATGAATCATGACGTCGTTCCGATAACGTTGGCAGATGCCGCGGCATAAGCAGCGCACGAGTGAACTGCGGGACCGGGTCCTCGCCGCGGCGGTAGCGGCCCTGACGGCAGATGGCGTGGCCGGGCTGACGACGCGCCGGGTCGCGCACGACGCGCAGACGTCAACCCCGGCGGTTTACGAGCTATTCGGTGACAAAGGCGGCCTGATCCGGGCCATCTTCTTCGAGGGATTCCGGATGCTTCGACGCCATCTCGAGCAGACGGTCCGGGCCGACGACGAACGAACCGCCCTGCAGCAGACGATCGCGGCCCTGCGCACGTTCATGCGGGACAGCCCGGCACTGGCCCGGGTCATGTTCGAACGGCCCTTTGCCGATTTCGACCCCGGGCCAGACGACATCGAGGCCGGCGCCTCGGTCCGGGAGTTCATCGTCGACCGGGTACGGCGCGCCCTCGACGCGCGCATCATCGAGGGCGACCCGACCGACATCGCCCACCTGCTGATCGGCCTGGCGCTGGGGCTCGCCGCTCAAGAGGCGGCGGGATGGCTCGGCACCTCCCAGGCCTCGGTCAACCGCCGGTGGTCCCTGGGCGCCGAGGCCCTGCTCAACGGCCTGCGCCAGCACCCGCCCGCCGGGCCAGGCTCTCCGGCTGGCGGAGATGCGTGAAACCGGGCCCGTTCGGCAGGAAAAATCTCATTGTCCCGAACGAGGCGGGTGTTACGCCTCGTTCAGCTGCGACGGGCCCTGCAGGCGGTCCAGGACGCGTTCGGTGACGTCGGTCAGCGCGGTGAGCTCGTCGGGGCTGAGCCCGTCGAAGACCAGCTGCCGCACCATCTCGACGTGGGCCGGCGCGGCCCGCTCGATGGCGGCGCGGCCCGCCTCGGTCAGGACCGCGAATGCGCCCCGGGCGTCGGTCGGGCACTCCTGGCGGGCGACCAGACCACGCTGCTGCATCCGGGCGAGCTGGTGCGACACGCGGCTTTGCTCCCAGGCCAGCGCGTCGGTGAGCTCGAACACCCGCCGCCGGCCCTCCGGCGCCTCGCTGAGCACGACCAGCACGTCGTAGTCCGCGAGCGAGATTCCGTAGTCGTCTTGCAGCTGCCGGTTCATCCGGACGTTCAGCTGCGCGGTCATCCGCAGCAGCCCGCGCCAGGCCCGCTGCTCGTCCTCGGTCAGCCAGCGGCTCATGACATCAGGATACCCGGGAATTAATGACACATCATGTAGGTTGGATGACGCATCATCAACTTACCGACTTCAAGGAGACCCGATGACCACCGCGACCGCCCCGGCCCTGACCGACCTAACCGGAACCTACACCCTCGACCCGGCGCACAGCCGGATTGGTTTCGTCGCCCGCCACGCGATGGTCACGAAGGTGCGCGGCTCGTTCAACGAGTTCGAGGGCACCGCCACCCTCGACGGCGCCAACCCGGCGAACTCCGGCGTCCAAGTGACGATCAACGCCGCGAGCATTGACACCCGCAACGCCCAGCGCGACGAGCACCTGCGCGGCAACGACTTCCTCGCCATGCAGG
>Ga0208696_1000276_pt1 | contig 36333 bp, 33 predicted proteins | sample Sb_taG_9_FD_187711 | JGI IMG/M metagenome (GOLD analysis project Ga0208696, IMG submission 187711) | Peat soil microbial communities from Weissenstadt, Germany - Sb_50d_b_LC metaG (SPAdes) (version 2) | ecosystem: Environmental > Terrestrial > Soil > Wetlands > Peat | place: Germany... | reverse complement strand
CGTTCGCCGAGCAGATTCTCCGCCGGGACCCGGCAGCCGGTAAAGGACAGCTCCCTGGTGTCGGAGGCGCACCACCCGACCTTGGAGTATTCCTGGCCCGGCACGAATCCGGCCGTTCCGTTCGGAATAATTATTGAACTGATCTCCTTGCGGCCCTGCTCATCGTGGCCGGTGATGGCCAGGACCGTCACCAGTGAGGTGATCGAGGTGCCCGCGTTAGTGATGAAGGCCTTGCTGCCGTCCACCACCCAGTGCCCGGCCTCGAGGCTGGCCGTGGTCCGTATGCTGCCAGGGATGTCGGACCCGCCGCCCTGCTCGGTCAGGCCGAACGCCGCCAGCCGCTCCCCCGCGCACAGCTCGGGCAGCCACCGGAGACGCTGCTCGTCGGTGCCGAACCGGTAGATCGGCATGGCGCCGAGCGACACCCCGGCTTCCAGGGTGATCGCGACCGAGGAATCGACCCGGGCCAGTTCCTCCAGGGCGAGGCAGAGCGCGAAGTAGTCGCCGCCCATGCCGCCGTACTCTTCGGGGAACGGCAGGCCGAACAGGCCGAGCTTGCCCATCCGGGCCACGATGTCGTAGGGGAACTCGCCGCGCTCGTAGTAGCCGCCGATAACCGGCGCGACCACCTCGCGGGCGAACTGAGCGACGGAGTCCCGGAGGTGCTGCTGCTCCGGCGCGAGCTCGTAACTGACCATGGCACCTAGCTTCGCATATAGCTTGCGCACCACTGCCTGCAAAGGGCTCGGCGGCGGCGGTAATCTAACGTGGGCCACTATTCCTACCTGAGAGTGAGGCCATGGCCAGCCTGAGCTGCCCAGATTGCGGCGTGAAGGTCCAGCAGGAAGATCTGATCTGCTTCCGGTGCGGCGCGAACCTGCCGCACGCCACCGGTCCCGACGACGACCTGCTGACGCCGACCATTTCGCAGAAGTTCATCGCGACGGGCGATCCCTCGACCAGCTGCCCGCGCTGCGGCACCCCGGTGTCCGACGCGGCGGACGTGGTCTGCACCACCTGCGGTGAACCGCTGCCCACGGGCCAGCGCCGCCGCATCTCTCCGGTTGTCATGCGGATCACCTTCCCCACCGGCAACGTGGACATCCCGGCCGGGACCTCGGTCCTGCTGGGCCGCGACCCCGCCGAGTCGCTTGTCGCCGCGGCGTTCGCGCGTTTCGACAACGTCTCCCGGCGGCACGCCACGGTCCAGGTAGATGACTCGGGACACGCCTCGATCCGGGACGAGAACTCCACCAACGGCACCTACGTGAACGACGACCGGGTGCTGCCCGGCGTGGAGGTCCGGCTGGTCGACGGGGACCGGGTGCGGCTGGCCGCGGACGTGACCGGCGACGTGTCCCTGCCGCCGGGCGAGCCCGACCCGTTTGGGCTGAGCCGCAACGGCCGTTAGCGCCGTTGGCGCGGGCTAGACGGGGACTAAACGGGGGCTGCCTTCCGGTTGGCATAATTGTCCGTGGGTTGTTGCTGGGGTGATCGCCTGACGTTCCGGGGGCTCGGCCGTGCCGCATCTCATGCTTTCCTGGCAGTACGCGCTGATCATCGCGGGCTGCCTGGTGATCGTCACGGCGGCCAGCCGGGTACCCCGCGTGGCCCGCAGGTGGAGCGGGTGGGCGCGCTGGGGTCTTGGGGTCGGGGTGGCCTGGGAGGCCGCGCTGCTGTTCGGGCTGTACGGCCTGTGGCAGTTCGCCGGGTCGTTCACGGTGATGAGCCCGGACGGGGCGATACCCAGGGCCCGCTGGCTCTGGCACGCCGAGCGGCTGCTGTACCTGCCCAGCGAGACCAGCGTGCAGCGGCTGTTCCTGCCGCACCCGCTGCTGATCCAGGCGTTCAACCTGTACTACGACATCCTGCACTTCCCCGTCCTGGGCGCCTGCCTGATCTGGCTGTACGTGCGGCACCGCGACCGGTACCCGTCGATCCGCACCACCGTGGCCCTGTTCACCGGGGCCAGCCTGCTCATCCAGTTCATCCCGGTGGCCCCGCCGCGGATGCTGCCCGGCACCGGGCTGGTCGACACCGCGGTGAAGTACGGCCAGTCCGTGTACTCCTGGCACGGCGGTTTCGATGCGGACGAACTGTCGGCCATGCCGTCGGTACACGTAGGTTGGGCGCTGATCGTGGCCTTCGCGGTGATCACGGTGTCCCGGAGCCGGTGGCGGTGGCTGGCCGCGGGCTACCCGCTGCTGACGCTGCTGGCGGTGGTGGTGACGGCCAACCACTTCTGGCTGGACGGCCTGGCCGCGGCGGTCCTGGTGGCCGCCGCGCTGGCGGCGCAGCGCCTGGTGCGGCAGCTACGGTCCGGTGAACCTTCCGGAAGCTCCCAGATCGCACCTGTGCGCGGGAAATTGTCCGTGCGATCATGACGCGCCAGGTCTTAGCGCTCGCTGTCCAGCACGGCCAGCTGGGCTGCCTCGTAACGGTCCCCGGCGACCGCATCGGCCGGGATGGCGGCCTCGATCGCGGCCAGGTCGTCCGCGCTCAGCGTCAGGTCCAGTGCCTGGAGGGCCTCGGCCAGCCGGTCGCGGCGCTTGGTCCCGATCAGCGGGATGATGCCGTCGCCGCGCGAGGCCACCCACGCGATGGCCAGCTGCGCGGCGGTGACCCCTTTTCCGTTCGCGAACGCTTCGAGCGCGGCGAGCAGTTCCAGGTTCCGCGCGTGGTTCTCGCCCCGGAACCGGGGGAAGCGGGCTCGCGGGTCGTTATGGCCAAGTTGCGCGGTGCCGCTGCTCAGCAGTCCGCGCGACAGGATCCCGTAAGCGGTCACGCCGATGCCCAGCTCGCGGACGGCAGGCAGGATCTTCTTTTCGATACCCCGGCTCATCAGGGAGTATTCGATCTGCAGCGCGGTCACCGGATGGACGGCGTGCGCCCGGCGGATGGTGTCCGCGCCCATCTCCGACAGGCCGAGGTAGCGGACATACCCGGCCGAGATCATCTCGGCGATGGCCCCGACCGTGTCCTCGATCGGGACCTGCGGGTCGAGCCGGGCCGGCTGGTACAGGTCGACGTAGTCCGTGCCCAGCCGGGTCAGCGAGTAAGCCAGCGAGTTCTTCACCGCGTTCGGGCTGGTGTCGTGCCCGACGAACGCGCCGGACGGGTCCCGCTGCCCGCCGAACTTGACCTGGATGAACACGCTTTCCCGCGGGATCCCGCGGCGCAGGGCGTCGCGAAGCAGCAGTTCGTTGTGGCCCATGCCGTAGAAGTCGCCGGTGTCCAGCAGGGTGATCCCGGCGTCGACCGCGGCGTGGATCGTGGCGAGGCTCTCCTGATCGTCGGCCTCCCCGTAGACGCCCGACATGCTCATCAGGCCTAGGCCGGCCCGGGACACGACCGGCCCGCCACGGCCCAGCGTGCTCGTCTCCATCACGCCTGCACCCTACCGGTGACGTCGCCACGGGCCTGACGGCCCCCAGGGCGGATCCGCAAGTTTCGGCACTACCCTGTAAAGGCGAGCAAACCGACACGCAAGCGAAGAACCCGGACGGATGCATGGAACCCGAACCCACCGTGCTGGACAGCCTCCGCAGGGCCGTCGAGGCGATGCCCGACGACGTGCCGCTCCGCCTGCATCTGGCCACGCTGCTGCTGCGCGGCGGCCAGCGCGAGGAGGCCATCCGGCAGCTGGGTGGGGTCCTGCAGCGCGATCCCGCCAACACGGCGGCGCTGGGCCTGCTCCGGGAAGGTCTCGCGCCGGCTGAGGCCCCGGGTCCGCCTCCCGCGAGCGCGACGGAGATTTCTGCCGAACGGAACGTGGTGCGTCCTCCCGGCACCGGCACCGGCACCGGCCCGGCATCCGGCCCGGCATCCGGCGGCGAGGCGGCCGGGGGCAGGTCGCCGCAGTATGACTGGTCGCAGGCCGAGGATGAGCTGCGCGACGTGCTGCCCGCCATGTTCATCGGGGACACCGCGGAAGCAGGCTCGGCGTCGGCTTCGGCTTCGGCGGGCGCGGAGGCGGACGCCTATGACGCCGAGCACGCCGGGCTGACGCTCGCCGACGTGGCCGGGATGACGGAGGTGAAGCAGCGCCTCGAGGCGGCGTTCCTGGCCCCGATGCGCAATCCCGAGCTGCGCCGGCTGTACGGCAAGTCGCTGCGCGGCGGGCTGCTGCTGTACGGGCCGCCGGGCTGCGGCAAGACGTTCATCGCCCGCGCGGTGGCGGGCGAGCTGGGCGCGAGGTTCATCGCGGTGTCGTTCGCGGACATCATCGACATGTTCGTGGGGCAGAGCGAGCGGAACATCCACGAGCTGTTCGAGATCGCCCGGCGGAACGCACCGTGCGTGCTGTTCCTGGACGAGGTGGACGCGATCGGGCAGAAGCGCTCGCAGCTGCGGCACACCCCGATGCGCAGCGCGGTCAACCAGCTGCTCCTGGAGCTGGACGACATCTCGGGCCACAACGAGGGCGTCTTCCTGCTGGCCGCCACCAACCACCCCTGGGACGTGGACAGCGCGCTGCGCCGGCCAGGCCGGTTCGACCGGACGCTGCTGGTGCTGCCGCCGGATGGGGCCGCCCGCGAGGGGGTGTTCCGCTACCACCTGCGCGAGCGGCCAGTGGCCGGGATCGACCTGGCCCGGCTGGCCAAGCAGACGGACGGGTACTCCGGCGCCGACATCGCGCACATCTGCGAGACGGCCGCCGAACGGGCCCTGATGGACTCGGTCCGGCGCGGCGAGCCGCGGATGATCGGCCCCGGAGACCTCGAGGCGGCCATCGGCGAGGTCAAGCCGTCGCTGGGCGCCTGGTTCGACACCGCCCGCAACGTGGCGCTGTTCGCCAACGAGGGCGGTACCTACGACGACCTGGCCGCATACCTCCGCAAGCGCCGGCTGCTGTGAGCGGTGCTGGGCGCCGCCCGTGATCGAGCTACGGCAGGAACTGGCGCGGGCTTCGGCCATGCTCGACGTCAAGCGGTTCGACGAGGCATCCGCGCTGTTGTCGCGCATCGTGGCGGCGGAGCCGGATAGTGCCCGGGCCTGGTGCCTGATGGCCCGCGCCCACCTGGGGGCGGACCGGTTCGCCGAGGCCATCGAGGTGGCCAACCGGGCGGTGGCCCTGGACCCCTCGGACGAGTGGCCGCACCGCCTGGCCAGCAACGCGCTGGTCCACCTGGGTAACTACTCCGACGCGCTGCGCGCGGCGCACGAGGCGTGCCGGCTCGCGCCCAGCTACTGGCAGACCCACGTGTGCCTGGCGCAGGCCGCCCTGGCCGGCCAGCGGCTGGACACCGCGACCGACGCGGCCGCCCGGGCCCGGGCCCTGGCACCCAACGAGCCCGACGTGCATTTCCTGTCCGGCAAGGTGAGCCTGAGCCGAGGCGACCTGGCCGCCGCGCGCGAGCATCAGGAGCGCGCCCTCGCGCTGGAGCCCACGCACAGCGGCGCGATGAACGAGCTCGGCCGGATCCGGCTCCGGCGGAACGACCCGATCGGCGCGATCAGGCACTTCCTATCCGCGGCCCGGGCCACCCCGGACGAGCGGATCTACGCCAGGAATATCGACGTGGTGATCCTGCGCACGGTGTCCCGCACGATCTACGTGTTCACGCTGATCGCGCTGATCCTGATCTGGGTCCCCGCGGTCAGCCACGTGAACCGGCTGCCGTTCGCCATCGGCCTCGGCTCGCTGGGTGTCCTCACCGCCGCGGGCTTCGCCTGGATGGTGCTGCGCCTGCCGCTCGAGGCCCGCCGGGTGGTGCGGCGGACCCTGCGCACGCCGCGTGTCGCGGCGGCGCTCGCCCTGGCCGTGGGCGGGGTCGCGGTGGCGTTCGGCATCGTCGCGTTCACGCCCGAGCTCGACCTCGCGCAGGTGCTGCCGATCGCCGTGGTCATCACCGTGGCCGCACGGCTGGCCGCCTTCGCGGCCCTGCGAACCGCGGCCAGGAAGCAGTAACCGCGCCGCGTTCTGCTGTGTCACGTGTGGCTCCGGATCCGGCGCTGGAGCGTGGTCGAGCCAGCGGACGGCGCGGACCGACGGGATGGCCAGCATGACGGCGCTGCTCAGCAGCCCGTAGACGGCCCCGGCCCCGAAGACCAGGGCGGGCCCGAGGGCGGCGGCGAGCGGTCCGTCGATGGCGTACCCGATGACGCCGATGCCATAGGCCGGGAACATCGAGAGCGAGCTGACCCGGGCCAGCCGCTCCGGCGGTATCTGCTGCTGCAGGGCGGTGCCCTCGAAGGTGGCGAAGATCGCCGAACCCGCGCCGCAGCCGAAGGCGGCCGCGGCCACCCAGGGGGCCGCGGCGTGCAGGGCCATCGGGATGTCGGGCAGCGCGTAGCAGAACGTGCCCACCGTGGCGATCACCATGGGCCGCCGCGGCCGCCGGCCCAGGCACAGCAGCCCGGCCGTGATCGCCCCGGCGCCCTGGACCGCCATGATCGCACCCCAGACCGCGGACCCGCCGAGGTAGGCATGGCCCATGACCGGCCCGAGCAGCATCCAGGGCGCCCAGGTGATCAGGTTGAAGAAGGCGAACTGTACGGTGACTGCCCACAGCCAGGTCCGGGACCTGAAGTCCGCCCAGCCCTCCGCCATCTCGGCCCGCAGGGTCGAGCGGGCCGCCGGTTCCGTCCCGGATGCTCCTGCGGGCTCGCGGCCGCCGGGCTCGCCGCCGCCGGGCTCGCCGCCGCCGGGCTCGCCGCCGCCGGGCTCGCCGCCGCCGGGGTCGCGGGCGCCGGGGTCGCGGGCGGGCAGGCGGAGCAGGCTGAGCGCCAGCACGCTGACGGCGTACGACGCCGCGTCCGCGGCCACCACCACGGCCGGCCCGGCCACGGCGATCAGGGCCCCGCCCAGCGCGGGACCGGCGATCGTGGTCGCGGAACCGGCCAGCCCGTACAGCGTGTTCGCGTTGCCGAGCTGATCCCGCGGCGCGATCTCGACCGTCAGCGCGTCCAGGGCCGGCGAGAAGAACGCCGTGCCCGTTCCCCCCAGCCAGGCGAGCAGGACGAACAGCCACAGCGCTGGCCGGCCGACGGCCAGCGCCGCCGCGAGCGCCGTCTGCGCGCAGCCGCGGAGCACATCCGCGGCGAGCATCACCCGGCGCCGCCCGAACCGGTCGGCGATCGCCCCGGCCAGTGGCAGCAGCAGGACCTGGGGTACGACGTTGGCCGTGAATACCACCCCCAGGCCGGTCGCGCTGAACTTGCTGTCCAGCACCGCCCAGGCGATCGCCACGCTGGACATCGACGAGCCGAGCAGGGAGGTGACGAAGCCGGCGTAGAAGCGCCGGAAGTTCCGCTCCCCCAGGATGCCGACCCGGCGCCGCAGCAGCTCTGTCCTCACGGAACCGGATCATGACACCCGGACCGAGGCGGCACAATCCATGATGCTAAATAAAGTTGCGTCGACTGGGCTCAAGTTTGGGTTTCTGTGCGCTGGAACGTCGCCGTATGCCCGGTCCAGCGCGCCGATCGAAGAAAAATCTTGTCATGACTAAAGTTTCTTTTTAGCCGATCTGGCTCAATCCTGAGATCTCCACCGATCCCCTGGAGCCCACACGCTGTGCGCTGAAGCCCCGCCAGGCGCCGCCCGTTAGGCCTTGTGGCACAGGTCCCATTAGGGGAGCGCGCCATCTGTGCCCGGCGGCTGACCGTGGAGGGTGGTGGTTACCCTGTGACCGCCGTGGCCCGTGCTGCTGCCGTGGCCGCCGACCTGCCGTGCTGAGGCCAGGGTCGGGGCGGGCGGCCCGGGTGAGCGGTCCCGGGCTGGCGCGGGCCGGTCCCGGGCTGGCGCGGGCCGGTCCCGGGCCGGGCGGGCCGGTCCCGCCGGCCTACCCGGGCACCCCGCCCCCGGCGCTGGCACCTCACCTGCGGCGTTTGCACCTCACCCGTCCCGTAATTCACTAGTGTATTCGAGGCACTGGAAGTTTATGCGGAAGATATGGCTTATACGGATGATTTGGGCAACTATAGCTGCCCGGATCTTCCGCGTGAGCCGGATCTTCCACGCAAATGGGACGCCGGTGCACTCCTGGGGGCTGCGCGACGACGGCCGCGCACGGGCCTCGCGGTGGCGGCAGCACATACGACCCTGCGGCACCCCCACCCCGCAGACGGGGCCGGGGGGACACGCACCACCTTCGAACGCTCCCGCGACCGGGCGGGTGGCGCTAGCGATGGGACTCATCCAAGCTGCGCACGGCAGGCTGGCTGGGTTAAGATACATCGCGTTCGCAGCATTCAGCCTGAAGGGAGCGCCATGGACGCGACGAACGGGGGACCGGCGGCGGAACCGGGCCGCAGTCCGGCGGTGCTGGCTTCGGATCAGGAGCGGGACGCGGTGGTGCAGCGGGTCCAGCAGGCGTTCGCCGAGGGACGGCTGGACGACGCCGAGTTCGACGAGCGGATGCGGGCGGCGCTGACCGCGCGCACGCACGCGGACCTCGACGTGCTGCTTACCGACCTGCCCGCCGAGACGCCGGCGCCCGGCCCGGCGACCGCAACCGCCGGGCGATCGCCGGGGCGGGCCGCGATCGCGCTGAAGAGCTCGGTGCGGCGAGGCGGGCGGTGGCGGGTTCCCGAGCGTTACACAACGGTCGTCTACAAGGGCGGCGGCTGGCTGGACCTGCGGGCCGCCGAGCTCAGCGGCCCGGTCACCACGTTTCTCGCGGTGGCCTACAAGTCCCGTGTGACGATCCTGGTGCCGCCCAGCGTGCGGGTCGAGATGACCGGCTTCGGCGTGACCCAGGGCGCGGACGAGGAGGACCCCGGCTACCGGCTGCCGGCAGACGCACCGGTTATCCACGTGCGTGGCATCGCATACAAGGGCACGGTGGAGATCACTACCCGGCCGCCCGAGCGTGCTGCCCTGGGCCAGTAGCCGACCGGATCAGCAGAGCCAGGGACCGGCCTGGCGGCACCTGATGTCGTGCGGCGGCTCGTAGAACGTCGCGTCCCAGAGCTGGGCGTGGCAGGTCTGGCAGGACACCAGCAAGTGCCCCATGCCCCGGCCGCGCTCCGCTCCTTCCTGCGCCGCCGCGCAGATGCAGGGTTTCCAGCCGACCCGGGCCTGGCCCGGCCACAACGGGTGGCCGAACGGGCAGTGCTGCGGTTTGTGCTCGAACAGGGACACCGGCATAAAGATGATCATGCCATTATCCCTGGTGCTGGCGCTAGTTCGAAGGAAAAATCTAACTCCGGCGCGGGGAGTGGCGGCCTCGGCCCGTGGGGCGGGCGCCAGGAGGCGGCTGGGGCGGGCGGGCTGCTGTTACGTCGGGGCGGGGTGGTTCGTCACTGCGGTGAGGGATAGCCGGAGGGAGAATGCAGGATGGCCGATCAGCAGTTGCTGGCCCAGCGGTTCGAGGAACAGCGCGGGCGCCTGCGCGCGGTGGCGTACCGGATGCTCGGCTCGCTGGCCGAGGCGGATGACGCCGTCCAGGAGGCCTGGCTGCGGCTAAGCCGCGCCGACACCGACGACGTGGCGAACCTGGCCGCCTGGCTGACCACGGTCACCGGCCGGATCTGCCTGGACATGCTCCGCTCGCGCACGGCCCGGCGGGAGGAGTCGCTGGAGGTACGCCTGCCCGACCCGGTCATCAGCGGCGAGGACGACAGCGATCCCGAGCACGAGGCGCTGACCGCGGACGCAGTGGGGCTAGCGCTGCTGGTGGTGCTGGAGACGCTGAATCCGGCCGAACGGCTGGCATTCGTGCTGCACGACCTGTTCGGGGTGCCGTTCACCGAGATCGGCCCTATCGTGGGCCGCACGCCGGATGCGGCCAAGATGCTGGCCAGCCGGGCCCGCCGCCGGGTCCGGTCGGGGGCCGTCGAGCCGGACACCGATCCGCGCCGCCAGCGGGAGGTCGTCGACGCGTTCCTGGCTGCCGCGCGAGCCGGGGACTTCGGCGCGCTGGTGGAACTGCTGGATCCGGATGTCGTCCTGCGGGCCGACTTCGGCGCCGCCGCGCCGTCCGGCTTCGCGCCGCTGATCCGGGGCGCAGACCAGGTGGCCGGCCGGGCGCAGCTGTTCTCCCGGTCCGGCGTGTCCTCGCGGCACGCGCTGGTCAACGGGGCGGCGGGCGTGCTCAGTTGGCGGGACGGCAGGCTGACCGCGGTGCTCGGGTTCACGGTCGCGCACGGCAAGATCGTCGCGATCGACGTGCTGGCCGACCCGGAGCGGCTGAGCCGGCTCGAGGGCGTGGCAGGATAGGCGGCGTGACATGGAAAGCCCCCGACGTGGAGCGGCCGGGAGGGCCGCAGACCGGCCCGGAGCGCCCGTTGCTGCAGGCGGTCCTGGACTGGCACCGGGCCACGCTGCTGTACAAGTGCGCTGGCCTGACCGGTGAGCAGCTCGCCGAGCGGACCGTGCCGCCGTCGGGCCTGTCCCTGCTCGGGCTGGTGCGCCACATGACCAAGGTGGAGCGCACCTGGTTCCGGCAGCGCTTCGCGGGCGAGCCGGTCGACAACCCGTTCGGGGACGACAAGAGCGCCGATTTCGAGCGGACCGATCCGGCCCGGGCCGCCGCCGATTACGCCCGGCTGACCGAGGAGTTCAAGCTGGCCGACGCGGCCGTGGCCCACGCGTCGCTGGACGAGGAGTTCATCCACGACGGTGAGCCCATGTCGCTGCGGCTGATCTACCTGCACATGATCGAGGAGTACGCCCGCCACCTGGGCCACGCCGACCTGCTGCGCGAGCGCATCGACGGCGCCACTGGCGAGTAGCCGCGGGTCCCCAAAAGGGACGCGCGGGAGCCCCGCCGCGCCGCGAGGCGGACCGGGAAATCTGCCGGGCGTCAGGCGTCGGCCGCCGGCGGACGTCCCATGTAGACGGCGCGGGGGCGCAGCGGCCCGGGCCCAGCGTAGGCCTCCAGGGCGTGGGCGATCCAGCCCGCGGTACGCGCCACGGCGAAGATCGCCTCGCCGGAGCCCCTGATCATGCCGGCCACCCGGGCCAGGGTGGCGATAGCCAAGTCGATGTTCGGCTCGGGCAGGGACTTCCGCCTGACCTCGGCCAGGACGGCCTCGGCCACGGCGAGCTGCCCGGACTTCGGCGCGGCGCGGCGCACCAGGTCGAACAGCAGGACGGCGCGCGGATCACCGGTCCGGTACACGAAGTGGCCGAATCCGGGCACCTTCTCCCCCCGGCGCAGCAGTTCGCCCACTACCCGTGGAACGTCGTCCGGGCCGCTGGCCGCGGCCAGCAGCGTCTCCACGCCGAGGGACGCCCCGCCGTGCAGCGCGCCGCTCATCGCCCCCATTCCGGTCTCGACCACCGCGTACGGGTCGGCCCGCACCGACGCGGCGACCCGGACGGCCAGGGTGGATGCTGCGAGCTCGTGGTCGGCCAGCAGGACCAGCGCGGCAGACAGGGCGCGCCGCAGGGCGGGGCTGGGCCGCCGCTCACACAGCCGCGACCACAGCCGGTCCGCGATCGGGTAATCCGCGATCGGGTAATCCGCGATCGGGTAATCCGCGATCGGGTAATCCGTCCTCGGGTAATCCGTCCTCGGGTAATCCGTCCTCGGGTAATCCGTGCTCGGGTAATCCGTGTTCGGGTAATCCGTGCTCGGGTAGTCCGTGCTCGGGTAGTCCGAGATCGGATAATCCGGGGCGGCGGGGGCGGCGGGGGCGGCGGGAGGGAGGCAGTCCACGAGGCCGGCGATGATGCTCCGGCCGGCCGCGAGCACCGCGGCCGGGTCCAGCTGCAGCCGCAGCGGATCGGTGGTCGCCATGGCCGGCACGATCACCTGGAACCGCTCGAGCGGCAGCGTCCCGGTGGGCAGCGCGGTCTGCGCGCCCCGGCCCGCGGCCAGGGCGGCGGGTGTCGCCCGCCACGGCACCGATCCGGGTGGCCGGGCGGACCGCGCGCCGCGGCTAGCCGGGAGCTCACCGGTCCAGAGCAGTTCGGCGACGTCCTCGAAGGTGCGGCTGGCCGCGAGGCGGATGGCGTCGAGGCCGCGGTAGAAGAGCCGGTCGCCGGTGATCTCGGTGATGGCCGACTCGACGGTGATGTCCGCGGCTCCGGCCGGACGCCGGGGGCGGCCACGCCGGGCCAGCCGCTCGACCTCGTCGGAGTCGAACAGGCTCCTCCGCCCGTCGTCGGCGAGGTCCCGGCGCAGGACACCGCGGCTGACGTAGGCGTAGAGCGTCGCGGGCTTGACGCCGAGCCGCTGGGCTGCCTCGGCGGCGGTCAGGAACTCGCTCACGCGGTCACCGCCGGGCCGGCGGTACGGAGATGGGTCATGCGGTCACCACGGTCCGTTCGGCATTGAATTCAATCAATATTGATGAGAGCGGGCCCGGTGTCAATCGCGGCGGCCTGAACCGCCCGGCGACCGCAGCCGTGTCATGGGTGGCTGAACGGAGGGATGCCGTGTTTCCTGTGGCCGCCGCCACCGTGGCAGGGTGGCTGCTCCTGCTCTTCGTGCTGCTGGTGGTGCCGCCGCGGGAGGAGGGCGGGACGCTGGCGGCATCAGGAGCGGAGCCGCCCGCGGTGATCAGCCTGCTGGCCAGGCGGCTCGAGCAGGACGGGTTCGGGGTAACGCTGGCCGACCTGGCCGCCCGCGGCTGGTTCCGGCTGAGCGGGGCACCAGAGCCGACGGCCCCGGTCATGTGCGTGGTCCCCGCGGAGACACCGGCCGATCCGCTCGCGCCGTACGAACGGCGAGTGCTGGCGCACGTGGCGCTGCGGGCAGGCGTTCGGGGCGAGGTGCCCGCCCCGGCCTTGTCGGACGGCTTCGAAGGCGGGGAAGCGGCGTTCATGAAGGCGTTCCGCGAGGAGGTCACCGCCGATACGGTGCGGCGCGGGCTGAGGCGGCCGCGGCTGAGCGGACGCCGGATCGGCCTGCTCTGCCTGGCGCTGCTCGTCCCGGCGGGAGCGCTGGCCCTCGCGCTCGCCGCCGCCCACCGGCACCACCCACTGGCTTTCCCAGCTGGGTCCTGGTTCGTCCTGTCCCTGGTCACCATCGGCGTCGGGGTCAGCCAGCGCCCCAGCGCGGCCGGCCGGGCGGTCCTGGAGCGGTGGCACGAGGCGGCCGACGCGTACGGGGGGGACGCGCGGCTCGCCGCGTACGCGGCCGCCCTGGGCCGGGCGCCGGGCGTGGCGGCGGTGTTCGCCCCGCCCGGTAAGAACGTGGTGTGGTCCAGCTACCGGGGCAGCTGGCAGCGGCTCCCGGTCGAGACGTACACCTGGCCGTGGCCGCGGGCCATCGCCTTCCTGCTGGCCATCATCTTCGGCCCGATGCTGGTGTTGGGCGGCGTGATCTGGCTGTTCGTGGATGGCCTGGGGTGGCTGGCCGAACGGGTCATGAGCCTGGCCCTGGGCGCGGCCCTATTGGGCGTCCTGATCTGGCTGGTGCGCCGGCTGACCCCCCGGTTCGCCGAGTTCGACGGCCAGGTCATCCGGCAGACGTTCGTCGAGAGCGACGAGGGCCCGGACGAGTACCGGGTCGTGGTGGACGACGGGGCACGGGCCACGGCGTGGGACCTCCGGGTGGCGGCCGACTCCTGGCGGCTGATGCCGCCCGGGACGTTCGTGCACGCGCGGGTCAACCTGCACGACCGGCAGGTGAGCATCCACCCAGTGGAGCCCCCGGCTATGGCCCGGCCGCTGGCGGATCCCGGCGTGGCGTTCGATCCCCGCGGCGGGTGACGGGATAGGCGGGGCTGAACACAACGGCCTCGTTCTGGTAATTGATTTTAATCAATGTTGACTGAGTCTGCGGAAACTGGTCAATCTTGATTCATGCCATCGATCCACTTTCTCGACGTGACCAACCGGGACGGCGTGCAGACCGCACGCACCGGGCTGTCGAAGTTCGGCAAGGTCATGGTCAACTTCTACCTGGGGCGCCTGGGCGTGGCGCAGTCCGAGATCGGGTTCCCGTTCCTGTTCCACGAGATGCCCTACGTCCGGGCCTGCCTGGCGCTGGGCGAGGCGGGGGCGTTCGGGGACCTGCGGCTGTCCGGCTGGTGCCGGGCGGTCCCCGCGGACGTCGAGGCCGCGGTGTCCGTCACCGGGCCGGGAGGCCGGGGCCTGCGTCATTACAACGTGTCGATCTCCACCTCGGATCAGATGATCGCGCACAAGTTCCGCGGCAGGCTCGACCGCGGGGCGATCATCGAGGAGATGACCGCGGCCGTGGGGGTGGCCCGGGCCGCCGGGGCGGAGACGATCGGGGTCAACGCGGAGGACGGGTCACGGACCGACGACGGGTACCTGCTGGAGTTCGCGCTCGCGGCGCGTGAGGCGAGCGCGTCCCGCGTGCGCTACTGCGACACCATCGGCGGTGACTCCCCCGGCCGGATCAGGGAACGGTTCGCGAAGCTGGCGTCCGCGGTCGGCCTTCCGGTCGAGACCCACTGCCACAACGACCTGGGCATGGCCGTGGCCAATTCGGTGTCGGGCGCCCTCGGTGACCTGGACGCCGGGCACGATGCGTGGGTCAACACCTGCGTGAACGGGATCGGCGAGCGGGCCGGGAACGCCGACCTGCTGTCATGCATCCTGGCCTTTTCGTACGGATTCGGAATATCCGAGTCGGTATGTGTTGGTGACCGGCTGGACCTGTCGTGGGCCCGGCGGTTCGGGCTGTGGGCGTCCTACGCGTTCGGGCAGCCGCTGCCGCCCGGCTGGCCGGGGGTCGGCCGCAACGCGTTCGCGCACGAGTCGGGCATCCACGCCGACGGGGCGCTGAAGGACCGCGGCAACTACGAACTGTACGACGACTCGGCGCTCGGGCCGTTCCCGGCCGACTGGTACGCGCGCGAGGGCCGGGTCGTTCTCACAGGCGAATACGGCGGCAAGGCCGGGTTCCGGCACGTGCTGGACGGGCTCGGCGTCGCGGTGGCGGACGGAGACGAGGACCTGGTGTTCTCGCTGGTGCAGCTGTGCGCGTCGGCGACCGGTAAGCCGCTTACCGACGACGAATTGCGGCTGATCGCCGCGTACCCGCGGGAACTGGCGCTGCTGTTCCCCGGTCGGCTCGGCTAAGGCCTTCGCAGTTTCCGCCGCTTTCCGTTGATTATGAGGCGGAAGTGACACACCTTGTCCCTTTAGCCACTAAGTGGCTGATACTGCGCGTTTGTGACCATATCTGTTACCAAAACACTTCCGATTTGTTCACCTTTCGTTCTTTTCATGGCTGCGTACGGCGCCCATGCTGAGGCTGGCCTGAGGTAACCCTCAGCCGATTCGCTGCATCCGCTCAGTTCATGTACGGGAAGGCGAAGGGAGCCCGATGAAGCTGAAATTGATCAGGCAGGTAAGCGCCGCCGCGGCGGTGGGGCTGGTAGCGAGCGCGCTGACCGCGGCCGCGGCGGGCGCATCGCCCCAGGCAGCCTCCGCTTCCAACGGCGGGACCACTCTGGTCGCCGCCGCCCACTTCACCACCACGCCGATCAAGCACGTGGTGATCATCATCGGCGAGAACCACAGCTTCGACAACGTCTTCGCGACCTACCAGCCGCCTGGCCACCAGCACATCCGGAACCTGCTGTCAGAGGGCATCGTCACCAAGAGCGGAGATCCCGGCCCGAACTTCGCGGCCGCCTCGCAGCTCACGGCGAAGAACACGACCAAGTACACGCTCACGCCGGTGATCACCGGGGAGTACACCACGCTCCCGCAGCCAAACACCACCTACGTGGTACAAGCCTGTGACGGCCAGGCCGAGAACAAGCCGGACACCCGGTTCCCGGCCACCTTGCCCAACGGCCCGTTCCAGATCACCAAGTACGTCCCCTACTTCGACAGCCACCTTGAGTACGCCAAGTACGGCCAGTGCGAGCTGTTCGGCGCCTACGTCGGCGACCCGATCCACCGCTTCTACCAGATGTGGCAGCAGAGCATCGCCTACCATGACCGGCTCGCCACCTGGGTGATCAACACCGCCGGGGACAACAACGGCGCCATCCCGCCGGCCCCGATCTACCAGGGTGGCGTGCAGATGGGCTTCTACAACATGGCAGAAGGCGACGCGCCGATCCTGCGCAACCTGGCCCAGCACTACGCGATCAGCGACAACTATCACCAGGCCGTGCAGGGCGGCACCGGGGCCAACCACATCGCGCTCGGCACCGGGTTCGCCGCGTCGTACCAGAACTCCTCCGGCCAGGCTGTCCCGCCGCCACCCGGTGAGATCGAGAACCCCAACCCCAAGCCCGGGACCAACAACAACTACACCCAGGACGGCTACGGCAGCAGCACCGTGGCCAACACCGGCGGCAGCTACTCCGAATGCGCCGACCACTCGCAGCCGGGTGTCGGCCCGATCTTCAGCTACCTGAGCACGCTGCCCTACCGGATCTTCAACAACTGCCAGCCCGGCCGGTACTACCTGCTGAACAACTACAACGCCGGCTACAACGTCAACGGCACGGTGAACACCGCGCCCTACACCGTGCCCCCGCAGATCAGCGACTACGTGACCATCGGCAACTCGCTGTCGGCGCACGGCATCAGCTGGGGCTACTTCGGCGAGGGCTACAACAACGGGAACCCGACGCCGGATTACTGCGGGATCTGCGACCCGATGCAGTACTCCGCGTCGATCATGACCAACCCCAGGCTGCGTTCTTACACCCAGCACGACTCCAACCAGTTCATCGCGGACGCGACCGCCGGCACGCTGCCCGCAGTGTCGTTCCTCAAGCCGGGCGATGACGACAGCCACCCCGGCTACTCCACGCTCGCGGCGTTCGAGAACTTCGCCGCGCGGGCCATCGCCGCGATCCAGAACAACAAGAAGTTGTGGGCGTCCACGGCCATCTTCATCACCTGGGACGAGAGCGGCGGCTACTACGACTCGGGGTACATCCAGCCGGTCAGCTTCTTCGGCGACGGACCGCGGGTGCCCATGATCGTGGTCTCACCGTACGCCCGGGCCGGTTTCGTCGACCACACCTACACCGACCATGTCTCGCTGCTGAAGTTCATCGAGGCCAACTGGGGTCTGCCCCCGCTGACCAGCTACAGCGAGGACAATCTGCCGAACGCGACGCCGGGCGTCTACGTGCCCCTGGACCGGCCCGCCATCGGCAACCTGATGACCATGTTCGACTTCAGTAGCCCGCATTTCGGGACGCTCCAGCTGGGGACCCGGGCCGAGCCATCCGGGGGGGTGATGCCCACCATCGGCCTGCAGCGCTGACTGCCCGGTGGAAGGCGGTCCGGGGCTCCGCCCCCGGGCCGCTCCGCCTCGCGGCCGCTTTCAGCTTCGCGGCCGGTCTCAGCCGCGCGGCTGGCGCATGGGTGTGGCACCCTACCGGGAAGAGTCATTAGGGTGCCACTTTCACTGGTTGGGGAGCGGGCGTGAAGGTCTTCATCTCGTTTGACATGGAGGGCGTGGCCGGGATCGTCGACTGGTCGCAGTGCCGGGGTCCGGGGCAGGCGTACGAGGAGGGGCGGCGGCTGCTGCTGGGAGAGGTCAACGCGGCGATCGACGGGGCCATGGCGGGCGGGGCGAGCGAGATCGTCTGCAACGACTCGCACGGGACGATGAACAACCTGGACCCGGCGGAGCTGCACGGGCAGGCGGCCTACGTGTCCGGGCGGCACAAGCCGCTGTACATGATGCAGGGCCTGGACACCACCGCGGACGTGGTGTTCATGGTCGGCTACCACGGGTCCATCTCGGGTGAGAGCTCGGTGCTGTCCCATACCTACAACCCGGCGGTGGTCTCGCACGTGTCGCTGAACGGGACGCGGGTCGGGGAAAGCGGGATCAACGCGCTGGTCGCGCTGGCCTGCCAGGCGCCGGTCGGGCTGATCACCGGGGACCAGCACACGATCGCCGAGGCGGACCCGTTCCTGCCCGACGCCGAACGCGTGGTGGTCAAGGAGTCGTTCACCAGGTTCGGCGCGTCCAACGTGCACCCGCAGGTGGCTCGCGCGCTGATCACCGACGGGGCGCGGCGGGCGCTGGAGCGGGTGGCCGCCGAGCCTTCGGAGGTCTGGGAGATCGCCGCCGATGGTGCGGCCGCGTCCGCGGAGGAGCCGGGCCTGCTGCGGCCGCCGGCCATCTCGCTGCCGGCCACCCTGGAGGTACACATGCAGACGGCGGACATGGCCGAGGTGGCCTCGTGGGTGCGCGGGGTCGAGCGGACCGATGTGCGGACGGTGAGCATCAGCGGTGAGGACCCGCTGGCGATGTTCCGGTCGTTCGTCAGGGTGACCTATATCACCAGGGTCTCGGAGGGACGGTTACGTCGGTGAGCCGGCGGCGGCCCCGGTGACCTGGTCGCGGCCCCAGCGGGCCAGCGTGGCGTCCCAGTCGAGCGGGAGGACCATGCCGCCGTCGGCCATCTCCGCCTGCCAGTCCTCGGCGGGCACCCGCCACATGACCTCGAACTCGATGCCGCTCGGGTCCTTGGCGTACAGGGACTTGGACACGCGGTGGTCGCTCTCCCCCACCAGCGCCCCGGCCGCCAGCAGCCGGGCCCGGGCGTCGGCCAGGTCCCCCAGCGTGCCGACCTCCCAGGCCAGGTGGTACAGCCCGGGGTGTTCGGGGTGATCGGGCGCCTGGCCGGTGCCGATCTCGAACAGGCCGAGGTCATGGTCGTTGGCCGAACCGGGCGCGCGCAGGAACGCGGCGCGGCCGGGAATCTCCATCCGGACCTCGAAGCCGAGGGTCTGCCGGTAGAAGTCCACGGTGCGCTGCAGACCGTGCACGTACAGGACAGCGTGGTTGAGGCGGCGGACGGCCATCGGCGCTTCCTTGCTCTTGGGTGGGCTGGCGGGGAGAGTCGAGTGAGCTGCTGATACCTGCAATACCCGGCGGCGCCTCGTCATTCCCGGCCGTTCCGGCACGGCCGTTCCGGCACGGTCGTTCCGGCCCGGGCGGTCACGTTGACGGGCTTACTATCGCATGTCGTAGAACTCAGGAGCAGATAACGGCCGCTGGCGTGGTAAGGCGGGGCTCGCGGTGGCCCCGCGGTGGCAGCGCGCTGGCAGCGTTAGCGGAGCGACTGCCGCTGCCGACGGCGGAGCTCGCGGTACCGGCGCCGCTGCGACTCGTCGAGCATCAGCCAGGCTGTGGTCGGAACAGCGATCGCGATGACGATAAGCGCGGGTACCAGCCACCAGGGGAAGGGGAACGCCAGCAGGATCAGGGCGACGATGAACCCGCCGATGCCCCACTTCAAATGCGGTGTCATGCTGACTCCATTTCATCCATCCCGGGCCAGGGACCCGTGGATGCCCCCGGGCCAGCCCAGCTCCTTCTAGCTTATAGCGCTCCGGCGTATCTTGGCCGCCCGGCGGATCCCGGGCGCGGTACGCTGCGGACATACGTGATCACGACCGCTTGATCGACGGCGGGGAGGGCGCATGACGATCGCGATGCCGGTGGAGCCCGAGGCCAACGAGCTGCTGAGCCGCAGCCCGCTCGCCCTGCTGATCGGCATGGTGCTCGACCAGCAGGTACCGCTCGAGCGCGCCTTCAGCGCGCCGCTGGACCTGGTCCGGAGGCTCGGGCACGAACCCACGGCGGCCGAGCTGGCCGACTTCGACCCGGTGGCGCTGGCCGGGATCTTCTCCGAACGCCCGGCGCTGCACCGCTACCCGAAGGCCATGGCGGCCCGCGTCCAGGACGTGGCCCGGCTGATCGTGGACTCCTACGACGGCGAGCCCGAGCGGCTGTGGACGACCGCCAAGACCGGCGCCGAGCTGCTGAAGCGGGTATCGGCGCTGTCCGGGTTCGGCGCGCAGAAGGCGCAGATCTTCGTGGCCCTGCTCGGCAAGCAGCTCGGGGTGCGGCCACCGGGCTGGCGGGCGGCGGCGGGGGCGTTCGGGGCCGAGGGCTCGCACCTGTCGGTCGCGGACATCTCCGACGCCGAGTCGCTGGCCCGGGTGCGGTCGTACAAGCAAGGCCTGAAGGCCGCCGCCAAGGCCGCGCAGACGTCCTAGATTCCCCGGAGGCCGTGGTGGCGGCCATTGCTGGCGTGGGGTGTCCTGACCGGCTGCCGATAGGCTTCGCGGGTGGATCGCGTAAGGCTCCGGCCGGTTCAGGAAGCTGACCTCGAAACGCTCACGGAAAACGGCTCTCGCGAAGCCGACCCGTGGAACTGGTTCAAGTACAACTCCGCGGACGGGCTGCGCCGGCACTTCGCGGCCGACGGGATGCTCTCGGAGGAGGCTGGCACACTCGCGGTCGAGAACCCGGAGGGCACGCTCGTCGGATCTGTCAGCTGGTTCACCGTCCAGCATGGGCCCAGCTCGGCGTGCCGGGCGCTGAACATCGGGATCTCACTGTTCCCGGCTCACCGTAAACGCGGGTACGGCTCGGCGGCCCAGCGGGCCCTCGCCGAGTACCTGTTCGCCACGACGCTCGCGGAGCGGATCGAAGCCGAGACCGACGCGGAGAACACCGCCGAGCAGCGCGCGCTCGAACGGGCCGGCTTCACCCGGGAGGGGATCCTCCGGCATACCCAGTTCCGCGCCGGGCGCTGGCGGGACAACGTCATTTACAGCGTGCTGCGCGCCGAGGTCAGCCTGGACGAGTTCTAGGCTCGCCGCATACGCGGCGACGCTGGACCACGCCGACATCGCCGTGGAGCGGATCTGAGTGATCAGGAGCCGCCAGGGCCATGGTTTTCAGCGTGCGGGGCCGTGCGGGCCGACGGGTAGGGTTTTGCCAGCTGGGTGGTCACTCTGCCGGTTCGTGCGGGCATAGCCAGGTAGGGGCCATCCGTCGGGTCAGGAAACGAGGCGATGACCAGCCGCCAGCCGGGAAGGACCGCACCAGACACGGGAACGCCGGGCGCCGGGCCAGGCCAGGCCTGGGCGCTGGTCGTGCCGCTCACGCTGCTGATCCTCCTGGGGCTGGCCGGGCTGCGCGGCGTGGTGAGCGCGCCGCACTGGAACGGCCCGCTGCGGCACGACGGCGTGGTCATCGGCCTGGTGCTGGAGGTGATACTCGGGGTCCTGCTCGTGATCACCGTGCGGCGCCGGTCCGCGGCGGCGAATGCGGCCCAGACCCACGGTGCGCCGCTCAATGACGTGGCGGCCAAGCTGCGCGGGGTGCTCATTCTCGTCCTCGGGGCGGGGATGGTCGCCGTGGCCGCGGCCATCCTCATCGGCCTGCACCTGCACGTCTTCTCCAAGCCGGCTCCCGTCACCATCCCGGGCGCGCCCAAGCGGCACCCGGGGAAGCAGAAGTTCAGCCCGGTACCGAACCCGGTGAGCTTCCACATCCCGCTGTCTGCCATCCTGTACGGCCTGCTCATCCTGGCGCTCGTGGCCGGGGTGGTGCTCAGCATCCTGTGGTCCCGGCGGTTCCGGCGGCCGGTCAAGGTCCGGGACGGCGGCTTCATCGCCGCGGACCCCGAGGACCTGCGGGAGGCGGTGGAATCGGGCCGGTCGGCGCTGCGCACCGTCGACGACGCGCGGGCGGCCATCATCGCCTGCTACGTGGCGATGGAGAACAGCCTGGCCGAGCGGGGCGCGGCCCGCGCCGTCGCCGATACGCCTGACGAACTGCTGGCCCGGGCGACCACGACCGGCCTGGTGCGGGGGGCCGCGGCCGCGCGGCTGACCGCACTGTTCTACGAGGCCCGGTTCTCCAGCCATCCGCTGGGCCGCGGGCAGCGCGACGCGGCCGAGCAGGCCCTCGACGAGCTCGCTGCCGCGGTATTGGCCCGGGGGGACGACAGTGCCCTTACGCGGGGGGGCTCCACCCCCCCGGACCCCCCTGGCAGACCCCCCCGGCAGGGGACCGAGCCATCGGGCGCCGGGGCGAGCCCGTGATCGCCCCGCGGCAGGAGGGCCCCGAGGCGGGCGGCATGGTGAGCCCCTGGCACGGGACCGGACCGGAACTGATCATCGCCGGCGTGGCGGTGGCCGCGGCCGGCGTGGCCGGCTACGCCGTGGCCGGCTGGGCGGGCCTGGCGGTGGTGGCCGTCGTGACCGCCGCGGCCGCGATGGTCCTGCTGCGCGGCCTGCTGCCGCAGCTCACACCGGACACGGCGAAGACGGCCCGGGAGAAGCCGCGGGCCCGCACGCTGACCGGCTACTCGCACCGCCGGTTCATCGTGCACACCGCGATGACCAGCCGGAACTACTACGACGGCGAGCTGCGGCCGGTGCTGGAGCACCTGCTGGCAGCCCGGCTGGCCGAACGCCACGGCGTTCACCTCTACCAGGACCCGGCCGCGGCGCGCCGACTGCTGTGCCGCCACCCCCGTGACGCCGACCTATGGCAGTGGATCGACCCGGGCCACGGGCCGACCCGGCCGCAGACCGCCGTACGGGACGGGCCGGAGCGGCGCGGAATCCCGCGGCACACGCTGGCCCGCCTCATCGACCGATTGGAGAAGCTCTGATGATAGGTCCCGCGGAAACCGCCGCGAGCTGCTCGGCCATCCTGGACGAGCTCGAGCGCGCGGTCGTCGGCCGCCGCCGGACCCTGGAGCTGGTGCTGGTAGGCATCCTGGCCGGCGGTCACGTCCTGCTCGAGGACCTGCCCGGGCTGGGCAAGACCCTGATCGCCCGGTCGTTCGCGAGGGTGCTCGGCCTGGACTTCGCCCGCATCCAGTTCACCCCGGACCTGCTGCCCTCGGACGTGGTCGGCGCCTCGCTGTACGACCAGCGGTCGGCCGACATGGTGTTCCGTCCCGGCCCGGTGTTCACCCAGCTGCTGCTGGCCGACGAGATCAACCGGACGCCGCCCAAGACCCAGGCGGCGCTGCTGGAGGCCATGGGCGAGGGGCAGGTGAGCGTGGACGGGCAGACCCGCAGGCTGCCGCAGCCGTTCGTCGTGCTGGCCACGGACAACCCGATCGAGTACGAGGGCACCTACGAGCTGCCCGAGGCTCAGCTGGACCGGTTCCTCATGCGGCTGCGGCTGGGCTACCTGACCACCGGCGACGAAACTGACATGCTCCGGCGGCGGGTGGCCCGGGCCAGCGAGTACGTGGAGCTCAACCCGGTCACCAGCCCGGACGGCGTACTGGCCATGCGGGACTCGCTCGAGCAGGTGGAGATCAGCGCTGACCTGCTCGACTACATCGTGGCGATCGTCCGCGCGACCAGGAACGACGCACAGGTCCAGGTGGGCGCGAGCCCGCGCGGCGGCCTGGCGCTGGTCCAGCTGGCCCGCGGCCAGGCGTTGCTGAACAAACGCGACTACGTGGTCCCCGACGACATCAAGCAGGTGGCGGTGCCCGCGCTGGCGCACCGCGTCACGCTGCGGCCCGAGCTGTGGGTCCGCCAGGTCTCGGCCGACGAGGTGGTGGCCAAGCTGCTGTCGGCCGTACCCACGCCGAAGACCGACCCGAGGGCTCAGGCGGTCACCGGCTGATGTCCCATGTTCTTGGACCGAACGGACCGGCGCCGGATGCGGTCGGCACCGCGGAGCGAAGCCCCGCACCGGGGGGTTCCGGGGGGTCGTCCCCCCGGGCCAGCACAGTCAGCCTGCAGTGGCGATCGTCCCGGCACGCCCGCCGGCTGCTCACCTTGGGCCTGGCCGCGCTGTTCGTCGCGACCGTGGCCCGGCGGCCCGAGTTCGCGGGGCTGGCGGCTCCCGCGCTGCTGCTGCTGGCGGCCGGACGCAGCCAGCCCCGGCCGCCGCGGATCAGCCTGGGGACCCGGCCCAGCACCCGGCGGGCCTTCGAGGGCGAGCTGGTGGCCATCGACCTGGTTATCGCGGGGCAGGGCGGGTGCAGCGTGCGGTGGACGCTGCACCCGGGCCGGGAAATCGAAATTGCGGGCCCGGCCGGCGCCACGACCGCCGACGGGCCGCAGGCCCGCTTCACCTTCTCCCCGCAGCGCTGGGGTCGGCGCGAGATCGGCACCGTGGACGTGGTGCTGCGTGACCGCTGGCGACTGGCCGAAGGGCACCTGACCGTGAACCTGCCGACGCTGGACTGCTACCCGGCCCCGGCCCAGCAGCGGACCCAGGTGGTGCTGAGCCGGCTGCGGAACCGCCTCGGCGAGCACGCGGCCCGGACGTCAGGCGAGGGCATCGAGTTCGCCGGCGTACGCGAGTACGTCCCGGGCGACCGGCAGCGCAGCATCAACTGGCCGGCCAGCACCCGGCGCGGGCGGCTGCAGGTGAACACGTTCGCCGCCGAACGCTCGCAGGACGTGGTGCTGCTGGTCGACGGCACCTCCGACGTGGGCGAGCCTGGGTCCTCGGCGATCGACCTCGCGCTGCGCGGAGCGGCCGCGGCGGCCGGCGCGTACCTGGACGCCAGGGACCGGGTGGGGGTCATCAGCTACCACTGGGGCGCGGTCGGCTGGCTGGTACCGGGGCTGGGCCGGCGGCAGGTCTACCGGATCATCGACTCGATGCTGGCCAGCGAACGGGGCGCCGCGGGACCGGCCCAGGGCACGAGCATGCGCCGGCTGCCGCGGGCCGCGCTGCCCCCGGGCGCGCTGGTCGTGGTGTTCAGCCCGCTGCTCGACCAGCGGTTCGTCGAGACGCTCCGCGACATGCGCGAGCGCGGCTTCACTATGCTGGTGGTGGACGTGCTCAACGCCGATCCGCCCGTCCGGCCGCGGAGTACCGACCGGATGGCCCGGCGGATCTGGCGGATGGAGCAGGAGGCGATCAGGTTCTCGCTGCGCGAGCTCGGCGTCCCGGTGGTGCACTGGGACGGGGTCCAGTCTCTGGACCTGCCGCTGGCCCGCTACACCCGGCGCCCCCTGGTCGCTTCGGGTTCGCGCCGATGACCCGCTCCATCGCCATCCGGGCCGCCGCGGGCCTGCTCGGCGCGGGCTGTGTGGTCTGGTCCGCCGCGCCGCTGGTACACAAGGGCCTGGCCAACCTGGCGCTGGTCCTGGCCATCTGCGGGGTGGCCGGAGGTACGCTGCGGCTGCTCCTGGCTGGGGTACCGGTGCCCGAGGACTCCTTCCTGCTGTCCACGCCGCTGCAGGCCTGGCTCCGGTTCCTCGAAACGCTCCGGCGGGTGCCCTGGGAGGAGGGCGCGGTCCTCGCCATCGTGTGGCTGGAGGTGCTGCACTCCTCCCGCCCGTGGCATACGGCGGTCCTCGGCGCCGCGCTCGTCGCCTACCTGCTCGCCACGCACCTGGCCGAATCCGACGCTTCCCCGGGCGTTCTGCGACCGCAGGTGCGGGTGCTGGCCGTCGGGGCGGCTCTGCTCGCCCTCGGCGCGGGCGCCGGGATGCTGCCCGCGGCCGGACCGGGCGCGGGTTCGGCGCTGCTGCGGCTGGTGGCGGCCGGCGCGCTCATCGCGGCCGCCGCCCTGGTGCTCCCCTACGTGGCCTCGCGCGAGTAGCGCCCTCGGCAGAGGCCGCTGTTACCCGCCGCGCCGTACCGGCGAGTGCCCGCGTTGGGGGCGGACGCGGCCGACGCGGGCGGGCGGCGCGGGCGGGCGGCGCGGGCACCTGATCCCGCAGCTTGTAGGGATCTACAACGGGCGGGTGCGGGACTGGGGGCATCCTTGGGGCGTGGCCGGTGACGAAGGGGCTGCTCAGGGTGGAAGATGGGGGTCTACTCGAAGGAAGGGGCTGGGACGGCAATGGCTGAGATCGTCCGGGCCGGGCTAATCCAGCAGCGCTGGACCGGAGACAAGGAATCGATGATCGCGGCGGCGGTGGAGCACATCCGGGCCGCGGCCTCGGCCGGCGCGCAGGTGGTGTGCCTCCAGGAGCTCTTCTACGGGCCGTACTTCTGCCAGGTGCAGGACGCCGACTACTACTCCTACACCGAGGCCATCCCGGACGGGCCGACCACCCGGCTGCTGCAGGACGTAGCCCGCCAGCTGAGCATCGTGGTCGTCGCGCCGATGTACGAGGAAGAGCACCCCGGCATCTACTACAACACCGCGGCGGTCATCGACGCCGACGGCAGCTACCTCGGCAAGTACCGCAAGACGCACATTCCCCAGGTCAAGGGGTTCTGGGAGAAGTTCTACTTCCGGCCGGGCAACATGGGCTACCCGGTGTTCGACACCGCGGCGGGCCGGATCGGCGTGTACATCTGCTACGACCGGCATTTCCCCGAGGGCTGGCGGGCGCTCGGGCTGGCCGGGGCCCGCATCGTGTTCAACCCGTCGGCCACCAGCCGGGGCCTGTCCCAGTACCTGTGGCGGCTCGAGCAGCCGGCCTCCGCGGTGGCCAACGAGTACTTCATCGGCGCGATCAACCGGGTCGGCGTCGAGCCGCTCGGCGACAACGACTTCTACGGCCAGACCTATTTCGTGGACCCGCGCGGCCAGCTCATGGGCGACGCCGCCGCCGACGACAAGGACGAGGTAGTGGTCCGGGACCTCGACATGGAGCAACTTGCCGAGGTCCGGAACCTGTGGCAGTTCTACCGGGACCGCCGCCCCGACCAGTACGAATCGCTGGTCCAGCCATGAGCGAGCCGAAGGGCGCCGGCGCCGACTGGACCGAGGAGCGACGAAGGAGCGACGAGAGAAGGAGGCGCCTCAAAAGGCGCCCGGAGGCGAGCGGGAGAACAGAGCCATGAGGATCCTGATCAGCCGGGGGGCGGTGGTGACGGCGGCCGGCACGTCCGAGGCGGACGTGCTGGTGGACGACGAGCGGATCGTCGCGGTGCTGCCCAGGGGCGTCGCCATCCAGGACACGGACCGGGTCATCGACGCGACCGGCAAGTACGTGCTGCCCGGCGGGATCGACGTGCACACGCACATGGAGATGCCGTTCGGCGGCACGTTCTCCGCGGACACGTTCGAGACCGGTACCCGCGCCGCGGCCTGGGGCGGCACCACCACGATCATCGACTTCGCGGTCCAGGCCAAGGGCACCTCGCTGCTGGCCACCCTGGACAAGTGGCACGCCAAGGCGGACGGCAACTGCGCGATCGACTACGGCTTCCACATGATCGTCTCCGACGTCAACGACACGACGCTGAAGGAGATGGACGCCTGCATCGCCGCCGGGGTGAACAGCTTCAAGATGTTCATGGCCTATCCCGGCGTGTTCTACGCCACCGACGGGGAGATCCTGCTCGCCATGCAGCAGGCCGCCCGCTCCGGCGCGACGGTGATGATGCACGCGGAGAACGGCATCGCCATCGACCAGCTGGTCGCGCAGGCGCTTGCGGCGGGCCGCACAGAGCCGATATATCACGGCTTGAGCCGCCCGCCAGAATTGGAAGGCGAGGCGACCTCGCGGGCCATCACGCTGGCCAAGGTGGCGGGCTGCCCGCTGTACATCGTGCACCTGTCGGCCAGCCACGCCCTCGCGGCGGTCGCCGAGGCCAGGGACACCGGTCAGAACGTGTTCGCCGAGACCTGCCCGCAGTACCTGTTCCTGTCCCTGGACGACCTGGCCCGGCCGGAGTTCGAGGGCGCCAAGTTCGTCTGCTCGCCGCCGCTGCGGCCCAAGGCCCACCAGGATTCGCTGTGGCGGGGCTTGCGGACCAACGACCTGTCGGTAGTGTCGACGGACCACTGCCCGTTCTGCTTCAAGGACCAGAAGGAACTGGGCCGGGGTGACTTCGCCAAGATCCCGAACGGCATGCCCGGTGTGGAGCACCGGATGGACCTGCTCCACCAGGGCGTGGCGGCGGGCCAGATGTCGCTGCCGCGCTGGGTGGAGGTCTCGTCGACCACGCCGGCCAGGATGTTCGGGCTGTACCCGCGCAAGGGCGTCATCGCGGCGGGCTCCGACGCCGACATCGTGATCTACGATCCGCAGGCCCGCCAGACGCTGTCGGCGGCGACCCACCACATGAACGTCGACTACTCGGCGTACGAGGGCTTCGAGATCACCGGCCGGGTGATCACCACACTGTCCCGCGGCCGCGTGGTGATCGACGACGGAGAATATCTGGGCAGCTCCGGCCACGGCACGTTCCTGGCCCGCGGGCTGAATCAGTACCTGGTGTAGCAGTCACCACGATCCGTTCCGTATCAAAAGGTCTTCGAGGAGGGGTCATGGAATTCGGGGTGGTCTTGCAGACGAACCCGCCCGCGAGCCGGGTGGTCGAGATGATGCGGCGGGCCGAGGACGCGGGCTTCTCCCACGGGTGGACGTGGGACTCGCACGTGCTGTGGCAGGAGCCGTTCGTGATCTACTCGGCGGTCCTGGCCGCTACGTCGTCGCTGACCGTGGGCACGATGGTGACCAACCCGGGCACCCGGGACTGGTCGGTCACCGCGTCGCTGTTCGCGACGCTGAACGACATGTACGGCAACCGGACCGTGTGCGGGATCGGCCGCGGTGACTCGGCCCGGCGGGTCATCGGCCAGCCGCCCATGTCGCTGGCCACGCTGTCCGCGGCGATGACCGTGATCAAGGGCCTGGCCGAGGGGCGCGAGGTGACGCACCACGGCCAGCCGCTGCGGCTCCCGTGGGTGCGCGACGGCAAGCTGGAGATCTGGATGGCCGCGTACGGGCCGAGGACGCTCCGGCAGGTGGGCGAGCAGGCCGACGGCTTCATCCTGCAGACCGCCGATCCGGACATCGCCCGCTGGACCATCGGCTCGGTGCGGGCGGCGGCCAAGGAGGCGGGCCGCGACCCGGACGCGCTCACCATATGCGTCGCGGCGCCCGCCTACGTCGGCACCGACGTGGCGCACCAGCGGGACCAGCTGCGGTGGTTCGGCGGCATGGTGGGCAATCACGTCGCGGACCTGGTGGCCAGGTACGGCACGGACGGGCCGGTCCCCCGGGCGCTGACCGACTACATCGCCGGCCGCCAGGGCTACGACTACGCGCACCACGGCAAGTCCGACAACCCGGATGTGGACTTCGTGCCGGACGAGATCGTGGACCGGTTCTGCCTGCTCGGCCCGGCGTCCGCGCACGTGGCGCGGCTGCGCGAGCTGGCCGAGGCCGGCGCCGGCCAGTTCGCCCTGTACCTGATGCACGACCAGGAGGAGGAGACCCTGGCCGCCTACGGCGAGGAGATCATCCCCCTACTCCGTTAATCGGTTCCGGCCGCGGGGCTTACGGCCGACGCCGGGACCAGGCCCTGGAGCTTGGGCAGCACCTGCTGATCGGCCAGGGCGATGGCCAGTTCGCCGGTCGCGGTCGGGTGCAGCGGCGCCGGGTCGCCCGGCCCCTGGACCCACGGATCCGACGTGCACAGCTGGTGGCCGGCGAACGGCGGATCGGCCACCCCGAACCCGAAGACCTGCGCGCCCTCGGCCAGCACGGTGTTCAGCTGGCCAAGGCGGGCCAGCAGCACCTTCTCCTTGGCGGCGGTGAGGCCGTACCGGGCCAGGCAGCCGATGTTCTGGCCGAACGGCGCGTAGTACTCGTTGACCAGCACGGCGGGAGTGCCGGGCAGGTCGGCCAGGTCACCCAGGAGCTGGTAGTAGCTCCGGGTGAACGCGCCGAGCAGCTGGTTGAAGTACGCGGTGGACACCGCGTCGTTGCACACCGCGCTGGCCACGCACAGCCTGGTCATGATCGACCATTCGACGTCGTCCGCGCCGACGCTCACGATGATCACCTTGGCGTGGGTGGCTCGCTGCGCCTCGTCCAGCTGGGCGGGCGCCAGCTGCCCGTTCCCGAGCAGCTGCACGCCGAGCAGGCCGTTCTGGATCGTCGCGCCGCTGCAGGCCAGGTTCAGCACGTTCCAGTTGTTCACCGCGGCCAGGTCGGCGGCGTAGGACTCGCTGCTGCGGCCGCAGGCACGGTCCAGGGCGCTGGCGTTGCCCGCGGCCGGGTTGCCCACCGCAGCGGCGGTCGAGTCGCCGATCACCACCGCCTGCACGCCGGGCAGCGGCCGGGCGACAGATCCGGGATTGGCCTGGAGCGGGTCGGCGCCGACCAGGTCGTCGAGCGTCTTGACGCTGCGCAGCAGGCGCGGCGTGCTGGACGCGGTGAGCAGTACGCCGCCGATGTTCACCGCGCAGACGACGGCCAGCCCCACGGTGACCGTCTTCAGCATGGTCAGGTGGGATTGCCGGCGGATGCCGGCCACCGCGATCAGCGCGACGACGGCGAAGCCGGCCGCGATGAGCGTCTCCCAGACGAAGTACCGGGTCCAGCCCTGGGCCAGCTGCTGGCTGAGGCTCAGCTTGAGCGTGCGCGGGTCGTCCGAGCGCAGCAGCTGGGCGACCTGCGGGTCGATGGTGATGTGGGTGAGCTGCAGCAGCGGGCGGATCGGCCCCGCGAACTGCGGCTTGGTCGGTACCACCTGGCCGAACAGGTCGAGTTCGCCCGGACCCGACCAGCTCAGCGACGGGATCGCCGCCCCGACCTGGGCGGTCTGGCCGGCCGCGGAGACCGTCTGCATGGGCGCGACCTGCAACGCGAGCCAGATCGAACCGGCCGTGATGATCAGGAAAGTGACGAGGTAGCAGACAGCCTTCCTGGTCAGCCGCAGGTATGAAGAAATATCACGCTCCCGGGACGGAAAACCCCTGCGCTATTCACGCTACCCGGGACACGCCGATGCGAACCCGCGTCCCGGCTTCAGATGGCGCCCTGGCGTTCCAGGTAGCTCAGCGCGGCCCAGCCGAACGGCACCGGGAGCCAGAACGTCAGCAGCCGGAACAGCAGCACCGCGCTGGCCGCTTCGGTGCCGTGCAGCCCGGCCGCCACGAGACCGGCGGTCAGGGCCGCCTCCACGGCGCCGATCCCGCCGGGGGTCGGGATGATCGATCCGAGCGCGCTGCCGGTCAGGTAGACCACGGCGATGCCCGCGATGGCCGCCGAGCCGTGGAAGGCCTGGACGCACGCGGCCAGGCACAGGATGTTCGCCAGGGTCAGCAGCAGCGCGCCGCCGATGCCCTCGGCCAGCTTGCGCGGCTGCTGCGCCACCTCGAGCAGCCGCGGCAGGACCTGGCCCAGCATCGGCTGCACGCGGGCACGCAGCAGCCGCCTTCCGGCCGGCACGGCGATCACGACCCCGGCCAGCACGACCAGCCCGGCCAGCACGAAGTAGGACCAGGTCGGCGGGCGGAACGGGTGCTTGGCGGCGGCCCCGGCGACCGCGACGAACACCACCAGCAGCAGGATGTGCAGGACGAAGGCCACCACCTGGCTCACGCCGACGCTGGCCGCCGCGACCGGCGCCGGGATCTTCCGGCGCTGCAGGTAGCGGATGTTGAGGGCGACGCTCCCCACGGCCGCGGGTGTGACCAGAGTGACGAAGGATCCAGCCAGCTGGGCGAGCAGGGTACGGGTGAAGTTCAGCCGCTCGGCCACGAATCCGGACAGCTCCAGCGCCGCGCCGACGTAGGTGACGGCGGACAGGGCCAGCGCCACCACGCCCCAGCGCACGTCCGCGACCCGCAGGACGTGGCCGAGGCTGACCCGCGCGAGCTCGCCCGCGAGCAGGTAGGCCGCGGCCACGGTCGCGACCAGCGTCACCAGGCTGCGGAACCGGATGCGCTCGAGCCGGACCGGGGCCACCTCGCCGCCGGGGACGGCGGCCAGCAGCCGCTGGCGCAGGGAGGGCAGCACGTCCCGGCGGCGGCGCAGCGCGGCCCGGGTGGAGCGGGCCAGGGCCACGCGCTGCAGCAGCGGCACCACGGCGACCAGCTCGTCCGCACCCGCCTTCGCCAGCGCCAGGTCAGCGGCCCGCTCCGGCCCGACGTAGAGGGCCAGCTCGGCCAGGAGCTGGGCCACGTCCAGGCGCACCTGCAGGTCGCTGGCGGCCACGTCGCCGTCGCCCGGGTCGAGCAGCATGACCTGGTCGTCGCCGGTCAGCAGGATGCGGTCGGCGGTCAGCGAGCGGTGCGTGACCCGGTGCTCGTGCAGCACCTGCACGGCGTCCCAGATATTCCGCAGCTCGGCGTCGGTGTACCCGGGATTCCGCGCGGCCAGCGTCGTCCCGTCGTGGTGATCGAAGGCGAGCACGGTGGCTTCCGGTCCGACCCGGACCACCGCACGCAGCCGGGGGGTGGGCGCGCCCGCGTCTTCGGCGGCGTAGGACAGCAGTGCCCGGCGCTCTACGGTCCGATCCGCCGACAGCGGCGCGCCGCGTGACACCTGCCCGCGCAGCAGGAGCGACCGGTACAGCCGGTAGAAGGCGCCGGCCGCCTGCTGGTCCTTGTCGTAGACGGTGACGTCCAGCCGGTCGCCGGTGCTCGTCGTCGCGGCATAGTGCCGTGATCCGATTTGCTTGGGCGCCCTTGGCCCCGGCCAGAGCCGGGACATCTCGGTCACCTGCCGGTCCGCGCTGTTCAGCGTGGCCGCGATCTCCGCCGCGCTGGGCCGCAGCGACGGGCTCCCCGCCGCGTACCGGACGCCGAGCCCGATCGTCCGGCCGACGAGCAGCGTGAGCAGAAACGAGAGGAGGGTCGTGTCCAGGTTGACCAGGTGGACGAGCGCGTAGAAGCCGATGGCCAGCCACAGGGCGTTCCGCCAGCCGGGCCGGCCGGACAAGCCAATGATTGTCGCGTAGGCCACCAAGCCGGCCAGGTACGGGTCCAGCGCCGCGGCGTGGCCGACGCCAGGACGGGACATGATAATCGCGTCGTAGAGCCGGGCCGCGACCTCGCGCTGCAGCGCGACGTTGAGCACGGCCGCCACCACCCCGGCCAGGACCCCGGTGACCACGGCCTCGGCGAGCCGCTGTACCTGGCGCCGGACGAGCTGGCGGACGGCCAGCGCGACGGGAACGATGAGGATGGCGAACAGGACCAGGGGCCGGGCCACCACCAGCAGGGTGTGCAGCCGCGCGCTCGCGCCGACGATGTCGGTCTCCACGCCGGTCGTGGTCGCGCTCGCCGCGATGCCCGCCACCACGAGCACGATGATCTCGATGCCGGAGGTGACGCAGCGCAGCAGGTCGACCGGCTTACGGATCCGGCGCTCGAGCCGGTCCGTAACCTGGATCGCTCCCCCTGGCTGCGATGGCATCACGGCACGATCGTTTCACCTGCTGGCCCAGCCGCATAGCCGCGGCGCGTCGTGCCTGGCCGCGTTACTTGCTGTAAAGCGGTTCCTGACCGGGAATCGGCTCACATTCCGGTGCGCTGTTTCGTCGAAGGGGTGAGAGCAGATGCGACCGCGGGAGGCCGGCAGGATGAGCAACCAATCCGGGCCAGGAGGCGGCCGGCCCGACCCGGGCCTGACCGACCCGGGCCTGACCGACCCGGGCCTGACCGCGGTCATGAGCGAGCGGCGTCAGCTGATCAACCTCGCGTACCGGCTGCTGGGCTCCCTGGCCGAGGCTGAGGATGCCGTCCAGGAGACCTACGCCCGCTGGTACGCCATGTCCCGGCAGCAGCAGGAGGTCATCGAGTCACCCGGCGCCTGGCTGACCACGGTCGCCAGCCGCATCTGCCTGGACCTGCTCGGCTCGGCCCGGGCCCGGCGGGTCCGCTACGTCGGCCACTGGATCCCCGAACCGCTACCCGAACCCGCGGAGTGGACCGGCGGTACCGGCGTCGACCCGGCCGACCGGGTCACCCTGGATGAGTCGGTCAGCATGGCCTTCCTCATCGTGCTCGAATCGATGAACCCGGCCGAGCGCGTCGCGTTCATCCTGCACGACGTCTTCGGTTACTCCTTCATCGAAATAGCCCCGATCACCGGCCGCACCGCGGCGGCCTGCCGCCAGCTGACCTCCAGAGCTCGCCGCCGCATCCGCGCCTCACAGCCTCCCGCAGCCCCGGCCGCCCGCCAGGCCAGCATCGTAAGGGCCTTCAAGCAGGCCTGGGAAGCCAACGATATCGACGCCCTCATCCGCCTCCTGGACCCCGACGCCACCGCGATCGCCGACAGCGGCGGCCTGGTCAGCGCCACGCTCCGCCCGATCGAAGGCCGCGATCAGATCGCGCGCGCCGCGATCGACCTCGCCGCCCTCGCACCCAGCCTGACGCTCCTGGAGTGCACGGTCAACGGCCAGCCCGGCCTGGTCGCCCAGCAAGACGGCGTCACCGTGACGGTGTTCGCGTTCCAGGTCGCAGGCGACCAGATCACGCGCATCTGGGCCATACGCAACCCCGACAAGCTCCGGCCCTGGACGACAAGCTGACACGCGTCTCCGATTCACGCCTTCCTGGTCTCGGCTAGGTTGATCCGCATGCGGAACACCGGGAGAGTACTCTGCGCCATCGCCGGATCCGCCGTGCTGCTGGCGCTCCCGGCCTGGCCCGCTGTGGCCGGCAGCACGACGCCCGCGGCTTCGCCGGCGGCGGCTTCGGTGACGATCGCGGCGGTGGGCGACACGATGCTCGGGACCACGCCCGACCTTCCGTCGCAGCCGGGTTCTTACTTCCACGTCGCCGAATCGGTGCTCGACGGGGGCGCGCAGATTGTCTTCGGCAACCTGGAAGGCACGCTCACGACGTCGACGGCCAGCAAGTGCGGTCCCGTCCCGCACCCGGACTGCTTCGCGTTCCGGGATCCGCCGGGGTACGCGCGCTACTTCAGGCGGGCCGGGTTCACCATCCTGAACGACGCCAACAATCATTCCTTCGACTTCGGCGCCGCGGGTCGGGCCCAGACGGTTCAGGCCCTTCACGCGGCGGGCCTGGCCCAGACCGGGCTGCCGGGCGAGATCACCGTCGTCCGGGCCCGCGGGATCAAGGTCGCGTTCGTGGCGTTCGCGCCCTACGCCTACGACGCCGATCTGCTGGACCGGCCGGCGGCGCGCTCGCTCATCAGGCGGGCCAGGCAGGAGGCCGAGGTGGTCGTGGTCTACATGCACGCGGGCGCGGAGGGTCCCGGTGCTGACCACGTGACGGGCCGGGAAGAGTATTACCTCGGTGAGGACCGCGGCAACCCCGAGGCGTTCGCTCACATGGCGATCGACGCCGGCGCCAGCCTGGTGATCGCGAGCGGTCCGCACGTGCTGCGGGGCATGCAGTTCTACCAGGGCCACCTCATCGCCTACAGCCTGGGGAACTTCGCCGGTTACGGCAACTTCGCCACCGCTGGTGACCTGGGTATGAGCGTGATCCTGCACGTGACGCTCGCGGCCACCGGCCGGTTCGAGAGCGCCCGCATCTACCCGATCCAGTTCACCGGGGCCGGCCGGCCTGTGCCGGGCGGCGGAGGGATCGCCTTCGTCGCCAGGCTGGGCTCGGCGGACTTCGGTTCGAGCGCGGCCCGCATCCTGTCCTCGGGCGTCATCAAGGCGCCCTGACCCGGCGGGCCTGCCTTCGCTGGCGGGTAAGCGTCGCTGGGGTGGGACTTGAGCCCGGCGAACGCGTATCGTCCGTGAAATGAGGGCTTCGGAGATACGCGAGCTGATCCGCCCCAAACCGGTCGAGCTGGACGCGACGCGCCGACGGCTTTCCGCCTGTCATGATGTCGCTGACCTGCGTGCCATGGGGCGCAGGCTGATACCGCGCCCGGTCTTCGACTACGTCGACGGCGGGGCCGACGAGGAACTGTCACTGCGGGCCAACACCAGGGCCTTCCAGCGGTTCAGGTTCCAGCCGCGGACGCTGGTGAACGTGTCTGAAGCCGATACCTCCACGGCGTTTCTCGGCTCGGTGGTGCCGCTGCCGCTGGCCCTGGCCCCGACTGGGTACACCCGGATGATGCACCCGGGGGGCGAGATCGCCGCGGCGCGCGCGGCGCAGCAGCACGGGCTGCCCTACACCCTGTCCACCATGGCGACCACCACCATCGAGGCGGTCGCCGAGGCTCTATCTTGCCGGCCAGCCGGCCCCGACCGACCTCCCGGATCTTGCCGGCCAGCCGGCCCCGACCGACCTCCCGGATCTTGCCGGCCAGCCGGCCCCGACCGACCTCCCGGCCAGCCCGACCTGTGGTTCCAGCTGTACATCCTGCGGGACAGCGGGCTGAACAAGGAACTGGTCGACCGGGCGGCCGCGGCCAAGTACCGGGTGCTCGTGGTGACGGTGGACTGCTTCGTGACCGGCCACCGCACCAGGGACCGGCGCAACGGGCTGGTCATCCCGCCCGAGCTCACGCTGAGCACGCTGGCCAGCATCGCGAGCAAGCCCGGTTACTGGACCCGGATGCTGCGCAGCCCAGCCATCGACTTCGCCAACTTCGCCGGGCACGACGTGGTGACCATCGAGGGCACCGGGGCGTTGTTCAACCCGGCCATCACCTGGGACGACATCGCCGATCTGCGGGCTCGCTGGCCCGGCCGGCTGATCGTCAAGGGGCCCCTGGGGCCTTCGGATGCCCGGCGCGCGGTCTCGGCGGGCGCGGACGGCGTGCAGCTGTCCAACCACGGCGGGCGGCAACTGGACCGCGCGGTACCGCCGGTGGAGACGATCGCCGCGGTCCGCGAGGCGGTCGGGCCGGAGGTGTCCGTGCTGGTCGACTCGGGGATCCGGCACGGCTCGGACATCGCGGTGGCGCTCGCGCTCGGCGCGGACGCCTGCGCCGTCGGGCGTGCGTACCTGTATGGCCTGATGGCAGGCGGGGAGGCGGGGGTGAACAAGGCGCTGGACATCCTGGCCGCGCAGTTCAAGCGGACCATGCAGCTGCTCGGCGTGCGTTCGGTGGCTGAGCTGCGTGAGCTCGGGTCCTCGCTGCTCGTCGGCGGGGGGTGATCT
>Ga0208696_1000263_pt1 | contig 37096 bp, 27 predicted proteins | sample Sb_taG_9_FD_187711 | JGI IMG/M metagenome (GOLD analysis project Ga0208696, IMG submission 187711) | Peat soil microbial communities from Weissenstadt, Germany - Sb_50d_b_LC metaG (SPAdes) (version 2) | ecosystem: Environmental > Terrestrial > Soil > Wetlands > Peat | place: Germany... | reverse complement strand
AGCCGGCGTCGATGAGGGTGGCGCCGTCGGAAATCATCGTGCCCCGTCCGATGTCGATTCCGAACGGGGTCTCGTGCTCCAGGTCCGCGCCGAAGTTCGAGCCGGTCTGCTCGAAGTCGGGCAGCCGGTAGCCCACGGCGCGCAGGTAGTGCACGACGTAGGAGCTGTCGCCGGTGAGCTCGAGGTAGAAGCCGATGTTGGTGAGCCGCCGGATCGCGCGGTGCACCGAGTGGTGCAGGCCGTAGAGCGGGTAGGTGCGGCCGGGCGTGATGAACCGGCGCAGGATGCGCGGAACCGTCACCACGACGGCGGCCCCGAGGAGGATCACGCCGCCGGACAGAGCGGTGGACAAGATCAGCCCGTCCTGGTAGAAGCCCGCCATGGTGAGCCCCCCCGTGCCCAGGGCAGCGAACGAGACGACCGCCGGCAGCCTGGTGAGCACCGCCACGGCGGCGCCGATCGCCAGCGGCATGGTCACGAAGATCAGGCTGAGCACCTGCAGGGTGCCGTAGGCTGTCCGGCGCAGCGGGCCGGAGGGGACGGGCTCGGCGGAGCGGTAGTCCACGTCGGTGCGCTGGGCGGGGGATCCGTGCCAGCGCTGACCGTCGGGAACGGCCTGGGATTCGTACAGGCATGAGGTGTGCCCGAGCTGCGACCCGTCTCCCACGCGGGTGCCGATGTCCAGCAGGGTGTGCTCGCCGATCAGCGCGTCCTTTCCGATGCTGACCGGGCCGGTCTGGATGACGCCGGCCACGGCCCGGTAGCCGGTGAACGACGATTCCCTCCGGATCACCGTGTCATCGCCGATGGTGAGCATGTCGGTGCAGACCGGCACGGTCCGGGAGAAGATGACGACGCGGCGGCCGATCCTGGCCCCGAGCGCCCGCAGGTACAGCGGGTAGACGGGCGAACCGGCGAACAGGGCCAGCGGATTGGCCTGGACCAGGGTTTTCACCAGCCAGAAACGCAGGTAGGGCAGGCTCCAGACGGTGATCTCCCGGGGCTTCCAGCGGCCCGCCAGGGTCCACTTGGCCAGCATCGGCAGGCCGCAGAGCAGGAAGAACGCCCCGGCGGTGAAGGCCAGCGACCGCAGGTAGAGGTCCGCCCAGCCAGCGCTGCCGGAAACCCAGCTGAAGCCGCCAACCAGGACCCCCGCGGCGAGGAACACCGAGGCCAGGAAGGCCAGCAATTGCAGCACTCCGCACGCCACGTATTGCGCGGTGCCGACCCGTGAGACCTGCATCGGTCCCGGCGCGCTGGCTGTCCTTCCGGGAACTCCAGGTAGCTCGGTGGCCGCGGCGGCCAGGCTCCGGACGGTCGGATGCTGGTAGACGTCCTTGACCGACAGCGGCGGCGAGTCCGCCCGTTCCCTGGCCCGGGCGCAGAAGTGTGCGACCAGCAGGGAGCTCAGGCCCAGGTCGTCGAAGAACTGGCTGTCCACCGACACCTGCTCGAGTCCCAGGAGTTCGGCCAGCGCGTCGGCGAGCGCCTTCTCGCCGGGGGTGGCCGGCGCGACATAGGCCTGGTCGGCCCCGAGGCGGCTCGAGCTGGCCGGCGCCGGCAGGTGCTTGCGGTCGGCCTTGCCGTCGGGCAGCAGCGGCATGACCGGCAGCTCTTCCAGGTAGGCGGGCACCATGTGCCGGGGCAGGTGGTTACGGAGGTAGTCGTGCATGGCCTGCCGGTCCGGGGCCGCGGCCCGGTCCTGGAGGGTGTAGTACCCGGCCAGTTCCACCACGCCCGGCTGGCGCTCGTAAGTGGTGACGGCCGCCAGCCCGATGCCGGGCAGCTGCTCGAGCACAGCTTCGATCTCGCCCGGCTCGATGCGATAACCGCGGATCTTCACCTGCGTGTCGGCCCGGCCCAGGTAGATCAGGCCCTCAGGGTCGGCTCGCACCAGGTCACCGGTGTGGTAGGCGCGCTCCCAGCCCAGGGCCTCCAGTGGCCGGAAGTCCACGGCGTCCCTCTCGGCGTCCAGGTAGCGCGCTACCCCGGCGCCGCCGATGACCAGCTCGCCGGCTTCCCCCCACCGGACCGGCTGCCCGCTCGCGGGGTGGACCACGGCCAGGCGCCATCCGTCCAGCGGCAGCCCGATGCGCACCGGCCCGCCGCCGGACAGTCGCGCGGCGCAGGACACCACCGTGGCCTCGGTCGGACCGTAGGTGTTCCACACCTCCGTGCCTGGCCGGGTCAGCCTGTCGGCCAGCCCGCCCGGGCAGACTTCACCGCCCAGGACCAGCAGGCGGACGCCGGGCGGCGAGCCTCCAGGCCACAGCGACGCCAGCGTCGGCACCGTCGAGACCACCGAGACCCGCCGCTGCGCCAGCCATGTGACCAGGTCAGGCCCCGTCCTGACGACCGATCGGGGGGCCGGCACCAGGCAGGCGCCATGACGCCAGGCCAGCCACATCTCCTCACACGAAGCGTCGAAGGCCACCGACAGGCCGGCCAGAACCCGGTCCCCGGGCCCCAGCGGATCACCGCGCAGGAACAGCCCCGCCTCGGCATCGACGAACGCCGCCGCATTGCGGTGAGTCACGGCCACCCCCTTCGGGGTGCCGGTCGTGCCGGACGTGAAAATGATCCACGCGTCGTCCCCTGGCGCCGGCCGGCGGGCGCCGGCACCGGTCGGCCGCACCTCCCGCCAGGTCAGTTCACCGCCGTCGCCGGCGATGGCGCAGACACCCGCCGCGGACCACACCAGCTCGGCACGGTCGCCCGGGTCATCCACGTCGACGGGCACGTATACCGCCCCGACCGACAGCACGGCGAGGATGGACAGGTAAAGCTCTGCAGTACCGGAACAGACGCGGATACCGACCCGGTCGCCCCCGCCGATACCCGACGAGGTGAGCCGGTCACCGACTCGCCGCACCTGGCGAAGCAGGCCCAGGTAGTCCAGCACCGACCGGCCATCATCAATCGCGATAGCTCGCGGAAACCTCTCCGCCGTGGCCTCCAGGATCTGCCACAACGTACGCGGCGGCGGCGCCGGAGCCCCGGAGTAGACCGCGCCTGCGCAGGCCCCGCCCGAAGACGCCGCTTGCAAGTCGGCCGCGCCGAGGTCAGCATCAAACTGAGCCATTGCCATTCCATTCCCCCATCAACCCCCACGCCTCGGCAACAGCGCAGCAGAAAAGATTGATCGATCGCCCCACCGGAACCGTAGCCGGGCCGGTCACGGGAAGGTGTGCCCGACCCGGCACAGCTACCACGGGGGGTAGCACTGTCGCGCGGGCCCGGCTAATTCGCATAATTCACCATTACTGTTGCGTTCCGAAATCCTCTAGGGCACAAGGTCCGACCCGAATCGGAATTCGTCACACATGTAAACGTGGACTCGGAATATGCTCACCGCCGCCTGCCGCACGGTCATCTGCTGCCGACATACCAGCTACGGCGCCTTCGCGCGGGGCATCGCGGTGATCGCCGTCAGCGATGCCACCGCCGTCTACGAGCCTTTCGCGCCGGCCGCCACCAGCAGGCCCAAGACGACGCGCTGAGTTACTTATGCGCCTATTACAGCACCCCAGGTCACCAGCAGGGCTACCCGCTGCGAGACGGGCGTTTTCGCGCTGCCGCAGGATTCCTGACCTTGGTCCCCTTGGTCGCCGGCCGGGGACTCTAGCGCCTGCGCCTTAGACGCAGCCAGGGTTCACCAAGAGAAGGTGGGTCCGATGAGAGCGTCTCATATGATTCGGGCGCGGGCGGGTTCCGCGATTCTTTCCTGCGTGCTGCTGATCGGCTTGGCGCTGTCCGGCTGCGGGTCGTCTCCCCCGCCGGCTGCCGCCCGGACGCCGGCGGCGACACCGACCGTGACACCGTCGGTAACCCCAGGCGGCCCCATGAGCCCGGCGCCGCCGGGCGGGCCGGTCCCGGGCGGGTTCAGGGCGACGTCGGTGACGTTCGTGTCCGCGCAGGAGGCTTTCGTCCTCGGCACGGCGCCGTGCTCGCATGCGCCATGCACGTCGATCGTCCGGACGCTTGACCGTGGCGCTAGCTGGGTGGGGCTCCCGGCGCCCGTGGTGCCGCTCTCCTCACCCGGCGGTGCGGGCGTGTGGGGCATCCGCTTCGCGACGCCGGAGCATGGGTTCGTCTTCGGTGACGGGCTGTGGGAGACCGCCGATGGCGGGCAGCACTGGACCAGCGTTGCCTACCCGGGCGGTTCGGTACTGTCCCTGGCCGTTATCGACGGGCAGGTGCTCACGCTGACCGCCACCTGCTCGGCGCAGGGCGGCTGCGCTCAGACCGGGACGTTGCTGCGCCGGCCGCTGGCCGGAGGGGCATGGACCCAGATCAGTCAGGTGCCTATCTCCGGGACCACCGATCCCACGGACATGATCGCTACCCAGGCAGGCGTGGCGACGGTACTGGACGGCAGCGATGTCGCGGTCACCGGTAACGGCGGCATGACCATCACGCGTCATCCCACTCCGTGCGGGACGACGACCATGATGCGGCAGTCTTCTGTCGCGGTGATCGCGCCGGACGGGCTGGCGCTGCTGTGCACCGGGCAGGGGTACACCGGGCACACCGTCAAGACGGTCTATACCAGTAGCAACCTCGGCGCGACCTGGATCAAGGCGGGCGTGCCGGGCAGCGCGGGTGACGGCGGCACCATCGCGGCGGCTGGCCCCGCCCAGCTGGTGATCGCCACGGCCAGCGCCGCAAGCTGGCTCTACTACTCCGGAGACGGCGCCGCGCAGTGGCAGACCGTGCTCACTGAGCCTGACGGCGGGCAAGGCTGGGCCGACCTCGGGTTCACCACCGCCAGCGACGGAGTGGTCATCCACGGCCCCGCCAGCAAGGGCTTCGCCGGCCAGCTGATGCTCACCCAGGACGCCGGCCTGACCTGGCGGCAGGTCAGCTTCTGAGCGGCACGCCATCTGCTCACCTGCTCCAGGTCCAGACGTGCCAGCATCAGCCCCGGTACCCAGGCGCAATCGCGCCGGATCACCCCGCCGCACGCGTCGTAGCCACCCATCCCGGGCAAGGATGGAGCCTGCTGTGCAACGGTGTCATGTTGTCCGGCGACGCCGCGGATTTGCTGCCTGATGGCCGGGCCGTCTCCCCGGCGGCCGCGTACATCTTGACGGCGGCCAGAGGGGAAAGGAATGGACGGATGCGGGCTCGTGGCCATCACTGACCGGGCGCAAGGAAAGGGAATACGTGCGCACGCTGAGTGGAGGAACACCGCCAGGGCGGGGAGCGGGCACCCGCCCCTCCCGCAATTGCTCTCGCCAGCCTGTCACCCCGCACGCGGCGGAAGTGAACCGGGCGGCCGTTCGCCGCGTTCGGCCTCAACACCGCCTGAGGGGCGCGCTAAGGGCATTTGCTCCTTCTCCGCGGGGCCGAAAGGCACTTCTGCCATGGTCCTGGCCGGAGGTTGCCTGGTATCAGGATCTTTCGGCGCGGAGATGAAACAATGCCGGGAACATGGCACGGGACGTTGCCAGGGCGGGGCGGGGGCGGCATGGCCGCATCACCTGGGCGCCGACGGCTCGTGCTCGTCTCGCTGATTGTCCTCTGCGCCGCGCTCGCGGTGCCGGGAACCATCGGGGCGGCCCGCTACGCGGTGACGTTCTGGCTCTACCGCGGCTTCCCCGCGCCCACCGCGCCGCGGAGCGTGGTGGCGAGCCATGGCGGCAAGCCAGTCCGGGTCAGCGTGGTCCCCACATCGGAACAGACCATCGACGTAGCCAGCCCGGCATTGGGCGGCTACCGGGACACCGTGGACGTCGTCTTGCCGCCCGGGTACGCGAGCCAGCCACGACGGCGGTATCCGGTCCTCTACCTGCTGCACGGCTTCCCCGGGATCCCGTCGAACTTCCTGACCGTCGGCGGTGTCGCCGCCGACGAGGCGGCTCTGGTCGCGGAGGGCCGGATGCAGCCGCTCATCCTGGTCATGCCGACAGGCTCGCGTTCCTTTCTCGCCGATGAGGAATGGGCCAACGGGATGCGCCCGGGCAACGGGTGGGAGACGTTTGTCGCCCGTGACCTCGTCCAAGCGATCGACGCGCGCTACCGCACGATCGCCAGCGGCGCGGCTCGGGGCCTGGCCGGGCTCTCGGAAGGGGGCTACGGCGCGCTTAACATCGGACTGCATCACCCCGGCGAGTTCGACCTGCTGGAAAGCTGGTCCGGCTACATGATCGCGGACAGCATTCCCGCCATCTTCGGCCGCAGCCAGGCTGTGCTGCGCCATAACAGTCCCGCCGACGAACTCGCCGGCGTGGCCCCGCAGCTCACCGCGGCCGGCACCTATATCTGGTTCTACTGCGGGAAATCCGACGATCTTGCCGGGCAGAACCGGGACTTCGACGCCGAGCTCACCTCGGCCGGCATTGCGCATCACTTCTTCGAGTGGCCGGGCACCCACAACTGGGCGCTGTGGCGGGCCCTGATGCCGCAGGCGCTGATCACCGCATCGGAGCACCTGCGCCATGGATAGGCACAGCCTGCTGGCCAGCGTGGCGCGAACGGCGACGCTGGCGCTGGCCATCATACTGGCGACCTCGGTAGCCACCGGATGGCTGTACTGGGTCCGGGCCGGAGTCGCGCACTGGCCGGGGCCTGTCGTCCATGACGCGCTGCCGCTTGACGAGCTTCCCGGTCATGACCGGATCCCGCTGGCCGTCTACGTCGCGGCCTTCGGCGTGGCGGGCCTGGCCCTCGGTCTGGCGGCGAGGGCCCTGCGGCTCGACCGGCTGGCCGCCGGGCTTGGCCTCGCCGCCGGTACCGGAGTCTGGCTGTTCTTCATCGACGCGGTCTGCCTGCTGATCGTCCGGCAGGAGTCGTTCGGGCAGGGGTTGCGTGGCGCGGCGGGTCTGCAGCCCGTCTACCTCGCCGCGGCGCTGAGCGGCGCCGGCGGCGCCCTGCTCGGCAGGAGCAACCGGGCTGACCAGATCGCGCCCAGGCTGCTGGCCTGGCTCGTTGCCGGCGGCGGGCTGATCGGCATCGCATCGGCGGTCATCCCGCGCCCGGGAGCCGCCCTGGGCCTGGTGGAGCGCCTCGGGCCAGGTACCGAGCCGACCGCGCGTGCCCTGCTGGTCCCGGCGGGCATCCTGCTGCTCATCGTGTCGCGCGGACTGGCCCGCCGAAACCGGCGAGCCTGGCGCCTGGCCGTCGCGCTGCTTGGATTGTCAGCGGTGCTGCACCTGCTCCGCGGCCCCGACTATGCCGCGGCGATCGTGACCGGGCTTATCGCGGTGGCCCTCATCGCCCGGAGGCAGGACTTCCCTCATCGCGGCGACCCGGCCGCCGAGCTGTCAGCGCTGGTCCGCCTGACGAGCATGCTCGGCCTCGCGATGGTGTACGGCATCATGGTCTTGTCCCTGTACCGTGCCGTCGCCGGGCTGCCATTCGCCCCGAATTCGGTTTTGCTTGACACCATTCGCGCGCTGGTCGGCCTGCCGCCGCGCGGTAGCCAGTACATTCCAGGGGATTTCCACCAGTGGTTCCCGCCATCGGTCCTGTCGATCGCGGCGATAGGAGTGATCTGGGCGGCCGAGGTGTGGGTCCGCCCCTGGCGGCAGCGCCTGTTCGCTGACGCGGGGAGCGGGGACCGGGCCGCAGAGATCGTGCGCCGCTGGGGTGGTGACACCCTGGCCCCGTTCGCCCTGCGATCGGATAAGCAGTGGTTCTTCACCGGCCAGTCCCTCATCGCCTACCACGTGGTGCGCGGCATCGCGGTCGTCAGCGGAGACCCGGTAGGTCCTCCGGAGGAGTCAGGCCCGGCGCTTGATGACTTCCTCGGCTACGCGCGTTCCCGCGGCTGGCATGTTGCTATCCTCGGCGCGTCCGGGCAGCTCCTGCCGGCCTATATCGACCGGGGGCTGCACCCTCTTTACCACGGCGACGAGGCGGTCATCGACACCGCCAAGTTCTCCCTCGACGGCCGGCCGATGCGTGCCGTACGCCAGGCCGTTCACCGGCTGGACCGCGACATGTACCGGGCCGAGGTCATCATGGCCGGCAACATACCGGAGCAGCTGCACGCGGAACTGGCCGACATCGACCTGGCCTGGCTGCACGGCGGGATCCGCAAGGGCTTCACGATGGAGCTCGATGATCCGTTCAGCCTCGGCGATGACGACGCGCTGTTCGTGATAGGGCGTGATGAGCAGGGCCGGGTGGCGGGGTTCCTCCATCTGGCCGTCTGCCGGGCCAGCCAGTCGCTATCGCTATCCTCCATGCCCAGGCGGCGGGACCTGCCCAACGGATTCAATGCGTGGCTCATCGTCAACGCGGTGTCGTGGGCACGCGACCACAGGTTCAACCGCATCTCGCTGAACTTCTCCCCGTTCGCCGGCCTGCTTGGCAGCGAGGCGGATCCGAATACCCTCACATCACCGCAACGTCTGCAGCGCCGGGCGCTGCTCAGGCTGAAGCGCGTCCTGGCCCTGCAGCTTGACAACCTGCTCCGGTTCAACCGCCAGTTCAGCCCGGGCTGGCTACCGCGTTATATGGTCATCGAGCACCGCGCGGACCTGCCTCGGGTAACCATCGCCGCCATGGCGGCCGAGGGTTACCTGCCCCACGCCGGTCTGGTCCGGGGCCCGGGCTGGTCACGGAGCGCCGGTAGCCCCAGGGCGCAGCGATGAAACTTGCCGCCGGGCTGCTCCTGGCGCTGCTGTCGACCGCGGCGCTCAGCTCGGGCTTCTACGTCCAGCACTCCGCCTCGGGCCAGCTGCCCGCCCTGTCGCTGCGCCATCCGCTGGCCTCGCTGTCCGCCCTGTTCACCGACCGGCGGTGGCTGGCGGGCTTCGTCACCGGCCTTAGCGGATGGGCCCTGTACATCATCGCGCTTGACCTGGCCCCGATCTCGCTCGTGCAGGCCACGTCGGCCGGCGGCGTGGGCCTGATCGCCCTGCTCGTCCGGGCCGGCGGCGTGCGGTTGTCAGGGCGAGAATGGATCGCCGTCGCCGTTTCCGTCTGTGGCCTGCTGCTGCTCGGGCTCTCACTTCCCGGGGGCGCCGCGCACGCGGTGACGCGAAGCTGGAGGCAGCCGCTTAGCTGGATACTGGCTTCCGCGCTGGCCGCGGCCATCGCGGCCTTTCCGGCGGCGCGCGTGCTGCGAGCGGGCGCCGGGCTCGCGATGGCCGCCGGAGTGATGTACTCGGCGGGCGATGTCGCGACCAAGGCGGCCGTCAGCGGCGTCGGCCCGGTGTACGTGTTCGTCCTGCTGCTCGCCGCCTGCCACGGCCTCGGCTTCGTCTGCATCCAGCTGTCGTTCCAGCGCGGCACGGCCCTGGCCACGGTGGGCGTCTCTACGCTGCTGACCAACTTGCTGCCCATCGTGGCCGGCGTGATGATCTTCGGCGAGTACCTGCCGGGCGGCGTGCCGGGCGTTCTGCGCGGGCTCGGCTTCGCCGGAGCGGTGATCGGAGCCGCACTGCTCGGTCGCTGACCCGTGACCATGGCATGCCTTCCTGCCCCAGGGTGGGGACCGTTCTATTACGGAAAGACACGATCTATGTTACGTTCTGTGATCGGAACTGCTTGGGCTTTACGTCCGTATCCGCCTTAGGGGCGGCTGCGAGCTCGCTGCGGACTGGGCTGCCGGCGATCCAGATTGGATATCCGGGCGTCTGGCACATGTGACCGGGCCGCTGAAGGCCGCGCCCTGTATCACCCGCCACCGGCATCGGACCAGCGGTTCGCCACGACCTAGGGGCCACCTGGCCGGGTCACCTGAGCATCATGGTGTGGCCGCGCGCCCAGCTGAGGTTCTATTTTCGGGCTAGTGCACTGAAACGCGCGGCAGGCCCTTAGGGCCAAAAGACCCGCCGAATGACCTGCGCGTCAGTGTTGGCTGGACCGCAGCGGTCCGGTCGCAGTCAATCCCACGCCCCAGGCAGCCAGGCGCCGCCGAATCAGCGGCGCACGGGCCACGATCCCCACGGCCACCAGCACCAACCCGGCGGCAAGCACCGCGGCGATGGCAGCGAGTTCCGCCTGGCCGACGACCTGGAAGTGCTGCAACGGCGAGGCGGTCAGCCGCCCGGCCGAGGTAACCCAGACCGGCACCGTCGCGCCGGCCCGCGCCCCAGCAGGGGCGTACACCATGCCGGTACGCACCGCGCCATCGGGGGCCGTCCACCTGGCCCGCACCGGCGACCCGATGCCGGTGCCCCGGACCGTCCGCGCCTCGGGGACCCGCGCGAGCAGAACGGCAGTCACCCGATGCCGCGCCGCCTGCTCGGCACGCTGGCTGGCCAGTCCCGCAGCATAAGCCCACCGCCCGGCGAGCACGGCGGCCAGCGGAACGCCGGCGAGGAACGCTGCCAGCAGGCAGGCCACAATTCCGGCCTCGACCCGGCCGGTGCGGCGCCGCAACGAGTCATGGTCCGGCCACATCCCGCGAGCCCAGCGGGCGAACCGCAGCGAAAGCGCTCTCATTGCAAGCTTCCTTACTCTCCTTCACTATCGGTGCGCAATCGGCGGCGGCCAAGTGTCCAACTGCCTGCTTTGCCGGGACGTTGGCCATTTGCCGGATGGGCCGGGCGGCGCGCGCCTGGACCGGACGCACCGCTGACTTATTGATCATGGCGCCCTACGTCATGGATGGGATAGCAGAGCATCTGGCCATCTGATTAGGGAGTTGCCATGGCCGCACTGGCCCGCCGTCGGTCATCGGCCCGGTTCCCGGACTTATCCGACTGGCTCGATCATTATGGGCGTCGCTGCTGCCGTTCGCCCCGGGAGAACGAGTCGTGGGGATACCGGCGGATCCATGGCGAGCTGGCGGGGCTCGGCATGCCGGCATCGGTAGGCCCCGCCCGCCAGCCGCAGTATGAGGTCGCGGAGCTCCTGGCTGGTGCGCGGTCGGCCTGGCCGGTTCGGGTACGTCCACTTGCGGGTGATCAGCCGGCGGTGCCAGGCCAGCAGCGTGCCCGGTCTGACGAGCCGATGGGCACGTAGCACGGCTGGCAGCAGCCGGGCCAGCGCTGCCAGGACCGCCCGATCGGCCCAGTCCGGCTTCGGGCGGGCGACCTGTCGCCGCAGCACCGCGACCTCATGACGGAGCATCATGATCTCCGCATCCTTGGACGCCTCGCTGCGGCCCAGCAGCACCAGCCAGCCGAAGACCCGGATCGTGATCAGGTAGAGCAGTCGAAGGGACACAGACCGCGATCTTGCCGTAGCCAGCTCATCCGGCCAAGTCGCAGGTCACAGTACCTGCGGCGAGTTCTGAAGCGGTACACGTGGCCGCGTGTCCCGTCTTGCCCCCGGCGGGGGCAAGACGGGCCGGCGCGGGCGCGGCCAGGCCCGTGTCAGCGGGGATACCCGCGAGTCCGTCCGTGATTCCGCCCGTGTGGTGGTGGAGGTGGAGTGCGGGATCACGGTGTACCCGCCGGAGGACGCGGGGGAGCCGTGGCGGGCGGTGTTCACCGAGCACGGGCGGCGGCGGTACCGGCAGGCCATGACCGAGGCGGAGCTGGTCGCCAAGCTGGAGAAGGTCACCGAGCGGCTGCGGGCCGGGGCGCCGGACATGGAACGGCCCGGCGCGGACCTGATCGCGCACTACCTGGCCCCCGGCCGGCTCCCGGTCGCCAAGCGGTGGTCCCGGCGGCACGCTGATACCCAGCGGCGGCTGTGCCGGCGGTTCGCGGCCCCGGTCATCGCGGCGGTCAGCTGCCAGGACATCACCGCCGGTCACATGCAGCGGGTCGTCAGCGCCGCGCCCACCGCGAGTGAGGGCGAGCGGCTGCACAGGTGCCTGTCGGCCATGGTCATCGCGGGCATCAAGGGCGGGTACCTGGCCAGCCCGCGGCTGCGGGAGGTGCACTGGCAGGCCGCCGGCCGGCCCGTGCCCGAGCCGGAGCCCGGCACGTCCGGGGAATCGGCGCTGTGGGTCGACCCGGCCGAGATCCCGGCCGCCGCTGACATCGCCAGGCTCGGCCAGTCCCTGGCCGCCGGGCGGCGGGGTGAGCTGGATGAGCTGATGGCCAATGTCGCGGCCTACGCCGGGCTGCGGCAGGGCGAGCTGTTCGCCCTGACCACCGGCCAGGTCGCCGCAGCGGCCCGGGTCATCACCGTGGACCGCAAGCTCATCGAGGTCGCCGGGCAGCTGTACGTCGAGGCACCCAAGTGCCGCAAGTACCGCAGCACCATCTACCCCGTCCGCACCCCGCACGGGTACCCGCTGGCGGACAGGCTCACCGCCCGGGCCGAGTAGGCCCGCGCCGAGCAGCAGGCCGGGATCAACCCGCTCGGGCTGATCTTCCCCAGCCCGCGCGGCAGGCACTGGCGGTTCTCCAACTTCGACCGCTGGCCCATTGGTAATTCCAGGGCGTTATCCCGTCGGGTCCGCAGCTAGAAATTCCTGGACCACTGGTGCCAGCTCAGCTGCCTCGGCGACCAGGCCGAGATGGCCGCCCTGGAAAATGTGCAAGCGCGAACCGCGGATTAGCCGGTGCATCATCCTGGCATTAGCCAGCGGGATTATGGGGTCGTCGTCACCGGACATGATGAGGGTTGGCTGCCGCAGCCGCGGCAGGAACGGCACGCTCGACCAGGCAAACGATGCCGCGAGCTGATAGGCATAGCCGCGAGGGGGCCCGAGGTGGTTGTTGCCGTGCATAGCCTGGCTTACCCGCTCGGGCTCGGCTCGCGCTGATCCGCCGTACAGGTCGGGGGCGACGCTGGCAAGATGCCCGCTGTCCACGTAACGCTGCCGTCCGGCCATCTGCCGCAGCACACTGAGCTTGGGCGGCACCATGGTCGCACCGGTTGCCGTGCTGACGAGCACCAGACGGCGGCAGCGCGACCGCTGGGACAGCGCGAATTGCTGCGCGACCCCGCCGCCCCAGGAGATGCCGAGCACGTCGACCTGGCCGTATCCGAGCGCGGACAGCATCTTGGCGATCAGCCTGCACAGCCCGCTGAAGCGGTACGGGCGGCTGGGCAGGGGCGACCAGCCGACGCCGGGGACGTCGAACCTGATCACGTCCCCTGACTTATCAGGCTCGAGCGCATCGACGAACGGCTGCAGCAGTTCCAGGCTGGCGCCGATTCCGTTGATGATCAGCAGCGGGGTAGCCCCGGCCTGGCCGGAGCGGACGGCCACGCGCAGGTCCTGGCCGTCAACAGTGACGACCTGCTCGGTCGGCGCGGTAGTCATCGTACGTCCCGCGGCGACTGCACCTCGCGGCGCAAGATCTTGCCGGTCGGCCCCTTGGGCAGGCCTGGCACCATCCAGATATGCCGCGGGTACTTGTATGGCGCTATCCGGTCTCTGGCAAAAGCGATCAGTTCCTCGGCCGTGACGGTCTCGCCCGGCTTGAGCTTGACGGCCGCGCCGATCTCCTCGCCGAGCTCGTCATGCGGGATCCCGACGACGGCTGCCTCCGCCACGGCCGGGTGCTCGTACAGGACCTCTTCGACCTCGCGCGGATAGACGTTGTAACCACCGCGGATGATCATGTCCTTCTTCCTGTCCACGATGTAGAAGTAGCCATCCTCGTCGACCCTGGCCAGGTCACCCGTCCGGAACCAGCCGTCGGTTATCGCCTCGGCGGTGGCCTCCGGCTTGTGCCAGTACCCCTTCATGATGTTGTGACCGGCGATGACGATCTCGCCGACCTCGCCTACAGGCACGTCATTGCCGTCGGCGTCGACCACGCGCATGTGCACGCCAGCGATCGGCGTGCCGATCGAGCCGGGCTTACACACCTTGTCCGGGTGGTTGAAGGACGCTACCGGCGATGTCTCAGACAGCCCGTAGCCCTCGAGGATCATGCAATGGAAGGCTTCCTCAAACCCGCGCAGGATCTCCACCGGCAGGGCCGCGCCGCCTGAGACGCACAGCCGCAGGGACGAGACGTCCGCCTGCGCGCTGTCTAGATGGTGCAGCATCGCCGCGTACATGGTCGGCACACCCTCGAAGATCGTCACCTTGTCCCGGCCGATGATCTGCAGGGCCTGGCCCGGGTCAAACCTGGGCAGCAGTGTCAGGCTCGAGCCGCCGAACAGCGCCGCATTCAGCCCGCAGGTCAGCCCGAAAACGTGGAAGAGCGGCAGACAGCCCATCACGACGTCATCGGGACCGTTCTGCAGCAGGGTGACCGCAGTCAGCTCGGCATTCCGGTATAGGTTCGCATGGGTCAGCTGGGCGCCCTTGGGCTTGCCGGTGGTGCCGGAGGTGTAAAGGATCACGGCGTCGTCCCCGGCCGCCGGTTCTGCCCACTGCGCCGCCGCCACCTGGCCGGCCAGCAGCGTGGCCAGGGCCGGCTCGGGCACCTCGATGACCTGCACGCCGGTCTCCGCAGCTCCCTTCGCAGCTTCGTCGGCCGCAGAGGACCAGGCAAAGAGGACCTTGGCGCCAGAATCGCCGAGATAGTAGGCGATCTCACGGCTCTTGAGCAGTGGGTTCATCGGCACCACGACCGCCCCGGCACCGAGAGCGCCGAAGAACACGATCGGGAAGGCCGGCACGTTGGGCAGCATGACAGCCACCCGGTCGCCCGCCGATACGCCAAGGGATTTCAGCATCGATGTCAGGCGGGCCGCCGCGTCGTGCAGCTGCGCGTAGGACAGTACGAGGCCGTCCAGGCGGATGGCCGGACGCTCGCCGTGATCCGCTACCGTTCGAGCAAGCATGGAGTTCAGATCGACCATTGTGCCCTCCAAGGTGAGCGCATCGATACTCCTATCCACACTCGCAGCACTACTGATCCCGATAGATCGAGAGTGCTGCACCGAATCCGGGCGTCGACGCGGGCCTAGTTACACGCTCGGGCACCGATACGCCGTTCACAACGGCAGAAGGCCCGCAATCGCCGTGACGAATGACCTGTATTGGCCGCGATTTTCGCGATCTTGATGTGGTGGCCTCCAGCTGCCGCAGGACTGCTGTGTAGTTGTTCAGGGCGGCCTTGCTGGCTGAGGCTGACCGAGGTGCGGGCGGTGACGCCGCTGCCTGTCTTGACCGTCGTCACGTAACCCGCGTCCTCGAGCTTGCGCAAGTGGATGATGAGATTGCCGGGCGTCAGGCCGAGCAGTTCTTGCAGCCTGGTGAAGGAGAGGCTGTCGCCGTCCCGGAGGGTGGCCAGTGTCACTAGGACACGTAGCCGCGCGGGCGCGTGAATGACGGGGTCAAGCTCGGTCTCAGCTGCCATGTGCGCGGCGCCTGGTCCCGATGACCGCTATGAGCAGGAACGCCCCGCCGTCGGCCAGCGCGCAGGGGTGCTTGAACCTTTGGCAGCGGGTGAGCATGCTCGGCGTTTGTGTCCGATGAGCCTGGTGTGCCTGCCGGCAGCGGGGATCAGCGTGAGCTGGTCGCCCGGCTGCGGGCCGTGATCGAGGGCCAAGGACACCGAGAACGCGATGCTGCGCGCTCAGCTGGAGCGGTACCGGCGGCTGGAGCTGAGGGTCGCGGAACTGGAGCGGCGGCTGGGGTCGGAGAGCACGACCTCGGGAATGCCGCCGTCGAAGGACCCGATCGGGGCGCGTGAGCGACGCAAGGCTGAGCGGAAGGCCCGCCAGTCCTCGGAAAGGGAACGGCGCAAGGACCGCAAGCGCGGCCGGCAGCCGGGGCATCCCGGGACGGGGCTGTCGCGGGCCCCGGACCCGGACGAGCGGGAGGAAGTGCCGCCGCCGACGGAATGCTCGCGGTGCGGGACCTGCCTGGACCCGGCGCGGCGGGCGGGACATGGTGCATGCGAGATCCAGACCACCGGCCGGACCGGGCACAACTCATCAACGATCTCCGCGATCCGCAGCCTGCGCCCGAACTCCGCGACCACCGGCAGCGCCCCCAGCCGCTTTTCCAGCACCCGGACCACCGCGATCTCCGCCCGCGCCCGCCCACGCCCCCGGCCAGTCCTTGACATCCCGCCCATACCACACGTCAACCAGCAATCAGGAAAGCCACATTCCCCACATGCCACTCAGGGTCGTAGACGACCCGCATCACCCAGCCGCCACACGCATCCAACCCATGTGCGAAGACCGGGGCTAGATAGCGGCCGAGCGCACTGGCCGTCAGCGCTCTGCCTAATCGACAGGGAGGATGTGGATAGTGCTTCCGGCCCGGCAGAGGGATGTTGATCGTACTTCCGGCCCGGCTTCCCCGGTTTTGACTTGTGGGTGCCGAAAACCTACGCCACCAGGCGATATTCATGAATCACGCCCCCGGCGCGGTCACGCCGCTGAACCCGGAAATGGTCCAGGTCGGTGACGCCGTCGGGCAGCGGGCATAGCGGCGCGGCTTGCCTGAGGGTCCGGTGCGGCCGGTGGGCATTGTAGAAGTCTTCGTACTCGCGCAGGACGATCATCAGGTGCCGCTGGTTCCAGATCAAGGTCCGGTCCAGCAGCTCACGGCGGCAGCTGCCGATCCACCGCTCCATGACCGAATTCATCCGCGGCGCCTGAACGGCGGAGCGGACAATCCTGCCGCCAGCGGCCTGGAACACTGCGTCGGACGCGGCGGTGAAGCTGGCGTCCCGGTCATGCAGCACGAACTTCACCCGCGTCCCGGTGTCCTCCAGGTCCATCAGCAGGTTCCGTGCCCGCTGCACGACCCAGGCCTGGACGGGGTGCTCGGTGGCGCCAAGGATCCGGACGCGGCGGGAGCCGTGCTCGATGACTGCCAGGACATAGACCTTGGCGCCGTTGAGCAGGTCGGCGGTGAAGAAGTCCAGCGCCACGATCCCCTGCGCCTGGGACCGCAGGAACTCGGCCCAGCCCGGGCCGTGTCCCGGCGGGGCGCCGGATCGATCCCGGCGCTCTTGAGGATCTGCCAGACCGTGGACGGCGCGACCGCGATGCCCAGTCCGGCAAGCTCGCCGTGGATCCGCCGGTAGCCCCACGGCTCGTTCTCTCCCGCCAGCCGCAGCACCACAGACCGCACGTTGCGGTGCACCGGCGGACGGCCGGAGCGGCCACGGTGCGACACACGCGCCCACCGGCGGCGCACGATGTCGCGGTGCCATCGCATGATCGTGCCGGGAGTGACGATCAGCCGCATCGCGGCGAGGCGGCCGACGGGCAGCGTCCCGGCCAGCAGCGCCAGCCACGCCCGGTCCGGCCACGTCAAACGCGAATGAGCGCGAGGCCGCTCGCGCTGGGCGACAGCGAGCTGATGGCGCAGCATCAAGATCTCCGCGTCCTTCCACCACGGCTCCCGCCGCGACAAGCCCTGCACCGGCACCGCACGGGACACGATCAGGAAAATCAGCTTCAAGCCCACAGGCCGAAGATCATCCCATCTCCGGACGGACCCAGACCTGCCCGCCCGGCACCCGAACGCGGGACCGAGCCAACCGCGATCCGCAGAGCATCTGCCCAGGTGGCGCGGGTTTTCGGCACCCACAGGTTCCCCGATTACTTACGACAGACCGAACAGGCCGGGCGGCATCAGATCCCTGGGTCGCCCGCGTCGCGGCAATGGCTGAACATGCGGGATTCAGCTCTCCTCGTACCACTCCCACCCGGGGCACTCGTCCGCGAGCGACGGCAACGACAGGTGCAGTGACTTCACCTTCTTGTACACCGTGCGTGCGAGGTCGTCCGCCGCGCCGGGCAGGCCCATCCGGACAAGCAGCATGTCCTCGTCGGTGTCGTCGCGGCATTCGTACAGGCCGAGCAGGACGGCGATCGCGATATCGGTGGCCGCCCGCCGGGCACCGCTTTGCTTTCGCCAGGTGAGGTCATCGATGTATGGCTGGAGAACGTCCAGGGCCCGTGCCCGCCCGGCATCGACGGACACCGGCCCGCTGGGGCGTAGCGCCCGCAGCCTGGCCGTGATCTCGTAGGCGAGCTCTTGATCGTTTTCCACGACTAGCAGCGTGGAGGTGATCTCCTCCGTCTCGGTGACCAGTTCAGGGTGCCGGAGGAGCAACTCGGACAGCAGGACGGACCGCTCGTGATCGGACAGCCGTCGTTTCCGGGGACGCACAACACCATCATGCCGCCGTGTTGACCGGTCGCCCGCCTTCCCGCAAGCCGGGGGACCTGCGGCGTGTTTGTCTTCCGCCGCTCTCCGGACTCACGTGCCTGACTGGCTGAGCCTGGCCACCCAGAAGGTAAGGGCGTTTCCGGCGAGCCGTCACCCCACGCCGACCTCAGCCACGTCAGGTCGGTCACGGCCTTGTGCCGTGCGTCCTTCTGGCGCGTGAACAGCTCGTCGGTCTTCGTTAGTACGAGCGTGTAGGGCCGCCCCTGCCGCCGGGTCTTGTGCCGCACCGGTAGCTCGGCGGAGTCGATCTGTGTGTGCACGTGCCGCCGCCCGTCCTTGGCCAGCGGCCACTCCAAGACCCGCGACTGGGAGCCGAGAAACCTCCCCAACGCGTCACAAAGGTGGCACCCGCACCCGGTCCATGCGATCGACCAGTCGTCTGCGTCACGCAACGGCCGCGCGATGATCGGGCCGAGCCGCTTCGCGCAGTCCCGCGCGACCGCATCCAGCCCACCTGCCCGACGCTCGGCCGTCGGCAGCGCGGCCGCCGAACGCAGCGCCGGCATCAGGCATCCCAGCACGGTGTCCCCGTACCCGCGCAGCGCCGCCACGATATCGTCCCGCAGCTCGTCGTTGGCCGCCTCCAGCAGCCGCACCAGCGGCGAGCCCAGCATCTCCAGATGTGGCTGGCGAACCTCGGTTCGCCCGGTGGTGGTCCAGATCAGCAGCTGGTCGCCCATCCAGCGCCAGGCGTCGGCGGCCAGCAGCCGCGCCACTTCCGGAGCTCCGGCGGCATGCAGCGCCCTGCACAGCTGCGGCAGCTTCTCCACCCACTCGTGCCTGCCGGTTTCGTAGTAGTGCTTCGGCCCGAACCACCCGTCGATGACCCCGCGCGTCCACTGCTCGCCGTACTGCCCGGCCGCAGCCGCCAGCCCGCCTGCGTGCTCGAGCCCGACCGTCTCCACCCGGAAAGGCTCCAGCAGCATCGCCGCCGTCCCGGCAGCGTCCAGGCCCGCAGCCACGTGCAGCGCCGTATCCAGCAGTTCCGCCTGCGATCCGATGGTTTTCCAGAACGGCACGAGCGACTCCGCGGCGGCACGCGCCCCTTCCAGATCTCCGGTCTCGATGCGGGTCCGCAGTTCCGACAGCGCCCACTGCGACCCGGCTTCGGCGCGCGCCGCGAACGCCCGGTCCCGCGGCCACACCACAACCGCGGCCCGGCGGTACCACCGGTCCAGCGTGTTGCCGTAGTTGCCCATGTAGCCCTCGTATTCGGACTGGTAGGGCGTGAGGTCCGCGCTCGGGGTGGTGGCACAGACCTCCGAGTCGGGGACGTACAGCGAGACCGGCTCGCCACCCACGCCGTCCGGGCTGGTCCACCAGCCGAGGGTAATCTCGTCGTCGACGAGGTCATTGAGCTGGTAGTCGTCGTGGTTGCTGCCCCGGTCCCGGTACGTGTCGTCATGGTCCCCGTCTTCTTCCTCCTCCTGGTAATAGTCGTAGTCGTCCCACGGGTCCTCGTCCGACGGCCAGGCGTCCCAGGTTTCCTTCACCTCGGCGAGCGCCAGCACAGCCTCGCACCCGGCCCGCTCCGCGGCGGCGCGCAGCAGCGCGGCGCGCTCTGCGTCCACGCCTTTGAGCCGGCTCCAGTTCAGGCCCCGCTGGGTGTACTCGTGGTCGAGCAGGTACACGAGCCGCTTCGGGGTGGCGAGGTCGCGGCCTCCGTAGCGCGGGGTGGCTGGGGTGGTGAAGTGCTCGGTCAGGCAGTGCGCAAGCTCGGTGACGGGGCCGGCTGGCTGCGTCGGAGTCTCATTGCCGGAGAGCAGGTTGAACGTGAGCGTCACCCGGTACCCGGACCTGACAGGCGTGACCTCATGCCGGCAGTCGGCGTAGAACGCGACGAAGGTCAGCTCCTCCTTGGACGCGCGGTAGGCCTTGCTCTCCCCGGCGTGGTCGATGACCAGTTCGCCGCCGGTGTGCGCCGAAGGCAGCGATACCACCAGCGTGCCCACCATCGCATCGTCCTTCTCCGAGTCCTGGTGGGGGAGGAAGAACTGCCCCTTGCCGTACACCAGCATCGAGTGCGGCTCGGCCCGCAGCCGTGTTGTCGGCGGAAGCCCCAGTTCGTCCCGGAAGTGCTCCAGCGCGCTGTCCATCAGCGTCGTCCAGCCGGGTCCGCCAAGCCTGATCTGATCCGGTGTGATCTCCCACGTGTCGCGGACCTTGGTGTCGGTCAGCGTCTCCTCCCCGCGCCCGAACATCGCAGGCCGCGCCACCGCGATCAGCTTCTTGGCCTGGGGTGCGCGGACAGGAAGGCTCACTGGCCCGGCGCCGGTCACATCTAGCCGAAGGAAGTGCGCGGGGGCCAGCAGCTGGGCGCTGAACGACCCGGTCGGCTCCGAATCGTCGAGCAGCCGTGCCAGCCGTTCCCGTGCCGTCTTGGCCATGCGTCCCCTCCCACGCTCGGTTCGTGCGTCCTCTGCGGTCTGACTGTAGCGGCGGCCGGCGGCGGATGTGGCCATGTGCTGTGCCAGAATCCCGCGTGTAGCCCTGACCTGCTGCTCTACGCTCGGCGCTCGTGCTGATCCGCCTCGTCTACCTGTCCATGGTCCGGGTGTTCGGCTGGCTGGTTCTCCTGGCGCGGAATGACGCCGCTAAGGACGCGGAGATCCTGGTGCTCCGGCACGAGATCGCGGTCTTGCGCCGGAAGGTCTCCCGCCCGAAACCAGGCCGGGCTGACCAACTGGGCGGGAAGAAGGTGCGCTTCACCCCTCCGGACCGGGCTCTGCTGGCGGCGCTGCTGCACCGGTTGAGGCCACAGACGCTTCGCCGGATGCGGCTGCTGGTGCGCCCTGACACAGTGCTGCGCTGGCACCGCGACCTGATCAGGAAGCGGCACGCTGCCCGGTGCAGACCCAAGCGGCCGGGCCGGCCCCGCACCGTGCGTTCCATCCGCGCCCTGGTCCTGCGCCTGATTCGGCAGAACCGCGCGTGGGGGTATCGGCGCGTGCACTGATCCGGACCAGATCGCCCACCTGGACATCCGACGACACCAACGCCTTGGCGGGATCCTCAACGAGTACGACCATGCCGCCTGAGCTGCACGGATGAGATTATCGGCAGACACGGGGGCGCAGCTAGCGGTCCTGGACGAGCTTGTCCAGGATCGCGTCGCGGCTCAGCCCGTCGGCTGCCATGCGGAGCGCCTGCTCAGTTACTTGCGGCGGCCCGCCTGCCCACAGTTCCTCGACGACAGCCTGGTAGGACGCCCGCTCGTCTCGCGGGATTCCGCGTCCGGCCAGCCACAGTTCGGTGATCTTGGCGCGCCCCGACGGCCCGGCCGCGTCGAGGGTTCCGGTGCCCTCCGCCCGGTCGTGGTAAAGCGGGACGGCGAGGTGCCGCCGTTGCAATGCCTGCTGGCATCGGGTGTCGTCGGAGATGACGTCGTCGGGCAGGTCCTGGAAGTACCGGTTATGCGGCTTCTGGCTCGCGGCGGCGAGCACCGCGGGAAACTCGCGCAGCTCGCCGTCCAGTTCCGACAGGAGACGACGGCGCAGGCGCTCCGGCAGGTTGGCGCGGTCGGCGGTCCAGGCCGCCCACGCCCGGATCACGGGTGCCACCTCGCCCGCGAGCCTGGCCGGCAGGACCAGTTGCATCGGCAGTACGTCCCGGAGGAGCCGCCGGAAGAGAAGCGGCCCGGGCCGCAGCGGGTCCCGGCCGAGGTAGTCCGCGCAGAATGCGACGAGATCCCGCGGCAGGAACCGGGCGACCACGCCGGTGAGTGCCCGGCCCTCTGGCGAGCGGTAGAACTCCGCGACCAGGCGCTCGCGTTCCCCGGGCGGCCAGCGGCCGGCGGTGATCCCGGAGGGTGCTTCCGTCGCCTGGCCTGCGCCTTCGGCCGCGGCAGCCAGTTCCCGTGCGCGCTGATCAGCCAGGACCGCGAGCCCGAGCGTGGTGCGGTAGTCCTCGGAGTCACGCTCCGCCCACGGCGCCGGGCCGTGCTGCGCGAACGCGTCGAGCCCCGCCCGCAGCAGCCCGGCGGCCTCAGCCGAGGGAACCTCACGGAGATCAGCGCCCAGCCGACGTGCCAGTCCCACTGCGCTTCCGGCATCCAGGCTGCCCTCCTCTTCCAGGAAGGGGGCGGCCAGTGAGGACACCGCGTCATGCCAGACCGGGTCTAGCCGCGCTATTACGGCATGCCGGTTTCCCCTGGTCGGGTAGCTGAACTCGCACAGGAGCACGGTGGACTCCCAGAACGGGTCGGTCGTCACCCAGCACTTGCCGGGAATCGCCTGGCCCAGCTCGGCCGCCCAGGCCGGCGCGGTACGCCCGGCCGCGTCAGCCAGGGTCCTCGCATGGTCCCGGACGGCGGAATCCGGGCCTGCGACCGCGAACGCACGCAGGATCCCGACGGCAAGCGGAGCGCTGCTGGCGGCCAGCGCGTCGCAGATGTCCAGGCACGCGTCACGGAGCCGGTCGCCGGCGAACCCGGCCTGCGCCATGCGGCCTGCCACCGAACTGACCATCGCTTCCGCGTCGTAGGCACAAGACACCCGGTCGCGATCAGCGAACGTGTCCATGAGCCGGCCGGCCGCAGCGCTGGCGTCGCTGGCCGAGAGCAACCGGAAGCGGAGATCCCGCACGCGACGTTCGGCTGTGCGCTGCTGGACTGCCCGCCGCTGTGCCGCCTGCCGCGCTGACTGCGTACTCTTCTTCTTGCGGTCCTTGCCCTTTCCGCCCACCCGGTGAGGATGACACATTCAGCCGAGTGGATTGGCCGGTCTCCGGCGATCGCCCGCGTCAACAACTCCCGGCGTGGTGGACGCGGCGGCGCCGGTAGCCTCCTTCGCCGCGGGGAGCACCCCAGGTTCGCAAGCGATGGGAGCAGAGGTTCAGCGGCCTGCTCCCGTAGCAGCGCTCCGATAGCTGGACCGAAATGGAGCGGACCGGCCGAAGATGATCAGCGGGCAGGCGCCGGCAGATCCCGCGCGCCGGAGCTCGGCGGACGGCTCGCCGTCAAGAGCCCGCCCGGTGAGGGCACGGTGACCTCGATCGAGTTGCCGCTCGGCTCCCTGGGCTGAGGAGCGGTTATCCCGAACGGGCGGTGGCGCCTGTGACGCCGTTACCGCCGCGGCGAGAAACTATCCACGGTCGATGAGCGGACTGGCTGACATCTGCTGCGCCGGCCTCCTGTGGCACGGGAGCTGGCTGCGGTCAGTCCCGCATGCCATGGTGCGGATGGCGTGCCCTCGATTCGTGAGATCTCCGAGACCGTCATTACGCTGCTGGGGTGAGCAGCATTGGTCCCTTGGACCTCCACGCCGCTCCGCTTCTCGACTGGGCCGGTCGGCGCGGCGGGCCACTCGACCCGCGGGCGGCTGAAGCCGTTCTCGGCCTGCTGGCCCTTTCGGGGGCACGCCGTCGTACTGGCTTGCCCGAACCAGCCCCGGAGCTGGTGGAGGAGCTGATGCTCACTCTCCTGCCGCTGTATGTGAGCGCCGGCCCGGCCGAGCTGGCCGGTTTCCCGGCCGTGCTGGTCGCGCTGATTGGCTACACCCACGAGGCGGGCAAGCTGAACGCCAGGCGGCGGGACCGCCTGGTCGCCGCGGTCGAAGCGCTGCAGCCGCAGTTTGAGGCGGCGATGACCAGCCCGCACCGCGCCACGTGGGCCCGGCTGTACGGTCAGCTGCTGCGCGCGGAGGGCGCCGATGCCGCCGATCCGCAGGCGGTCGGTGCCTGGGTGGATGCCTTCGCATGCCGTCCTTATCCGCAGCGGCGCGCGGCGCTCGGCCTGGAGGCTCTCGATGATTTCACCGGGCCGGACAGCGGCGGGGCGGCCCCGCTCGCCTCGGCGGCGTTCTTCCGGGCGCTAATCGGCGAGCGGTCGCGGCAGGCCCATCTGCTGCTGCGTCAGCGCTTGGAGTACGTCGTACTGAGCGAGGAGCTGCACAGGCATGATGGTCCACCGCTGGTCGCCGGGGTCCCGGAGGACGAGGAGGCCGAAGGCGCCTGGTACGACGCCCAGGCCGGTCTCCTGGCGGACCGCTGGACGGCGGCCGGGCTGGATGCGCTGCTGCGCGGGCGTGCCGCTCAGCTCGCGCCCGGCCTGGACCGGTCGGCCCCACTGCTGGGTGTGGTCGAGGTGCTTGCCGCTACGCACCTGGAGACGTTCGGGCCCGGCGTCTTCCCGTTGCCCCCTGTGCCGCTGCCCGCCACTGCCCGAGAACGGGCCGCCGCCGTGCGCGCGGCCCCGCTGGCCGCAACGCTGGCCGCTGCAGCGGCTGACCCGGATCACGCGGACGCGTCGCTGCTGGACCTGGCGCTAGCGAGCGGCTTCCTGCGGCGCGGCGCGGAAGGCTCGCTGCTGCCCGGGTCCGCCGACGAGATCTGGCGGGAAGGCACGCCTGCCGAACTGGCCGGCCTCGCCCTGAACGTGCTGGGCGCGCTGCTCGCCCAGGCGGCAGCGGACGAGGAGACCGCTGAGGTGTTCCCCGGCGAGCACCTCGGCACGCTCTATTTCCTCTATCAGCATGCCGGGGTGCCGCAATCCCTGGCCCGGCAGGCGGCAGAGGATGAGGGATGGATAGTTTCCCCGGCGGTCACGACCGTGCCGGATACTGCCGCCGCGGTCGATGGGCCCTATCAACTGCCCGCCATCCTGGTGCTGTCCGAGCTCACCGGTCTCCCCGGCCTCACGGAGGAGGACCGTGAAGAGCTGCAGCCCGCGGCCTCCCGGCTGGCCGCCGTGATCGACCGGCTCGCCCCGCTCGGCATCACCACGCGCACCGGCGATGCGGTCGCCTTGACCCCGCTGGGGTCGGCGCTGCTGCGCGACGCGCTCATCCTGGGCACCGCAGAAGCGGACAACGCGACCGCGGCGTCATTCCCAACCCAGGACGAGGTGCTGTCCTGGGATGCCCGGCAACTAGCCGACGCCGCTGGCAACTGGCCGCCGGCGGCAGCGCGGCGGGTGCTGTGCGACTGGCTGGCCGCCCGTGGCACGGGCGGCTGGGAAACGCTCCTGCCTGCGCTGAGCGCCCAGCTGTCCGATGACATTGCCCCAGCGCGCCGTCACCTGCTGCGCCTGCTGGACCTCGGCGACGCACCTGTCGAGGCGCTGCGCGCTGGCGTGTCCGACCGCGTCATTGGCGCCGTCGCCGAGCGGGCCCTGCGCCTGCGCGGACTCTCAGTGGACGCCGCTGACGTGCCTGCCTCCGCCCGGGCCGTGCTCCTCGCCGACGAGCTTGAGGCGGTCAGCCGAGCGGCATTCCTCGCCCACCGGATGACCGCCGAGGATCCCGACAGCGATCCTGGGCTGCCGCCGGAGCTGCGGGCCGCCGTTGACCAGGCCGCGGATGACTGGCCCGGCGGCGCCGGGTCACTGGTCACGGCGATCGCGGACGCGGCTCCCGACACCTTCGCCCTTCTTGCCGGGCCCTTGTCTCAGCATCCGGACCCGGCCGTGGCGCTGGCGGCCCGGCGCGCCCGCCCCGGAGGCCGGGCAGTCGCGACCGCCCGGCACCGGAAGGGGAAGACCAAGTCCCGGTCCGCTCGTCCCCGCAAGGGCCGCAGGCGGGCGTTACGCGGAAGCGTCCAGTACCGAGAAGGCGCTCGTGCGGGCCAGATCCGCGAGCGCCGCGAGAACGGAGAGGCCGACGGGCAACGCATCCTCCGGGGCGATGACCTTGTCGCGCACGAGGTCACACAAGGGGTTGGAGGAAGTGCGCCCCGTCGCCTGCAGCCGGTCCAGGCACGCTTCGTCACCGGGCGCCTGGCACTCGAAGTGGTCGGGGAAGGCGCGGATCAGCGCCTCGGCGGCAGCCCTGCCGGTCAGGCTTGCCGGCCGGCCGGGCGTGTCGAAGGCGGTGTCCAGGCACCGCTCAAGCAGGGCCAGGATCGACGCTAGAGAGTCGTCTCCCACGATCGCCCAGGTCGCGTCCATGAGCACCTCGTCGCCCAGCAGCCGCAGCGGGACATCTGATTCCGGGTACTCGTCCCAGGTCGTCTCGTCCGCGTAATACGCGAGTTCCCGCTTGACGACGGGCTCAAGCAGCGCGATGACCGCGCTGACTGCCGGATGGCTGACCGTCAGTCCGTCCAGCACGACGGCTCGGACCAGTGCGTTGGTGGCGACTACCCAGAGTTCTGAGGTGGCCGCCATCTCCTCGGGCGTGGGCAGGGTCGCGCCCACGATCGGAGGAGCCTCGGCAGCATCGGCGATGCCCTGGGTGCTGAAGAAACGGTCGCCCGCGGAGTCGTCTGGCCATTTCGGGATCGCAGCGGGCTTAGGCTTGCTGCCGCCGCTCCACACGTGCGCGGCCAGGGCTGGGCTGGGATTCGCCCCGAACCGTGCGGAACTGCGCCGCAGTTCGAAGTCTGCGCGCGACTTGCCGACGCCCTGCCGGCGCTGTCCCTTCTTCCGGCTCGCCTTACCCACGGAATCAGACCGTACCCCGCCGGCCAGCGCGCCGCAGGAGCCGGGCGGCGACGGCGGCCTGCGGCAGGGTGACGGCGGCGCGCTCCAAGATGGCTGCGAGTCCGGTCACGTCCCCGGAACGCTGCCCGCCGCGCGCCGTCGACCACGACACTATTCTCCGTGGTCCGTGCACCTAACGTGCCCACGGGGGCCACATCGTCGGCACCGGCTCATACACGCCGACGATAGTGATAGTGTGCCGCTCGCGGATAGGCCACGGCTGGGCTCTGCCTGCTCCTGCGGGCAGGTCTGCTACGCATCGAGGGTGTGCGGGGCCATGGCCAGGTAAGCATTTGCGCGCAACGCGGTCTCGGCAGCCGTTCGGGCCGTCGGCTGCGGATCTGGGACGGGCCTGGAGGCTGACCGCGTGATGACTGGGGCAGAGAATCCGGAAATCAGCACCGCGCTGGCGGTGGAGGATCCTGTGGCGGCTGACGAGGCGTAGGCGGCGCTGGAGTGGATCACCGGCTGCGAGCCTGTGGGGTGCCAGAAGTCTGCGTGCCCTGTGAGCTGTGGCGATGACCAGTGTCAGCCGTAGGGCATCATGATCATCCGTGTCCCTGCGCCTGCTCTATCTCATCTTCGTCCGGCTCTGCGGCTGGCTGGTCCTGCTCGGCCGGTCATCGGCCTCCAAGTACGCCGAGCTGCGCGTACTGCGGCAAGAGGTCGCCGTGCTGCGCCGCGCCAATCCCCGGCCCCGGCTCGACTGGGCCGACCGCGCAATCCTCGCCACACTGATCCGGCTCCTGCCAGCAAGGCTGCGGGCGCATCGCCTGGTCACCCCCGGCACCGTCCTGCGGTGGCACCGCCGCCTGGTCACCCGGAAGTGGACCTACCCGCACCGGACGGGACGGCCGCCGGTCAGCGCCGAGATCGCCGCGCTGATCGAGCGGCTCGCCACCGAGAATTACGGCTGGGGATACAAGAGGATCCAAGGCGAGCTGCTCAAGCTCGGCCACCTAGTCGGCGCATCCACCATCCGCCGTGTCCTCAGGGCCCTGAAGATCCCCCCGGCGCCCGAGCGGCGCACCGACACGACGTGGCGGCAGTTCCTGCACACGCAGGCCGCGACGATGCTCGCCGCCGATTTCTTCCACGTGGACTGCGCGGTGACTCTCCGGCGCCTGTACTGCCTGTTCGTCATGGAGATAGGCAGCCGTTACGTGCACATCCTCGGGGTCACCGCGAACCCGGACGGGCCGTGGACAGTGCAGCAGATCCGCAACCTCGTGATGGATCTGGGGACCGGGCCGCCGGCTTCCGGTTCCTGGTCCGTGATAGGGCCGGGCAATTCACCGCATCGTTTGACGCAGTCCTGGCCGGCGCCGGTATCGAGGCCGTGAAGATCCCGCCCCGCAGCCCGCGAGCGAATGCTTTTGCGGAAAGGTTCGTGCTCACCGTCCGAGCCGAGGTCACCGACCGGATGCTGATCTCCGGCGAACGGCATCTGCGGCTGGTCCTGGCCCAGTACGAGGCCCACTACAACGGACAGCGACCCCATCGCAGCCGCCAGCTCCGCCCGCCCCGGCCCGACCACCCTGTCGCGGACCTCTCCCAGGAACGGATCCAGCGCCGCCGGCCCGTCCTCGGCGGCCTCATCAACGAGTACGGGCGGGCCACATAGAAGCCCAGGTCAGGACCGGTGGCCGAGTTCTGGAACCCCACAAGCGGCGGCCGGCCTGTCGATGACGCAGATCTGCAGCTTGTCACGGTGATGCCGCTGCACGCTGTCACTGCCATGTACGGCGAGCAGGGCTGCGGGCCCGGTTCGCCGCTGACGACCGAATCAATCGCCAGGCCTATCGCCTCAATCGTCTGGCACTTCGATTCCCTGGCTCTTCGCCTGTTCAACCAGAATCCGGGCTCCCGGAGGAGGGTTCTGCCAGGTATTCACGGTGACGTACTCATGATCAACCGCCGCACCTGTTTCCCTGACCATGTCGCGCACGTTGCTCATGATCAGCGCCCGGACATATGGGTCGATGTCATCGGGGAGGATAAGCAGCAAGTCGTAGTCGCTTTCTGGCCTGGCGAGCCCGGTTGCCCGCGAGCCGAACAAGATGACCGTTGCCCCCGGGCACAGTGCTTGAGCACCCTAGCGCACCCTGGTCAGGAGCTGCTGATCGGCGCCGCTCAGCGCAGCCCATCCGATGCTGGCCGGAACCGGCGGGGGAGACCACCCGGCAGGCGGGGGAGACCCCGCGAGGGCTTCAAGACGGTCGACGACAGCGGCGCACACGTCGATGATGGTGCTCAAGTCCAGATAAGCGTGTGAGCGTCCCGCGTCGCTCCACACAGCGCGGATGACTTCGGCGTCAGCCGGCTGAAGGTGCGCTGTCATGGAAGGATCGAAGTATCTCCGAACTTTCGGAGCGAGCACGGGGAAGCCCCATGCTATGAAGACGCCCTGGACCGCGTACTCAAGGGCTGCCGTGAGCAGTCGCCCGGCCACCTGGGTCCACCCCGGTTCCCGGGAAGCCTGAATGAGCGCGTTGCGCGCAAAGGCGAACGCGACCTCGACAGGATCGGCATCAGGCACAGTCACCTACCCTAGTCGTCGGTACACCTCCTCGACCTGCGTGTTCACGCCCCCACAGAATCCCCACAAGTCCGCGTCCGCGGTCGACGGCCCCCACAAAAACCCCACGTACAAAACGGCATTACCCGGCACAAGACGGCACGGCTGCTAGCATGGCCTTGTCAGCTCTGGAAAGCCTTTATGCAGGCAGGACAGGGTGACGCTGTTGACAGCCCCGGGCGCTCCCGGCCGTGACAGGCCTTCTGTTAACCGGCAGGTTATAGGTTCGAGTCCTATCGCGGGAGCCAGTTTTATGGCCTCTGACCTGCGGTTTCTGTTCCCGCAGGACTGTCTGGGGGCTTCGGCGGCTCCGCGCAGGTTGTGTTAGCTTGTGTTGATCATGGCGGTCCGTGGCTTCGCGAGGACCGATCCAGAGGGCGGCGGCCGGGTCACGGCAAGCTGGCTGCGGTTGTGCCTGCGTACCTGGGAACTCCTGGCAGTGGCGCATCCTGGAACTTGTGTTCAGTGGATCTCGCCGGCTGCTGCCTGTGATTTCTCGGTCCCGGTCGCACCTGCGGTTGGGCCATGACCTGCCGGGCCGTAACCGGCCTGTCATCCGGATCAGCCAGCCGTGGGCTACGCGGATATGGGAGGACGTCGTGAAGTCCGGAAGCGCGCGATAGGCGGGACACGGTGCGCGTCGTCGGCCCGCAGGTGCGGCGAGTGCGCTTGGCTTCCATCTGCCCGGATCGGGCGGATGCACGCCGTGCCTGGATCGCGCGTGATCGCGTCACCGCCGCCGCGCGACGGCCGTCGTCGGCATCCAAGGGCTGCGGCGTCCCCCTCGATCACTTCGCGTGACTACTGCCCTCGGACGCGCGCGCAAGTAGCCGTTCGGCGCGGCTCACGAGCGTGAGCTCGCTGCGGTCGCGGCCGTGCATAACCAGGTGTTATGCATTGCGGCGGTCTTTGGCCTGGGGCCCCGGGCCGAGGGCTTCTCCTCGGATCTGGCTGGACGCAACCGCGACGCTAAAAGAGCGCGACACCGGTGAGCGCGGCCAGCCGGTCCATCAGCTGGTCCTGGAAAGCCGGGTCACGGGCTTGTGCTGCGGGCGCCCGTCGCTGCCGGTGGTACCAGTAGCCGCCGCTCACGGTTGCGGCGGCGTCATTGCTGACGGCGGGCCATGTCTGCGTGAGATAGCCCATCTGCAGATCGTCGGTTGCTGCGGAGCCGCCCATTTTGGTCGGGACCCAGCCCGGATCGACGGCGTTGCTGAGTACTTCCGGCCAAGCGCGCGCGAGGGTGAGCGCGAGCGCGGTTACGTGGAGCTTGCTCTCGGAGTACGCCTGTGCGGCGTTCCAGGACCGCCTGGTCCAGTCGATGGGCTGACCTGGACCAGCGCGAGGCGGATGCGGGCCTTACCGCGCGCCACCCGATCCTGATCGACCCGCAGTACCGGATTGACCCGGTGCTGGCACGGTTTCTCACCGCGTCGCGGTTTACGTGGCTCGCGGAGGGGACACGGGAGGCGTACGCCAAGGATTACCGGCTGTTCTTCTCGTTCTTGTGGCAGCGCGGGAAGTACCGGCACGAGGCGGACCCGGACGACCTGCTGGACTGGGAATCCTGGCGGCGCCGCAGCCAGCCGGGCCGGCGGATCGGCGGCAGCAAGTGGCAGCGGGAACTAGCTGCGTTGCGGTTGCTGTATGAGTGGGTGGAAAAGAAAGGCCACATCGCGCGCAGCCCGGTGCTGGTGCACGCGGTGCGGCTGCGGGACGGCGGCACGGTGATGGCCGCCGACCAGGCGCCCCGGGACGTCCGGTGCTCGGATGTGAAGTGGGTGACGCCGCGGACCTACCGGCTGTGGCGCGATATCGGCCTGCTCGGCTATGGCATGTCCGGGCAGCCGGACCCGTCGTGGCGGGGCCGGAATGACGGGCGGAACGCGGCGTTCGCGGACCTGCTGTTCAGCAGCGGGCTTCGGCTGCGGGAAGGCGGCTGCCTGCTCACCCTGGAGGTCCCTGCCGCGGTCGCCGGGCACTGCTATCACGAGGGCAGCGTCGCGGGCGCGGTCGCCAAGCGGCGCGAGCGCATGTTCTACGCCTCGGCCGCCGCCTTGCGGCGCGTGGGCGGTTATGTGGCCACCACCCGGGCCGAGGTCAACCGCCTCCGGCCGCTGCTGCAATCGGTAGGCCGGGACCGGGCTGGGCGGGGATTCAGTTGCGGCACAGCACCTGGACCGACCGGCTGGGCACGCCGATCACGTCGCCCGGTTCGACCACGGTCACGTCATGGGCTGAGATCAGCGGCACCGCCGTATCGAGAACCTTCGACCACAGCACGCCGTAACGGGGCGGGGGGAGGGTGAACTCCAGGTCACGCTCGCCGGCGTTGAACAGCAACAGGAACGAGTCGCTGCGGATCGGCTCGCCACGCCGGTCCGGTTCACCGATCGCCTCCCCGTTCAGGAAGACGGTCAGGGACCCGGCGGAGCCAGCCTGCCAGTCGGCGTCGGTCATCTCCTGGCCGGCCGGGGTGAACCACGCGATGTCCCTCAGCTGGTCGGGCACGCCGCGGATGTCCCGCCCCTGGAAGAAGCGGCGGCGCCGGAACACGGGATGGTCCGCGCGGAACTGGACGAGCCCCCGGACGAACTCCAGCAGAGCCTGGCTACTCCCTTGTGCGGCCGATCCTGCGCGCCTGGCCGACGCGCCCGAAGCCGGGGGCTCGTCGGCTGCCGGCCAATCGACCCAGGAGATCTCGTTGTCCTGGCAGTAAGCGTTGTTGTTGCCCCGCTGGGTGCGTCCCAGCTCGTCGCCCGCGAGCAGCATCGGGACTCCCTGCGACAGCAGCAGCGTGGTGAAGAAGTTGCGCTTCTGCCGCTCCCGCAGCACTACGATGCCCGGGTTATCGGTGGGGCCCTCGGCGCCGCAGTTCCACGACCGGTTGTCGTCGCTGCCGTCCTGGTTGTCCTCGCCGTTGGCCTGGTTGTGCTTGCGGTCGTAGGAGACCAGGTCGGCCAGGGTGAAGCCGTCGTGGCAGGTGACGAAGTTTACCGAGGCGACCGGGCGCCTGGTGTCAGCGGCGTACAGATCGCCGGAGCCGGTCAGCCGGGAAGCGAACTCGAGCAGCGTGGCGGTCTGGCCACGCCAGAAGTCACGTACCGTGTCGCGGTACCTGCCGTTCCATTCGCTCCACAGCGGGGGGAAGTTGCCGACCTGATAGCCTCCCTCGCCGACATCCCACGGCTCGGCGATCAGCTTGACCTGGGACACCACCGGATCTTGCTGGACCAGGTCGAAGAACACGGACAGCCGGTCCACCTCGTGGAACTCCCGGGCCAAGGTGGCGGCGAGGGCGAACCTGAATCCGTCCACGTGCATCTCCAGCACCCAGTACCGCAGCGAGTCCATGATCATCTGAAGCACGTGCGGATGCCTCATGAGCAGGCTGTTGCCGGTCCCGGTGGTGTCCAGGTAGTACCGCCGGTCGGCGTCGGTCAGCCGGTAGTAGGCGGCGTTGTCGATGCCGCGGAACGACAGCGTCGGCCCCAGGTGGTCACCCTCGGCGGTGTGGTCGTACACCACGTCGAGGATCACCTCGATCCCGGCCTGGTGCAGGGTGCGGACCATCGACTTGAACTCCTGGACCTGCTGGCCCCGGCTGCCGCCGGCGGCGTAGGCGTTGTGCGGGGCGAAGAACCCGATGGTGTTGTAACCCCAGTAATTCACCAGGCCGCGCCCGGCCAGGACACTATCCGACACGAACTGGTGGACCGGCATGAGCTCGACCGCCGTGACCCCCAGTTGCTGCAGGTGCCGGATGACCGCGGGGTGCGTCAGCCCCTGGTAGGTCCCGCGCTGCTCCTCGGGGACGACTGGATGCTGTATGGTCAGGCCGCGGACGTGCGCCTCGTAGATCACGGTCTCGTGGTACGGCGTGCGCGGCGGCCAGTCGGCGCCCCAGTCGAAATACGGATTCACCACCAGCGACCGCGGCACGTACGGTGCCGAATCCGCGTCGTTGCGCTCGCCTGGGTACCCCGAGCGGTAGGAATACACTGCGGGGTCCCAGCGGACGCTGCCCTCGATCGCCTTCGCGTACGGGTCGAGCAGCAGCTTGGCCGGGTTGCAGCGGTGCCCGGCAGCCGGGTCATGCGGGCCGTGGACCCGGTACCCATACTGCTGGCCCGGTCCCACGCCAGGCAGGTAGCCATGCCAGATGAACCCGTCCACCTCGCGCAACGCCACCCGGGTCTCCGCGCCGTCGTCGGCGAACAGGCACAGTTCTACCAACTCCGCTACCTCCGAGAACAGCGCGAAGTTAGTCCCTGTACCGTCATAACCCGCCCCAAGCGGGTAACTGCCGCCCGGCCACACCGCCGTATCTGCTACCACCGCTCTGCCCTGCCTCTGACTCCGGATACGAGATCACCATGCCCTCCAGTACGAGCATCGCACCGGCACTGGCCGGTCCGCAGCGGATGCTCCGCTGCCTGACCGTAGGAACCGGCGGAACCAGCCCGGAAGCAAGGCCATTGCCCAGCCGGACACCAGCGCAAGCCAGGCACGGCGGAGGCGGAAATGATCAAGTCCAGCGGAGCCAACGGCTGGCGGTGCTGGTAGTGCGGGCGATGACGGGGATGCGGGAGGGGAGGCGGAAAGGATCAGCCGGGCACTGCGGGGATAATTCCCGGCCGTGACACCGTCCCTGACGCCGTCCTTACCCTGGACGCTCCGGATCCATCGGCCCAGCCGTCCCGCCGCCCTGCCCGGCCAGCACCTGGCGCTGCCGGAACGCGGTCAGCGCCGTATCGGCTCCCCGGTCACCGGGTCCGGCAGCCCGCAGTACCCCGGCTCTGCCGTTGCTCCAGCCTCCCCCGGCGGCGGCTCATTCTCACAGCCCGGATAGGCCAGGACCTACACCACCCCCACCGTCCACCCTGTCCAGCAGGCTATCCGGGGAGCCGCTCATTGCATCGCGCAGCCGGAGCAGGCACGAGCCTCGTGGCGTCCCTCGGTTGGCGCCCTGTGTTACGCATGTTCCTGGTTAGCTGTCAGTGCTGCGGTCAGCGCACTTGGCGTGAGATCAAGGACCAAAGCCCCTTTGCCGGATGCCATGCCGGGCCGGTTTACTGGCCCGGTGTTCGTTGCTGAGGAGCGCCTGGATGCCGGTTCCGATACGGCCCAGGCGAAGCTGGTGAACCTGTTTCGCGGCGGCGCGCTGATCACCTCCTGGGCGGAGGCTACGGGCAGGGTGTGACCGGTCCGGTCCGGCAGGGCCCGCCGGGCTCGCCACGCCGTTGCCGGACCGCGCTGGGTAGCAGGCCGGCGGACGCAAGCTAGGCATAGAGGAGGCGGAAGTGATCAAGTCCAGGGGAGCGAAGGGCAAGGCCCGGGTCACGTTCGCCGTCGACCCCCGGGTGGGCGCCCGGGCCGCGGCGGTGTGCGGGGAGTGGAACAGCTGGTCGGCCGACGCCGGCGTCATGGACCGCGATGCCGAGGGAGGATTCAGCGTGACGGTCGAGCTGGACGCGGGGCGGGCCTACCGGTTCCGGTACCTGCTGGATGGCCAGCGGTGGGACAACGACTGGGCCGCCGACGCCTACGTCCGCAACGACTTCGGCGGGGACGACTCGGTCGTCGACGTGACCGCGCTGGCCGAGGCAGTCCCGTCGGCCACGAGGAGGACGCCGGTCAATAAGGCGGTGCCGACGCAGACCGCCGGGAAGACGGCCGCGCATGCGGCGAAGCGGGCCGGGAGGACGGCCAAATAGCGCCGGCCAGGGCGCGACGGCGCCGGGGGCGGCGCCGCGGCCAGATTGAGTCCCCGCAGGGAGCGGCTGGCCCCTGCGGCTTTTCCGGGAGACGGCCGTGTTCGTGGTGATGATCACGTCGGAGTGTGCGCCGGTAGCGCAGGCGGGCGGGCTGGGGCAGGTTGTCTTCGGGCTCAGCCGGGAGCTGGAGCTGCGGGGTCACGCCGTCGAGATCATCATGCCGAAATACGACTGCATGGACTATGACCAGATCTTCGGGCTCGCTGTCGCCTATCAGGATTTGCAGGTGCCGTGGTACAGCGGGTTCGTGCACTGCACGGTGTGGTTCGGGTTCGTTCATGGCAGGAGGTGCTTTTTCATCGAGCCGCACTCACCGGATCAGTTCTTTAACCGGGGCCACTTGTACGGCTCGCCAGATGATGTGGGCAGGTTCGCGTTCTTGTCCAAGGCAGCCCTGGAGTTCATGTGGAAGGCCGGTAAACGGCCTGAGGTGATCCACGTTCACGATTGGCAGACGGCGGTCGTGCCGGTGCTGCTGTATGAGATCTACCAGCACCTCGGAATGGCCGATCAGCGGGTTTGCTATACGATCCATAATTTCGCGCATCAGGGTATCTGCGGTGAGTACGTCTTGTGGGCGACGGGCCTGACCCGCCCGGAGCATTTCTTCGATGACGACCGGCTCCGCGATAACTTCAATCACAGCGCGATCAACCTGATGAAGGGCGGCATCGTTTACTCGAATTTCATCACTACGGTGTCACCGCAGCATGCCTGGGAGGTAACCTACACCGATCAGGGGATGGGACTGGGACGCACCCTGCACGTTCACCGGGAGAAGTTCGGCGGCGTGCTGAACGGCATCGATTATGATGTCTGGAACCCGGAGATCGATATCTTGATCCCGTCGAACTACACCGCAGATACAGTCGACCGGAAGTATGCGGACAAGGATGCCCTGCGTGACCGGCTGCTGTTGCGGAAGGAATATAAGCCGGTTATCGCCTACGTGGGCCGCGTCGACCACCAGAAAGGCGTCCATCTCATCGAGCACGCCATTTTCTATGCCCTGGCCCAGGACGCGCAGTTCGTGCTGCTGGGTGCCTGTCCGGACCCGGCCGTAAATGATCACTTCTGGCACCTGAAGCACCAGCTGAACGATAACCCCGACTGTCACCTGGAGATCGGGTTCGATGAGGGCATGGCCCACCTGATCTACGCTGGTGCCGACATGCTGGTGATGCCCAGCCTGTTCGAGCCGTGCGGGCTGAGCCAGATGACGGCCCTGAAGTACGGCACCGTCCCCATCGTGCGGGCCATCGGCGGCCTGGCGGACACGGTCTTCGACCGCGACTACTCCGTACGTCACCCGGACGACCGGAACGGCTACGTGTTCCACCAGGCCGACAACCCGGCGCTGGAGTCCGCGATGGCGCGGGCCATCGGGCTGTGGTTCGCCTACCCGGACGATTTCCGCCAGCTTATGCTGAACGGGATGCGCCAGGACCACTCCTGGGCGGGTCCGGGCCAGGATTACGTGAACATCTATGACCACATCTGCCATAACTAAGACCCGCGCGCATGTCGGGCAAGGGAGCCGGAGCCATGGGCGAGCTGCCTGAGGAAATCGACGGCCTTCCTGACATCTGCGGCTCCGAGCAGCGTATCGAGGAGGCGATCCGGGCTGGGGGCGGTGATCCGGTCTTCCTGCCGCCGGGGGCCGCCGGGTTCGGCGACGTGACCAGTGCCTTTGCGGTCGCCTTGCATATGCACCAGCCGCTCGTCCCGGCGGGCGGGCCTGACCTGCGCACGGCGCCGATCATCAGCAACCTGCAGTGGATGCTGGACAATCCCGGCATCGGCGATAACCACAACGCCCCGGTGTTCTTGTGGTGCTACAAGCGGATGGGCGAGTTCGTGCCCCAGCTGCTCGATGAGGGCTTTGCGCCGCGGGTCATGCTCGAGTACTCAGGTGTGTTGCTGCACGGCCTGCGCCGGATGGGCGCGCGCGACGTGCTCGATGCCCTGGCCGGCATCACCACCGGTGAGCGGAACCGGCAGGCGGTGGAGTGGCTGGGCTGTCCGTGGGGGCATGCCGTGGCGCCGTCCACGCCGGTCCAGGACTACCGGCTGCACGTGCGGGCCTGGCAGCATCATTTCGCCGCTCTTTTCGGCCTGGACGCGCTGAGCCGGGTCCGCGGCTTCTCCCCGGCGGAGATGGCCCTGCCCAACCATCCCGACGTCGCCTACGAGTTCGTCAAGACCCTGACCGACTGCGGCTACCAGTGGGTGCTGGTGCAGGAACACACGGTCGAGGAACCCGACGGGGTCGGGCTCCAGCGGCCGCACCTGCCACGCCGCCTGGTCTGCGCCAGCTCCAGGGGCGAGGTGGCCAGCATCACCGCCGTGGTCAAGACCCAGGGCAG
>Ga0208696_1000260_pt1 | contig 37314 bp, 34 predicted proteins | sample Sb_taG_9_FD_187711 | JGI IMG/M metagenome (GOLD analysis project Ga0208696, IMG submission 187711) | Peat soil microbial communities from Weissenstadt, Germany - Sb_50d_b_LC metaG (SPAdes) (version 2) | ecosystem: Environmental > Terrestrial > Soil > Wetlands > Peat | place: Germany... | reverse complement strand
TGCGCATCCCGGCCGACCAGTAGTCCGACAGCTTCGTGCCGTCGCGGCCGGTCATGTCGAACCCGTACCGCCTCGTCGCCTCGGTACCGACCTCGAAGCCCGACGCGTAGATGATGCAGTCGACGGGGTATTCGACCCCGGCCACGACGACCCCGGCGGGAGTGATCCGCTCGACACCCTGGCCGTCGGTATCCACCAGATGCACCGAGGGCAGGTTGTAGGCGCTGAGGTACTCGTCGTGGAAGCATGGCCGCTTGCACAGCTGGCGGTACCAGGCCTTCAGCCGCTCCGCGGTCTGCTGATCGGTCACGATCTCGTCCACCCGGGCGCGGATCTCGCTCATCTTCTCGAAGTCGGCGATCTCAAAGTCGTCCAGCAGTTCCCGGAGGCCAGCCGGACCCGAGCGCGGTGCCGTCAGACGGCCGCGAATCCGTTTGGCCAGGTCGGTCCAGCCGTCGTTGACCAGGTCCTCCTCGGGGAACTCGACGGCCGCCATGTTGGCCACGAAGTTCTCCAGCCAGCGCTCCTGCCAGCCGGGCCTGGCCACTCCGGCGAACCACTCAGGGTCGATCGGCCGGTTGTCACGGACGTCCACCGACGACGGGGTCCGCTGGAAGACGAACAGATCCTGTCCCGCGCGGGCCAGGTGCGGGACACACTGGACCGAGGTCGCGCCGGTCCCGATGATGGCGATCCGCTGGCCGGCCAGGCGATCCATCGGCGCGCCGTCAGGATCGCCGCCGGTATAGGCGTAGTCCCAGCGGCTGGTGTGGAAAGCGTGGCCCTCGAAGGTCTCGAGGCCGGGGATCCCCGGCAGCTTCGCCACGTGCAGCGGCCCGGTCCCGATGCCCACGAACCGGGCGGTGAACTCGTCGGCCCGGTTCGTTCGGACAATCCATTGGCAGCCTGAGGCGTCCCACTCCAGGTCGGTGACCTCGGTGTGGAACAGGACGTCGTCGTACAGGCCGTACTGCCTGGCGATCCGGTCGCAGTACGCGCGGATCTCCGGGGCATGTGCGTACCGCTCCGAAGGCATGTGCCCGGTTTCCTCCAGCAGCGGCATGTAGATCATGGCGGAGGTGTCGCACTGCGCGCCCGGGTAGCGGTTCCAGTACCAGGTGCCGCCGAATCCGCCGCCCTTCTCCACGATCCGCACGTCCCGGAGGCCAGCCTCCTTGAGCCTGGCGCCGGTCGCCAGCCCGGCGAAGCCGCCGCCGACGAAGGCGACGGTCACGTGGTCGCGCTTGGGATCGCGGTCGGCCCGTGGCGTGTACGGGTCATCCAGCAGGCGGCTGAACTGGCCCTTGAGCTCTAGGTACTGATCGTTGCCGTCCGGCCGGAGCCGCTTATCCCGCTCCTGCTCGTACCGGCGGCGCAGAGCAGCGCGCTCGGCTTCGATCATCGGAGCTCCTCCCACCGGCCGCCAACAGGGTCCTACCTGGGACTATGGCCAGTCACTCACGGCCTCACGCAGGCCGTCAAGTGCTGAACATACTGGACGATCCTGGCCCGCAGGAGGGGTCAAGATGACCCGGGTGGTGTTGTGATCGCGGCGTGGAAGGCCTCGAGTGCCTCCCCGGGGGTGTCGTAGCAGGCGCCGGGGTCCAGGGTCTTGGTGATGCCGTAGCGGTCAAGTTGCTGCCGCACCGGTCCGAGGACTCCGCTGACGGCGAAGCGCACATGTTGCTGATGCAGGTGTTCCACGACCTTGGCCAGCACCGCGGATGCGGTGTAGTCGATGTCCCCGATGGCCGCGCAGTCCAGGACCATCCATCGCAGCGGGGCGCCCTCGCGTACCAGCGCCGTGATGTCATCCACCAGCTTGGCGGCGTTGGCGTAGTACAGGCTGGTCCCGAACCGGTAGACCACCAGCCCGTCCTCGGTGCGAGCGCCCGGGGTTACCGGGCAAGGCCGCCAGTGCCCGGCCGGTGACTTCACCAGGACGCTGTTGATCGGACTGTAGCTGTGCCGCAGGTGGTCGACGATCGAGGCGACGACGGCGACCACGATGCCGTATTCGACCCCCAGGATCACCACCGCGGCCGCTGTGAGCAGGGCCACCGTAAACTCATGTCCGCGGAGGGCCAGTATGCGCCTCATCCCGGGGATGTCGATGAGCCCGGCGGCGATGAGGAAGACCACTGCCGCCAGGGCGGCATCCGGCAGGTAGGCCAGCGGCCCGGTGAACAGCGGGAGGACGATCAGGACCACGGCGGCCGTAACGAGCTGGGCCAGCTGACTGCGGCCGCCGGCGCTGTCGACCATCTCGGCCTTGGTCGGGCTGCCGTTGACCACGAACGTGCCGGAGAACGCGGCGGCGATATTGGCGGCGCCCAGGCCGATCAGGTCCGTATTCTCGCTGAATTCCTCCTCGTATTTGCCGGCGTAGGCCCGGGAGGTGGCCGCGCTCTGGGCCACGATGACCACGAACATCGAAACCGCGGCGCCCAGCAGCTTGGCGGCATCATGCCAGCCGAGGGCGGGCGGGCCCAGGCTCGGCAGCCCTCTCGGGACCGGCCCGATGACCGCCACGCCGTGTCCGGCCAGGTCTGCGGCCCGGCTCAGGGCGATCGCGATGACCACCGCGATAAGCGCTCCCGGGATCCAGCGCCTGATCCGGCGAGCCGCCAGGACGATCACGATGACTCCGGCCGACAGCGCCGCGTCCTCCCAGTGCGCGTCCGGGAGCGCGCGTGCCACCTCCAGCAGCCTGGCCGGCGTCTGCTTGCTCGCGGCCGTTACCCCCAGCATGTCCGGGAGCTGTCCGGCGGCAACCTGGATACCGACGCCGGTCAGGAACCCGACCAGCACCGTGCGAGACAGGAAATTCGCCAGGAAGCCGAGCCGGGCGATCCGGGCGAGCAGCAGCATCCCCCCGGCCAGCAGAGCCGCCAGCCCGGCCAACCGGACGTATCGCTCCGATCCCGCCACGGCCAGACCAGAGAGCGCGGCGGCGAGGATGGCCGCGGTGGCCGAATCCGCGGCCACGACCAGGTGGCGAGACGAACCAAGGACGGAGAACACCGCCATCGGCAGGAGCAGGGTGTACAGGCCGGTTACCAGCGGCATCCCGGCGATCTTCGCGTAGCCGAGGACCTCGGGGATGCCAAGGGCGGCCAGCGTGAGGCCGGCCAGCGCGTCCGCGGGAACCCGGGACCGCTCCACGGGCAGCACGCCCCGCATCACGGGCAGGCGCCGCAGCCGTCCGCGCCAGCGCTGGCCGGCAGAGCCCGGCATCATCTCACCTCCGCCCGGCCACCGGGAGTTCGCAATTCGTTCATCATCCCGCCGCCAGGCGTTTATATCAGCGTCCGGCGGCCTCGGTTCCGCGGTTACCGGTTAGCGTCGGCGAGTCACTGCTCTAGGGACGCCACCAGGCGTGGATGTTGCGCGCGCACTTCTTGCCGTTGACCTTCAACGAAATCCCCGGCCGGCGCCATGGTCAGCGCTGGCCGGGGATCGTCTGGTGGTGCCTGGCTATGATTTTGTGATCAGTCTTGCCCTAAGGGTCATGCGACCTTGGTCTGGTCGGTGGTGCCGGTGATCACTTCGTGGGTGATCTCGGGCCGGTGGCCGAGGGTCAGGGCGGCCAGCGAGCTGAGGACGGCCAGCCCGGCCAGGCCGAAGGCGATCAGGGAGGCGATGAAGGTGATCTGGGAGACCTTCCACCAGCCGTAGGCGTTCAGCAGCATGCTGCGCAGCGTCTCGCCCTTGAACACGGTGTTCACCAGGCCGGCCAGCTGGGTGTTGTTCGGCTGGGCCAGCGACTCGGCCGACAGCTGGGAGTAGGTCTTGCCGCCGCCCATGTTGATGATGTGCTGGGCGATGAAGTGGTCAGCGTAGGCCTCGGCCTGCTGCCCGGTCAGCAGCTGCTGCCCCGCGTACTGCGACACCGACGGGATCATGTTCGGGGTGATCTCGGTGCCCGCCTTCGGGTGCGCGAACGCCGACGACGGCGGGAAGTAGATCTGCTGCGCGGAAAGCTGGTTGGTGACCGTGTTGTGCACGTAGGCCGACCCCCACAGCAGCAGCCCGCCGGCCACCGCCAGCAGCACCGCGGCCGCGAAGCCCGCGATGGCGAGGGTGAAATGAGAGTTGCGGCGCATGGTAAATGCCTCCTCTGGACTGCGGCCCGGATCCCCGGCCCGCTTTATTGACCTTTCAACAACAAGTCTCGCGCCCGGACCCCGGCCACCGGCACAGCCAGACGTCACCAGCACGCCAGGACCTCAGTCACCGTTTGCGGGGGCCCTACCGCCGGGGCGCCACCGGGCCCCAGTGGCCATCCACTCCGCGTCCCAGGCGGCCAGCCTGCGCCGGTGCAGCGCCCAGTGACCCGCCAGGCCGATGGCGATCAGCGTGACCGCGAGGGCGATGACGGCGAGCACCCGGGCCATGTTGGTCCGCCCCACGACCTGGCTGGGCTCGAGCGGGGAATCGGTGAGCCGGCCCGCCTGGTTGACCCAGATCGTGACCGTGCTGCCCACCGCGGCGCCGCTGAGGACGAAAACCTGTCCGGTACGCACCTGCCCGTCCGGGGCCTTCCACCGGGCCTGGGCTTCCGCTCCGCCTGCGCCGACGCTCCAGGGCGCCGCCGTCTGCAGCAAGGTGGCCCGGACCTGGTGGGTGGCGGCCCGCTGGGCTTGGGCTTCCCGGACGGACGTGGCGTAGGTCCAGCTTCCCGCGGCGTGGGCGGCGAACGGGGCACCGGCCAGGAAGGCGGCCAGCAGCACGGCCAGCATGGCGGTCTCGGCCCGGTCCGATCCGCGCCGCAGCGGATTGCGGTCGGGCCGCAGCCCGCGCAGCACTCTGCCCAGCCGGGTGCTCCTGGGGCTTGTGTGATTCCCGGGGCTACGCCACGCTCGCATTGATCTCACCTCATCCGATCAGCACGATGTGCGTATCCACCATCCAGTGCCGCCGCCTGGATCGCCAGGGGCCGATCTCCCGGCTGACCGGGACCTTGTGCCCTGTCTGGTCCCGGCCAAAGGGCCAATGGTCCCGGTCTTTCGTGCCCATTGGCGCTACCTGGGGCCGGCTGGGCCCGGCCAGGCTACTGGCGGAAACCCATGAGGAGGAAGCTCACATGACTGTCAGAGTAGGAATCAACGGCTTCGGCCGGATCGGGCGTTCGTTCACGCGCTTGGCGCTGGAGCGCACCGACCTGCAGGTGGTAGCGGTCAACGACATCACCGACGCCAAGACGCTGGCGCACCTGCTGGCCTTCGACTCCACCTACGGCCGGCTCGGCCGGACGGTGGAGCACACGGACGACGCGCTGATCGTCGCGGGTGACCCCATCCCCGTGCTGTCCCAGCGCGACCCGGCGGCGATCGACTGGGCCAAGCTCGGCGCGGACCTGGTCATCGAGTCCACTGGCAAGTTCTCCAGCCGGGAGGGGGCGGCCCTGCACCTCAAGGGCGGCGCGCGGAAGGTGCTGATCTCGGCTCCGGGTAAGGGCGCCGACCTGACGGTCGTGATCGGGGTCAACGACGGCGCCTACGACCCGGCCCGGCATGACGTGATCTCCAACGCGTCCTGCACGACCAACTGCGTGGCCCCGATGGTCAAGGTGCTGCACGACGCGTTTGGCGTGGTGCAGGGGTTCATGACCACGATCCACGCCTACACCGGGGATCAGATGCTCCTCGACGGCCCGCACAAGGACCCGCGGCGCGCCCGGTCGGCGGCGATCAACATCGTGCCGACCACGACCGGCGCGGCCCGGGCCACCGGCGAGGTCATCCCGGCCGTGGCCGGCAGGCTGGACGGCGTCGCCATCCGCGTCCCGGTGGAGGACGGCTCGCTGACCGACCTCGCCGCGGTGCTCAGCCAGGACGTCACCGTCGAGGAGGTGAACCGGGCGTTCGCCACCGCGGCGTTCGACCCGAAGAGCCCGCTGGGCGGCATCCTGCGCTACAGCACCGATCCCCTCGTCTCCCGCGACATCATCGGTGACTCCGCGTCGTGCGTGTTCGACTCGGCGCTGACTCAGGCGGCGGGGCGCCTGGTCAAGGTGTTCGGCTGGTACGACAACGAGTGGGGCTACACCTCCCGGCTGGCCGACCTGGCCGCTCTGGTCGGCGGGCAGCTGTAGCTGTCATCCGGCTAACGCCAGCGGGGCCGCCCCTGGGGGGCGGCCCCGCTGGTGCTGTGAGCGGGAGGGTCAGCGGCTCTCGATCCGGCGGCCGGTGATCGTGTCCGGGATGATGCGCACGTAAATCTCACGGTCGCCGCCGGGCCAGGGCCATAGCGTCGTGTCGCGCCGGATGTTCTGGAGCTCGGCGGGGTGCGCGACGCGGTGCGCCATGCCGCGCACCAGGACGCTCCAGCCCTGGCAGAGCGCCTCGTCGATGTGGTCCACCTCGAACGCGACCTGCTCGTCCGCATGGCCGTCGATCACGGTGCCCTCACCCGTCCTGATGACGATGGTGCCCGCCACCACGGCGAAGTTGACCGGAAGGACGACCGGACCCGAGGTCGTGCCGAACCCGATCCGGCCGATACCGCCCGCCGCGATCAGCCGATGGCACTCGACCGGCATGAGCTTGGTGATCACGGGAGGGCCGGCCATGCGGCCGTATCCGGACGGCAGCTGAGACCCCGCGCCCAGCAGGGCGGCCGGCGTGGTCTGCAGCGCGGCAGCGAGCCGGCGCAGCGCGGCGGCGTCAGGCCGGGCCGGGTATCGCTCCACGTATTCCAGGTACCGCAGGCTCATCCCAGCCCGGGCGGCCACCTGCGCCTTGCTCAGGTGGAGCTCGGCGCGTCGTTGTAGGACCCGCTTGCTGAGGTCACCCGGATCGGGTGGCGACGGCCACGCCCATTCGCTTCGGGGTGATTCGTCGTCCTCGTCCAGCCCCGTAGGGTTCCTGGGTATATAGCTCACGCTCATCGGGATCACGGCGCCGCCGACCGGGCCCGGGGTGTCCGGCGCCGCTTCACCTCCTCGGTTCTCTCCGCTATCAGGTGGGGTTATTCGCCCGCATACCGTCAGCCTCAGCCGGATGCAGCCCCGCGGCGAGTGGCCTCCGGCATCTCCGGCCGGGACGTTGGTCCATCAGACGGCGCGGCGCTTGGCCGCATCCCGCCGTGGCCCATGGTCCGGCTGGCGAGTGACCAAAGCCACTATCCGGGAGCGCGCGGCGGCGTAAAGGCTAAACCGACCGAGACCAATACTGGGCGGTGATGTCCCATGATCGAGGTCAGCGCGGCGAGTCTGGCCGCTCACCCATTCCTTCACGGCATGTCACGTGACCAGCTAGGCGTACTCGCCGAGGCCGCCCGTGACGTCAGCTTCCCGGCCAGGTACCGGCTTTTCGAGGACGGCGGCAACGCTACCCGGTTCTGGCTGATCCAGTCCGGTCACGTATCGCTGGACCTGCACGTCCCGGGCGAGGGACCGGTGGTCATCGAGACCATCGGCATGGGCGAACTGCTCGGCTGGTCGTGGCTGTTCCCGCCGTACAAGTGGGCGTTCGGCGCCGTGGCCGTCACCCCCGTGGAAGCCTTCGAGTTCGACGCGACGGCAGTACGGAAACTCTGCGCCGCCGATCCCGGGCTCGGGTACGAGCTCAACCAGCGGATCACCGGGGTCCTGGCCAAGCGCCTGCAGGCCACCCGGATCAGGCTGATCGCCCGTCTGGGCCACTCGGCGCCCGTGCACTGAACAACCGGCACGCTGTGGAGGAGGCCGGGCGATGGCAACCAAACCAGTCGTGGTGGGAGTAGACGGGTCCGAAGAGTCGCTGCTGGCCGCGGAGTGGGCCGCCCTGGAGGCGAACCGGCAACGGCTGCCGCTCCGCATCGTGTCGGCGCCCGCGATGATGCCGCGGATGCACGCCACCCAGGTCTCCCCGGCCACGGCGGCCAGCGTGCTGCGCGGCGCATCCGCGCGCGCGCTGAGGACAGCCGTCACCCGGGCCGAAGAAGTGGCCCCCGGCCTGGAAATCGCCAGCGATCTGCTGTCGGGCCCGCCGGCCCTGGCCGTAGCCGGCAGCGGCTCGGGCGCGGCCATGCTGGTGGTCGGCACCCGCGGGGCAGGCGGGTTCGCGGCCATGATCCTCGGCTCGGTCAGCCGATACGCCGCCCAACGCGCGACGTGCCCGGTGATCGTGATCCGGCAGGCCAGCATGGCCGTACACCGGGAGGTCGCGGTCGGCGTCCGCGATCCGCAGGACGCCACCGAGGCGCTGACGTTCGCCTTCGAGGAGGCCACCGTGCGGCACGCCGACCTGGTGGTCGTCCACGCCTGGTACTGGTTCCCATCCGCGCTGCGCGCCACCGTCGATCAGGACGCGATGGACACACCGTTCCATCCCGAGCAGATCTCCGACGAGGCCTCCCGCAGCCTGGCGGCCAGCCTGAACCGATGGCGGGAGAAGTACCCTGACATGCGGGTCCGGCACGACGTCATCCACGGCCATCCCGCCCGCGTCCTGGCGAACTACTCGGCCCGCGCCGACCTGGTGGTGATCGGCAGGCACGGCAGTCCGGGCATCGGCTCGATACTGCACGCGCTGCTCGACCATGCCCGCGGCCCGGTAGCCATCGTGCCCGTCGACGACTAAGTCATCCATCGCCGCCCTGGTGACCTCGACAGACTGGGAGAGTCGAGCGAAGATCAGGTGTGACGTACCGCATGCCGTCATGCCGTCGTGTCCAGCTACGAGCGTCCCGCCACCGCCTGGATTCTGTCGCTGAGGATCGTCAGATGGAGCCCGGACCCGGATCGGCCAGCCTGGACGAGTCGTCCGTCCTGGCTTCGTTCAGCGCGGGTCACTCTCCTTTCGGCAGGCCAGGGCTAGCGGCCCGGGTTGGTCCGTTTGCCCTGGTGGCGGTCGTGGCCGAGGCGAGCCTGGCGCTGCCGCCCGGCACCCGGGTAGGTACCGCGGCCATCGTCAGCCTGGTCCTGCTGGCCGCTGTGGCCCTGGCGTTCCTGCTGCCCTGGCGCCGGCTTCCCGCCTGGGCACCCGTGCTCGTGCCCCTGACCTGCACCGGATGGGCGCTGGCTCTCACCCTGGCCGGCGGCACCATCTCGGGCGTGGGCCTGGTGGTGCTGATCCCGCTCATCTGGAGCGCCCTGTTCCACCGCCCGTGGGAATCGGCCTGTGTCGTGGCCGCGATCGTGGCCGCCGAGGTAGTCGTCTCGGTGAGCCAGTCGGCGCCGGACGCCGTCACGATCCGCCGTGTCCTGCTGTGGGCGGCACTCGGCGGACTGCTCGCGGTGGCCACGCACGGCCTCCGGGACCGGATCCGCCGGTCCCAGCAGGCGACCGCCCGGCTGGAGCAGCAGCTCGCCGAGTTGCGGATCGTCGAGGACCGGGATCGCCTGGCCGCCGAACTGCAAAGCAGTGTCATCCAGCGGATCTTCGCGGCCGGACTGAAACTGCAAGGCGCCCTGTCCCTGATGCCCAGAGCCGATGTGCGGCGCCGGGTGGAGTCCTCCGTGGACGATCTCGACGACGCCATCCGCCTGCTCAGGCAGGCGATCTTCGGCCTGGAGAGCCGGCTGGACAGCGTCGGCCTGCGGCAGCAGGTGCTGCGGCTGTGCGCCGACCTGTCGCCGGTACCGGAGATCACATTCGCCGGGCCGGTGGACGATGCCCTGCCTGCCGGGGCAAGCGACCAACTGCTCGACATGCTGCAGACGGCGCTCGGGCTGATCAGCCCGGATGCCGCGCAGACATCAGTGGACCTGCGGGCCGACGACGCCCTGACCGTCGTCGTGACCGGAACCGGCCCGGACCGGCGCCCGGCCGGCGGCGACGGGCACGGGCGGGACTTCTCCCCCCTGTGCGACCGGGCGAGCCAGGCCGGCATCGCGATCGACGTCGGGCCGGCCGAGGGTGGCACGCGGCTGGCCTGGAGCGTGCCGGTTCCCGCTGGCCCGCCGCCAGCCGATCGACGCTGAGCCCACGGGGCCGAACCGGCATCGCGGCCCGAGCCGCCACAGACGAAAGTCCCCCTTCAGGGCGGCTAAGGGCTCTGACCTTCGGGCAGAAGGCTCGCCACGCTGGGAACCGGAGTCCGGGATGCCACCCGGGAGCCACTGCTTCAGCGTCGGTCCAAGGAGAGCTCGTAATGAAGACAATCGATGACTTCGCGGTCGCAGGCCAGCGGGTACTGGTGCGTGACGACCTCAACGTGCCGCTCGACGGCACGCGCGTCACAGACGACGGCCGGATCCGGGGCGCCCTGCCGACCCTGACCACCCTGCTCGACCGCGATGCCAAGGTGATCGTCTGCGCCCACCTCGGTCGCCCGGGGGGCAAGCCCGACCCGAAGTACTCGCTGGCGCCGGCCGCGGCCCGTCTCGGCGAACTGCTCGGCCGCCCGGTGAAGCTCGCCGCCGACACCACCGGCCCGTCCGCGCAGGCCGCCGTCTCGGCCCTGCAGCCCGGCGGCGTGGTCATGCTGGAGAACCTGCGGTTCGATGCGAGGGAGACCAGCAAGGACGAGACGCAGCGGGGCCTGTTCGCCGACGAGCTCGCCGCGCTGGCCGACCTGTACGTCTCGGACGGGTTCGGCGTCGTGCACCGCAAGCAGGCCAGCGTCTACGACGTCGCCCTGCGCCTGCCGCACTGCGCCGGCTACCTGGTCCGGGCTGAGGCCGCCGCACTGCGCCGACTGACCGCCGACATCCGGCGGCCCTACGTGGTGGTGCTCGGCGGCGCGAAGGTCGAGGACAAGCTCGACGCGGTCGACGACCTGATCGGCGTGGCCGACCAGATCCTCATCGGCGGGGCGATGGCCTTCCCGTTCCTGGTCGCCCAGGGCCACAAGGTCGGGACGTCGCTGCTGGAGCCCGATCAGGTCGACCTGGCTCGCGGCTACCTGGATCGGGCCGCCCAGGCCCGCGCGGAGATCGTGCTGCCGTCCGACCTCGTCGTGGCGGCCGAACTCGCCGCTGACGCGCCGCATGAGGTCGTGGCCGCCAACGCCATCCCGGCGGACCGGATGGGGCTGGACATCGGCCCGGAGTCGGCCAGGTTGTTCGCCGCCAGCATCCGCGGTGCCGGGACGGTCTTCTGGAACGGCCCGATGGGTGTCTTCGAGCTGGCCCCGTACGCCAACGGCACCCGGGCTGTCGCCTCGGCCATGACCACCAGCCAGGCGTTCAGCCTGCTCGGGGGCGGCGACACCGGCGCGGCCATCCACACCCTCGGCTTCCGCGACAGCGCGTTCGGCTACATCTCCACCGGCGGCGGCGCCAGCCTGGAGTTCGTCCAGGGCCGGACCCTGCCCGGCCTGGCCGTGCTGGAAGAGCCGTGAGCAAGCACGGCTTTCCTTATCGCCTGATCGTGCTGCGGCACGGGCAGAGCGAATGGAACGCCGCCGGGCTGTTCGCCGGCTGGGAGGACGCTCACCTGACCACGCAGGGAGAGCTCCAGGCGGCCCGGGCCGGGGCGCTGCTCGCCGAGCACGGCCTGCTCCCCGACCTCGTGCACACGTCCCTGCAGCGGCGCACGATCCGCACGGCCGACCTCGTGCTGGCGGCGATGGACCGCGACTGGATCCCGGTACGCCGATCCTGGCGGCTCAACGGGCGGCACTACGGGGCGCTGCAGGGCCGGAACAAGGCCGAGGTGCTCGCGCAGTACGGCGAGCAGCAGTTCATGCTGTGGCGCCGCTCTTACGACGTGCCGCCCCCGCCGCTCGACGAGGCGGCGATGTCTTCGCAGGCCGCCGATCCGCGTTATCAGGCCCTGCCGCCCGACGCGCTGCCGCGCGCCGAGTCGCTCGCGGACGTCTCGGCCCGGCTGCTGCCGTACTGGTACGACGCGATCGTCCCCGACCTGTGCTCCGGTGGATGCGTGCTCGCCGTCTCGCACGGCAACACGCTGCGGGCGCTGGTCAAGCACCTCGAGTCCGTTCCGGATGACCGGATCGCCGGGCTGGAGATCCCCACCGGCATCCCGCTGGTCTACCAGCTCACGCCTGATCTGCGTCCGGATGCGCTGGGCGGTCAGTACCTCGACCCGCACGCCGCGCGCGGCGGCATCGAGACCATCACTGTGCCCGCACAGGGCAGACCCTGAGGAGGTCCACCATGAAGAACAGGCAAGACGACGAGCCGCGCATCGTGGTCGGAGTGGATGGCTTCGAGTCGTCCAGGGCCGCGCTGCGCTGGGCCATCCACCAGGCGAAACTGACCGGAGCGGTGGTGGAGGCGGTGACCACCTGGCACGTCCCGGCGGGCGCCGGCTGGGTGCCGGCCACCGATATGCCCGACTACCAGGAGGACGCCCGCACCATCCTGTGCGAGGCGATAACCGAGATGTGCACCCTCGACCCGGACGTCCAGGTCTGCCCGCGCGTGGTGGAAGGCCGCGCGGGGCAGGTGCTCGTGGACGCGGCCGAGGGGGCTGACCTGCTCGTGGTGGGCTCGCGGGGCCACGGCGGCCTGGCCGAGGCGATGCTCGGCTCGGTCGGCCAGTACTGCGTGCATCACGCGCCGTGCCCGGTCGTCATCATGCGCGGCAAGCACGAAGGTTAGGCCGCGTTGAGAGCGTTAGGGCTCGAGGACGAGCCGCGCCTTGGCCTTGCACCTAAGTCCCGGACTTCTGGCCCTCAACCCGGCCGAACCAAGCCGCGGTGCCGTCCGCCATCCAGGGCAGTTCGTATACGGCAGCGTGCACCTCGGCCAGGGCGTGGCGCGAGACGCGGTAGTGATGGCCGCACAGCAGCAGCTCCGTCTCATGCGGCCGGGCTGTGGTGGCAGGCATGACGACCAGGACGGCGGGCGGGCCCGGGCAGCAACAGGCACGGTCGACGGCGCCAGCCTCGGACGCGCGCGAGCCGGCGGAGTCGTCTCTCACCGCGGCACGGGCGGTCCCGCCCGGTGTCATACCGCTGCGCGATCTCGCTCGCCGGTCCGGACCCGCAGGGCGCTGTCCACCGTGGTCACCCAGATCTTGCCGTCTCCGATCGTTTCGCTCCGCGCATGCTTGGCGATGGCGTCGATTATCGTCTCGGCATCGTCGTCGAGCACGACGAGGTCCAGCCGGACCTTCGGCAGCAGCGCCGCCATACGCTGGCTGGCGGGGATGGTAACCCTCACAGCGTCCGCCAGCCGGCCGTACTGGTTCCCGAAGCCCCGGACGTCGGTCACGGTCAGCCCGCGGATCCCTACGTCGATCAAGGCCGAAATCAGCTCGTCGAGTTTCTCCGGCCTTACAATGGCGGTGATCAATTTCACGGCCGTTTCCGCCTTCCGCTTGAATTGCTTAAACCGGTACCGGCGATATACATGTCTGCCGGCACCGCGGCATTACATGCTGCGCATACGGTGGAACTTGCGGATGTCATCCTGGCCCGCGAGCAGAGCCGCGCCTACCAGGGCAAGGCCGGCGGCCAGCGCCGTTCCCGCGATGTGCTTCATTGTCCAAGCCTTTCTCCTGCTCCCGGCGCAGCCTCCTGCGCCCGGACCGGGATACGCAATCCCGAATGCAGACCAGAATTACCTCCGGCCGCGGGAATCCAATAGGGCCGAAGGGCCGGCCTCCGCCATGACGCAAGTCCCGTCTGGGCATCCCTCCAGGCCAGGGCCCCAGAATCCCGGCTACGCGACCGGGATCGGCTGCTTCGGGGGGGACGGCGCGGGCGGCGGGGCCGGCGCGGGCGGCGGGGGCGGCGGGGGCGGCGGGGTGGAGGAGGAGACCTCCGGCAGCCAGCGCAGCCACCGGGGCAGGTACCAGTTGTACCGGCCCAGCAGCTTCATCGTGGCGGGCAGCAGCAGGGCCCGGACAACGGTCGCGTCGAGGAGTACCGCCACGGCCAGGCCGACGCCCATCTCCTTGAGCTGCACCATCGACATGGTCGCGAAGGTCAGGAAGACGAAGACCATGATCACGGCGGCGGCGGTGACCACTCCCGCGCTGATCTTGATGCCGTGCGCCACTGCCCGGTCCGTTTCGCCGATGCGGTCGTAGCTCTCCCTGATCCGGCTGAGGATGAACACGTGGTAGTCCATGGACAGCCCGAACAGCACCAGGAACAGGAACAGCGGCAGCCAGCTGGCGATGGAATGCGTGCTGGTGAAGCCGAACACCGACTGCCCCCAGCCCCACTGGAAGAGCGCCACGACGACCCCATAGGCGGCGCCCACGGACAGCAGGTTGAGCACCACCGAGGTGACCGGGATGACCAGGGAACGGAAGGAGATGAGCAGCAGGACGAAGGCCAGCAGCAGGACGAAGGCGAAGATCCAGCCCGAACGCTGGCCCATGAGCGTGTTGAAGTCCACGGTGCTCGCCGTGAGCCCGCCCACCGCGACCGTGACGCCGGGCACCTGGCCCAGCGTGGCCGGGATGACCTTGTCCCGCAGGGTGGCGAGGGCGTGGACGGACGCGGTGTCCTCCCCGGTGCCGGCCAGCGGCACCTGGATGATCGCGGCGGTGTGCGCGGAGTTGACGACGAACGTGATCGGCTGGTTCATCTGGCCGCTGGCCAGCGCCGCCCGCTCGAACGCCTGCCCGGCTTTGACGACTGCGGGCGAGGTGACGTCGGGCGCCTCGACCACCACGAGCGCGGGCGCGGGGCCGCCAGGGAACACCTGCTGCATACGGTTGTAGGTATGCAGGGCGGCCGTATTCTGCGGCAGGTCACTGACACCGGGGGTGGCGGTGTGCAGGCGCAGCACGGGCAGTGCGAGCACTACCAGGAGGCTGGCCGCGGCGCAGGCGGTCAGCGCCGGGTGGGCCAGGACCCGGTCGAGTATCACGGACCAGACCCGGCTCTGGCCGGCGGGCCGGCGCAGCTTGCTGAGCAGTGGCAGCTGGCCCCGGTCCACCCGGTCGCCGAGCAGGGCGAGCAGGGCCGGCAGCAGGGTCAGCGACCCGATGACGGCGGCGGCCACCACCAGCACCGCGGCCTGCGCCATCCCGTAGAAGACCTTGTTGCCGGTCAGGAACATGCCCGACATCGCCACCAGCACGGTCAGGCCGGAGATCAGCACCGAGCGGCCCGAGGTGGCGGCCGCCACCTCGATGGCGTCCAGCACCGGACGCCCGGCGGCGCGTTCCTCACGCTGGCGCTTGACGTAGAACATCGAGTAGTCCACGCCCACGGCCAGGCCGATGCACAGCATCACGGAGCTGGCCTGGGTCGTCTCGCCGGACAGGTGACTGGTGAACGCCACCAGGCCGGTGGCGGCCAGGATCGCCATCGTGGCCAGCGCGAGCGGGAGCAGCGCCGCGACGAGCGCGCCGAAGGCGATCAGCAGGACCACCAGCGTGATCGGGAAGGACAGCGCCTCCGCCCGGCGCAGGTCACGGAAGATGGTGTCGTTGACCGCCTTGCTGATGGTACCGTCGCCGGTCTCGGCGATCTGGATCTGCGGGTGGGCGGCCGCGGCGGCCTGCACGGCGGCCTGCACCGGCACAACGTGGGTGGCGTCGTCGTTGATGTTGCCGGTGAGCTGGAACTGGAGCAGTGCGGCGTGCCGGTTCGCGGAGATCTGATTGGCATCAGAGGGATCGAGCGGCGACCGGATCTCAGTCACCCGCCCGGTGGCCTGGATCCGGGCCAGTACGTCGCGGATCGCGGCCTGATAGGCGGGCGCGCTGACCTGGAGGCTGCCGCTCTCGAACAGCACGTACTCGTTGGCGCGCATGGGAAAGTCCCGGCTCATCATCTGCTGCGCCTGCCCGGTCTGTCCCGACCCCGTTTCCTCGGTCGGCACCTGAAGGGTTCCGACCAGGTGCCCGGTCACCAGCAGGATCAGGACGCAGCCGAGCCAGGCGAGGATCGCGCTCCATGGGTGGGTCGCGCTCCACCGGCCAGCCGCCCCGGTTAGGTGTCTAGCGCTAGCCATACCGCCACGCTGGTTCGGGCGCACCGCTCCGACAAGGGACGAAGGACCCGCCAATCACGAACCAACGCCCATGACCGTCGGCCGCCATGCTGACCGACGCTAGGTGGTGAAAAGCATTTATGCCGAACGGACGGTGGTTATGACCGCCGGCAGCTTGGCGGTGGGGACCAAGGGCATTAGGACCGGGAAGTTCGGCCCTACACGCCGCAGCCGCGCTGTTCCACGCTCGGCAGCATACGGATGACAGGGAGGTCGGCCAGGCAAGTTGTCCGACGCCCAGGTCACGCGTCACGCGACCACGTAAGGGACGCATCATGATCACTCTCGCGGAAGTCGAGAAGCTCGGCCGCGTCCATACGGTCGAGCCGGTCGTACTGTCGGTGTACCTGAACGTTCCGCGGTCTCCCGCGGAACTGCCAGCCCTGCCGGGCCGGGTGGACGAACTCGTCGCGGCGGCGGTGCGGAATGCGGGCCGGTCCGGGCACCTCCGCGAGGAGGACCGGCGTTCGGCGCGGGATGAGGCGGCGCTGGCCGGGCCCGACTGGCTGGGCCATCCGGTGGCCATCTTCGCCTGTGCCGAGGTCGGCTTGCTGGAGGTCATCGGACTGCCGGCGGCGCGACCCGGGGCGTGTCCGGAGCGGGCGGTGCTGGGCATCAGGCCGCACATCCGGCCGCTCCTGGCCGCGCTGCAGCCCTCTCCGCGGCCGGCCACGGAGATCCTGGCCGAGCCGGCCGCCGCGCTGAGCGCCATCGGCCTGCCGGCCTGCCTGGCCGCGGTCAACGCCGGCGCGGTGGAAACCCTGGCCGTTCCGTACGACGGGCTGGTACCAGGCTACGAATGCGGGCGCTGCCGTGCGCTGGGCCTGGCCGCCGACTGCTGCCCCGACTGGGGGACCGCGGCGCTGCCGGTGCCCGACCTCATCGAGGAGATGGTCAGCCAGACACTCGAAGACGGCGGCCGGGTCTTCGTGGTTCACGATGCGCCAGGAGGAACCGCCGCCAGGATGGCCAGCTCACCGATTCCCGGCATGTGACAAAGGTCCTCACCGGCCACCCGGAAGCACCGGAGGACCGGGAGTTCATCCCCATGGTGATCCGGCTGATCTGGGACGTGGACGGGGGGGATAGACGTCTCCAGCCGGCTCCCGGCCGCGGTCCCATCCGCCGGGGCCCTTCGGCCCACAAGCCCGGGAAGTACGTCTCTACTGGCCAGGACGCCGCCCGTCGATGCTTGCCCCATGAAACCGAGATTTCCGTATACAGGCGCCGACAGCGCCGCGCCGGAATCCGGTGCGCCGCCCCAGGACGACATCCTGCCCGACTCGTCAGTCTGGCGCGAGGACCGGGCGTGCTGCTGCCCGGGACAGCCCGTGGTCCGGGTGATCATGCCGCCGGCCCCTGGGCGACGGCGTTCAGTAGACCTGCTGCTGTGCGGCCATCATTACCGCGTCTCCCGCCCGGCCCTGACGTCCGCGCGGGCCCGCATCGAAAACCTGCCGGGCAAGGCCGACGCCGCGGCGGCGGCGCTGCTGGAAACCGTTCCGCGGGATCATGCGGAAGTTGGATGACGCTAGTCAAGTACCGCGTCACCGGTGCGAGCGTGCCCCAGCGCGATGGCCGGCCGGTCGCGCTGGCCATCCTGTGACCGGCGTCTCGGTCGGCACGGTGAAATCGTCCCTGCACCGCGGCCGCGGTCAGATCCGCGCCAGGCTCGGCACCCTGTCTCCCTCAGCTCGACAAGCTCCGTGAGGGGTGCGGCACCATCGGTTCCGGATTGGCCTGCGGTCTGGGACCTTCGGCCTTATCCCGGCCACGCCATCTAACCGATCATGTGACCAGGAAACGGACGCCGCTAGGAGGACTTTTATGAGTGTCTACAAGGTAATCGAGCTCGTCGGGACCAGCACCACGTCATGGGAAGACGCCGCAGCGCAGGCGGTGAAGACTGCGAGCGAGACCCTCCACGATCTCCGGGTGGCCGAGGTAATCAAGCAGGACATCCACGTGGACGAGGGCGGCGCGATCACCTTCCGGACCAAGCTGCAGCTCTCGTTCAAGTACGAGCAGGAGCGCTGAACACGATCCCAGCGAGCCGCGCGGGCACGCGTGACCAGTAGGCACGGGCGCCGGGCCCAGCCCGGCGCCCGAAGCGCGCGGCCGCCCCCGCGGCGTCCCTTCCCGCGGAATGGAGGGGACGTGGATGGGTGACACGCCCCAGACCGCCGAATCGCATGAGCAGGCCGGTCGTGGGCATTGGACCATTCTGCACCCCGCTGATCTGCGTATCGAGGCGTGGGGCCCGACCCGGGAAGACTGCCTCGCCGAGGCGGTGCTCGGGCTGGTGGATAGTTTCGCCGTGGTCGCCGGCCGGCCGCTGCACGGCCGGGCCGAACGGCACATGACCTCCCGCTCCGACGAGGGCCTGCTGGTAGGCGTGGTCGACGAGGTCATCTACTGGCTGAAGGCCGGCGGCGACATCCCCGCCTCGATAGCGGTACGGCGCGCACTTGACGGCGGAGTCGTCATGGTGCTGCTGCTTGTCCGGGCGGCCGACGCGGACATCATCGGCCCGGCGCCGAAGGCGGCGACCTGGCATGACCTGCGGTGCGCGCCGGATCCGGCCGGCCGGTGGACGTGCGCGGTCACGGTCGACGTGTAGCCACGGCGGGCCGGCGACCTCTACCCGGCCAGCCCTCGCGCCCGCGCCGTGGGCCAGTGATCGGCTTCGCCCGCGTGCTGCAGTCGCTCGTGCGCAGCCGCGAGCGCGGCCAGTGTCTGCACGACCAGGCTTCCGACCCAGCTCAGCAGGACGGCACACTCGATTCGCAACGCGCCCGCGCTCGGGATCGCGTCATGCGATGGCAGAATCCGCCGGAGTTCCGCGGCCAGCGGCGGGGACAGCGCCCGCTCGAGCTCGCTTTGGATCGCCTGGAGCTGCCGCTGCAGTCCGGGGATCCCCTCCGGGGGCAGCGTGGCGCCGTCCAGCTGTTCGCTGGTCGCCTGCAGCAGCGCCCAGACTCGCAGCAGCCGGTCTGGCTCCTCGATCCGGGACGCAGCACCGCCATCGGCGGGTTCGCCGACGATGACGACGAACCGCCGCACTGGCGTGACAGCCCTGTCCTTCCTGGGCTGCTTGCTCGTGATCTCCACGGCTTCCATGTGATCAGGCTGGCCATCGCGGCCGCGTGTCACCAGAGGCGTTCGTCCCACCATCGCCAGCGTGAAGTCCCTGGTCGGGCCAGTTCTTGTGACCATTGACCCTAGCGCTGCCGCCCACGGCAGGCTGCCATCACCGTGGGGCAATCGGAGGTGGCGAGATGCTGTTCGTTGACCGTGCGGATGCCGGACGGCACCTGGCGCAGCGTCTGCGGAACCTGCGCGGTACCGACGTTGCCGTGCTCGGCTTGTCGCGCGGCGGCGTGCCGGTCGCGTGGGAGGTGGCCGAAGATCTCCGTGCTCCGCTGGATGTGATCGTCGTGCGCAAGCTTGGCGTTCCGTTCCAGCCGGAATACGGCTTCGGGGCGATCAGTGAAGCCGGCGCCCGGACCGTCGATGACTACGTGGTGCGGCAGAGCAGGCTGACCGGGCCGGAGATCGCAGAGGTGGAGGCCCGCGAGCGTGTCCGGCTGGACCGCCGGGTCAGCCAGCTGCGCGGTGATCATCCGCCGGTGCCGCTGACAGGCCGCACGGTGATCGTCGTCGATGACGGCATCGCCACCGGGTCCACGGCCCGCGCCGCCTGCCTGGCGGCCAGGGCGCGGGGCGCGAGCCGGGTGATACTCGCGGTCCCGGTGGGCTCGGCGGAGGGAACCGCGGCGCTGCGGTGTACGGCCGATGAGGTGGTGTGCCTGCACACCCCGTCGCCGTTCTTCGCGGTCGGCGAGTGGTACGGCGATTTCGGCCAGGTGACCGACGAGGAAGTAACGATCCTGCTGCGCAAGGCGGCGGCGGCCGGGCCTGACAGCATGGACCCGGACCCGGCGGAGGTCGTGCTGAACATCGGCGGCGCCCGGCTGGCCGGGTCGCTGGTCATCCCGGACCGGGCCGGCGGGCTGGTGGTCTTCGCCCACGGCAGCGGCAGCACCCGGCATAGCCCCCGTAATCGGTTCGTGGCCGACGCGCTGAACCGCGCCGGGCTCGGCACGCTGCTGGTGGACCTGCTCGCCGGGGAGGAGGAGCTGAGCCGCTCGTACGTGTTCAACGTCCCCCTGCTCGCGGCCCGGCTGGCCGGGATCACCGGCTGGCTGCGCAGCGAGCCCGCCACCGCCGCGATCCCGCTGGGTTACTTCGGCGCGAGTACCGGCGCCGCCGCGGCGCTGTGGGCCGCGGGCGCCAGCCCTCCGCTGCCGGTCGCCGCCATCGTGTCCCGCGGTGGCCGCCCGGACCTGGCGAGCCGGCGCCTGGCCCAGGTCCGGGCGCCCACCCTGCTCCTCGTGGGCGGCGCCGACCAGCTGGTGCTCGACCTCAACCGGCAGGCCCAGACGCTGCTGACGTGCGTGAACCGTATTGAGGTAATTCCCGGCGCGACCCATTTGTTCGAGGAGCCGGGCGCGCTGGGGCAGGTGGCGGACCTGGCCCGGGACTGGTTTACCCGCCACTTCGCTCAGGTGATCAGCGCGTGAAACGCGAGCCTCACCGCTTCTGGCCGGTGGCGTCCGGGCCGACCAGGCCGTAGTGGCCGTCATAGCGGTGATACAGCAGGCTCGCGCGCCCGGTCTGCGGGTTCAGGAAGAACACGAAGGGCTGGCCCAGCCACTCGAGCCGGCCGATGGCCTCGGCAAGGGTCAGCACCGGCGCCCGGTGCTCGCTGAGCGTGACCGTCGGCGGCAGCGGGCCGAGGCGGTCCGGCTTCGGCCGGGCCTGAGCGAGCCGGTACCGGTCGCCCACGCGGTACAGCACGCTGTCCTGCCCCGTCGACCGCTCCGTGAACAGGTGGAAGTCGTAGTCGAGCAGGTCGAGTTCGGCGACTGCCTCTTCCGGGGTCAGCGCGTACGGTGCGTAGCCGGGCCGGCGGATCACGGCCCGGGTGGCGCCCGGCCGGGGGAAGTAGGCAGGCCGATCCGCGCGAATGCTCTGATGGCGCCATTCGCCGCGCTCGGGGACGGGAAGCGTCCCGCGCCGGGCCGACCAGTCCCGGGCCGACCGGTCCAGCCTGACCCGCAGCCGTGCCGCCATATGCTCGATCGCCGCGCGCATGGTCTCGCCGGCTGCCTGTGCCCGAATCGTCCGCCCGTTCAGGTCGATGGTGGCCTGCGCGACCGCGGGCCGCGGCACGGCCGGGTCAGCGGATACCGCCAGCGTTACGCGGGCTGAGAGGACTGGCTCAGAGGCGAACCGGAGCAGCGAGCCTGCCTTAGCGGCCGCGAGCTCGCGCATCCGGTCTGGCACCCGGCCATGAGCCTCAACCTGCACTGACATTGTCTGAACGGCGTTCATAAACCGATCACCTCATTCCCTGCCAGGCCCGTGTCTGACCTGAGCACCCAGACAAGTCCGCGGAGGCGGGCCGTGGATAGAGGCTGCCGCCAGCCAAAGACAGGGCTTTGGTCCCCTCCGGACCGGGGCCGACCGAGGATCCGCGGTTGCGTGGCCTGCGTCCTGCTGACACCTCCCGGGACCTATATGACCCTGCCGGGCGCGTACCGCCTGGGGCACCATGTCTCCCCGTAAACGGACGGGAGCGTGATCTAGCTCGAGGTGGCCCAGGCGTAAACCCGGCCCGGCAAGGGAGACACAGCCGGGCTAGTCGCCGGCGAGCTTCTCGAACGGGACGGTCGGCTCGTACGGGATCGCGTCGAGGAACCCCGACAGGCCGATGCCCCGGTGCAGCCCGGCCTGGTTGTGCCGCTCGGCCAGCGCGTGGAGCAGGAGCACGTGCTCCTGGTCGGCGTTTGCCTCGGTGAACGGCGCGTCCCACGGCCCGTGCGCCCGCAGCCGACGCAGCATGGGCAGCGGCAGCCAGACGCCGTCCAGCGTGATGCCGTACTCCACCACCATCCGCTTCTCGAGCCGCCCGCCCTCGCCGCTCACCACTGCTGTCTCCCTTTCGTATCCCTCCTCTATTGTGCGGTCTCGCACCATGCGCCGGCGCCTGGGTGGTGGGATGGCGGGTCCCCGGAGCGGGGCTCCGGGGACCACGATGGGCCTGGGTTCAGACCCGCTCGAAGATCGTGGCGATACCCTGCCCGCCGCCGATGCACAACGTGTCGAGCGCGTACCGGCCGCCGGTGCGCTTGAGCTCGTACAGTGACTTGACGACCAGGATGGCCCCGGAGGCACCGACCGGATGGCCGAGCGAGATCCCGCTGCCGTTCGGGTTGGTGCGCTCGGCCGGAAGGTCCAGTTCCCGGCAGACCGCCAGTGCCTGAGCCGCGAAGGCCTCGTTGACCTCGAACAGGTCGATCTCGTCGACCTTGAGACCGGTGCGGTCGAGCACCTTGCGGCTCGCGGGCACCGGGCCCATGCCCATGATCCGCGGCTCGACTCCGGCGTGACCGTATCCGACCAGCCTGCCGAGCGGGGCGAAGCTGTGGCTGTTCACAAACGATCCCGAGGCGAGTACCACGGCCGCGGCGGCGTCGTTGATGCCGGAGGCGTTGCCCGCGGTGACCGTGCCGTTCTTCGCGAACGCGGGCCGCAGCTTGGCCATGTCCTCCAGGCTGACGTCCGCCCGTATGTGCTCGTCGCGGTCGACGACGGTGACCGCGCCCCTCTTGCCGGGGACCTCGATCGGGAGGATCTGCTCCTTGAAGTACCCCGCGGCGGTGGCGGCCGCGGCCCGGCGGTGGCTCTCGGCGGCCAGCACGTCCTGGTCCTCCCGCGACACGTGGAAGTCGGTCGCGACGTTCTCCGCGGTCACGCCCATGTGGCAGCCGTCCCACGGATCGCTGAGCGCGGCGGTCATGGGGTCGAGCGTGACGCCGTCGCCCATCCGCTGGCCCCAGCGCGTAGTAGGAAGCCAGTACGGGGCGCGGCTCATCGACTCGGCACCGCCGGCCACCGCGACCTCGCAGTCGCCCAGCATGATCGCCTGAGCGGCGGATACGATGGCCTGCATCCCGCTGCCGCACAGCCGGTTCACGGTCAGCGCCGGAGTCTCCTTGTTCAGGCCTCCGTCTATGGCCGCCACGCGGGATATGTACATATCGCGGGCTTCGGTGTGGATCACGTTGCCGAACACGACGTGACCGACATCGTCCGCACTCACGCCCGCCCGGCTGACCGCCTCGCGGACTACCTGGGCGGCCAGGTCACAGGGCGGGATTGAAGCCAGGCCGCCGCCATACTTGCCGATCGGGGTCCGGACGCCGGACAGGACGAATACTTCTTCCATTGTTTTCCTCATCTCACATCCGAGGGTTTGCCCGCCGCGTAACCCGGTCGCGGCGGTCAGCGCCCCCCTGTCTGGTTATGTTCGGGCGGTCCTCCGATACATGAGCTCACGACGTGAACAGCGCTATCATCCGCCGGCAGCAGGCGAATGTCCCGGGACCAATGGCCCTAATTCCCTTCGGACTGCGCCAGGCATGGTCTTTCCTAGAACACGTCAGACGGCGCAGGCTTAGATCAGGGCGCGCCCTGGGCCCGGACGGAGGTGGCGGGTTGGTGGACGCATCGGCAGTTCTGGCCAGCGCGGAGGACCAGGTAATCGATGATGGGGTGGCCGCGCTGGAGCGACGTGATCCGGCCGGCGGCCGGTCACCGGACGGGGACATGCGCCGTGACGTGCGGCAGCTGTTCCGCCTGGTGGTGCGCTGCATGGGTGCGGGCCGCGCCGATCTGGTCATCAGGCCCTGCGAGCAGATCGCCGCGCACAGTTACGCCGCGGGCATGGATCTGGCCCAGCTCCTGGGACCCTTCAACGCCCTGGCCGAGGTGCTGTGGCGCCACCTGACCGACGGGCTGGCCGACGATCAGCTGGTTCCGGCGCTGGGGCTGCTGAACGCCATCGTCGGGGCGGGCAAGGACGCGATGGCCCGGACCTACGTGTCGCTGGCCATCCGGGACCGCGACGGCCAGGGCGAGCCATCACCGGATGGATCAGCCGACCCAGCCGCAGCCGCGGAGAGCGGGGCTGACGGGCTCGTCGCGACCGGGATGACCGGCCAGGTCGGCATCATCACCCTGCAGGACCGCCGCAAGCGCAACGCCATCGGCGCCCAGCTGGCCACCGCGGCCACCGCGGCACTGGAGAGCCTGCGCGCCCGGCAGGCCCGCGCGATCGTGCTACGGGCTGCGGAGGGCATGAACGTGTGGTCCGCCGGCCACGACATCGGCGAGCTTCCCTTCGGCCGACGCGACCCGCTCGGCTACAACGACTCCCTGGAAGGCCTCATCCGCGCCGTCCGCGCCTTCCCTGCCCCCGTCGTGGCCATGGTCCACGGCACGGTCTGGGGCGGAGCGCTGGACCTGGTCCTCAGCTGCGACCTGGCCGTCGCCGACGAGACGGCCTCCTTCGCCATCACCCCCGCCAACCTGGGACTGCCCTACAACATCACCGGCCTGCTGCACTTCCTGGGACGGCTGCCCATCAACGTCATCAAGGAGATGTTCTTCACCGCCGCGCCCGTCGACGCCCGCAAGGCCAAGGAATGGCTGCTCATCAACCACCTGGTGCCCTGGGACCGGCTCGAATCCTTCACCCTCGAACTCGCCGCGACCATGGCCACCAAGTCACCGCTGGCCATCGCGGTCATCAAGGAACAGCTCCGCGTCCTGACGGACTACCAGCCCATCGCGGCACAGGTATACGAACGCGTCCAGGGCCTGCGGCAGCAAGCGTACGACAGCGCCGACTACCTCGAAGGCCTGAACGCCTTCGTTGAGAAGCGCCAGCCCATCTTCCGGGGCGCCTAGCTCCGGCGCTACGCCCGCGCGGACGCGGCACGGGCCTGGATCGCGGTCAGTGCCACCGTGTAGATGATGTCGTCGACCGAGGCGCCGCGGCTGAGGTCGTTCACCGGTTTGGCCAGGCCTTGCAGCATCGGGCCGATGCTGACGACCTGAGCGCTGCGCTGCACCGCCTTGTACGTCGTATTGCCGGCGTCCAGGTCGGGGAAGATGAAGACGGTCGCCTGGCCGGCGACCGGGCTGCCGGGCCGTTTGGCCTGGCCGACCGAGGCGATAGCGGCGGCGTCGTACTGCATCGGGCCGTCGACGGCCAGGCCTGGTTCGCGCAGGCGCACGATCCGGGTGGCTTCGGCCACCTTCGCCACGTCTGTCCCGGCGGCCGAGGTTCCGGTGCTGAAGCTGATCATTGCCACTCGTGGCTCGATGCCGAAGGCCCGCGCGGACGCGGCGCTCTGGATGGCGATGTCGGCCAGGTCCTCGGCGCTGGGCTGGGGGTTGATGGCGCAGTCCCCGTAGATGACCACCTGGTCGGGCAGGCACATGAAGAAGATCGAGGACACCAGCCGGCTGCCCGGCTTGGTGCCCAGGATCTGCAGCGCGGGACGGACGGTGGCCGCAGTGGTGTGCGCCGCGCCGCAGACCAGGCCATCGACCTCGCCCTGCCTGAGCATCATGGTGCCGACCGTGATCGGGTCGGCCAGGTGCTCGCGGGCCACCTCCTCGCTCCAGCCCTTGTGCCGCCGCAGTTCGGCCAGCTGGGCGATATAGCGCTCGGCGACGGCTCGCGGGTCCACGATGGTGACACCGCGGGGCAGCCGCAGCCCGAGGTGCCTGGCCTGGGTGGCCACCTCGTCGGGCGCGCCCAGCAGCAGGCAGCGGGCGATGCCGCGTTCCGCGCTCGCGACGGCGGCCCGCATGGTGCGCGGCTCGTGGCCTTCGGGCAGGACGATGAGCGCGTCGGCGGCATGGGCCAGTTCGACCAGCTGGTAACGGAACGCGGCGGGGCTGAACCGGCGCGGCCGGTGCGTGCTGGTCAGCGACTCCAGCCACGACGGGTCGAGCGCGTCGGCGATATTGTTCGTCACGCCCTCGATCCGTTCGGTGTCGTCGACGGGCAGGCCCGGGTCCAGGTCCCGCACCCGGGTCGCGGTCTGGTAGCTGTCGAGCTCGACGAGCAGGACGGGCAGGCCGACGGCTGCGGTGGCCCGGGTGAGCTGGCTGACCTGCGGATCGGGCGCCGTTCCCGCGCTCAGCAGCAGGGCGGCCAGGTGGGCTCCGCTCAGCTCGGCCAGATAGGCGGCCATGATCACTTCGTGCCGGTCCCCGGGGACCACGACCAGCCGCCCGGTGTCCAGGGCGTGGATGCCGCCCGGGATGCCCTGGGCCATTACCGCGACGTCCTTGATCCGCCGGGACAGGTTACCTTCGTGCAGGATATCTGGATGCAGCTCGTGGACCAGGTCACGGACCCGCGGCCAGGTCAGCTCGGGGCGGTGCGGCACCCCGGCGATCAGGCGGAGCTTGTGCTTGGTCAGGGCGGCCCGCAACCCGGCGACCGCGGTGCCGAATTTGCCTGGGCCTCCGGCCGCGGCGGCATCGGCCCCGGGCAGGCCGTGGACCACACAGCCCACGACCCGCGCCTGCTCGCCGGAAACGTATCCGCCCGCCGCGATGGCGAGTTGCTCGGCCAGGCCCTCTGCGTCGCCATCCGCGGGCCAGACGTCGGCCAGCAGGACGTCGGCATCCAGCGCCCGGGCCAGCGCCTGGTTCAGCGAGCTGGCGTACAGCGCCGAGGGTCCTGCCCGGAGTCCCTCGACCACCACCACATCGGACCTCTCGTAGATTGGCTCCCAGGCGGCCACGATCTTGTCCAGCACGACATCCAGCTCACCCTCACCCAACTGCTGCTCCAGCTCCGCGGTGGTCATCGGCTCGGGGGGACGCAACGCACTGATCGCGGTCACCAGCGCGACCGAGCGGTCCGGGCCGCCGTCGGCCCTGGGCTGGGCCACCGGCTTGACGAAGGCGACGTTGACGCCGCGCCGGTCCAGGGCGCGAAGCAATCCCAGGCAGGTCCTGGCCAGGTTCACATTCTCGGCAGCAGGTGCGACGAGCAGGCTCCGGGCCATGGCCCTCCCTCTGGTCAGCGGACCCTTTCCTCGGGCAGCAGCGGCAGCGAGCGCAGCCGTCGGCCGGTGGCCGCGAAGATGGCGTTGGCGATGGCCGGCGCGACCGCGATCAGCGGGGTCTCGCCCGCGCCGGCCGACGGCAGGTCGGGGCGGTCGACCAGCACCACATCGAGCTCGGGCACGTCGGTGAACCGCGGTACCCGGTAACCGGACAGCGACGGCCTGGCGACGCGGCCGCGGGCGAACGTGACCGACTCGAACAGCGCGCCGCCGAGGGCCATGACCGTACCGCCCTCGATCTGGCTCATCACCGTTTCCGGGTTGACCACGGCCCCGCATTCATAGGCGGTCACGATCCTGGTCACCCGTACCTGACCAGCCACGTCGGCGAGAGCCTCGACGCAGGTCGCGACCCGGCCGCCCTTCTCCAGTCCGACGGCCACGCCCGCTCCGCGCCACACCCACTGCCCGTCCCGCCAGGTCGGCCGGCCGGCGGGCTGCCAGCCGGGACGCCAGCCGAAACGCCGGGTTGCGGCCTCGAGGACGGCGGCGAGCCGCGCATCATCGAGGTGGCGGAGCCGGAAACGCAGCGGGTCGACGCCCGCGGTGTAGGCGAGCGCGTCGATGTGCGACTCGCACGCGAACGTGTTGGCGGTCGCGGCCAGGGCCCGGTACGGTCCCTGGGCGTACGGGGAGGCGGCCGGCCGGTACCGCAGGCGGCGGTTGGGCACCGCGTACGGGAAGGCGAAGCCGCTGGCCCCGGCGTTGATGTCGAGGAGGTCCCATGCGGTGATCGAGCCCGCGGCGTCCAGGCCCGCGCGCACGTCGATCACGGCCATCGGGCGCAGGAAACCCTGCTGGAATTCCTCGGCCCGGCTCCAGTGCACCATGACCGGCCGGCCGGCGCCGCGGGCCAGGCGGGCGGCCTCGATGGCCTCGTCGCCGTGCTTGCCGCCGAACCCCCCGCCCACGGGCGGCACGATCACGCGGATCGCGGACTCGCTGATCCCGAACGTCCGGCTGAGCCGGGCCCGGACGGCGAACGGGACATTGGTGCCCGTCCGCACGGTGAGCCGCTCGTCCTCCCACTCCGCGACGGCCGCCCTGGTCTCCAGCGGGACATGCGCCAGGTAGGCAGTGGTGTAAGTGGCCTGGACCCCGATCGCGGCCGCGGCCAGCGCGGCCTCAGGGTCACCGGCCTGCGAGGTGACGGCTCGCTGCCACCCCTCTCCATCGGCCGGATGAGCACGCAGATAGGCCTCCAGGTCTGAAGGACCGGACGGAGGCTGGTCCCAGCTGGCCTTGATCGCGGCCACGGCCCGCCGTGCGGTCCCCCGATCACCGGCCGTGACCCCGATGAACTCACCGTCCCGCACCACCGTGACGCCCGGCATGGCCTCGGCCGCCGTGGTGTCCACCGACCGCAGCACGGACCCGGGCGCCGGGGGTCGGAGTACGGCGCCGTGCCGCAGGCCCGGCCCCCTCAGGTCGGACACGAAACGACGGGTCCCGGTGACCGCGTCCGCCCTGGGTGCCGCGTACGGCCGCCCGGCCGTGGTCCAGTCTGAAGGCGAGGTCAGTGGCGGTTCCTCGGCCAGTACCTCGACCCGCTGAGTTCCGGTCAGCAGCGTGCCGTAGGGCAGGCGGGTCCCGGTCAGGCCGCAGGCGACCGACCCCTGCTCGGCCCTGAGGCGGGCGTTGGGTCCGCCCAGGCGCGGGGCCGCGAGATCGATGAGCGCTTCCCTGGCGCCGGCCGCCGCACGGCGCAGCGCCTCGCCGGCGTCCGGCACGGACCGGCTGCCGAACGTCCCGGCGTCGCACGGGCACAGGTCGGTGTCGCCCTGGACGAGGCGCACGTCGGCCGGGTCCACCGCCAGTTCCTCCGCGACCAGCAGCCGGAACGCCGTCTGGTTGTCCTGACCGAGGTCGACCTGGCCGGTGAAGGCGGTCACCGCCCCGGACGCCGCGACATGCAGCCACGCGGCTCCCGATCGCGGCCACGTCCCGGCCGCGGCAGGCGGCCACACCGCTACCAGCCCGTGGCCCAGCACGCCGAACCAGTCCCGCTCTCCAGGCGCGGACATGTCCCACGGCCTCTCGGGCCGCGCTAGCGAGGATCGGGCCAATGGCTCGGTCCCGGCGGGCGTGGGCCCGGCGGCGCTCTCGTCCTCGCCGCGGGCCAGGGCGGCGGCCCGGTGCACCGCGCGGATGATCCTCGGATAGCAGCCGCAGCGGCACAGACAGGGGTTCAGCGCCACGGCGATCTGCTGGTCGCTGGGATCGGGACACGCGGCCAGGAGCGCCGCAGCGCGCAGCGCGATGCCAGGCGTGCAGTACCCGCACTGCGACGCCCGTTCGGCGATCAGCCCGCGCTGGACCGGATGCAGAGGCTCCCCCTCCGCGCCGGCCAGTCCCTCGATCGTGGTGACCGAGTGTCCGGCCGCCTCCCCCGCTCGCAGCTGGCAGGCCAGCACCGGACGGCCGTCGACGAGCACCGTGCACGCGCCGCACGCACCTTCGCCGCAGCCCCCCTTGACCCCGGTCAGGCCCAGCTCGGATCGCAGGTATACCAGGAGGCTGGCCTCCGGACGGCTGATCTCGCAAGTCTTGGTATTGACGGCGATGCTAGCCATAGCGCGAGCATCGCGGCGGGCCGCGCCGGCTTGCAGAGGCGAAATGCCCGCCGGAGCGGGACCATCAGCCCTCGACCCACCCGCCCGTGACCAGCACGATGGAGAGCAGGTACTTAGTTGCCCTTAAGCAAGGGAGAAGGGCATGGGGCAGTCGGTCATAGGTCTTCGGCGCGCTGCTTGATGCCCAGCAGCATCTTGCGTTCCATGACCAGGCTGCCGGGTTCCATGACCAGCAGGCTGAACAGGCGGGCCGGCCGCGCCGCGCCCGGCGCCGCGATCCGGTTCCGGCTGATCAGCCTGGTCCGGCCGCCCTCGGCGACGAGCGCGAAGATCCACACCCAGTTCCCGTCGGCGAACCTGATCGCGAGCGTCCGCTGGGGGTCGCAGACCTCTACCCGCATGACCGGGCGGCCCGGGCCCAGCGGCAGCTCGTCGCCGACCTTGAGGTTCTGGAACTGCGGGAGGATCTGCCGGGCACTGTGCATGTGCAGGCCGAGCAGGTTCTCGATCCAGTCGTAGGTGTACGCTCCACCGCGTCCGCTGCCCATCTGCACCAGCCAGGGCCAGACGGCATCCGGCGGGGCTTCAACCGTCACGGCCCTGGTGGACACGATGTCGGCCTCCGGTAGCAGTTCATCGCCGGGAAGCTTGCGGGAGACCTCATCGTCCGTGGCCCCCCAGGTAAGGCACCAGCGCCGGAAGAAAAGCGGGTACGCGATGGCCCCTGCCCCGGCGGCCAGGGCCGCGCCGGTGGCGGTCTTGACAAACCTGCTGCGCATCATGGTCCCTCCGTTCGGCAGCCAGTTCCAGCTGATCTCGCCCGGTCGCGGCCCGGCAGGGCCGGCCGTCCCGGGCCGACGGGACGATCGGCACTTGCCGGCCGCCAGACCCTGTGGTGGACCTGAAGAGGAGGTGGTTGGTCGTGGACGCGTTCTTCAAGCTCTTCGCGGCCGGGCCGCTGTTCTTCGTCAGCGCCTGGCTGTTGATGCTCTTCGCCGGCATCGTCGCCACCGACGTCGGAATCCGGCCGTTCGGGTACGTCACCGCGATGGTGGTGACCATCGCCTTGTGGCTTACCCTGGCCCCCGCCATCGGCGCGGTCGGGCGGGCTCCCGGGAAAAAGGAAAAGGATTAGCGTGGAAGGCCCGAGCCGGGCGCCCGGGCGCGGTGAGGTGATGCAGGAGAGGCCATCGCTCACCTACCCGGCGGCCGTGCGCGCGCTGGCGGGCTGCTTCCTGGCTACCGCGCGGCTGGTCTGGCGGCGCCGGATGCATCTGCCCGCGCGGCGGGTGGGGGTGCGGCTGCGTTTCGCCGACGGCACCTCGGCGTGGGTGTTCCGGGAGACGGTCGTGGACCGCGGCGCTACGGTGGACCCGTCCGTGCTCGTGGTCGAGTTCCGGCTGCGGGCCGTACGCGGCCGCGGGCACGCCGCGTTCCGCCGGGAGAGCCTGCTCAACACCCCGCTCTTCGCCGGGTTCCCCGGCCTCGTGTCGAAGCTCTGGCTGGCCGACGACGAGCGCGGCCGGTACCGGGGCCTGTATGAGTGGGACGGGCCGCGGCTCGCCGAGAACTATGCCCGGGCACTGTGGCGCGTGCTGGCGCTGGTGTCGGTACCAGGCTCGATCCACTACGTCGTGCTGCCCGGACTGCGCCGCGACGAGCTGCTGGCCCGGCCGGAGGTCCTGGATGACGTGGCGGCGGACCGGGCGGCCTGGTGGCGCCTGGCCGGAGTTGGGTGAGGGCCACGGCGGACGTCCTGGTGGTCGGCGCGGGTCCGGCCGGGCTGGCCCTGGCCTTGCAGGCCCACGACCACGGTGCCGCCGTCCGGGTCGTCGACCGGCGGCCGGACGCTGAGCGGCCCTCCCGCGCGTTGATCCTGCATTCCCGCACGCTCGAGGTACTGCGCCCGCTGGGGGTGGCCGAGGCGCTGCTGGCCCGGGCGGACATCGCGCCCACGGCAGATCTGCAGCTGGGCTCCCGGGTCATCAGGGTCACGCTCGCCGGCCTGGCGCTGCCGGACACCGCTTTCCCTCACCTGTCACTGATCAGGCAGATGGACGTGGAACGGGTGCTGGCTGCGGCCCTGGCCGACCGCGGGGTGGCGGTCGAGCACGGCACCGAGCTGATCAGCGTGCGCGACAGGCCCGGCGGCGCGCGGGCTGTCCTGCGGTCACCAGCCCGGACCGGGGAGGCCCTGTTCGGTTCCGTCGTCGGGTGCGACGGCCCGGCCAGCACGGTCCGGGCCCAGGCGGGAATCGGATGGCCCGGGCGGACGTACCCGGTGGAGGTCGTGCTGGCCGACGCCGAGCTGGACGGCGATCTCGCCGGAGACGCCGCCCGGGTGATAGCCGGGCGGCGGGGACTGGTGTTCGCGTTCCGTCTCGGCGAGCGGGCCACGTGGCGGCTGCTCGTCACCCGGACCGCGGGCCCGGGCCAGTCGCCGCCCGGGCAACTCGGGCCTCCGGTCCCCGCGGCTGAGCTGCAAGCGCTGATGGACGAGGCGGGCCTGGGCGTGCAGATCGCCGAGCTGGCCTGGTCCTCACGGATCACGTTGCAGCGCCGCGTGGCCGGCAGGTTCCGCCGCGGGCGGCTCTATCTCGCCGGGGATGCCGCCCATGCCTACTCCCCCGCCACCGGTCAGGGGATGAACGCCGGCATCCAGGATGCGGTCAACCTCGGCTGGAAGCTCGCGTTCGCGGCGGCCCGGCCGGGCGACGAGCGCCTCCTCGACTCGTACGACCGGGAGCGCAGGCCAGTGGCACGCGAGGTGATGGCGATGACGCACATCGTGTTCTGGGCCGAGGCCTCCCTGGGACCTGTACCGTCCGCGCTCCGCGGCCGCCTGGCGCCGCTCGCCGCCCCCCTCGTGCCGGCGATGATCGGCCGCCCCCACCTGGTCGCCGAAGCGGTCCGGCTGTTCTCGCAGCTTCGGGTGAACTATCGGCACAGTCCACTCTCGGTAGAGGGAACGCCGCGCCGAGGCGGCGGCCCCCGCGCCGGGGACCGGCTGCCCGACCAGCTCGTGAGCTCGGCTGGGCGGACCATCCGGCTGCATGACCTGCTCGCCCGGCCCGGCGTGCACCTGCTGCTGGACCGCGACGCGGACCCGCTCGGCACCCTGCCGCCAAGCCGGTTCGTCAGCATCCACCGCCTCACCAGCTCCCCGGGATGCGGCCTGATCGCGGTCCGGCCCGACGGCTACATCGGCTTCCGCTGCCAGACCACGGAGATCGGCCAGCTGGCCGCCTGGCTCGCCCGGCTCAGAGCCGGGGCGGCATCACGACAACCACCACCGGATCCGTCTGACCGGCGGGAGCCTCGGCCGCTGGCGGGTGGCCCAAGGCCCGGCCGACGGTGACCAAAGTACTACCCGCTGCGGGAGCCGGCTGCCTAGCGTCACAGCGAGGAGGGACGCGCGGTGGGCGGGGCCTGGCGCTGAGCGGCCGGTTTCACGCGGCCGCGGGAACGTGCGCGATGGCCGCGGCGGCTCCCAGCGCGGCGCCCCAGCGGCGGGCCCGCGAGGTCTCACCGTCCACCAGGAGGTTTTCCTGGCTGACCAGGAAACTCTCCGCAGGCACGACGAGGAAGTAACCGTGCCGCTTGAGCAGCCGGCTGATGCCGCGGCTGGCGCGGCCGGTGAAGGCCGGGAGGCCGACGAGCCGCGTGTCGAAGGCGGCGGCCAGTTCCGGCCGGCCGGCGAGGCCGCTGAGCCAGCCCCGCAGCCCGGGCCCGGCGGCGTCCGGGTCCAGCGCCGGCCCGCTCGCTGATCTGGCCGCCGTCTTGACGGCAAGCTGCCGGGACGAGGAGGTGGACAGGCCGTGCATGTGGGTCGGCCCGCCGACGACGAGGAGATCGGCCTGAGCGACGAGATCCGCGGTAGCCGCGGCCACCGGGACCAGGGTTACCTCGTGGGTCGCACGCAGGCCATCCGCGATGTTGCTGGCAATGGCGTGCGTGTTCCCGTACATCGATTCGTAAACCACGAGTGCTCGCATATTGATCACGTCCCTTGAAACCTGTCGGCTTCAGCGCAGCCGACGCGGCGCCGCCCGGCCAGAGGCGGGGGTCCCGCCGAGCCGGGACCAACGTCGACCGGTCTCAGCTGCACTTGGCCTGGGGATCCGGCCGGTTCCCTCACCGCCGCGGGCCGGCCTGGCGCTCTATCTCGCGCTTGATCTCGCCTTCGGAGATCGGCTTGTTCCCGTAGACGAACCAGCCATGCGCCGCCACGATCAGCAGGAAGGCGCCCAGCGGGTAGACGATCCAGAAGTTCCACACCTCATGGATCCCCGAACTCTGGCTGAACCCGTGAACCGGCCAGCCGCCCGCGTTGTGGTACTCCGTGATGGCCCAGATGGCCACCAGGATGGCCATGCCGATGGCGGTCCATATCGTGCTGATCCAGAAACGGCGCCTGCGCTCGATCTGCCTGATCGCCTGCTGGCGGGCCAGCCCGTCGCCGTCGGCCGGCGTATCGGAGCCGTGATCCGTAGGCATGTCATGGATGACGTCCGACATCGTGACCCCCTCCTTCACATCGGGAGCCTCAGTTGTCCTGGGGGCACTCATCCCCTAGTTACAGGGTCGACCGCGAGGTGCCGAGACGGCAGAGAACTAAGTCCCCGACGTCCCGGCAAAGGGCCCGATGTCGTCGAGGATGGCGGTCGCGACGATGCCCACGGCCGCGGCGACGCGCGGCGTCAGGCCGGTGCCCTGGCTCAGGTCGGCCGCCTGATCGGGTAGGTACCCGGCCGCCACATCACTGCAGGCCGGGAACCAGATCGCTGAGACGGGAAGGACCCATCCGCTTCTCGCGGATCCCGATTGCGCGGTGCGCGGGCCGAGCTGTGCGGCCGGAAACCTGTGCCGCCCGGTCCAGTCCGTTTAACTCAGCGTCTTCGCTGCGGGTCCTTCCCGTCGCTTCCATGCCACCGCCCCGCTAGCGCACTGGGCAGGGCCGATGGTCCCTCCCGGTGGTGACCGGCGACCTCTAAGCGTGCCATTAGGGCCCTCAGCCCGGGCTGCCGCGCAGCTTCCGGCCGGTCACTATGGCGGGCACGATGCGGAGGAAATGGTTTCTGACACCCGGCGCCCACGACTCCAGCCCGAGCTCGTCCAGCCGGGCGACGTCCCCCGCGCCGGTCACCTCCTCGCAGCGGCCGACCACCGTGACGCTCCAGCCGGACCGCCGGCTCGGGTCGAGGTGGTCGGCCTGGAACGCCACGACGGCACGATGTGCCGCTGCCGCGAACTTGCCGCCCGCATCGGTCCTGATCACGATCGTTCCGTCATCGAGCGCGAAGTTCACCGGATCCACGGCAGGCAGGGCCTGCCTGGTATAGGAGATCCGCCCGATCGTGACGGTGGCCAGCAGCCGCAGGCATTCGGCTCTGGACAGTTCCTCCAGCACGGGCCCGCCAGGTTGCATCGGAACCGCCATGACAGGTGTGTCCCTCCGTGTGTGGGGGAGCCCTCATTTCATGGCGGGCGTCACTCCGGCGCTAGGGACCAAGGTCCCTTTCGAGAGGCAACCCGGACCGCGCGGCGTTCTCCCAGTCATCATCAACGTAGACGACCCGCCGTCCGGCCCGGTCGAGGATAGACGCGCCGATCGAGGCACGGAAGCCGCTGGCGCAGTGGACCCAGACTTCGCCCGCCGGCACCTCGGCCGCTCGGCCCTCGATCTCCCAGAAGGGGATGTGCACCGCACGCGCCAGGTGCCCGCCCCGCCATTCGTCCGGCCGCCGGACGTCGAGGATCACCACACCGGGCCGCTCCCATTCGGCGGCGAGTCCGCCGAAGTCGGTGACCCGGTAGCTGGCGATGTTCCCGCCGGGCGCGAGCGCCTCGGCCGGGCCGGTGGCGGCACTGGCTATCTGGTCGATACCGATCCGGGTCAGCTGCAGCTGCGCCTCGGTCACCTGCTCAGGGCTTTCGCCGATCAGGGTGAGCGGCGTGCCCCAGGGGATGGCCCAGCCAAGATAGGTGCTGAAGGAGTCGCCGAATTCGACGGAAATGGTGCCGGTGAGGTGAGCGCGGGCGAAGGCCCGGCGCTCGCGCAGATCGACGATCCATTCACCGGCGTCGATGCGCCGCCGTAGCTCGGCCGGGTCGGCCCGTCCGGGCCGCGCCGGGTCGGGGGCCCGCGGCCCGCGCCGGTTCGCCGGTCCCATGTACGCGTAGTACCGAGGGTAGGCGTTCAGGCCAGTGATCAGCTCCTTGACAAAGGCAGTCTCGTCGGTCCGCAGCGCCACGTTGATCCGCCGCTCGGTCCCGATGGTGGACGAGGTGCCGACTGTGGGCGTGGCCGAGCAGAAGCTGCCGAACCCGTGTGTCGGATAGACGGCCACTTCATCCGGCAGTTCCGCGGCTAGCCGGCGGACCGATCGGTGCTGGTCCCGGGTGAGCTGCTCGGTCTGATCCGGGCCGATCAGGTCGGTGCGGCCGACGGCGCCGTACAGCATGGAACCGCCGGTGAAGACCGCTACCGGGTCGCGGCCGGTCTCGCTCAGCACATAAGAGAGATGGCCGGGCGTGTGCCCCGGGGTGTGCATGACGGTCACGGTCAGCGACCCGGTGCTGATCTGGTCGTGGTCGCGGACGGCCAGGCGCTCGAAACTGACCTCCTCGGACGCCGCGACGACGTATGTTGCCCCGGTCTGGCTGGCCAGCGCGAGACCACCGGTGACGTAGTCGTTGTGGATGTGGGTCTCCAGCACATGCGTGATCCGCACGTGCCGGGCCTCAGCCGCCGCCAGGATCCGGCCGAAGTCACGCTGCGGGTCGACCACGACAGCTTCGGTCCCGTCGTGGATCAGGTAGCTGCGATCCCCCAGGGCGGGCGTCGGGATGGTCACGACCTCAGGCATCCGGTTTGCCGCTCCGGTCATGATCAGTCCAGGCCGAGAGTTGCCATGAGGAGGCGGGCCGGAGCGCCGCCCGTCTCGATGGCCACCTCGAGCGCCGCGGGTACGTTCAGGTCAGCCGCCAGCAGACGGCGGATCTCGGCCCCGCCGCCTGGGCTCGCCTCATGAGTGCGGCCGGCCGCGTGATACAGGTCCGCGAGCCGGGCCGCGGTGGCATCGAGGGACGCGCCGCTGTAGTCCCAGTCTTCGGCCCAGGGACGGTCGAGGATCATCAGCCGGACTGCGGCCGCGGTGTGGCGGGCCAGGAGATCTTCCACCAGCACCAGGTTGCCGGCTGATTTGGCCATCTTGACGCCGCCGATCGTTACCACGCCGACATGCAGCCACGCGCGCGCGTAAGGGCTGACCCCGGTGAACGCCTCGGCCATGGCCGAATGGTAGGCGTGATGCGGGAAGCGGAGATCGCTCCCGCCCGCATGCACGTCCACCCCGACGCCGAACGCCGACAGCGCCATGGCCACGCACTCCGCGTGCCACCCCGGCCGGCCAGGTCCCCAGGGCGAATCCCACGCCGGATGCCCCGGCTCGGCTGCCTGCCACACCGCGGCGTCCAGCGGATCATCCTTCGCCGGATCGTCGGGTCGGCCTCCGTACTCGGCGGAAAGGCGCAGCGCCTCGGCGCGGTCCAAACCCGCCTGGGCGGCCGCGGCCTGGCCGCCGAAGTAGACGCTGCCCTTCCGCTCATACGCCCGGCCGACCTCCGTCAGGCCCTGCGCCAGCCTGATGACGTGCTCGATGTACCGGTGCGCGCGTGGTTCGTGCCGCGGCGGCCGCACGTTGAGCGCGGCCAGGTCATGCTCGAAGTGGTACTGCTGTATGGCCGCGAAGGCGTCATACGGCGCGCGGGCGCGGGAGGCCGCCGCATCGAGCACGTCGTCCACGTCGGTGACGTTGCGGCAGACCTCCGGGTCGACTCCCAGCAGGCGCAGCACCCGGCCCAGGGCGTCGACCCACACGAAGGT
>Ga0208696_1000251_pt1 | contig 37832 bp, 40 predicted proteins | sample Sb_taG_9_FD_187711 | JGI IMG/M metagenome (GOLD analysis project Ga0208696, IMG submission 187711) | Peat soil microbial communities from Weissenstadt, Germany - Sb_50d_b_LC metaG (SPAdes) (version 2) | ecosystem: Environmental > Terrestrial > Soil > Wetlands > Peat | place: Germany... | reverse complement strand
AGGCCGTGCTGGCCGATGCCGCCGAGTCCCTGGGCCGATGGCGGCGCGCAGTAGCCGAGTGGGCCAGCCGACCGTCTCGGCCCATTCCCCCGGAAACCGCCGAGAAGATCCGTGACGCCTTCGACGAAGACCTCAACACGGCTGCGGCCCTGGAGGTGCTGCACGCCGTGGAGTCCGGCCACGACATGCCGGCGGGCGCGAAGTTCGAGACGTTCGTCTTCGTAGATCGCGTCCTTGGCCTCGACCTCGCCCGTGAGATCGGCCGCTGGTGACGGCCGGCGTCGCGCTTTCCGCGGCCGATGGCGACCGGCCACCGGGCCTAGCCGGCCCCGAGCCCGCAGCGCACTGCTGGCCGCCCGGCCTAGGCGGCCACGAGCCCGCAGCGCTCCAGGTAGGCATGGTGCTGCTCGCGCGCCGCGTCGGCCACCTCGCCGGGTGCCATCGCGGCGGGCGCCGAGGCGAACGCCGCGGCGAGGGACTCGACCGCCTCGAACGCCCGGGGCTGCCACGTCTCCAGCCAGCCCGTCAGCACCTCCGCTAGCTCAGGGCGGCGTTCCAGCGCGTACCTGACCAGTGCGGATGACCAGTCCTGGCTGCGCTGGGCGTCGACGCCGAACTCGGCGAACAGCAGCGCGAGAAACTCGTCGGAGTTGCGCCGGGCCAGGTCGGCGAGCGATGAATTCAGCAGGGCATCCAGGGCAGGCTTGATCGCCAGGTTCCGCGCGGCGAACGCCTCGCCCCAGTCGCGGGTGACCAGCAGCTGCTCACAGGCGCGCCGCAGCGGCTGCCAGGCCGGGTCGTTCTCCCAGGCGCCGCGCGCCAGCGCCGTGGCGGCCAGCTCGTCGCCGTGCGCGTTAGCCAGCACCTTCGTCCAGTACGCGATGCGCTGCACGCGCCGCATTTCGTCAGCGGCGCCGAAGCTGGCGGCGTTGGTGATGAAGGATGACGGCGCCATCTGCCCGACATACAGGCCGGTCATCTGCAGGACGTGCAGCGGGAACCGCAGCGGCACGAAGATCTCCCGCAGCGTGGCCACCCAGGCCGGATCCAGGCGCGTCACCGAACCTGCCGCCTCGTGCGTGTCGATGAGCAGGTCGAGGTAGGTCTCGCGGTCGTGCTGGAGGGCGACATAATCCTTATAGGTGAGCTTGTACGGGTCGCGGAAGCCCTCCCAGTCGTCTACCTGGAACGGCGAGCCCTCCCGGTAGGTCAGGTACCAGCGGTTGAGCGGCATGCCGGGATCGAGCTCGAAAGGCGCTGGCTCCTTGCGGAAGTGGTAGTGAAAGCGGGCCGCGGTCACCTCGTAGGTGCTGGGCTTGCGCCGGACGTCACCGAGCAGGCTCCAGGTCTTCTGCGTTCTGGGGGCCCTGTTGGCCATCGGTCAGTCCTGCCTTTCCAGGTACCACAGCACCTCGTCGTCGGTGGCCTTCATCCGGCCGGCGAACGCCGAAAGCGATAGCTCGAGCCGGGAGAGCTCGAAGCTGTGGCCCAGCGCGTTCTCCAGGCTGGCCCGGCTCAGCCGGCACCGCTGCGGCACGCCGATGCGGATGTACCCTCCCGCGTCCTCCACCTGCACATCCGCGCCCGGGTTGTCGGCCTCGATTGCCTCGATCACCGCGTCGGCCAGATCGGCGTCCGCCCCGCGGATCACCGGGCCGACCATCTTCTGGTGCGAGTTCGTCGTCATGGATGCCTTCCTGTCCGGCCCGGCGCTCAGGCGCCCTGGCCGCGGTTGTAGTGGCGGAGGCCGTCTTGCGGGATGCCCACCCGGACCCGGTCGCCGGTGACCTCGACGGGATAGGTGTACAGGCGGCATCCGGCGGGGTTGATGCCGACGCCGGCCCGCAGGTCGAACTCCCACAGGTGCCCCATGCACACCAGGACGCCGGAGTCCGCGTCGAAATCCCCGTCGGCGAGCAGCATCTCCTGGTGCGGGCACAGCCCCTGGTAGGCCCGGACCTCGCCACCGAGCAGGCGCACCAGCATGACGTGCTCACCGGCTACCTCGACGTCGAGGACGTCACCTTCCCACAGCTCGCCCAGGTCCGCCGCGTCCTCCCAGCGGACGGCGGCGACCGTGCCCAACCCCGGGCCCATACCCAGGCCCGTACCGGGGCCCGTGCTCACGCGTACACCACCTCTAGCACGTCCAGCGGGGCAAGGTCGGCTTCGGCCACCGTGGCCTCGTCCGCCAGGAACTTCCCCTGGTGACGGACCCGCATCGGCCTATCCTGAGCGGCCACCCGGCGGCCGGCCACGTGGTGCGCGATCTTCTGCGCCACGACCGTCATCGGGTCGTCGGTATCGACGGGGACCAGGAGCACCACGAAGTCGCCCTCGAAGATTCCCTGGACGGGAAACAGTGCCATCGTCACGCCTTCCCGTCCTGGTCGGCCCGGTCCTGTTGCGCCCAGGCGTAGCCGGTGGCGTCCTGGCCGCATTCCTCGGGGGACAGGCCCATGTAGGCGAGCGCGCCGCCCAGGTCCGGAGGCTGGATCAGCCCGCCGAGGAAGCGGTCGATCAGGCCCAGGTGGCCCTTGAACCGGCCGGGGTTCTGCTCGAAGATCCACTTGCACGGTTCGGAACAGAAGGTGTACCTGCGTCCCTGGCGGTCAAGCAGCAGCGGCGCCGGGCTCTTCAGGAAGCCGGCCGCGTACCCGGCCGGCGACACCACCGGGATCTGGCACATGTTGCAGACCATCGGGAAGGTCTCCGGCAGCGTCAGCTCCGGCTGGCCGGCCCGGATGTTCGCCGTGATCACGTCCCAGTATTTGCCGAACGAGTCATTCCAGCCCGGGTACTTCTCCTCCAGCCATTCCCGCTCGGCCGGCGACATCCCCGCGTCCGGGTTCCACCAAACGGTGGGCCGCCAGGTCCAGATGCCCAGGTGCAGTGCGTGGTGGTACCACTCGAGTTCGCCCAGGAACTGCTCGTCCCAGTACCACGGCCGTTCCAGGCCGAAGTCCCTGAACTGGTCGATGAACTGCTTGATGATCCATTCGTTCATGAACTCCTTGAACGAGTGGGTGCGGTGTTCCAAGGGCGTGTAGTAGTCCATCGACAGCCCGGTGAGCAGAGCGAAGATGTGCCAGCTCCGCCAGAACATGTGGTCCACCAGCTTCTGGGCGATGTCACCCTTGCCGTTCTCGACCAGGATCTTGATCGTCGGCTCGCCCTGCTGGGAGTGCCGCGCCTCGTCGGTCTGGATGGAGGAGATCAGCGCGCCGAAGTCGAGGTCGCCGACGTTCATCGCGTCCGCGGCCATGCCGAGGAACTGCAGGTTGGTGAAGCCGGTCTCGAAGGTGAACGTGAGCTGGATGGCGGTGGACACCGCGTCGTTGGCGGTGAACATGTCGTCGAACAAGTGCCGGGCCGCGATCGCACCCCACTCGTTGGTGTGCAGGGTCTTGTGCGCCCAGTCCATCCGGGGCTCTTTGCCGAGCAGGGTGTAGGGGAAGTATGTCTGGATCTGGCCGTGCCTGGTCTCGTCCGGGCAGCCGAAGGTGGCCATGTTGCGCCACGCCGCCGCGCGGCCGAAGCGTCCCATCCGGGACTCCCCGATGCCCGCCAGGTACTCGGGGATGGCGATGGCGCCGTAGTGCGCGATGATCGCCGATTTCCATCCCGGGTCTAGCTCCTCGAACATCCGGGACCGGCTGATCACCGAGTTCACCGAGTAGACGCCGGCGTCCTTGCCCACCTGGTTGTGCACGTACTCGGCATAGGTGATCTTGTAGGGCTCATCCCAGCCCCACCAGTTCTCGGCCGGAACCCCGTAGGTGTTCGACATGTCCTGGGGCCAGGCCTCCTCCTGGTCCACGTAAGACAGAGTCCAGTTCATGTCCCTGGTCAGGTCGTACCACTCGGACCGGGCGAGACCGGGCATGGTTCCTCCATTCACGCCGTGCGCGCCCGCGTCGCGGCGCTCATGGTGCTGCCGGTGCTCCCGCCACGGTGGAGGCGCCATCCGCAAGAGGTTAAGCGGATGTGTCGTAGGCCAGAGCGTTGTTCCGGGCGCAGCCATAAGGCAAGGGTGCCGTTCCGCGCTGCGGGACAGTTCTGTCCGGGGCGTCGCCCTGGCGGTCAGCCGAGGACGGTCAGCCGAGGACGGTCAGCCGAGGACGGTCACGCCGGCCGACGGTCAGGCCGCAGCGCCGGCCAGGTCGTCGATCCAGCGTTCCAGGCGGCGGCCCTCCGCGCTGACCAGGCCGGGGTCCCCGAGGGTGTTGGCGAGCAGGGCGATGCCCTCGTAGGCCGCGACGAGGGCTACCGCGAGCTCTCGGGCGTCGGGGCGGCCCATGGCCTCGAACTGCCGTTGCGCCCAGCCGACCAGTTGCGCCAGCACGGCCGCGGCCTGAGTGCGCAGGCCATCGGTCCGCTTGTCCAGCTCGCACGTGAGCGAGCCGACCGGGCAGCCGTGACGGGCCAGCAGTTCGCGGTTGCCGACCCAGGCCTGGATGAGCGCTTTCAGCCTCGCCTGCGGTGTCGGCTGCTGGTCCAGCTCCGCGCTCATCAGCTCGTAGGCCTGCCCGTAGGTCGCGATGACGGCGGCGACGAGGGCGTCCTTGGTCTTGAAGTAGTAGTAGACGTTGCCCAGCGGCACGTCGGCGGCGGCGGCGATGTCGGCGAGCGTCGTCTTCTCGACCCCGTGTTCGTGCAGCATCTGCTTGGCCGCCGCAACCAACCGCTCGCGCTTGCCGAGCGACGCCAGGGGAGCGTCAGCGCCCGGAGCTAGTGAGTTAGTCACCTAACCAAGGATATAGACACTGCCGCCGGCGCCCCTCCGGGCGCCACTGCCCCGGGCGGGCACTGGCGCTGTTGCTCAGCCCCTGGTGAACACGGCGTGGACGATGATGGTGTTATGCATGGAGGCCATGCCCATCTGGTTCCAGGTCAGGCCGAAGTCCGCCCGGTTGACCTGGATCTCGGCGTCCAGCGCTATCTCGCCGTCGCTAATGCCGGATACCTTGGCGTCAAAGGTGACGGGCCGGGTGCGGTCGCGGACGGTGAGGCTGCCGGACACGGCGACGCCCTGGCCGGACGGCCTGGCCTGGTTCACGGTGACGGTGATGTCGGGGTAGGTGTCGCTGTCGAAGAAGTCAGCCGAGCGCAGGTGCGTGTCGCGCTTTTTGTTCTTCGTGTCGATCGACGCGGCGCTGACCGTCATGGTGCCGCTCACGTCACCGGCCGGCGAGACGGTCCCCTGGCCGCTGACCTGACGGAAGACGCCTTTCACCGAGACAACGCCCCACATGCTCTTGGACCGCAGCCCGACCGTCGACTTGGACGCATCCAAGGTCCAGGTCCCGGTGAGTGCCGCGTCCTTCAGCAACGCCTGCAGTGCCGGCGCGTCCATCTGTCCTGACGGTGCCATGCCGCTCTCCCGTTTTAGTTCGATTCCGATACCAAAATAGTTTTGATATTAGAACTATATGTATCCGGGCTTGGCCTGTCAAGGAGGAAGACTGCCCGGGGCGCCCGGCGCGTCGGCCGCTGCCCGAGCCACCGGGCGGATCACGCCACCGCGGGGACTCGGCTGGGCTGAAAAGCTACCGGTATTTGGCTAGCCGGGGCCGGACGCCGGCTAGCACGAGAATAATGATAAGTATTGCGGCTCCAGCCGGGATGTATCCGGTCCAGCCGTTCATATCCTGCTGGCCCGCGCTGATCGCCCCGGTGAAGGCGCGCTGGTTAATGGCGATAAGCCCGGCCAGCGCGTTGTCGTACTGGGTGAAAGCCCAATTGGAATTGCCCGGAGCGTAACTGGTGTCGAACGCTGCGGCCTGGGCGGCCCGGGCCGGGAATCCCGCCGACGAGCTCCGCCACGGAAGCGACCGCTGCCGCCGGCACTTCGCTGGCAGGCGCCATTCTGCTCATCGCTGCCACGCATTCTCTATGCGCCTTCGGCGTGATCAAAAGAACACGCCGCACCGCGCCTGCTGGCGTATCAGCAGGGAACGCTCGAATTATATTGGCTCGGGATAAATGCGAGCGTTAGGAATGTGTTAGGCATTAAATGCGGGCGTTAGGGTTTTGTTAGGCAGCTGAACGGCAGCCGGGTACCGCGAAACTCGCCTGGGCCGTTGCTCAGCGTGACGCTTATGGCCTGGCCGCAATCTCGGCATCCTTGGCCGTAGGCGACCAGGCCGTTATCGGCCGTGGGAGAGACGCTGAGGAGACGCGGAGGAGAGATGCCGGTGGTGCCGCTCAGCGCAGCCGATGAGTACCGCCTGCTGGCCGCCGACGCGCGCGACATGCTCGGCGGCAACGGGATCCTGCTCGACCACCACGTCATCAGGCACATGGCCGACCTGGAGGCCATCCACACCTTCGAGGGGACCGAGACCATGCAGACCCTCATCGTCGGCCGTGACATCACCGGCCTCAGTGCTTTCACCTGACCGGGCCTTCACCTAAGGCCCGGTGGCCCATCGGTCTGTCGGGCCTGCCGCGTGGAAGGCCTCCTGGGCCAGGCCTGGAGTGTCGTAGTAGGCGTCGGGGCCCAGGGCCGCGCTGATGCCGTAACGGTCGAGTTGCTGTCGCACCGGGCCGAGGACGGAGCTGAGGACCAGGCGCACGTGGCGCCGGTGAAGGTGTTCGATGACCCTGGTGAGGACCGCGGATGCGGTGTAGTCGACGTCCTCGATGGCGACGCAGTCGAGGACCATCCAGCGCAGTGGGCCGCCGTGGCCGACCAGGGCCGCGACGTCCTCTATCAGCTTGGCCGCGTTGGCGTAGTACAGGCTGGTGCCGAACCGGTAGACCACCAGTCCCTCCTCGGTGCGAGCGCCGGGCCCAACCGGGACAGGCTGCCAGTGCTTAGCGGGTGACTTCACCAGGACGCTGTTGAACGGGCTGTAGCTGTGCCGCAAGTGGTCGACGATCGAGGCGACGACGGCGAGCGCGATGCCGTACTCGACCCCCAGGGCCACCACCGCGGCGGTCGTGAGCAGGGCCACGGCGAACTCGTGTTTCCTGCAGGCCCGGATCTGCCGCATCCCCTTGACGTCGATGAGCTCGACGGCGATCAGGAAGACCACCGCGGCCAGGGCGGCGTCCGGCAGGTAGGCCAGCGGCCCGGTGAGCAGCACCAGGACGAGGAGGACCACGGCGGAGGCGGTGAGCGGGGACAGCTGGCTGCGACCGCCGGCGGTGTCGACCATCTGCGCCTTGGTCGGGCTGCCGTTGACCACGAACGTGCCGGAGAACGCGGCGGCGACGTTGGCCGCACCCAGGCCGACCAGATCGGTGTCCTCGCTGAACTCCTCCTCGTACTTCCCGGCGTAGGCGCGGGAGGTGGCCGCGCTCTGGGCCAGGATGACCACGAACATCGACAACGCCGCGCCGAGCAGCGCCCCGGCGTCGTGCCAGCCGAGGGCGGGCAGTCCCAGGCTCGGCAGCCCGCGCGGGACGTTCCCGACCACGGCCACGCCGTGACTGGCCAGCCCCACGGCCCAGCTCACGATGATCGCGATGATCACCGCGATGAGCGGCCCCGGGATCTGGCGGGTGATCCGGCGAGCCGCGACCACGATCACGATGACCCCGATCGATACCGCCACGTCGGCCGGGTGCGCGTGCGGGAGGGCGCGCACCGTGTTCAGTAGCCTGGGCAGGGTCTGCTTGCCTGCGGCGGTCACCCCGAGCATGTCGGGCAGCTGCCCGGCCGCGACCTGGATGCCGACGCCGGTCAGGAACCCGACCAGCACGGTGCGGGACAGGAAGTTCGCCAGGAAACCCAGCCGGGCCAGCCGGGCCACGAGCAGCATCCCGCCGGCCAGCAGCGCCGCCAGTCCGGCCAGCCGGACGTATCGCTCAGAGCCTGCCGCCGCCATGCCGGTGAGCGCGGCGGCGAGGATGGCCGCGGTCGCGGAATCCGCGGCGACCACGAGGTGCCGGGAGGAGCCGAGGACGGCGAACACCGCCATCGGGAGGAGCATCGTATACAAGCCGGTGACCAGCGGCATCCCGGCGATCTTGGCGTAGCCGAGCACCTCCGGGATACCGAGGGCGGCCAGCGTGAGGCCGGCCAGCATATCGGTGGGTACCCGGGACCGGTCGATGGGCAGCACCCCTTGCAGGACGGGCTGGGCCCGCAGCCATCCACCTAGCGAAGCCGGCATCGTTCCACCTCCTCCTTGCCCTCGGCATAGTTCGGGATTAGTTCATCATCTCGCTACCGGGCGTTCAGCGCCCTTGACGACGTACCACGGGCACCACAGAATGACGCTCTAAAGAGGAGCCTCATTGGAAGCCAGCACTGCCCGCACCTCGGCCGACTCGGCCGCCGATGCGATCGTAGGGGCGCTGGCTGAGGCGGGAGCGCGGTTGATGTTCGGCGTGCCGGGCGGCGGTCCCAACCTGGACGTGGTCGGGGCGGCGGCGACGGCCGGGCTGCGCTTCGTCCTGGCCCACGGCGAGACGGCCGCGGCGATCATGGCCGCCACCTACGCCGACCTCACCGGCAGGCCCGGGGCCGTGGTCGTCACCCGGGGGCCGGGGCTGGCCAGCGCGGTCAACGGCATCGCGCACGCGGCCCTGGACCGGCTGCCCGTGGTGGTGATCGCGGATACCGTCGCGGCGGCCGACGCCAGCCGGATCAGCCACCAGCGGATCGACCAGGCGGCGCTGGGCCGGTCGGTCGCCAAGGCGGCGATCACCGTCGGCCGACGGCACCCCGGCGAGGTAGCCGCGCGGATCGTCCGGATGGCCCTGGCGGCGCCGCCGGGGCCGGTGATCGCCAACATGGACGACAGCGCCCCCGAAGACAGCGCCACCGAAGACAGCGCTCTCAAAGACAGCGATCCCGAAGACAGTGCCCTCAAAGACAGCGATCCCGAAGACAGCGATCCGCCGGCCCCCGCGGCCGCGGGCGCTTCACTCCTGGCCGGGGCGCTGCGGGCGGCGCGGCGGCCGGTGCTGCTGCTGGGCGCGGGCGCCATCCCGCGGACCGCCGCCATCAGGGCTGCCCTGGCGGGCCGCGGCATCCCGGCGCTGCACACCTACCGGGCCCGCGGCGTCATCCCGGACTCCGCCGCCGAGGCGGCCGGACTGGTCACCGGGGGCACGATGGAGTGGCCGCTGCTGGCCGCGGCCGATCTCATCATCGGGCTCGGCGTGGACGAGGCCGAGATGATCCCGGCACCGTGGGACTACGCCGCGCGGACCATCCTGATCACCGAGCCAGCGGCCAGCACGCCGAGCACGGCCGGGTCCTACTTCACTGGCGCAACCGCGGTGCGGATGCCGCTGGCCCGGGCGGCGCAGGTGCTGGCCGAGGCACTGGCTGAGGGGCCCGGTCACGACTGGCCGCCCGACGCCGGACGCGCGGCCAAGACGGACGCCGCCGAACGGCTCGCGGCGGCCGCCATCGCCTCCCCTGGGCTGCTCGCCCCCCAGCAGGTCGTCGCGACGGTGCGGGCCTGCACCCCGGCGGAGACCATCGCCACGGTGGATGCGGGCGCGCACATGCTGGTCGCCATGCCGCTGTGGGAGGTGCCGGAGCCCCGTCGGCTTCTCGTCTCCAGCGGGCTCGCCACCATGGGCTACGCGCTGCCGGCCGCGATCGCCGCCGCGCTGTGCGCGCCGCGGGTGCCGGTGGTGGCGTTCACCGGGGACGGGGGCCTGGGGATGACGCTGGCCGAGATCGAGACGGCCGTCCGGCTATCCCTGCGGGTCATCGTGATCGTCTTCAACGACGCCGCGCTCAGCCTGATCAAGCTCAAGCAGAAACCGGCCGGGCACGGCGGCGACGAAGCGGTCAGCTACCACCCGGTCTCCTTCGCGGCCGCCGCGACCGCGATGGGTGCCGCGGCCGCCGCGGTGACCACCGAACAGGGCCTGGCCACGGCGCTGGCGGACGCCCTGCGCCGACCCGGTCCCACCGTGATCGATGCCAGCGTCGATCCGGCCGGCTATCTGGCTGTCATGGAGCTCAGCCGGGGGCAGGCCGGACGCAGATCCGTGCCCGGTATCAGCCGGGCGCTCGGAGTGCCCTGTCCCTAGCGCGAAGGAGCGTGCGTAGTGAGCATTACCGTGGCGAAGTTCAGAGACGTCTCTGAGGGAACCCAGCCCGGTCAGTTCATGATCGGCGAGCGGGAGCCGGTGACGAGCCTCGCCGACCTCGATCCGATCTACAAGCGGCTGCTCGACGAGCCGGTGACCGCCATCGTCGCGGTGACGGGCTCGGATGGCCAGCCCAACCTGACCCCGGTGTGGTTCGACTACGAGGGCGACACCGTGCTGCTGAACCTGGCCACCCACCGCAAGAAGGTGGCCTGGCTGCGCAAGGTGCCGCACGCCACCTTCCTGCTGATGAACCCGGAGAACACCTACCACTGGCTCAGCCTCAAGACGGTGGTCAAGCGGGAGGTCTCGGAGGACGACCCGGTGGAGGGCCAGCGGGTCACCGACCAGCTCGACCGGATCTGGGTGAAGTACACCGGCAACGAACCGCCCTACGCCCTGCGCGACCCCTCGATGGACGAGCGGCGCGTCCTGTTCGAACTCGAGGTGGTGAAGGTGGCCACGTTCGGGCGGCCCTAGGAAGGGCAGGCACAGCCCGAAGGTGCCCGGAATGCCCCGTGTCATCGTCATGGGCGGCTCGATAGGCGGCCTGACCGCCGCGCTCGTGCTCCGCGACGCCGGCTGCGAGGTCCGGGTCTTCGAGCGATCGTCGGCCGCGCTGCAGGCCCGCGGCGCGGGCATCGCCACCCTCGACGCCACCCTGCGCTACCTGACCGAGCGGGGTGGCCTGCAGCGGGCCGACGTGTGCTCCGCCACCGACTGGATCAGGTTCCTGCGGCCCGACGGCAGCATCCTGCACGAGCAGCGGCACCGTTACCTGTTCTCGTCGTGGAACACCATCTGCACCTCGCTGCTCGAGCTGTTCGACCCGGGCCGCTACCTGCTCGGGCGCGAGGTCACCGCGTTCAGCCAGGCCGGGGACTCGGTGCACGTCACGCTCGCCGATGGCGCCAGCGCCGAAGCTGACTTGCTGGTGTGCGCCGACGGCGTGAGTTCGCTGGCCCGGGCGCGGTTGCTGCCTGAGGTCAAGCCGTCCTACTCGGGTTACGTGGCCTGGCGCGGAACGCTGCCCGAGCAGGCGCTGACCGCGGCCACCCGCCAGCGGCTCGGCGACGCGCTCACCTACCAGGTGCTCAAGGACAGCCACATCCTCGTCTATCCCATCCCCGGGCCAGGCGGCGCGCTGACCGTCGGCGACCGCCTGGTCAATTTCGTCTGGTACGTCAACGTCGCCGAGGGCGCGGAACTCGAGGAACTGATGACCGGCCGGGACGGCATCCGCCGGGCGGTGTCGCTGCCGCCGGGCGCGGCCACCGACCAGGCGGTGACCGCGATGCGGGAGGCCGCCGCGGCCGGGCTGGCCCGGCCCATCACGGAGGTCGTGACCGGCGTGGCCGAGCCGTTCGTCCAGGTCGTCTACGACATCGCCGTCCCCCGCATGGTGTTCGGCCGGGCCTGCCTGATCGGTGACGCCGCCTTCGCGGTCCGCCCGCACGCGGCCGCGGGCACGGCCAAGGCCGCCGCCGACGGCTGGGCGCTGGCCAGCGAACTCGCCTCCGCCGGCGGGGACGTGCCGGCCGCGCTGGCGAGCTGGGAGCGCAAGCAGCTCGCCCTCGGCCACGCCCTGCTCGCCCGGTGCCGCGACATCGGCGACAGCTCGCAGTTCGGTGGCACCTTCCGGCCCGGCGACCAGCGGCTCATCTTCGGACTTTACGGTCCGGGAAACTAACGGCTCACCCGCTCGGCGAGGAACTCTTCCCAGGTCCGGCGCCCCAGAGCTCGTTCGGGAGCCAGATTTGCCCCGGCCCCGACCGCGCGGGACGACGAGCTGCCCGAGCGTGCCCGTGCCGCCGGTGACCAGGATGGTTGACGACATGGCTCCTCCTGCCCCCGGCCGGTCACATCGGCCGGAGTTGATCCGTCATGGCTATGACGGAACGCGACGGGGAAAATGTGACCGATGGATGAAGACGACCAGCTGGCCGGGAGGTTCGAGGCAAACCGTCCCCGGCTGCGGGCGATGGCCTACCGGATGCTCGGCTCGCTGAGCGACGCCGACGACGCGCTCCAGGAAGCCTGGATCCGCGCCGCCGGCGCCGACGCGAGCGTCGTGGACAACCCCGAGGGATGGTTCACGACCATCGTCGCCCGGGTGTGCCTGGACATGCTGCGCTCGCGCAAGTCGCGGCGCGAGGAGCCGCTGGACCTACCGGACGCGGCGGTGGACGGCCCCGAGCAGGAAGCCATGCTCGCGGACTCGGTCGGGCTCGCGCTGCTGGTGGTGCTCGACACGCTCGCGCCCGCCGAACGGGTCGCGTTCGTGCTGCATGACACGTTCGGCCTGCCGTTCGGCCAGATCGCCGCGATCACCGGGCGCTCCCCGGCGGCGGCCCGCCAGCTCGCCAGCCGCGCCCGCCGCCGGATCCAGGGCACGGCCTCGGTGCCCAGGGGACGGCTGGCCCGGCAGCGGCAGGTGGCCGAGGCGTTCCTCGCCGCCGCGCGCGGCGGCGACCTGGGCGCCCTGCTCGCCGTGCTCGACCCCGACGTGGTGCTGCACGCCGACGCCGCGGCCGGGCCGGCGGGCGCCCCGGCGACGCTCCGCGGCGCGGCGGCCGTGGCCCGGGGAGCGCGCGCCGCCTCCGCGCGCTCCCAGTACTCCCGCGTGGCCCTGGTCAACGGGACCCCCGGTATCGTGATGGCGCCCCGCGGGCGGCTGCGCGTGGTGCTGGCGTTCACGATGACGGACGACAAGATCTCCCAGATCGAGGTGATCGCCGACCCCGCCCGCCTGGAAACGCTCGACCTGGCCGTGCTCGACGACTGAGGCGGCAGCCCCAGCAGGAAAGGTGGTCGTGTCCGCGCCCGGCATCACGTTCGGCTTGCTAGACGGGCCGCAGGCGGCCGCGCACGCGGACGAACTGCAGGTCCTCCACGCCGAGGTGTACGCCGATCCGCCGTACCTGCGGGCCGACGACGCCGCGGTGTTCGCCGACCGCTTCCGGGTCCAGCGCCGCCAGCCCGGCTTCGTCCTCGCCGAGGCCCGCCACGGCGGTTACCTGGTCGGCTACGCGGCCGGGATGCCGCTCCGGCCGTCCACCTCCTGGTGGCGGGACCTGACCACCCCGCTCCCCGGCGACGTCACCACCGAGCACCCTGGCCGCACCTTCGCCCTGGTCGAGCTGCTGGTCCGCGCGTCGTGGCGGCGGCAGGGCATCGGGCAGACCCTGCACGACCTCATCCTGGCGGACCGGCCCGAGGAACGCGCGACGCTGACCGTCCTACCCACGGCCACCCCCGCGCAGAACGCCTTCGCCGCATGGGGCTGGCGCAAGGTCGCCCGCACCCGCGATCCCGGGCCCGGCTCACCCGTGTCCGACGTGCTGGTCACCGCGCTCCCGGCCGGACGCCCCTAGCAAGGAGCTGGGTCGGCCGGCCCGAGGAGGTCGCCGAGCTTGTCGCCTTTCTCAGCTCAGATCGGGTGAGCTTTTCCACCGGTGCCGTCTATGACATCAGCGGCGGCCGCGCGACCTACTAAAAATCGCGATTTGGTCTCATCGCCGACAGAGCCGACATTCTCCGCAATATAGTGCTTGCGGAATGCGGCTGGGCGCCAGAGGGCCTGGCGGGGCAGCCGCAGGATCAGGGGACCACGACTTCCGTCGGCGGCACGAACGCCAGTTTCATGCACACGGCGATTAATCCCGTCATGAAGCTCCGCTAAACCCTCACGGGTGCCCTGGCCAGACCGGTCGCAGGGTCCGGTCTGGCCAGTCGGCGGATATTCCAGAGCTGGCGAGGTACTCAGCTGACCGTCACGTTATTTTGGGGCCGTTGGTCCCTGTCGCCACCGGTCCTGCCGGACCTACCGTGACAGCGTGGAAGGCGACGGCGAGATCCGCCTCAGGGACGGCCGGCACATCATGCTGCGGGTGGCGGCCCCGGCGGACGTGCCCCGCATCGCGGAGTTGTACGCCGGGCTGTCGGCCGGATCGTTCCGCCGCCGTTTCCACTCCGGCCGCCCGAAGCCAGTCCTGCTCGCCCGGCTGGCCCGGATCGACGTCGCGCCCGGGACGGTATCCCTGATCGCCACCGCGCCGGGATCGGAGCGCCTGGCCGGGGAGGCCAGGTACGTGCCCACGGCCGAGGATGCGGGCGAACTCGCGCTCGCCGTCCTGGATGACTTCCAGGGCCTCGGGCTGGGTCGTCTCATGCTGAGCGCGCTGATAGATCACGCGAAGGCATCGGGACTCGAACGGCTCAGTGCCGTCGTCAACATCACCAACGAGACGATGCTGCACCTGCTGACGCGCTACGGCTCGGCGCTGACCGAACCCGCCGACGAGAGTTTCGTCGTCTGCCTGGAGATCTCCGCTACCGGCGGCATGCCCGGCTGGCCCAGGGTTCCGGCGGGCCAGCGGATCCTGGTGGAACGGCGAGGCTGGTTCGACGACCGGCGCGTCGCCGCCCTGCGGGCCGACGGAAACGACGTGCGCCAGTGCACCGGTCCCGTCCAGGGGCGGACCTGCCCGCTGGTCGAGGAGGGCCGATGCCGGCTGGCCGAGGAGGCCGACCGCATCGTGACCATGCTGCCGGGCGATGACGCCGACTGCGCCGCGGTGACCGAGGCACACCGGCGGCGCTGGCCCGGCAAGCTCGCTCAGTAGCACTCACGCGCCGGCCATCGGCATGGCGGCGGCCGGCGCACCCCGGATTCGGTGTCCCGCCCGCGTTTGTCGTAGCCCCGTGGCAGGATCAGACCCGACCCAGGGAGTTGCCGCGCCGATATGTTCCACGCTGACCTGCACATCCATTCGAGATTCTCGCGTGCCTGCAGCAAGGACTGCGACATCGAGCACCTTTCCTGGTGGGCGCTGCGCAAGGGTCTGCGCGTGCTCGGAACCGGGGACTTCACACACCCCGCGTGGTCGGCCGAGCTGAAGGAAACCCTGGTCCCGGCGGAGCCCGGCCTGTTCCGGGTCCGGCCGGAGCTGGAAAAACGGCTCCTCCGCGATTCCCCGGCTACCTGCGCGGGCACCGTCCGGTTCATGCTCTCGGTCGAGATCTCCACGATCTACCGGCGCGGGGAGCGCACCAGGAAAGTCCACCACCTTATTTACGCGCCGAGCTTCGATGCCGCGGACCGGATTACCGCGGCGCTGGCGACAATCGGCAACCTGGCGTCGGACGGCAGGCCGATTCTCGGCCTGGATTCCCGGGATCTGCTGGACATCACGCTGTCGGCCGATCCGGCCTGCTTTCTCGTCCCGGCCCACGTCTGGACCCCGTGGTTCGCCGTCCTCGGCTCGAAATCCGGCTTCGACGCGGTCCAGGAATGCTACGCCGACCTGGCCGAGCACATATTCGCGGTGGAAACCGGCCTGTCGTCGGATCCGCCGATGAACTGGGCTTGTTCGTCGCTGGACGCGTACCGCCTGGTCAGCAACTCCGATGCGCATTCGCCGCCGATGCTCGGCCGCGAGGCGACGGTATTCGACACCGATCTCGACTATTTCGCCATGGCCGCGGCGCTGCGCACCGGGAACGGCCTCGAAGGCACGATCGAGTTCTTTCCGGAGGAGGGGAAGTATCACCTGGACGGGCACCGCAAGTGCGGTGTCCGGGTCGACCCCGAGCAAACGCGCGAACTGGATGCCATCTGCCCGCAGTGCGGTAAGCCCCTGACCGTTGGCGTCCTGCACCGGATAGCCGAGCTTGCCGACCGCCCCGCGGGCTTCCGCCCGCCCGGCGCCGCCGGGTTCACCAGCCTGGTCCAGCTGCCCGAGATCGTCGGCGAGATGCTGGCCACCGGGCCGAAGAGCAAGAAGGTGGTCGGCGAAGTCGGCCGGCTCGTCGCCGCGCTCGGACCTGAGCTGAGCATCTTGCGGGAGGCCCCGCTCGACGACCTGCGCCGCGCGGGCGGGTCGCTGCTCAGCGAGGGCATCGCCCGGCTGCGGCGCGGCGAGGTCATCAGGGACGCGGGTTACGACGGCGAATACGGCACGATCCGCCTGTTCCAGCCGGGTGAACTGCAGGGATCGGCGCTCTTCACGGTGGACGGCCTGGCGCCGGCCGGGCCCGGCAAGAATGATGCCGAACGGGCCCGGCTACCTCGCACCGGCACCAGGCCCAAGCGCGACCGAGGTGGCGCCGCGGCCCCCGTTCCCGAGACGGCGGCCGGGACGGGATCGCTCCTGGACGGGCTCGATCCGCAGCAGCGGGCCGCGGCCACCGCCGACGGGCCGCTGCTGATCATCGCGGGACCGGGCAGCGGCAAGACGCGCACGCTCACCTACCGCATCGCCCATCAGATCACGGACCGCGGCGTGGCCGCCGGGAACTTCCTGGCCATCACGTTCACCCGGCGGGCGGCCCAGGAGGTGCAAGACCGGCTGGCCGCCCTGTGCCCGAGCCAGGACGACCAGCCCACGGTGACCACGTTCCACGGCCTGGGCCTGCGGATCCTGCGCGAGCACCACGAGGCGGCCGGGCTCGGCCCGCGGTTCAAGGTCGCCGACGAGACCGTCACCCTCCAGGTCGCGACCGAACTGGCCGGCTCCGAGCGGGACGGCCGCAAGCTGCTCGCAGGCCTGGATCAGGACGCCAAGCTGGCCCTGCGGCGCGAGCTGATAGCCCGCGACCTGGTGGACTTCGACGGGCTGGTCGAGATGCCGGCGGCCTTGCTCCGCGATGATCCGGCCATCGCGACTGAGCTGCGCGCCCGCTGGCCGCGGGTCAGCGTGGACGAATATCAGGACATCGACGCGGTGCAGTACGACCTGCTCCGCATGATCAGCGGCGACGGCGCCAGGCTGACCGCGATCGGGGACCCGGATCAGGCGATTTACCGTTTCCGCGGCGCCGACGTCGGCATCTTCGGCCGGTTCGCGGCGGATTTCCCCGGGGCGGCCACGATCGAGCTGACCAGGAACTACCGTTCGAGTCCTGAGATCGTGACCGCCGCGATGCAGGCCATATCACCGACGACGCTGGTCCCGGGACGGACCGCGGTCGCGGTACGGGGCGGTCCCGCCGACGTCGTCACCTTCGACGAGGCGGCCGACGAACACGCCGAGGCCGCCTGGATCGCCGCCACCATCGACCAGCTGCTCGGCGGCGCGTCCTTCCACAGCCTGGACAGCGGCCGGGCCGACGGGCATGCCGATGGCAAGCTCGGGCTCTCGGACATCGCCGTCCTGTACCGCACCGACGCGCAGGCTGGCCCGCTCGGCCAGGCGCTGACCCGGGCCGGGCTGCCGTTCCAGAAGCGCTCGCACGACCTGCTCGCCCGGCGGTCCGGGGTGGCCGACATCATCCGCGAGATGCGCCTCGTGCGCTCCGGTCCCGCCCCCACCGAGCCCGGAGGTCCCGGGGACGATGTCGCCGGGCAGCTGGACGTCGCCGGGCAGCTGACGGCCGCGGTGCGGGCCCTGGCCCGCGCCCGCGGCGAGCGTGACGCGACGGTCATCGATATCCGCGCGGCGGGCGAGCTGCTCGGGCCGCTGGCCCGCCGGTGCGGCGCCGACCTCGAGCGTTTCCTGGCCGAGATCTCGCTGGGCGCGGAAACGGACGCGCTGGATCCGCGGGCCGAGGCGATCACCCTGCTGACCCTGCACGGCGCCAAGGGCCTGGAGTTCGACGTGGTGTTCCTGGCCGGCTGCGAGCGCGGCCTGCTGCCGCTGCGGCTGGCCGGTCCCCTCACCGCGGAGGACACCGCGGAGGAGCGGCGGCTGCTGTTCGTGGGGATGACCAGAGCCCGCGAGAGGTTGCTGCTCAGCGGCGCGGCCCGCCGGACCAGGCACGGCACCGAGGAGGCGGCGGGCCGCTCGCCGTTCCTGGCCGCGATCGCCCCTGCGCCGCCCGGCCTGGCTGGGCCCCCGACCGGGCCGCGGCGAGCGCGCAAGGCCGCGGACCGCCAGCTGCGCCTGCTCTAGGCTTCTCGTCCCGGCTCAGGTCGCGGTGACGGCGTTCGCGGGCGTCCAGCCGATGGCCTGCGCGATGTGCTTAGCGATCGTGCCGAGGATGCGGGCCCGCGGGCGCCGGTCCGCACCGCGCCGAGGCCCGCGGCCACGACGAAGGCGACCCCAGTCAGTGACCAGGCCCTGGGCACCTGGCCGAGCAACGCGAGCCCGGCGATCAGGGCGAGCGCCGGCTCCAGGCACATCAGGGTGCCGAACGCCGCCGCGGTCAGCCGTCGCAGCGCGTACATCTCGAGGCTGAACGGGACGACGGGCAGCAGCAGCGCCAGACCGAGGCCCGCGAGGACCAGGTGCGGCGTCAGGGCCGGGATGACGCCCGGTCCGGCTACCGCGGTGGCCACCAGGGCGGCCACCGGAATGGACACGGCGAGTCCCTGCAGGCCTGCCACCTCGTCACCGACCGCCTGGGTGAGCAGGATGTAGCAGGCCCAGCACGCCGCCGCGCCGAGGGCGCACGCGATGCCCGCGAGGCTAGCGCCACCTTGCCACGGGTGGGTCAGGAGCAGCACGCCGACCGCGGCGAGCCCCGGCCACAGCAGCCGCCGGGTGCCCCGGCCGCGGGCGACGGCCACGCCCAGCGGGCCGAGGAATTCCAGCGCGCTGGCGGTGCCGAGCGGCAGCCGGGCCACGGCCGCCATGAAGAGCATGGTCACCCCGGCCGTCACCACGCCGAGAGCGACGGCCGCGAGCAGCATCGGGCGGCGGAACCGCCACGGCCGGGGCCGGACGGCGATCAGCAGGATCACTCCCGCCCAGGCCAGCCGCAGCCAGACCGCACCCAGCGGGCCGACCTGACCGAACAACGGGACGGACAGGGCCAGGCCGAGCTGAACACACGTCATCGAGCCCACGGCCATCAAGGTGCCGCCCTGGGACCTGGACGGAGCCGCGGCGACGATCATGATGGTCAGTACATACGAGCCGAATCGTCCGTGTCCACATGAGTTTCATGGACATACCGTTCATGAATAATGAATGATTTGGTGGTGGATCCGCGCCGCCTCGAACTGCTCCTCGAGCTGTCCCGCCTCGGCTCGATGCGGGAGGTCAGCGAGGCGATGAACGTCACCACCTCCACCGTCTCGCAGCAGATCGCGGCGCTGGCCCGGGAGGCCGGCACCCCGCTGATCGAGCCGGACGGGCGGCGGGTGCGGTTGACCCCGGCCGGACGGCGGCTGGCCGGCCACGCGGTCACGGTCCTCGCCGCACTCGAGGCGGCTCGCCGGGACCTTGACCCGTCGGCCGCTCCGGCCGGGACGGTGCGCGTGGCGGCGTTCGCCTCGGCGGTCCGCCAGCTTCTGCTCCCGGTCGCCCGGACCCTCGCCAGGCAGCAGCCGGAGGTGCGGCTGCAGCTCCTCGAGCACGAACCCGGCGAGGCACTGGGCCTGCTGGCCGACGACGAGGTCGACCTCGCGCTGACGTATGACTACAACCTCGCTCCGGCCAGGTTCGGCCGCAGCCTGGTCAGCCAGCCCCTCGGCAGCACCCGGTGGAGCCTGGGGACACCGGCCGCCCCCGGCCGTGAACGCGGCACCGCGCTCGAGGTCTTCAGCCGGTACCGGGACCACGACTGGATCGTCAACTCGCGCAACACCGCCGACGAGGAGGTCGTCCGCGTCGTGGCCTCGCTGGCCGGCTTCGAGCCGCGCATCACGCACCGCGCGGACAGCCTCGACCTGGTGCAGGACATGATCCTGGCCGGCCTCGGGGTGGGGCTGCTCCCCGCAGCGCGGCCGACCGCCCGCGGCGTCACGCTACGGCGACTGCAACAGCCGGACGTGACCCTGCGGGGCTTTGCCATGACGCGTCGCGGCCACTCCGCGTGGCCGCCCCTCGCCCTGGTGCTCCGGCTGCTCGGGGACACCTCCCCGCCCTGAGCACGCCGCCCTGAGCACGCTGCCCTGAGCACGCTGCCCTCACCTGAGCAGCTTGTGCACCTCGCGGAACTTCGGGTGCCGCGCGTCGCGGAGCCACTCGAACAGCACCATCTCCGACGTCACGATCTCCGCGCCGTGCTGCCGCGCCCGGTCGAGGGCGGCCGCCCGGTCCGCCGGATCACGCGAGCCGGTCGCGTCCGCCGCCCAGATCACCCGGCGCCCGGCAGCGCGCAGGTCGAGCACCGTCTGCAGGACGCAGACGTGCGCCTCGCAGCCCGCCACGACGATCTCGCCGGACCCGGCGGGCAGCAGGGCGGGAAAGCCGGGGTCACCCGCCGCCGAGAAGGTCGTCTTGGCCAGGACCGCCTGCGGGTAAGCGGCGAGCGGCGGCACCGTCGGGCCCAGGCCCGCCGGGTTCTGCTCGGTCGCGCGGACCGGCACGTCCAGCAGTGCCGCCGCCTCCGCGAGCCGTACGGCCCGGGCCACGACAGCCTGGTGATCATGGATGACGGGCATGAGCCGCTCCTGCAGGTCGATCAGCAGCAGGACGGCGCCCTCGGCGGTGAGCAGCACGTCACCGACGCTACTTCATCCTGTTCATCCTGGAAATGTCAGTGGTCCGGAGCAGGATAGGACTGACACGAAGAGCCAGGTACGGAGAGTTGAGATGGCAGCAGGCGACACGCAGATCACGATCGCGGGGAATCTCGTCGATGACCCGGAGTTGCGGTTTACCCCGGCGGGGCAGCCGGTGGCGCGGTTCCGGGTGGCCTCGACACCGAGGTTCCGGGACAACTCCACCGGGGAGTGGAAGGACGGCGACAGCCTGTTCCTGACCTGCAATGTATGGCGGCAGGCGGCGGAGAACGTGGCGGAGAGCCTGACGCGGGGCACGCGGGTGATCGTCTCCGGGCGGTTGCGGCAGCGGTCGTATGAGACTAAGGAAGGCGAGAAGCGGACCGTCTACGAGGTCGAGGTGGACGACGTCGGTCCCTCGCTGCGGAACGCGTCCGCCAAGGTCAACAGGATCGCCCGGTCCGGTTCGGGCGGCGGGCCCGGCGGTGGCTCCGGCGGGCCGGCGAGTCCGGGCGGCCCCGGCGGCCGGCCCTCCGGCGGCGGGGACACCGACCCGTGGGCATCCGACGGTCCCGGCGGCTACACCGACGAACCCCCGTTCTGAGCGCCGTACCTGGCGCACAGCTGGTGCTTGAGCACCTTGCCCGAGGCGTTGCGCGGCAGCTAGACCGGTCCTTCAGCCAGAGAAGGGCGGGCCGCCGGAGAAGGGCGGGCGCCTGGCGTTCGCCGCGCGCCTGCGGCCTTCCTCGATCCAGGCCGGTATGGCCGCCGGGTCGGCGCCGGCCTGGCGGCACAGCCGCGCGGCGGACCTGGCGAGCGGCTCGTCAAGCTCTCCTTCCGAGGTGCCCTCGAAGATCCCGGCCACCTCGGCCAGCAGGTCGACCCGGCCGGCCGCGAGCGCACGGAGCTCGGCCAGCGCGGCGGTTTCCTCCTCCGAGGTGAGCGGGCGCCACTACGCGTGATGCCGGGCCTCGCCGGTGAGCTGAGCCACCAGAATCCGGTCAGCCTCCGGCCCCAGCCGATGATCCCCCATCGCCATAGTCTCGTTGACCTGCGTCGATATCGCCAGCAAGCCGGTGCGCCGCATCGCCGGGCGAGCCAGGGTCGGACAGGCGGGCAGCAGGATCGTTCGGCCTATCGGGTATGTCCGGGGGCTGCGGCGGTCAGCGGGGCCGCGGGACGGCAGCCCGTCCGGCGCCGCCTGGCTACGCGTCCGGGGGAACCCAGGTTCGCAGCGCGCGGCGGACGCCGGCCAGCCGGTCATCGTCCCACTGGATCTCGGGATCGGGCTCCAGACACGCGAAGGCGAGGCCGGCCAGCCCGATCGCGGGCAAGGACCATTCGTCCTGGCCAGTCGCCCCGAACGGACTCGCCTCCACTCGGTGCCCGACGATGCCGGGCGTCGTGAGGGCCATGATGATCAGCCCGCGCAGGGTGGCGCTGAGCAGCGTGGCCAGCGACTCGAACGTCACTCCGACCTCAGGCCGCAGCCGGTAGCCGAAAATGGCCGTCAACTGCTGCCAGGCTCGCGCGATGCGGGCATTGTGAGCGTGCTCGGACTCGGCCAGGGCGGTCTGGACCTGGTCGCGCAGCGTGCCGTCGGACAGGCTCAGGAACGTCGCGTGCAAGGCGATGTAGGTCCGCCATCCCGGCGAGTTGTACATGGTCTCGAAGTCAAGCAGGGACAGCCGGCGGAACAACTCGATGACGAGCCCGCGGCGACCTTCGGGCGTCTCGAGCCGGTCGTGGTGCTCGGCCACGACCCGCCTCATCAGCTCGAGCTCGTCGTTGACGATCGTCGGGGTGGCGTTCCTGGCTAGCTCTTTCACCAGGTCGCTGAAGAACAGGTCCTTGTAAGGCCAGCGGCGGTAGACGGCGCTCCGCGAGACGTCCGCGTCGCGGATGACCTCCTCCAGGCTGATGTGATCCAGGCTTACCGTCAGCCCGGTGCGATGCACCATCGCCACGGCCGCCTGGAGCATCCGCTGCTCGGTCTCCCGGTCCGACAGCCGGCGCCGCCGGCGGGCCAGGCCGGTGGGGGCCTGCGCCTCGCTCGTCATCGCGCGCCCGCCTTTCCGGGTTGGGACTTAGGACTCTATGTCTCAAGTTTGATATCCCATATTTTACCACTGACCGACCCGGACGGGTCGCAGCGCCCACCACGACGAGCAATCTGCTGGAGCACATCATGAAAACCTTGCCTCTTCCCGCCGAGCGCCTGCGGGCCATGTACGCGGGCGGCCAGGCCAACGCGGCCGCGCGCCGTTTCGCGCGCTTGTGGGCGCGGGTGTTCGGCCTGGGGATGGCGCCTAAGCGCTGGGTGACGCTGGAGGTAACCGGGCGGCGTTCCGGGCGGACCGTCCGCTTCCCGCTGGGGATGGCCGACTGGCAGGGGCACTGGTACCTCGTCCCGATGCTCGGCGGGCAGTGCAACTGGGTCCGGAACGTGCGGGCCGCCGGCGGCCAGGCTGTCCTGCGGCGCCGCCGCGCCGTCCCCTGTCGGCTCGTCGAACTGCCGGAGGACGAACGACCCGCGATCCTGCGGCGCTACCTGCATCAGGTGCCGGGAGCGCGCCCGCATATGCCGGCCGGCCCGCACGCGCCGGTAGCGGATTTCCAGGCCATCGCGTCGCAGTACCCGGTCTTCCTGGTCATCCCCGTGTCGGCCGGCCTCGCCGGTCCCCGCTCCCGGTCGGCCCGCGGCCGCCCTCAGCCTAAGGAACGTGCATCATGACTGGTCAAATCGCGCGGCCGAAGCATCGCTGGGCGCGCAGGATCCTCTTCGGCGTCGTTGCCCTGCTGGCCCTGATCGTGCTGGGTAGCTGGGCGTTCATCAAGTTCCAGCCGACCCTTCCGCCGCTTGCACTGTCCGCTGCATCCCCGCCGGCAGGCGCCCTCGACGGCACCTGGGCCGTCTCGGCCGGCTCGGTGGCGGGTTTCCGCGTGCCCGAGACCGCCTTCGGGATGAGCAACGACGTCGTCGGCCGGACGACCGCCGTCAGCGGCACCGTCGTCATATCCGGCGACCAGGTCACGAGCGCGATGTTCCGCATCGACCTCGCCGTCCTCACGGTGAACGGCAAGCCCCAGCCGCAGTTCGCCAAGAGCCTCGACACCCAGAGTTTCCCCGAGGCGACGTTCACCCTGGCCAAGCCGGTGGAACTAGGCTCCTCGTTCGCCTCGGGCGCGACTGTCAGGGTCAGTGCCACAGGCCGGCTCACCATGAACGGAGTCACGCACCTGGTGACCGCCACGGTCTCGGCGCGCCGCGACGGAGCGGCGCTCGAGGTCGCCGGATCGATCCCTGTCACGTTCTCCGCCTGGGGTATCAAAGGCCCCGCCGGATACGGCTTCTTCGCCTCTCTCGCCAACCACGGGACGGCGGAATTCCTGGTCAGCGTGCATCGACTGTAACGGCAGGCCAGCGCCAGGACCTCGGGCCGAAGGTCCTGCGCGGTAGGGCGGAATGCCCGTGGCCGAGGCCGGTCGCTGGTCCAGATGCTGAAAGAAAAATGGCCCGCCAGCTCAGTACCAGAAAGGGAGGGACATGAGCTTTAATCTTGCGGTCATCCTCCGCGAAAGCGCGCAGTCATCACCAGACAAGCCGGTGGCGGTGTACGACGGCGGCCGGCTCACCTACCGGGAGCTGGACCGGGCGTCTGACCGGCTCGCGGCCGCCTTGACGGCGGCGGGGATCAAGCCCGGCGACCCCGTCGCGCTGCAACTGCCCAACATCCCGCAGTTCCTCATCTCCTACTTCGGGATCCTCAAGGCAGGCGGCGCCGTGGTGCCGCTGAACGTCTTGCTCAGGGCACCGGAAGTGGCCTTCCATCTCGGCGACAGCGGGGCCCGTGTCCTGATCACCTGGGAGGGGGTGCTCGCCGAGGCCCGCAAGGGGGCCGAAGCCGCCGGGCTCGATCAGGTCTACGCCGTCGGCCACGCGGACGGTCCGGATGGCGTCGCGCCGTTCGAGAGGCTCCTGGACGTCATCGTCCCGCACTTCGAGATGGCCACCCGGCAGCCTACCGACACGGCCGTCATCGTCTACACCTCAGGGACGACAGGACGCCCCAAGGGCGCCGAGCTCACGCACATCCAGCTGTACATGAACGCCGACATCCCGGGACGCCTGTTCGACGTCAAGTCCGACGACATCGTGATCACCGTCCTGCCGCTGTTCCACGTGTTCGGCCTGTCCAGCATCCTGGACGTCTGCGTGCGGTTCGGCTGCACCATGTCGCTGGTCCCGCGGTTCACGCCCGCCGCGGTGCTGACCGCGATCCAGCGGGACCGGGTCACCATCTTCGAGGGCGTGCCCACCATGTTCGCCGACCTGCTGTCCCACCCGGACCTGGAGAGCTACGACCTGTCCTCGCTGCGGGTCGCCATCTCCGGCGGGGCATCCATCCCCGCGCCCGTCCTCGACGCGTTCGAGGAGCGCTTCGGGCTGGTGATCCTGGAGGGCTACGGGATGACCGAGACCGCATCGACGACGACCTTCAACGTCAGCGCGGACGAGCGCCGCGCGTACAGCGTCGGCAAGCCCATCTGGGGCACGCAGACCCAGGTCTGGGACGAAGACGGCCAGCCGCTCCACCCCGGCCCGGAGAACGTGGGCGAGGTCGTCACCCGCGGCCTGCACGTGATGAAGGGATACCTGAACAACCCGGAGGCGACCGCCAGTGTCTTCACCGGCGACTGGCTGCACACCGGTGACCTGGGCTATTTCGACGAGGACGGGTTCTTGTTCATCGTCAGCCGCAAGAAGGAGCTCATCATCCGCGGCGGGTACAACGTGTACCCCAGCGAGATCGAGAACGTGCTGCACGCCCACCCGGCGGTGGCCGAGGCGGCCGTGGTCGGCATTCCCGACGAGCGGCTCGGCGAGGAAGTCATGGCGGTGGTCATCGTGCGGCCCACGATGGAACTGCTCGAGGCCGAGCTCGTCTCCTACTGCCGGGAGCGCCTGGCCGCCTACAAATGCCCGCGGGTCTACCAGTTCCGTTCGGAGCTGCCCAAGAACACGCTGGGGAAAGTCCTGAAGGACGCATTGATCCCCAGGTGAAGCAGCAGCGGCGGCCGCGGCCGTCGGCGACCACGAGGAAGAAGGTTGGCCCATGACCGTACCCGTCTCTGCGGCACCGGCGGCTCACCCGGGGGTCCCGCGACTGGCCGACGATTACACGGCCGCCGCGGCGCGGCGGCGGCTGGCCTTTCTCACCGAAGCCACTGGCGTCAGCCCGGAACACCTCGGCCGCTACTCCTTCGACCCGGCGGTGCTCGCCGGGAACATCGAGAATTTCGTCGGCGTCGCCCAGGTGCCGATCGGGATCGCGGGGCCGCTCCTGATAGACGGCGAGCACGCGCGCGGGACGTTCTACGTGCCGCTCGCCACCACCGAGGGCACCCTGGTGGCGAGCTACAACCGCGGCATGAAGCTGCTGTATGCGGCCGGAGGTGTGCGGACCACGGTGATGGCGGACGTCATGCAGCGCGCGCCGGCCTTCGGTTTCGACAGCGCGAGGGAGGCCCGTGCCTTCGGGGAGTGGGTAACGGCCAACTTCGCGGCGATCAAGAGCGAGGCGGAGGCCACCACCCGGGCCGGCCGCCTGCACGATATCGAGCAGTTCTCGGCGAGCAGGTTCTTGTTCTTGCGGTTCAACTTCACCACCGGTGACGCGGCGGGCCAGAACCTCACCGGCAAGGCCACGCAGCGCGCGTGCGCCTGGATCCGGGCTAACTACGCGGGGATCAAGGACTTCTGCCTCGAGGCCAACCTGGCCACCGACAAGAAGAGCTCGCACGTCAATATCCTGCGGACCCGCGGGAAGCGGGTCACCGCCGAAGCCGTGATCCCCGCGGATCTGACCCGGCAGGTCCTGCACACCACGCCCGGCCAGATGTTCCATGCCCGCCAGATCAGCAACCTGGGCAGCCTGCTGGCGGGGGTGAACAACAACGGGAACCACTCCGCCAACGGGATCGCGGCGCTGTTCGCGGCGACCGGGCAGGACATCGCCAACGTGGCCGAGTCGTCAGCGGCCCTCGTGCACACCGAGGTCCTGGCCGACGGGAGCTATTACTACTCCATCACCATCCCGGCGCTGATCGTCGCCACCTACGGAGGCGGGACCGGCCTGCCGACCCAGCGTGAGTGCCTGGAACTACTCGGCTGCTACGGGCCCGGCCGGGTGCGCAAGCTGGCCGAGATCGTCGCGGCCACCGTGCTGTGCGGCGAGGTCTCACTGGGCGCGGCCGTGGTCGCCGACGAGTGGGTCACGGCGCACGAGCGGCTCGGCCGGAACCGGCCCTAGGCGCGAAATAAGACAGCTAGCTCAACCAGCCCCGCAGCCCTTACAGTTACTCCTAGGTAACATCATCACCTGCGGCCAGCGTTGCGCGTGGGTGGGTTGCGGAGGCAGATGTGTCTGCTGTGGTTTTTGGTCCTGACCTGGCGATACGCCCCTCCCACCCCCGGATCGGCCTGGTGCTCGGCGCGGGCGGCGTGCTCGGCGCGGCCTGGATGACCGGCGCGCTGGCCTGCTTGCAGGACCGGCTGCCGGGGGCCGCCGCCGACGTAGATCTCGTCGTCGGGACGAGCGCGGGCAGCGTGGTGGCCGCCGCCTTGCGCTGCCGCGCTTCTATCGAGGAGATGGTGGCATGGCAGTGCGGGGACGCGAGCGGACCCTTGAGCGAATCCGCCGTGCTCGCCGCGAAGGACGGCCCGCTGCCTCCGCTTCCGCACCTGCGCCTCGGGTCGCTGCCGCTGGCCCGCGCGGCCCTGCTGCGGCCGCATAGGGTCCCTCCGTGGGTAGGTGCGAGCGGCTGGCTGCCGCACGGCCGGGGCCAGCACGCGGCGCTCCGGTCGCTGGTCGGCGCGCTGCACTGGCGTCATCACCAGCAGCACGCCAGCCGCGGGGCGGCCCCGTCGCACTGGGTCGACGGCCACACGTGGGTGGCGGCCATGGACTATGACAGCGGGCGGCATGTGCTCTTCGGCCGCCAGGACGCCCCGCGCGCGTCGCTGCCCGACGCGGTGGTCGCGTCCTGCTCGATCCCGGGCTGGTACTCCCCGGCGGTCATCGGCGGCCGCCGCTACGTCGACGGCGGCATCCGGTCCTCCACCGCACTCGGCGCCCTGCGCGGCACGGACGTGCACGAGGTCTACGTCCTCGCGCCGATGGCCAGCACCGAGCCCGACCATCCGCTCCAGCCGCACCTGCGGATCGAGCGGCGGCTCAGGCAACTGCTCACCCACCTGCTGGTCCGCCAGGCGAAGGCGCTGAGCGCGGAGGGTAAGCGTGTCATCATCGTGACGCCGGGCCCGAGGGATCTCGCGGTCATGGGCGCCAACCTGATGGACCCCCGACGCAGGCAGGACGTGCTGGAAGTCTCTCTGCGCACCTCGGCCGACTCGCTGGCCACGCTCGATCGGGTCCGTCCGCGCGCGGCGTGATCATCCCGGGTCGCCGCCACGGTCTACAGGCCCAGGTCGCCCAGCTCCTTGTACAAATCCGCGCGCGGATGGTCCGGGCTCGTGGGCACGGCCACGGTGTTCCCCGGCGGCCGGCCGCCGGAATCGCCGGAATCGCCGGGCGGCCTCGCCCCGGAGGGCCGCCGGGTCCGGAAGATCCAACCCGCGGCGATTCCGCCGACCAGCCCGCCCAGGTGACCTATCCAGCTCACGCCGGGGGCCCCCGGGATCGCCACCGTCAGGATGTAGGCATAGGACAGCCCCATGACGACAGCGGCGAGCGCGTCGATGAGGTTCCTGTCGATCAGCCCCCGGGACAGGACGTAGCCGAAGTAGCCGAAGATGAGGCCGCTGGCGCCCACCGTCAGCTCGGTCTGGCCCTGGAACAGCCACACCGCCAGGCCGCTGGTGATCGCGACGAGGAGCGTCACGCCGAGGAACTTGGTGACGCCCCGGTAGGCGGCGAGCAGGCCGAAGACGAACAGCGGCCCGGAGTTCCCCTCGATGTGATCCCACGAGCGGTGCAGGAACGGAGCCGTGAAGATTTCCGGCAGGCGCCCGATGTCGCGCGGCACGATCCCGTAGCTGAAGTCGAGCTGGTAGTGGTCGGCCCAGTTGGCGACCTGGAGAATCCAGATCAGCCCGATGAACCCGACCATCAGGAAGAAGGCCTTCCTGGCCTCGGCCACGTCGATCTCGGTGGTCCGGCGCGCCGGACCGCCCTTGCGTGCCCGGGGAACGGCCGTTCCGCCCGAACCGGATGGACTTGTCATGCTCACATTGTCTATCAGCTATGACGCGATGTGGCCCGACGGGGCGATCCCGGGACTTAGCCGGCCAGCCGGCCGCGGTAGGCGGGGCGGCGGCGGCCGGGGCGCCAGGCTGGGAGGCTGGCAGTGGCGCCGGGGCGGGGACGTAAGCCCGTTCGGCATCATGATCTTCCTGCGGAGCCAAGTCCCGCCTCGTTCCCGGCCGGCGGCGGGTTCAGGTGGCGGCGCGCCTGGAGATGTCCTCGCTGAGCACCTGGGCATTGGCCCGGATCGCGGCCGGATCGAACCCGGCCGCGAGCGCGGCCAGGGCCGCGTCGAGATAGAAGGTCAGGTCGGCGTCGGCCCGGGCGGACCAGCGGTCGTAGGCCGCGCGGCAGGCGGCCAGGGTGGCGCGGCCGACGGTGAGCGGGTAGAGCGAGTCGGCGGGCTGGCCGACGCGGGTCGCGGCGAAATCACTGATGGCCCGTTCCCACGCGTCATAGTGGATGGCGGCACTGGACTGCAGGGCGGGCACCGAACCGATCAGGTTCATCCGCATCCGCAGCTCGGGTACGTCGTGTGGCCCGTAGTGGTTGGCCGCGACCACCGCGCGGCGGATGGCGTCCATCATCGGCACCCCGGCGGGCACCTCGGCCAGCGCGGCGCGGATCACGTCTACCTCGTGGTCGAACTCGCTCCACGGGACGCTCGCCTTGGAGCTGAAGTAGCGGAAGAAGGTCCGCTTGCTGACTCCGGCTTCTGCCGCGATCTGCTCGATGGTGGTGTTGTCGAATCCCCGGTCGGTGAACAGGCGCAGGGCGATCAGCTCGAGCTCACGCCGGCTGGTGCCGGGCGGCCGGCCGCGCCGTGCGCTGGCCTCGGCCACTGCCTTGCCGGTCAACAACTGTCTACTCCTAAGCCGGAAGAGTTCATTTGGCGGAGCCTTGCCTTATGTCACAAGGTGACGTTAACATGCGAAATATATTCGTCACTGCGTGACGGAAATAGTGCCGACGCCACCATTGTCCACGTCTGCGCAGCTAGGGAGAGTGTCATGAGCGAACGTACCGCGACCGCCGACATCACCGAGGTCACGGCCCAGGCGGAACCGCAGGCCCCTGAGCTGGCGGGCGCGGACCTGCTGGTGGAAGAGGTCTCCATCGACGGCATGTGCGGTGTCTACTGAGACCCAGGCCAGAGGCGCGCGGGCCGGGTTTGACCTCGACCGCCCCTGGCAGCTGCACCCGCAGGTGTCGGTGCGCCCGGAACGCTTCGGGGCGCTGCTCTATCACTTCGGCACCCGGCGGCTGTCGTTCCTGAAGAGCCCCGCCCTGCTCACCGTGGTCAGCTCGCTTGGCGACGCGCCCAGTGCGCGGGACGCCTGCCGGCTGGCTGGCCTGACCGAGGCCGAACTGCCTGCCTACGCCGCCGCGCTGGAGACGCTGGCCAGCTCCCAGATGATCTGTGCGCGGGTGAGCTCGTGACCCAGCCCCTCGTGACCCAGCCCCCGGTGACCCAGCCCCCGGTGACCCAGCCCCCGGTGACGCTGCCGCTGGTGGAGCAGTTCCAGTACGGGCTGGACGCGCCGATCTGCCTGACCTGGGAACTGACGTACGCCTGCAACCTGTCCTGCGTGCACTGCCTGTCCAGCTCCGGCCGCCGCGACCCGCGCGAGCTGACCACCGCCGAGTGCCGCGCGGTGATCGACGAGCTGGAGCGGATGCAGGTGTTCTACGTGAACATCGGCGGCGGCGAGCCCACGGTCCGGTCCGACTTCTGGGACCTGGTCGACTACGCCACCGCCCACCACGTCGGGGTGAAGTTCTCGACCAACGGCGTGAAGATCGACCCGGCGGTGGCTCGCCGCCTGGCCGCCAGCGACTACGTCGACGTGCAGATCTCGCTGGACGGCGCGACCGCCGAGGTCAATGACGCGGTACGCGGCCCGGGCTCCTACGCCACGGCGCTGCGGGCGATGCGCCACCTGGCCGAGGCCGGCTTCCGGGGCTTCAAGATCTCCGTGGTGGTGACCAGGCAGAACGTCAGCCAGCTCGACGATTTCCAGGCGATCGCCAACCGGTTCGGCGCGCAGCTGCGACTGACCCGGCTGCGACCGTCGGGCCGTGGCGCCGATGTCTGGGATGAGCTGCACCCGACGGCCGGCCAGCAGCGGGAGCTCTATGACTGGCTGGTGGCCCACGGTGAGCAGGTGCTGACCGGCGACTCGTTCTTCCACCTGGCGGCCTACGGAGAGGCGCTGCCCGGCCTCAACCTGTGCGGCGCGGGCCGGGTGGTCTGCCTGATCGACCCGATCGGCGACGTCTACGCGTGCCCGTTCGCCATCCACGACAGCTTCCTGGCCGGGAACGTCCGCGGCCCCGGGGGCTTTGCCGCGGTCTGGCGGGAATCCGAGCTCTTCGCCGACCTGCGCCGGCCGCAGACCGGCGGCGCGTGCCACTCCTGTTCGGCTTACGACTCCTGTCGCGGCGGGTGCATGGCGGCCAAGTTCTTCACCGGGCTGCCGCTCGACGGCCCCGACCCGGAGTGCGTCAAGGGCCACGGCGAGCGAGCGCTCTCGGCGGCCGCGGGCGCCTCCCCGCCGCGCCCGTCGGGTGACCACTCGCACCGGACCCGACCCGCCGACCCCGTGCCGGTGTCGATCGGCGCCCGGCCGCCAGCCAGTCGCGGCCTGCCGCCAGCCGGTCACGGCCTGCCGTCGGCCAGTCAGCGCCTGCCGCCGGACCGTGCCTGCGACGAGAGCCCGCTAGCCGGCTTCAGCCCAGGCCCCGGCGGCTGAACGCGTCGCACGGAGGTGCAGACCCGGCCATGCCGCGGAAGCGGTGGCGCCTCGCGGCGTGGCCGACCCAGGTGAGATAGCCACGCCTATCGTTGTGGCTGCCGGTCGACATCTCCAACGCGATCCTCTGGCTGGTCTCCGACGACGCCCGGTACGTCACCGGCGTGACGCTGCCGGTCGACGCGGGCTTCACGAACAAGAAGTGACCTGAAGGAGTACACACAGCATGGCTGGACGAGTAGCAGGCAAGGTGGCCTTCATCACCGGAGCCGCGCGGGGGCAGGGCCGCAGTCACGCGATCCGGCTCGCCGAGGAAGGCGCCGACATCATCGCGGTCGACATCTGCCGCGATTACGGCACCGTGCCGTACCCGATGGCCACGCCAGACGACCTCGCCGAGACCGTCAAGGCGGTCGAGGCCCTGGACCGGCGCATCGTGGCCACCCAGGCGGACGTGCGGGACTTCGGCTCGCTCAAGGCGGCCCTCGACGACGGCGTGGCCCAGCTCGGGCGGCTGGACATCGTCAGCGCCAACGCCGGCATCTGCACGGTGCAGCCCTGGGACGAGGTGACCCCGGCGGTCTGGCAGGACACCCTGGACACCAACCTGACCGGGGTCTGGAACACGATGGTGGTCAGCGTGCCGCACCTGATCGCGGCCGGCGGCGGCTCGATCATCTGCACCAGCTCCACGGCCGGCATCAAGGGGCTGCCCTACCTCGCCCCCTACGTGGCCGCCAAGCACGGCGTGGTCGGCATCGCCCGGACGATGGCCAACGAGCTGGCCAGCCACAAGATCCGGGTCAACACGGTGCACCCGACCGGGGTGGACACGCCGATGGGCACCGGCCTCGGCGGGCTGGAAGCGCTCATCGGCCGTGATCCCAACCTCGGGCCGATCTACATGAACACCCTGCCGGTGGAGATCGTGGACCCCCGCGACATCAGCAACGCGGTCCTGTTCCTGGCCTCCGACGAGGCTCGCTACGTCACCGGCCTGGAGTTCACCGTCGACGCAGGCAACACGATCAGGTAACCCTTAATCAGGGAACGGAGGCATGAAAATGGCGGGACGAGTAGCGGGCGAGGTCGCCTTCATCACCGGCGGCCTGCTCATCAAATGACCGAACCGGACGGAGGCGTCAGCCTGGCGGCCACCTACGGCCGGGTGGCCGCGCACCTGGTCGGCCGCGAGCGCGAGCTCACGCTCGTGCTCGCGGCGGTGGCCGCGGGCCGCGACCTCATCCTGGAGGGGCCGCTGCTCGACACCTCCGGTGAGCAGGACGCTGACCTGGCCCGCGAACTGGCCCGCCTCGGCCACGGGCGGCTGCGGCGGATAGATACTTACACCGACGTGGCGCCCGCCCTGAGCGCCATCTTCGCCCGCTAACCCTAAGGAGCCGCTCATGTCCGTCGTCGTCGTCGCCACGATCATCCCGCTGCCCGAGCACCGCGACGAGGTTATCGCTACCATCACCGAGACCGTGGCCAAGGTGCACAAAGAGGACGGCTGCGAGCTGTACGCCCTGCATCAGGCGGACGACCGGCTGATGATGGTGGAGAAATGGGCCAGCTCCGAGGCGCTGCGCGCGCACAGCAAGGGCGCTGCCCTGGCCGCGCAGGCCCCCCACCTCGCGGGCAAGCTCGCCGGGCCGGCCGAGGTCATCGTGCTGCAGGCGGTGCCGGCCGGCGATCCGCCCAAGGGAGAACTGTGAGGAAACGGGCATGAGCCTGACGGCGCACCGCGTCGCGCTCGTCACTGGCGCGGCGCGCGGCATCGGCGCGGCCACGGTCGCGGCCCTGGCGGCGGGCGGGTGGCGCGTCGTGGCGGTGGACCGGTGCGCCGACGACACCGCTCTGCCGTATGCGCTCGGGTCGCGCGGCGACCTGGACCGCGTGGTCGCGGACGCCTGCGCGAAGGCCGGCGATTCGGCGGTCATCGCGGCACAGGCCGACACCCGCGACCCCGATGCCCTGGCCAGCGCGGTGAGGCTGGCCGAGGATCGCTGGGGCGGGCTTGACGCGGCGGTAGCCGCCGCGGGCGTCATCGCTGGCGGAGTCCCTGCCTGGCAGCTTCCGCTCGAGCAGCAGCACGCCGTGCTTGACATCAACCTGGGCGGCGTGCTGACCCTGGCCCGGGTGACGGTGCCCGCCATGCTGCGCCGCCCGGAACCGCGGCACGGGCGCTTCCTGGCCGTCGCTTCGGCCGCGGCGACCCGCGGCATGCCCATGCTCGCCGCATACGGCGCGGCCAAGGCAGGCGTGACCGGCTTCGTCCGCGCCCTAGCCGTCGAGCTGGGCGGCACCGGCGTCACCGCGAACGCGGTCAGCCCGGGATCGACCGCGACATCCATCCTGGACGAGAGCGCCCGCCTCTACGACCTGCCAGACGCCCGGTCCTTCGCCGCGCAGCAGCCCATCGGGCGGCTTCTGCGTCCGGCCGAGGTGGCCGCGGTGCTCGCGTTTCTGGCCGGAGAGGGTGCCAGTGCCATGACCGGGGCCATCGTGCCCGTCGACGGCGGGCTGGCGTTGTAATGGCCAGCCCGCCGGAATCCGCTGCCGCTATCAGCTCTCGAGCGCGGCGTCCAAGGTGATGTCGACGCCAGTGAGCGCCTTGCTGACGGGGCAGCCGGCCTTGGCGTCCGCGGCCGCCTTGGCGAACTGCTCGGCGTTGAGGCCCTCGACTTCGCCGCGGACGGTGAGCTTGATGCCGGTAAGCCGGAACCCGCCCGCCGGGTCGGGCCCGAGCGACACGTCGGCCTGCACGTCGAGCGCCTGCGGGGTGCCGCCGGCCTGGCCGATCAACGCGGACAGCTGCATCGCGTAGCAGGCGGAGTGGGCGGCCGCGATGAGCTCCTCGGGACTGGTCCATCCCCCGGCGTCATCGGCGGCCCGCTTGGGAAAGGACACGTCGTAGGTGCCGATCTTGGAGCTCGTCAGCTCGACCTTGCCGACGCCCTGCTCCAGGGTTCCAGTCCAGCCGGTGCGTGCGGTGCGAGTTGGCATCGGTTCTCCTCATCATCTTTGCTCAAACATCCGTTCCCACCCTAGTACGATCGGCTCCCGGCCCGGCAGGCATCGGGATGGTCCTAGCCGAGCGGGTCACGTAGCGTGGCATTCATGGCAGCCAGGAAGAGGAGCGGCAAATCCGGCCCGGATCTGGGGCCGACGATTTTCGTCTTGTTCGGCGCGACCGGCGACCTGGCCAAGCGCCTAGTCCTGCCGGCCTTCTATCGGCTGGCCGCCGAGGGCCTGCTGCCGCGGCAGTGGCTGCTCGTGGGCAACGGCCGCGGCAACGTCACGCACGAGGACTTCCGCGGTCACGTCCACAGCGTGCTCACCGAGTTCGGCCCGCGCCCGGACAAGGGGGCCTGGGACGCCTTCTCCCAGCGGGTGTTCTTCGCCGGCGGCGGCTTCACCAGCGACAGCCCCGGCAGCCTCCTCGACATCCTGGCCCAGGGCCGTGAGTCGCTGGAGGGCAACCCGCAGCTGGTGCACTATCTCGCACTGCCCCCCGTCGCGTTCGCGGGGGTCACCAAGGCCCTCGGCCGGCATGGGCTGGCCAAGAATGCCCGAGTGGTGTACGAGAAGCCGTTCGGTACGTCGCCGCAGTCCTTCCGCACCCTGGACCGGGTGGTCCATTCGGTCCTCGACGAGCAGCAGGTTTACCGGATCGATCACTTCCTCGGCAAGGAGGCGACGCAGGACCTGCACCTGCTGCGCTTCGCCAACGGGCTGTTCGCCGCGATGTGGGACCGCGAGCACGTCGAGTCCGTCCAGATCGACGTGCCCGAGAAGCTCGGCATCACCGACCGGTCGGTGTTCTACGACGCGACCGGCGCCGTTCTCGACATGCTCGTCACCCATCTGTTCCAGGTGGCCGCCGAGGTCGCCATGGAACCGCCGGCCACCCTCGGCGCCCTCCACCTGCAGGCCGCCCGGGAGAAGGTGATTAGCTGCTTCCGGCCGCTCGACCCGGACGAGGTGGTGCTCGGCCAGTTCACCGGTTACCGCGAGGTGCCAGGAGTAGCAGCCAGATCCAACCGGGACACGTACGTCGCCGCCCGCCTGTGGATCGACAACCCGCGTTGGCGCGGCGTGCCGTTCTACCTGCGCACCGGCAAGCGGCTGGCCGAAACCAGGCAGCGGGTCAGCCTGATCCTGCGTGAGCCGGCCGGTCCGCTGGCCGGCCAGTTGCCCGGCGAGTCGAACGTGCTGTCTTTCTCCCTCGCGGGGGACGGCGAGATCGACCTGTCCCTCGTGGCCAAGAAGCCGGGTCCCGAGCTTGACCTCGACCACGCCACCGCCGCGCTCCCGCTGTCCGGCCTGGCCGGCGCGGACCCGCTGCCGCCTTACGTCCGGCTGATCCACGATGCGCTGATCGGCGACCGCTCGCTGTATACCCGCCCGGACGGGCTGGCCGCGGCGTGGAAGGTGGTCGACCCGCTGCTGTCCAGCCCGCCTCGGATCGCGTCCTACGCACCAGGTTCCTGGGGACCGACGCAGGCCCGCGAGCTCATCGCGCCAGGCCGCTGGCTGCTCGGCCAGTAGCCGTCCCATGAGCGATGCCCAGCTGGTCGGCCAGGGTGGCGTGATCCCACAGCACCCGCTGGGAACGGATCCGCGCCCGCTCGAAGCCGACGACCGCGATGGCCAGCACCTCGGCCCGCCGGTAGGTCGGTTTGATCCCCGGCAGCAGCCAGGGCAGCACCCGGTCGTGGCTGAACGACACCGTCGTCTCCTCCACCAGCCGCCACCGGTCCACGGTCCGCGAGATCGTGCTCAGCGCCAGGTCACCCGGCAGGTGCGGCAGGAACTCGTCGGCGTAGAAACGCTCGACGGGCAACCGCCCGGCCGCGCCGGTCATGGCCGGGATATGCACGAGCGACGGCTCGGCCGCCAGCGGCGCGAGCGCCGCCGTCAGGTCGCGCCGGACCAGCAGCGCGTCCCGGTGCGCGTCCCACGCCCGCTCCAGCTCCCGCATGAACTGAGCGATGGCGGTGGTCACATAGTGAAAGTACCCATTTCAAGATCAATATCCCGAACATCCCCGGCACCCGCCCCGGCCACCCGCTAACCGCCCCGGCCACCCCGGTCCCCGTCGCGGGCGACTCGCCACGGCCCGGGTGACTCGCTACGGCGCGGTCCAGCACTGTTTCCCGTCAGCACCACAGGACGCTTTTTAACCAAGGCTACCTATCTCGCGACCCACCGAGTCACCTGCTCATGCTCGCGTCCACAGCCGGCACGCGGATCTGCTCGTCCCACGATTCGCAGTGGCTTTCAGCCCAGGAACCTCTCGACGGCCGGGATGAAGCTCGACGCGTCTTGGAAGAGGAAGGCGTGACCGGCATCTGGGTACAGGATCAGCCTGGCGCCGGGCACGCTGCCGGCGAGGAGACGGTCGTTGGCCGTCGGGTCCAGCTGATCCAGGGTGCCGTCGGCGACCAGCGTCGGAACCCGCAGCTTCCCAATCTGCCTTCCGGGGGGATCCTGTCCCGCCAGCCATTGCTGAATGGCGAGGCCCTGGCTGGCCTTCGTGGCCGCCGTTGCCGCGTAGAAGCTCGGGTACTGGAGGATCCCCGTGACGTAGGCGCTGGCCGCGCTCGTCTGGTCGGGCGGGAAGAGCACCGCTAGCACGGTCGCCGGGTTCGGGCTCGCCAGCTGTGCTGCCGCCTGGGCCGGGACCGGCAGGGCCTTGCCCGTTCCTGCCTGGGTGGCGGCCAGCACGAGACGGCTCACCTGGGCTGGATGATCCACAGCGAGCGCTTGCGCGATCATGCCTCCCATGGACCATCCGAGCACCGCCGAGCGGTGAAGGTGGAGCGCCGAGATCAAGTCGCTGGTCTGGTCCGCCATCGCGGTGATGCTTGACGACGCCGCAGGAGCCGTCTGACCGACTCCGGCGTTGTCGAAGACGATCACTGTGTGATGGCCGGCGAGGGTGTCGACAAACGACGGCGGCCAGTCATCCATGGATGCGCCGAACCCGGTGATGAGGAGCAGTGGGCTTCCCGCACCCACCTCGCGATATCCCACCGGTCCCGCCGCCGTGCGGGCGATACGGGTAGGTGCGGCCAGGACGTTCGCCGGCGCCTGAGTCGCCGGGGTAGCCGAAGAGGACGGGGTAGCCGAAGAGGACGGGGTAGCCGAAGAGGACGGGGTAGCCGAAGAGGACGGGGTAGCCGAAGAGGACGGGGTAGCCGAAGAGGACGGGGTAACCGAAGAGGAAGTCGTCCCGCAGGCCGCCAGGATCACCGCAAGTCCCGACGCGGCCAGCACGCGCTTCATCGAGAAAGCCCTTCGTCGCGCTCCGGCTGGCCAGGCTGGCATGGTCTCACTCATCCACAGGCGAGC
>Ga0208696_1000247_pt1 | contig 37983 bp, 37 predicted proteins | sample Sb_taG_9_FD_187711 | JGI IMG/M metagenome (GOLD analysis project Ga0208696, IMG submission 187711) | Peat soil microbial communities from Weissenstadt, Germany - Sb_50d_b_LC metaG (SPAdes) (version 2) | ecosystem: Environmental > Terrestrial > Soil > Wetlands > Peat | place: Germany... | reverse complement strand
GATAACGTCGGCGAGCCGGCCCGCTCGCGCTGCGGGACACGGACCTGGCGGGCGCGATAAGCAGGCCGGTCCGGCCACTGCGGCGCAGCCAGCCCGCAGCTCTCCGCACCAACGCCGCCCGTGGCGGCGGATCGCACCGTAGGCACGGGGAGCAGTACGGATACCGAACGAGTGGGCGCCGTGCCCGGATGCCCGGGACTACCTGGACGCCCGGGGGAGCCCCGATGGCCGGGAGCTGCCGCGGGGCGGTCAGCAGTGGATCCTGGCGGCCTGCGGTCCGCGGTGGTCACCAGCCAGAGCCATCGCGCCGGTTCCGTCATGGCGTGCTGGCAGCGGAACTGGCAGCTCACGCAGCCGCCGGCCGCGGCCCGCCGCCGGCGGGTCGACATGAAGATCGCGAAGACCAGCGCCGCAGCCGCGGCCGCGACGGCGGCGGCCACCGTCACCGCCATCACGACAGCCGCGGTGTTAAAGAAGTGGCTGACGGGAACAGCGAACACCAGCCATGCGACGGCCACGATGGCCAGCAGCCAACTCGCAGGGCGGGCATAACAGACCATGGTCGGCCTCTCTTCGCTTGGTGCGGTCGAGGGGTGGCCGTGCGTCATTGCCGTCCTATACCTGCATCGCTCAGTTGGGCAGAAAAGTCAAGACCCAGTGTCGACCGGATGTGAGCGCAGCGTGATGAGGGCCAGCAGGCCGGCCGCCAGCGCCAGCCCGGCCGACAGGTAGAGCGCCGCGTGCAGGCCGTTGTGGAAGGCCGTGTAAGCTGCGCCGATTACCTCCTGGACCAGCTTCCCGAACCCCGCGTAGGCAGTGGTGTTCTTCGGGATCGAGCCGGTCTCGATGGCGGTGACGACCAGGCCCTGGAAGCTCGGCGGCACGCCGAGATGATTCATCTGCGCGACGAGGCTGGCGTGCAGCTGCGAGTACACCAGCGAGCCGAGCACCGCGACCCCGGTGACGGCACCTATCTCCCGGCTGGTGTTGCTGGCCGACGCGGCCATGCCGGAACGCTCGGGCGGCACCGCGGCCAGCACCGAGGAGGTGATCGGCACCACAGTGGTGCCGATGCCGATCCCGGCCAGCGCGAGCGCCACCATCAGCGGGCCGTAATCCGGATGCGGGGACAGGTAGCCGTCCGTCAGGAACAGCCCGCAGGCCAGGAGCAGGCACCCGACCGTGATCGACCAGCGGGGCCCGGCCAGCACTGTCCAGCGTCCCGCCAGCAGCGACGACACGATCATCAGGACGGTCATCGGCAGGAACACGACCGCCAGCCGGTAGCCCGACGCGCCCACGACCTCGACCAGGTACAGCGCGGTGAAGAAGAAGATGGCGAACGTGGAGAAGTACGTGCAGAACGCGACGATGTTGGCCGTGGTGAACTGCGGTACCCGCAGGAAGCGCAGGTCAAGCAGCGGGTTGGCGGCCCGGCGCTCGCGCCAGATAAAGGCCGCGAGCAGCACCGCGCTCACGCACAGCAGGATGATCACGCGGGCCGAGCCGAACCCGGCCGACTCCGCGTCGATGATCGCGAACACGGCAGCGGCCAGCGTGCCCGCGCCCAGCAGCGTTCCCGCGGTGTCGACGCGCCCCGCCGTGGGGTCGGCGCTCTCCGGCAGGATGATCGCCGCCACGATGAGCGCGGCCAGCCCGAACGCCAGGTTGAACCAGAAGATGCCCCGCCAGTTCCAGACTCCGACCAGGATGCCACCGACGACCGGGCCCGCTGCCAGCGCGAACCCGGACGTCGCGGCCCACACGCCGATCGCCCGGTTCCTGGCCTTGGCGTCCGGATACAGATGGCGGAGCATCGAGAGCGTGCCCGGCTCGCTGGCGGCCGCGCCCAGGCCCATCACCGCCCGGCCGGCGATGAGCGTCTGGACGTTCGGGGCGAGCGCGCACAGGACCGAGCCGGCGCAGAAGACCCCGGCACCGGCCAGCATGACCTTCTTCCTGCCGAGTTCGTCGCCGATCATCCCGCAGGCCAGCATGATGCTGGCGAAGGTGAGAGCGTAGGCGCCGACGACCCACTGCAGGTCGGTCACGTTGGCCTTCAGGCTGGTCTGGATATCCCCGAGCGCCACGCTCACCACGGTGTTATCCAGGAACGTCAGGAAAAGCAGCGTGCACAGCGTCGCGAGCGCCAGCCCCTGGCCGCCCCGGGGGACCGCGCCGCCCGCCCAGCGCCGGCCACCGGGCCGGTCACCGGAGAGGGCCTCCGCCTGCCTTGCCACCGAGCGGACCTAGCCGGCCGAACTGCACACGGAAGGCGCGGTGCCGCCGTTCTCCAGCTTGAGCAGGTCACAGAAGCTGACGTCGCCGACCTTCCAGACCCCGTCCTGGTAGACCGCCGTGCCGGTCTGGTTGGGCAGTGCCGACGCCCCGTTCAGCGTGATGCCGTAGCTCACGGTGGCCGACGTGGCGGAGTTCACCACCACCGCGGTGACCTTGGCCCCGGCCCCGGTGGCGATGCTGGACCCGGCCTGGGCGTTGATGACCGAAGCGAACTTCTCCCCGTTCTGGAGCAGGGTGATCTTCTTCGCGGCCGAGGTCTTGCCGTCGAAGAACGCCTCCCAGTTGGCGGTGATCTGCGCCACCGCGGCCGAGCTGCCCCCGGTGCTCGGGCTGCTCGCGGCGGCCGAGCTGGGGGCGGACGACGAGGCGGCCGGAGCGCTCGACGACGAGGTCGAGGTCGAGGCGGACGTGCTGGAACTGCTGCTGCAGGCGGCAACCGTCAGGGCCAGGACCACGGCCAGCGTCGGCGCCAGGATAATCCGGCGAGCCAAGGGATGGGATCGCATGACAAGCCTCCTTAGTCTCGGTCGGATGTACTGCTGAAACGCTGCCCTTCTGGGCGGAACTGAGTGCTTGCTCGCCAGTCTGCACCGAATGTTTCCCACGATGCGTCTGGTTACCCGTCGCTGGCCGACGCGCGCGTCAGGGAAGGCGGCACCGATACCGTAACGCCACCCGACGGTGTCGGTCCTACCAGCGGAAATGCACGAACAGGCGGCCGAAGTTCTTGGAGTCCTTCTCCACCCGGTGATATTTCGCTTTAATCTCTTTTTGCTCAAGAAACCGCAGCACGTGCTTCTTGAGCTGCCCCGAGCCCTTGCCGGGGATGATCTCGACGAGCGGCGCCTTCTTAGCCACGGCCTCGTCGATGATCGCCTGCAGCGCCTGGTCGATGTCCTGCCCCCGGTTGTAGATGTCGTGCAGGTCAAGTTTTAGCTTCATGATCACCGCCAGCGGCGCCGGAGGCGCCTGAGCCGGGACCCTCGCCGGGTTCCTTCCCGTCAGGCCACAATGCCGCGATGATCAACGCCACCGTGCCGGCCGGATCGTCCGTCTCGGCCACGGAAATCACGTGCTCGTCCGGCTGGGGCGGGTCTAGGGCGTCAAGCTGGGTGCCCAGCAGCTTCTCGGGGAAGAAGTGGCCGTGCCTGGCGGTCAGTCGCCGGGCAAGCTCCTCGGGAGCTACGTCCAGGAAGACCATCCGGACATCGGGACGACCGCCGAGCAGCATATCCCGGTAGGAGCGCTTGAGCGCCGAGCAGCCGAGCACGGCCGACTCGCCCGCGGCGATGCGCTCGTCCATCCAGGCGGCGATGGCCCGCAGCCACGGCCACCGATCCTCGTCAGTCAACGGGATCGCGGCCCGCATCTTCTCGACGTTCGCGGCCGGGTGGAAGTCGTCGGCGTCGGCGAACGGCCACCCCAGGCGGTCGGCGAGCATGGCGCCCATCGTCGTCTTGCCACTGCCGGACACCCCGGCCACGATCACGATCATCAGGTTCCGCTGATTCTGAGCTTGTTGAGAGCCTGCTGAGAAGGTCACGATGGATACTCAGCTGGCGGCCTGAAGTCCGAGGGCCGGACTTCCTCCAAGAAAGATACTGCCATGCCCTTCACGAGGCCGCGTCACTGGCTGAGATGGCTCATCGGAGCCGTCGTCGTTCTCGCTGCCCTCGCGGCGGCCGGGCCCTTCGTCTACATCCATTTCTTCAACAGCACGCCGAGCGCGCTGTCCCTGACGCCGGGGACGAGTTCACCCTCCGCGTCCTCCTCGACGGGCGGCGCGTCCACCGCGACGGCGAACACCGCGGCCAGCGGAGCGGTGGCCGGGACCTGGACGGTCGGGTCGGGCTCGGTCGTCGGCTATCGGGTCAACGAGGTACTGCTCGGGCAGAACGCCACCGCGGTCGGCCGCACCACGTCGGTCACCGGGAACCTCACGATCTCCGGCTCCGCCGCCACGGCGGCCAGCTTCAGCGTCCCCATGGACACCATCCACAGCGACAAGAGCCAGCGGGACGCCCAGTTCGACGGCCGGATCATGGACGTGGCCCAGTACCCGGCCGGGACCTTCACGCTGACCAGCCCGATTGAACTCGGCTCGCTGCCGGCCTCCGGTGTGATCAAGAGCTACACCGCGCACGGCAAGCTCACGCTGCACGGCACCACCCGCGCGGTCACGTTCATCTTGACCGCCGAGCGTAAGGGGACCCAGATCGAAGTGGCCGGGGACATCCCGGTCCTGTTCTCGGACTACAACATCCAGAACCCGAGCTTCGCGGGCTTCGTGACCACCCAGGATCACGGCCTGCTCGAGTTCCTGCTCGTCTTCACCAAGCAGGGCTAGGAGACCTCGTACCCCACGACGACCTCGCCGGCGTCCTGCCGGCGCACCGAGATCACCCCGGTCTTGCTGGCGTCCGTGAACGCGAGCACGGTCTGGCCCTTGGTGGAGTCCACCGTGACGTCGTTCGTGATGTGCCACTGAGTGTCATAGATCGCCACCCTGAGCGCCGCGGGCGGCAGTCCCTGGAGGCCGTTGTCGCAGCCGAACGCGACCTTGGTCCCGCTGCCGAGCGGAACCGTGATCACGGTGACGGCGTTGGCGCCGGTGTTGAGCTGACCTGACTGCACTTCGACCTCCTCCTGGAACGAGCTGATCCACGCGGCCAGCTCGGCCGCGGTCCCGTTGAACACGTCATTGTCGTGGCTGCTCGTGCCGCCCGACTGCCAGAACTTCCACTCCTGCCACGGCGCCGGCGCGGTCGGCGTCGCCGACTGGAAGATGGCCAGCCACAGCGGGTACGAGCCGAGCCCGTCGCAGTTACCCGAGGTGATGAAGTCGAAGAATGAGTACACCCCGCACGGGTTGTGCGGGCACAGCGACACCAGCCTGGCCATGAAGTCGCGGGCGCAGGCGGCCACGGCGGCCGGCGACGATCCCGCGGTCTCGTTGTCCAGCCAGAGCATGTCGGTGGTCTCGAGGCCGACCTTGCTGACCTGCTCCACGAAGTAGCTCGCCTGCGCCGCCCCGGACAGGCCGGGATCGAGGAAGTGATAGGCGCCCCGCGCCAGCCCCTTGGCCTTGATCCGGGGCCAGTTCCAGGACAGGAAGGGATCGGGTGAGTTCGTGCCCGCGGCGCCCAGGCCCTGGCTGGCGCGGCAGATGCCGAACGACAGGCCCGATGTGGCCGCCCAGTTGAACTGGCCGGCGAAATTCGAAACGTCAATGCCCTGGGCGTTTCCCGCCATCGCCGGTCACATCTCCCCTCCCGCGTCGCAGCGATCGTAGCGTAGGAGATACTGGCCCGGAGGGCTGATCGCGGTGGCGCGGGAGGTGAAGCGAGCACCATGGGGACGCGTAGCTGGATCGGGTCATGGCCGGTCTACCGGCAGCTGACCGGAACAGACCGGCTGGGCCTCGGCGCCGCGGCCAAGAGCGGTCAATCCCGGCAGGCCAGGACGAGTACCGCCGACGCGGTGGTCAAATCGGTCTGCCCGTACTGCGCGGTCGGCTGCGCGCAGAACGTCTACGTCAAGGACGCCAAGGTCGTGCAGATCGAGGGCGACCCCGACTCGCCGGTCAGCCGCGGCCGGCTATGCCCCAAGGGCTCAGCCAGCCTGCAACTCACCACGGGGGGCTCGCGCCAGTACAAGGTGAAGTACCGGAGGCCGTTCGGCACAGACTGGGAAGACCTTGACCTGGATACGGCGATGGACATGATCGCGGACCGGGTCCTGGACGCCCGCCGGCGCGGCTGGCAGTGGGAGGTGGACGGCAGCCGGACCCGGCGGACGCTCGGGTTCGCCAGCCTGGGCGGCGCGACGCTGGACAACGAAGAGAACTACCTGATCAAGAAGCTGTTCACGGCGCTGGGCGCGATCCAGATCGAGAACCAGGCGCGGATTTGACACTCCTCCACCGTCCCCGGTCTGGGGACTAGCTTCGGACGCGGCGGCGCGACCACGTTCCCGCGGGACCTGGTCAACTCCGACTGCATCCTCATCCAGGGCTCGAACATGGCCGAATGCCATCCGGTCGGCTTCCAGTGGGTGATGGAGGCCAAGGCCCGTGGTGCGAAGGTGATCCACGTCGACCCCCGGTTCACCCGCACCAGCGCGGTGGCGGACATGCACGTGCCCCTGCGGGCCGGCAGCGACATCGTCTTCCTCGGCGGGATCATCAACTATGTCCTGGGATGCGAGAAGTATTTCCGTGACTACGTGATCGCCTACACCAACGCGGCCACGGTCGTCACGGAAGACTTCGCCGACACCGAGGATCTCGACGGCGTGTTCGCCGGGCTGGACGCGGAAGGCCACCGTTACGACCTGTCGGCCTGGAGTTATCAAGGGGCCATGGTCCGGGCCGCGGCAGGTGCACGAGGTGCCCCCTATCAAGATTCCGGCCGAACGGACCGTGGTGCGAGCCCCGGGTCAAGCGGAACGCCGCAGGTGGCCGAGTCGCTTGAGCACCCCCGCTGTGTCTTCCAGGTGCTCAAGCGGCACTTCGCCCGGTACACCCCCGAGATGGTCGAGCAGGCCTGCGGCGTGCCGCCCGAGGTGTTCGCCCGGGTGTGCGAGCTGCTGACCGACAACTCCGGCCGGGACCGCACCACCTCGTTCGTGTACAGCGTCGGCTGGACCCAGCACACGGTCGGCGTCCAGTACATCCGCACCGCCGCGATCCTGCAGGCGCTGCTCGGCAACATGGGCCGGCCGGGCGGCGGCATCCTGGCGCTGCGCGGGCACGCGTCCATCCAGGGATCGACGGACATCCCCACCCTGTTCGACCTGCTCCCCGGTTACCTGCCGATGCCGAAGGCGTCGACGCACCCCGACCTGGACCGCTACCTCGGCGACATCACGATGTCCAAAGGCTTCTGGGCCAACGCCGGCGCCTACATGACCAGCCTGCTCAGGGCGTGGTGGGGTCCCGCCGCCACCGCGGCGAACGACTTCTGCTACGACTACCTGCCCAGGCTGACCGGCGACCACAGCACCTACACCACCGTGGCCGAGCAGCTGAACGGCAATTGCCAGGGCTACTTCCTGATGGGGCAGAACCCGGCCGTGGGCTCGGCTAACGCCAGGATGCAGCGGCTCGGCATGGCGAACCTCGACTGGCTGGTCGTGCGGGACATGGCGATGATCGAGAGCGCCACCTGGTGGCAGGACGGTCCCGAGATCGAGACCGGCGAGATGCGCACTGAAGCCATCAAGACCGAGGTGTTCTTCCTGCCCGCCGCGGCGCACACGGAGAAGTCGGGCAGCTTCACCAACACCCAGCGGATGCTGCAGTGGCATCACGAGGCGGTGCCGCCGGCCGGCGACGCGCGCAGCGACCTGTGGTTCACCTACCACCTGGGCCGCATTATCCGGGAGAAGCTGGCCGCCTCCCACGACGAGATGGACCGGCCGGTGCTGGACCTCACCTGGGACTATCCCGTGCACGGGGCGCTGGCTGAGCCGTCGGCCGAGGCGGTGCTGGCCGAGGTCAACGGATGGGACGCCTCGGGGCAGCCGCTTTCCGGGTTCGGGCAGCTCAAGGACGACGGGTCGACGGCCTGCGGGTGCTGGATCTACTGCGGCGCCCGGGCCGGCGGGGTCAACCAGACGGACCGGCGGAAGCCGGGGTCCGCGCAGAGCTGGGTCGCGCCCGAGTGGGGCTGGGCCTGGCCGGCCAACCGGCGGATCCTGTACAACCGGGCCTCGGCCGACCTGGAGGGCAAGCCGTGGAGTCCGGGCAAGGCGCTGGTGTGGTGGGACGCCGAGGCCGGCCAGTGGACCGGGCACGACGTGCCCGACTTCCCGGCGACCCGGCCGCCCTCCTACCGGCCTGCCGAGGGCGCGACTGGCGTCGACGCGATCTCCGGGATCGACCCGTTCATCATGCAGGCGGACGGCAAGGCGTGGCTGTTCGCGCCGGCTGGGCTCGCCGACGGGCCGCTGCCCGCGCACTACGAGCCCCAGGAGTCGCCGTTCGCCAACCCGCTGTACGGCCAGCAGCGCAACCCGATCAGGCAGATCATCAGGCACAAGGAGAATCCCCTGCAGCCGAGCGGCGCCGAACCTGGCTCCTCGGTCTTCCCGTACGTGGCGACCACGTACCGGCTGACCGAGCATCACACCGCCGGCGGCATGTCCCGGACGCTGCCCTACCTGTCGGAGCTGCAGCCGGAATTCTTCTGCGAGATCTCGCCGGAGCTGGCTGCCGAGCGGGGTCTTGAGCATATGGGCTGGGCGACGATCATCACGGCCCGTACCGCCGTGGAGGCGCGGGTGCTGGTCACCTCGCGGCTGTCGCCGCTCGCGGTCGGCGGGCGGGTGCTGCATCAGGTCGGGCTGCCCTACCACTGGGGACCGAACGGGCTGGTCACCGGCGATGCCGCGAACGAGCTCGCGCACCTGTCCCTCGACCCGAACGTGCACATCCAGGAGGTCAAGGCGATGGCCTGCGACATCCGCCCGGGCCGCCGCCCGCGCGGCCCCGCGCTGCGCCGCCTGGTGCGCGAGTACGCTGACCGCGCGGGCATTACCGCCGAGACGGGTACGGAGGTCCGCGATGAGCGCTGACCCCGCCGGACGGGCTGGTCATCGCGACCACCCGCCGCGGATGGGCTTCTTCACCGACACCTCGGTCTGCATCGGCTGCAAAGCGTGCGAGGTGGCCTGCAAGGAGTGGAACCTGGTGCCCGAGGACGGGCTGAGCCTGTCCGGGATGTCGTACGACAACACGGTGGGCCTGGGCGCGTCCACCTGGCGTCACGTAGCGTTCATCGAGCAGCCCGTCTCGGTGGCCGTCGGCGCCGCTGAGGGCCTGCGCTGGCTGATGGCCAGCGACGTGTGCAAGCACTGCACGGAATCGGCCTGCCTGGACGTGTGCCCGACCGGTGCGCTGTTCCGCACGGAGTTCGGGACGGTGGTGGTCCAGGACGACGTGTGCAACGGCTGCGGCTACTGCGTTCCGGCCTGCCCGTTCGGCGTGATCGACCGGCGCGAGCAGGACGGGCAGGCGCACAAGTGCACGCTGTGCTATGACCGGCTGGGCGCCGGCCTGGAGCCGGCCTGCGCGAAGGCGTGCCCGACCGACTCCATCCAGTTCGGCGTGCTCGATGAGCTGCGCGAGCGGGCCCGGCTGCGGGTCGAGGACCTGCAGGCGGCCGGGCAGGACCAGGCGCGGCTGTACCTGGCCGATCCGGAGGATGGCATCGGCGGCGGCGGGGCGTTCTTCCTGCTGCTCGATGAGCCCGAGGTCTACGGCCTGCCGCCCGATCCGGTCGTCACCACCCGCGACCTGCCGGACATGTGGAAACACGTCGCCATCGCCGCGGCGGGGCTGGCCGCCACGGCGGTCGCGCTTGGCCTGGGCAGGCGACGGTGAGGCCCGACGTGAACGTTCCGGTCCGCCCCGGAGGGCGGCATCGCCGCCGGGGCGAGCAGCCCATGGTGCCCGACGCCGCGTTCACCTCCTACTACGGCCGCCCGGTGATCAAGGAGCCGGTGTGGCGGGTGCCTGACGTGCCCGGGTACCTGTTCCTCGGCGGCCTCGCGGGCGCCTCGTCGGTCCTGGCGGCAGGCTCTCAGCTGTCCGGGTACCGCGAACTGGCCCGGGCGGCCAAGGTCGGCGCCCTCGGCGCGATCAGCCTGTCGGCCGTCGCGCTCGTCCATGACCTGGGTCGTCCCGGGCGTTTCGCGAACATGCTGCGGGTCTTCAAGCCGAGTTCGCCGATGAGCGTCGGCTCCTGGCTGCTGGCCGGGTACGGTCCGGTCGCGGGCGCCGCCGCCGTGTCCGAGCTGACCGGGATCCTGCCGAAGGCCGGGACCGCCGCCACGCTCGGCGCGGGCCTGCTCGGCCCGGCCATCGCGACCTACACCGCCGCGCTGATCTGCGACACGGCGGTGCCGGCCTGGCACGCGGGCTACCGGGAGATGCCGTACGTGTTCGCCGGCTCGGCGGCCAGCGCGGCGGGCGGCCTCGGCCTGCTCGCGACCCGCCCGGCCGACGCGGAACCCGCCCGTAACCTGGCCGTCCTCGGCGCCGCGGTCGAGCTCATCGCCAAGCGGCAGCTGGTCGACCGCCTCGCCCGGTCCCCCGGGCAGAGCCTCGCGGAGCCGTACGAGACCGGGACGACGGGCGCCATCCTCCGGCTCGCGGAGTTCCTGACCGCGGGCGCGCTGGCGGGCGCGGTGCTCGGCCGGCGCAGCCGGGCCGTTTCCGCACTGGCCGGCGCGTCGCTGGTGGCGGCCTCGGCGATGACCAGGTTCGGGATCTTCGAGGCGGGCATGGCCTCGGCCAGGGACCCGAAGTACACGATCGTGCCGCAGCGTCGTCTCGCGGCGGAATGAACTGGTGCCCTCTGCTGTTGTGCGTTATAGTTACAGTTTAAGTGGTGCTCGCAATCGCGGGCGAACGGCCGGTCTAACGGCCTAGACCATAGCTCCGTCAGCCTCAGGGAATCCACCGGGAGCCGACGTAGAGCCAGTGACGGGAGTCTTTCCCAAATCTATTTCCAGGCGTTTTCCGCTTTCCGGTAGGGCACTTCCGCCCAGCTAGAGCACCTCAGGTGCCGTCCGTGCCGGCTAGCAGGTACCTGGACGGGCGTTAGCTCCGCCTTCGCGCCAGCCATTTTTCCGGCGTGCGCGAATTCAGCGCGGACGGCCCGCATTCACTTCTTCCTTGAAAGGAAATTCATTCATGACAGCAACAATGCTTCAATCAGCGGCGCCGCCTGGAGTTAAACAGGCCCCCGCCGCTATCGCGGTGTCCGGCATCGTCGAGATGGCGGATGGCCACGCCTTCGTGCGCACCTCCGGCTACCGGCGCGGCCCGGCCGACGTGTACGTCTCAGCCGGGCAGATCCGGCAGTACGGGCTCAGGAAGGGCGACCAGATCGAAGGCGCAGCGCGCTCCGAGACCGCCCCGCGCTCCGAGGGCGCCCGTGCCAACGGGACAGCGCGCGGCACGTTCAATCCGCTGGTCCGGGTCGACACCGTCAACGGGATGTCGCCCGAACTCGCCCGGGGCCGTCCGCACTTCGACGACCTGACCCCGCTCTACCCCCAGCAGCGCCTGCGCCTGGAGGACGGCAACACGTCGGCGACGGCGCGGATCATCGACCTGGTCGCCCCGATCGGCAAGGGCCAGCGGGGTCTGATCGTGTCCCCGCCGAAGGCCGGCAAGACGATGGTCTTGCAGGCGATCGCGGCCGCGATCGCGAACAGCCACCCGGAGGTCACGCTCATGGTGGTGCTCGTCGGCGAGCGGCCGGAAGAGGTCACCGACCTGCGCCGGTCGGTCCGCGGCGAGGTCATCTTCTCGACGTTCGACCAGGAAGCCGAGGATCACATCAGGGTCGCCGAACTGGCCATCGAACGCGCCAAGCGCCTGGTCGAGATGGGCGCCGACGTGGTCGTGCTGCTCGATTCCATCACCCGGCTGGGCCGGGCCTACAACCTGGCCGCCCCGGCCAGCAGCAGGACCCTGGCGGGCGGGGTCGCGGCCTCCGCCCTGCAGCCGCCGCGCCAGTTCCTCGGCGCCGCGCGCAACGTAGAAGACGGCGGCTCGCTCACCATCGTGTCCACCGCGCTCGTCGACACCGGCTCGCGGCTGGACGACGTGCTGTTCGAGGAGTTCAAGGGCACCGGGAACATGGAGCTGCGGCTCCGCCGCGAGCTGGCCGAGAAGCGCATCTTCCCGGCGATCGACGCGATGCCCTCCGGCACCCGCCGCGACGAGCTGCTGATGACCCCCGACGAGTATCAGGCCGTCGGCAAGCTGCGCCGCGCCCTCGGCGCCCTCGGCGCTCAGCAGGCCCTCGAACTGCTCCTGGACAAAACCAGGGACACCGCCTCCAACCTGGAGTTCCTCAGCCAGATCCAGCGGTCTCGCTAACCGGACCGCCTCCCGACGCCGGGCGACCTGCAGCACCGCTCCCCACCGATGATCCGGGCCGGGACCGGTCGTCATAACCTGCGGGGGAGCGCCGCCGGAAGGAGACCCATGCCTGCCCAGGACATTGCCACTGGTTGCTACGTGAAGCCTGCGGTCATGACCGCGCCGGGAACGTACCAGCCGCTGCTGGCCGACCTGCCACGCGGCATCGCCGACCTCGCTGCGGTGGCGCACGGCCTGCTGATCCACGAGCACATCGCCGGCGCGTACGGGGTCACGCTGAGGCCGGAGCGCCGGGCCAGCGTGCACGTCCGGCCCGTGGCCGGGCTGCTCGGCCGGATGATGGCGGAGGACAGCCGGCCGCTGACCGTCGCCCGGGAACCCGCGAACCGCCTGCCCGGCAACTGCCGGCATTTCACCGTGCTCGCCGCCGCCATGTTGCGCACGCAGGGCACGCCCGCCCGGGCGCGGTGCGGGTTCGGCGGCTATTTCGGCTCCGACATGTACGAGGACCACTGGGTCTGCGAGTACTGGGATCGGGCCGCGCAGGGCTGGAAGCTGGCCGATTTCCAGATCGACGACGTCCAGCTCACGCTGTTCGACGTCGATTTCGACCTGATGGACGTGCCGCGCGGCAGGTTCCTGGTCGCGGGCGACGCGTGGCGGCTGTGCCGGGCCGGCGACGCGGACCCGGCCAAGTTCGGGCTGAGCCTCATGAACGAGGCTGGCTACTGGTGGATCGCCGCCAACCTGCTGCGCGACGTGGCCGCGCTCAACAACATGGAGATGCTGCCCTGGGACGTCTGGGGCGCCATGCCCGCCCCGGATGAGAGCATCGGCGATGAGCAGTACGCGCTCTTCGACCGGCTGGCCGAGCTCACCCGCGTCCCCGACGCCACGTTCGCCGACCTGACCGCCGCCTACACCAGCGACACTCGCCTCCGCGTCCCCAGCACCGTCTACAACGCCATCCTGAACCGCCCCGAACCGGTGCTCGACGAAGATCGTGTGTAGTTACCCCCGGTAGAGGGGGGTAACTACACACGATGTTGCTGCCATAACTGTCATGTCCGATTTCCGCCAGTAAGGGCGGCGGACGGCGGGCATGCTGGATGGCATGACACACACCTTTGAGGTTAAAGAGGCAGCAGAGGCGCCGGATACGACACGCGGAACGGGGGTGGCCGAGGCAGCGCGGACGGCTGGGACCGCTAACGGGAACAGCCTGCTCTACCAGGCCATCCCGGCCGCGGAGCTGGATGCCATCCGGGCGGCCGGGCGGGACGAGGCGGGGAACCCGCTGGAGGTGCAGGTGCACCGGGACGGCGGGGCGCCGCTGCGGTGCTGCTTGCGCGAGGCCCGGCCCGGGGAGAGGCTGCTGCTGATCGCCTACACGCCGCCGGGCACGGCGGGCGCCTACGCGGAACGCGGACCAGTCTTCATCCACGCCGGTCGCTGCGCGGGCTACCCGACGCCGGACCGGTACCCGCCGGAGCTGGCCGGCCGCCAGCAGGTCGTCAGGGCCTACGACAAGCAGGGCCGGATCGCCGGCGGCCTGCTCGCCGCGGACGGCAAGCAGGCCGAGGAGATCATCGCGGAGCTGCTGGCCAGGCCCGAGGTGGAGCTCGTACACCTGCGCAACGTCGGCTACGGCTGCTATAACTTTGCCGTCGGCGCGACCGGCTGACTAACGGCGCGGGCGCGATCAGCCGAGGCCGAGAGCGAGGGTTGCGCTGAGAACCTGGCGGACCGGGGTCATCCGGCGGGTCGCGCATCCCGGGCGGGGGTTCACCCAGGGGCTGATCGCCGACGACGGCATGGTGTGGGAGTCCACCGGACTGTACGGGGAGTCGGCGCTGTCCCGGTACCAGCTGGGCGCCCGCGAGGTGGAGCAGCGCGCGCCGCTGGCCGCCGAGCTGTTCGGCGAGGGCATCTGCCGGTTCGACGACGTCATCTGGCAGCTGACCTGGCAGGATCGCATCGCCCTGCGCTGGGACGCCCGCACGCTGGAGCTGATCGACCAGGTGCCATACAACCGCGAGGGCTGGGGCATCTGCGCCGCCGACGGATACGTCGTGACCAGCGACGGAAGCAGCGAACTCGTCCGGCGCGAGCCGTGGACCCTGGACCCGCAAGAGGTGATCCAAGTCCGCTGCGCGGGCCGCCGGGTGCTCGGCCTGAACGATCTCGCCTGGTCGGCGGGCACGATCTGGGCCAACGTGGCGGGCACGCACTACCTGGCCGGGATCGACCCGGACAGCGGCGAGGTCACCGACATCGTCAACGCCCGCGCGGCCGCCGAACGGCACCTGAGCCAGCCGCAGGCGATCATGAACGGGATCGCCGCGCTGCCCGCGCCGGGGGAGTTCCTGCTCACCGGCAAGGGCTGGCGGTCGATCCGTCACGTCCGGCTGAAGCCGGCCAGGGAAGGCGACTCCCGGCGGCGCCTGCTATCGGGCCTGAGCCGCTGACCGCCCCCGGACCCGCCGCAGGCTCGCCCGCCGGATGCTGGGCCGCAGGGGCGTGTCGGTATAGCCGCCGTCGGCCAGCCCGGCCCGCCGCTCGAACACGTTGCGGGCGCCGAAGTCGCCGGTCAGCGCCCAGGACACGGCCGCCGCCGCGAGGTAGAGGGGCACCATCAGCACCCCGCCGCAGCAGGCGTACTGGGTGGCGTGCCGCGCCTCATGCCGGAAGATCTCTGGAGCAAGCCCGTCCAGCCTGGTGACGATCACGTTGCCCAGGCAGAACGCCGGGGCGGTCGGCACCGGGAGCCGGTAGGAGGTGCCGAGGAACAACCCGTCCGCGCTGCGGGCCACCCGGGCGCCGCCGAGGGCGGCCACGCCCAGGCCAGCCAGCGTCGACCCGTTGGCCAGGTTGACCAGCTGCCGCGCCCGCAGGCCCGCGCGCATCGCCCTAGGACGGCTCGGAGCCGTTGTGCCCGTTCAGCCCAGACGGGTCGGTGTCGGCCACGATCACTCCGGCGGCCCACGGCGGGACGGCCGCGGGCAGCGCGGCCGGCGCCGGCATGTTCAGCTGTTCCTGGCTGTGCTCGCGGTGCGCGCGGGCCGCGGCCTGGTGGTAGTCGTTGAGCGCGGCCATGAAGCTCTCGTCGGCGTACGGCCTGCCGTCCACCAGCGGGCCGCGCGTGTGCTCCAGGACCGCGACGACATCCTCGCCGCTCAGCGTCTTGTACGTCTCCAGGGCGTGCGCCAGGGCCAGCACCTGGTTCCTGTTCTCCTGGAGAATCCGCTCGGTCCGGTCGAGCAGCCTGGTCAGCTTGTCCTCGATCCGGTCCGCGAGCGCGTTCCTGACATGAGCCTCGGGGTCCTGCCCCTTCTTCAGGGCGCCGCCCCGGCCGCCGCCCGGCGAGCCGACCTCGAGCCGCTTGGCCGTGGAGTACGACGACACCGTGGTGCCCATGCCCCAGAAGCCCTCCATGTAGGAGGCGACCGTGGTGGCGGACTCCAGGTCCCCGGACACGCCGGAGGAGCTGTCGTCGCTGAAGAACATCCGTTCCCCGGCCAGCGACGCCAGCGACACCAGGATGTCGGCCTCGTACTCGCTGCGCCACCGGGTGAACTGGTCCTCAGGCGGGATGCTCGCCACCATGCCGAGATAGTCGCTGCCCTTCTCGATCGTCGCGATGTCGATCTCCATGTGCTGCCTGGACCGGAACGCGACTAGGGCGTGGCAGGCCTCGTGCACGGCGACGGCGTGCCGCTCGCGCTCGATGTACTCCACGTCCTCCGGCGGACCGAGTTCCTTGAGCTGCTTGGCCTTGATCACGTCCGGCCAGGTGATCACGTCGCGGCCGTTCCTGATCGCGGTGATCAGGGCCTCGTTGACCAGGTCCTTGATGGTGGCGCCGGTGGCGTAGGGCGTGATGGTGGCGAGCTTGTCGACCTGCTCCCCGGTCAGCTCATGCTGAACCTTGGAGAAATATCCCTCATAGGTGCGGATCCGGCCGGCCTTGGACGGGTAACCGACCTTGTAGATGCGGTCGATCCGGCCGGGGCGCAGCAGCGCCTCGTCCAGCGCCGTGGGCATGTTGGTCGCCATCATGACGAGGATCCGGTACTTGGGCGGCGGCTTCGGCCGCATGCCGAAGACCCGCCGGACGTAGCGGTTGACGAAGCCGCGCGGCTTCTTCAGCCCGGACAGCTCGGTGAGCAGCGCCTGCAGCGTGCCCATGCCGCCGCCGCCGCCCCCGTTCATCATCCCGCCGATCATCTGCTTGTTCCGCCGGGCGTCCGGCTCGCCGCCGATCGCGGATTCCATCGCGTTCTTGGCCAGCATCCACTGCGTGTCGTTCGACAGATAAGAAAATCCGTGGCAGCCGGCCGGAGCGAAGGCAGCACCGGAGCGCTGCTGGCCGGGGGCGCCCTGGGTCATCATGCCGCGGTTGCCCAGGGAGTCGGCCTCGTCGAAGAAGACGATCACTCCGCCGTAGCGCAGCGCGAGCCGCCGGAGCTTGCGGAAGAGCGACTTGACCTTGAGGATGCCGACGCCCATGAACATGTTGATGAACGCGCCGGGGTCGACGAACACGTACGGCCGCCCGGTCTCGCCGGCCACCGCCTCGGCCATCAGCGTCTTGCCGGTGCCCGGCGGCCCCCACAGCAGCAGGCCACCCGGCACGTAGCCGCCTCGCTCCTCGACTAGCTCGGGGTGCTCAAGGAAGATGATGTTCTCCTTGACCCGCTCGAGCACGTGGTCCTGGCCCCAGACGTCGGAGAACCGGGTCTTGATGTCGTCGGGGTAGTACACGTCGACCCCGCCGCGGGACATGAACCAGAAGAGGGCGACGAACTGGAGCACGACGAACATGAGCGTGAATACGATCTGCAGCACGAAGGGCAGTACGTGCCAGAGCAGCTGAGGGGCGCGGAGCAGGGCCAGGATCGGCGTGGTGTGGATGATCTTGCCGATCACGATGGCGATGATGGCGATCCACACCACCCAGGTCACCATCCGCCAGATGCGGAACCGGGACCAGTCGGAGATCCGCCGGTGGGTGGCCCGCTCGAACCCGCCGAACACCCTCTCGGTCCAGAACCGGTGGTAGCCGGCCGAGTGCTCGCTGATGAAGAAGTGGAGTTGCCGGAGCACCTCAAGGCCGAGCAGGAGGAACACCCACCAGGCCGCGCGCACCTCGATCCGCATCGCGTCGGAGAACCCGACCAGCGGATCGTTGGCCATGGCCGACCAGACCAGCACGAACCAGAGCAGGCCGAGCAGGAGCAGGAACTTGATCCTGTCCCAGAATGTGAGCGGCTTACGGGTCAGCCGGTCCTCGTCCCTCGGCCGCCCGCTGCGCGGTGGCGGCGGTTCCCCCCGGGGTCCTTGGGAGATGACATCCCCGGAGGCCTGGGCCTTGTCCATCACGGGCTCCTGATGGTAAACGACGACATCACGTCGTTGATCTCGGTCTGGTCGTTGCTGTAACAGCTGGTTGTGCAGTGCAGCACGAGGAGGTAGACGACGGTCTGATCGGCGTTGGTCAGGGCGACCTCGTCGAACGTGTCGGTGATGCCGCCGGTATAGGTGTAGTCGAAGGTTTCCCGGACCCCGTGCACGCCCTGGCCGGGCGTGAGCACCTGATCGCGGATCTGCTTGAAGCCGGTAAGCGGGAACCCCTGCGCGGCCGCGTTCTGCCTCGCGGTGGAGGTGACCGGCAGGAAGAAGTCACGCAGCGTGTCGTAGGACAGCTCACTACTGGCAGTGGAGTTCAGTTGGCCGACCTCGGCGAACACGAACGGCTGGGCGGTGCCGAAGGACAGGAAGTCGCCCGCCGTGGGCTTGCGGCCGGCCTCGTACGCGACCGTCCATCCTCCGCCGGAGCTGCCCGTTTCCGCCCTCAGCTCGGAGGAAAGCGAGGAGTCACTGATCTTGTGCCAGCCAGCGGGGACCTTAAAGTACGTACTCTCGCCGCTGTTAGCCACATAGGTGTACTGCGGCGCTGCGCATCCGGAGAGCGTGACCCCGAGGAGTAGTGCACAACCCCCGACGAGGCCCTTCGTGACGCGGTGGGCCTTGCTCGCCAAGAGGTGCGACCTCCACGTAGGGACTACGTAGTGTCAAGTATGACGCCTTCGTCCGCAATGGTACAGGTTCCCCGAGGCAGGAAGGCATCCGGTACCGCGCGGTGGCGCTGGCCATGACTACCCATTTCCGTACCCCGCGTTAGACCCGCTCAAGCGCGGGTAGCGCACCGGGCTCAGCCGGAAATGAAGGGCAGCTCCCATGGACCGTTCCAGCACCCGCGCCGGGTTGTTCGGGCGCAGCGGCGTGGTGGCTGTCTACGGCGTGCGCTGCCTGCTAGCGTGCGCGATTATCGCCCCCGGTGCCCGAGCAAGCCGTCGCCGGCGTCAAGGCCGATATGGGGGAAATCAACGAAAGGGCGCACCGATGACCGCACCGGACATTCAGCAGGAGATCGAACGGACCCGAGAGCGTCTCGGGGAGACCGTGGATGAACTGGCCGCCAAGGCCGACGTCAAGGCCAGGGCCCGGGCTAAGGCCGCCGAGGTGTCGGGGCGCGTGAAGGACAGGACCGCTGACGTGTCCGGCCGGGTGAAGCGGAGCCAGGCCGTACGGCGCCGCTGGCCGCTTGCGGTGGCCGCGGGCGTCCTGGTCGTCGGTTCGGCGGTCCTCTGGCGGCGGCGGAAGAGATGACCCGGCCGGACCCGCGGTACGGTCGGCCAGCTGACCGGCGGCCCTGATTTTTCGTCCGAACGGCCCTGGTGCGTGTCATCCCCCGGCCGGTCTCGCCCGGCCGGGGATGATCGCGGGCACTCGGCGCGTGTAGGCGGCGGCGAAGACTGCGTACGCCACGGCGGCGTAGGCCATGATCGTGCGATTCCCGCCGGTCATACCGGTGCCGGTCATACCGGTGCCGGTCATATCGCTGCTGGTCCGGTGGCGACCTGCTGCTGCACGGTTCCCGTCCTGTCGGAGACTAGACGGATGATCACATCTAATCCTGACTCCCGCGATCCGCTCGGCCTGGCGGCGGACGCCCCTCTGCTGGCCGCCTGGCTGGACTGGATGCGGCTGGCCCAGGCGGGGCGGCTGGCGCCGATGACCACGCCGGGCCACAAGCAGCGCCAGGACCTGGTGGGCGCGGTGGTGGCGGGTGACGCGCCGCTCTACGGCGCGCTCGACGCCATCAAGCACGCCGACCGGCTGCGGGCCGACGCCGAGGCGCGCGCGGCCGCGCTGTGGGGCGCCGACTGGTGCCGGTTCTCTGTGGCCGGATCGACCCACGGCAATCAGGCGTTCTGCCTGGCCATCGGCCAGCCGGGCCAGGAGGTGATCATCACCCGCACCCTGCACCGGTCGCTGCTGCTCGGCCTGGTGATGGCGGGCCTGCGGCCGGTCTGGGTGCGGCCGGAGATCGACCGGGGCCTGCCGGCCGCGGTCGCGGTGCAGACCGTCAAGGACGCGCTGGCGGCGCATCCCGGCGCCTGCGGCGTGATCCTCGGCGATCCGTCCTACGTCGGCACCACCGGCGACCTGGCCGGTCACGCCCGGGTCGCGCACGAGGCCGGCGTGCCGCTGATCGTCGACGCGGCCTGGGCGGCCTACCTCGGCTTCCATCCGGACCTTCCGGCGCACGCGATCGCCGCGGGGGCCGATGCGATGGTGACGAGCGCGCACAAGACGCTGCCCGCCTACACTCAGGGCGCGCTGGTGCTGGCCAGGACCGAGCGGCTGGACGTGGCCCGGCTGAACCGGGCGTTCGACGCCACCCACACCACCAGCCCGGCCGGGTCGATCATGGCGAGCATCGACGCCGCCCGGGCGCTGCTGGCGCGGGACGGAGAGCGGCTGTGCGCCCGGCTGCTGCGCGGCGTGGCCGCCGCCCGCAAGCGCCTGCGCGAGGTACCCGGCGTCGATGTGCTCGACGGGCCCGGCGTGGACCCGGCCAAGCTGGTCGTGCTGCTGGCCGGGGCCGGAGCGCACGGCGGGCTGGTGGAGGCCGACCTGATCGCCGCGGGCATGCCGGTGGAGATGGGCGACCGGGACACCGTCGTGCCCATCGTGACGATGGCCGACGACGAGGAGCGCATCGCGGCGTTCACCGAGGAGTTGATCGCCGCGATCGAGCGGCACCGCGGCCAGCCGCGCCGCCCGGCCGCGACCGCCGCGTGGACGGTACGGCCGCAGACGGTGCTGGCGCCCCGGGAGGCGTTTTTCGCGCCGAACGAGACCGTCGCGGCCGACGCCGCCGTCGGCCGGATCAGCGCCGAACTCGTCGCTCCCTACCCGCCCGGCGTGCCGGTGCTGGCGCCGGGCGAGCTCATCACCGCCGAGGCGCTAGCGGCGCTGCGCGAGGTGGCGGCCGACGGCGGCCGGATCGCCTATGCGGAGGACCCCACCCTGGCGACCTTCCAGGTCGTCATCGCCTGACGTCACGCTTCTCGGCTGGCACCGGCTGGGCGACCTGGGACCGGCCGAGCATGTCTGGCAGCTGCGCCATCCGGACCTGCCCGCCGGTTTCCCGCCGCCGCGCTCCCTGGACGCTCATCCGCACAACCTGCCGGTCCAGCTGACCAGCTTCGTCGGGCGCGACGCCGAGCTGGCCGAACTGGCCGCGCTGATCGACAATGCCCGCCTGGCGGCTGCGGCAAGACCAGGCTGGCGCTGCACGCCGCGGGTCCTCCGGCGGCCTGACGCGGAAAGGCGAGAGCGGTGTCCTACCCTGCCTGTTCCCCCGGCCGGGGGAGGCGATCCCGCGCCCGGCGCCGGAAGCTGAGGCCGTGACCGATCGCGCCGCGGGCGTGACGCCCGGCGCCGGCCGGTCCTCCGGGAAGGGGCTTGCCATGGCAATATCAGCGAGAGCACCACGGCAGGCGGTCGCCACCGGCGCCATTGACCTGCGCCGGTGGCGGTCCCGTTTCACCGCCCGGCTTCCCCGGCAGCTCGTGGCGTGGTGGCTGCGCCTGGCCCGCGGGCGCGCCCTGCCCGCGAAGCTACGCGCGCAGCTGGCCTTCGCCCCCGGTGAGCGGACCCTGATGGTGGGCCGTGACCCGGATGGCGGCTACGCGCTGGTCGCCACGGACCGGGCGCTGCACCACCGGACCGGGCGCGATGGCTGGTCGCGGCTCGGCTGGGAGCAGATCAGCTCGGCGAGCTGGGAGGCCGCACCCGGCCGCCTGGTCATCACCGGCCTGACCGGGGCCGCGCCGCCCCGCACGATCGTGCCGTTGCGGCACCGCGGGACCTGGCCTGAGCTGGCCGAGGAGCGGATCACGCACACCAGGCTGAGCCGCCAGCACGTGATCCTCGACGGCCGGCAGCGCGTTGCCGTCGAGGTCCGGCGCTGTCCCGGGACCGGTGAGCTGCGGTGGGCCCTGGTGTCCGGGCGCAACCTCGATCCCGGCGACCAGGACCTGCGTAACCAGATCGAGCGCGCCGTGACCAGGCTGTGCGCGGATCTCGGCCTGGCCGAGCCCTAACGGCTCAGGCGGCCCGCTTGGCGTTCCGCGGTCGATGAGCCCGCTGCGGCCTGCGGGCAGGCTGCGCGGTATCGCGTGCGAACCCGTCGCGGGTGACGGCTGCCGGGCGGCGGCTGCGGTTGCGACTGGGGCTGGGGCTGGGGTGGCGATCCGGGGCGGGCCTGCTCCTAGCCGGGGGAACCGGCGTACCCGACGTGGCGATCTGCCGGACCACGTGGTGTCCGGTCGCGACCTCGTCGCTGGCCGCGGTGACGCCCGCCGCGTCGTGCAGCCGCTGCAGCTCACGCACTTGGCCGTGCTCTACCAGCGCGACGACCATGCCGGTGGCCCCGGCCCGGGCCGTGCGGCCCGAGCGGTGCAGGTAATCCTTGTGGTCGTTCGGCGGGTCGAACTGCACGACCAGGTCGACGTCGTCCACGTGAATGCCGCGGGCCGCGACGTCGGTGGCGACCAGCACCCGGGGGTGCCCGGCGGTGAACGCGTCCAGGGCCCGCTGCCGCTGGTTCTGGTTGCGGTCGCCGTGGATGGCCGCAGCCTCCACTCCGGCCCGGGACAACTGCTTGGCCAGCCGCTCCGCGCCGTGCTTGGTGCGGACGAAGAAGAGCGTCCGTCCCGGCCGGCCGGCGATCTCGGCCGCGACCGGTACCTTGTCCTGTGCGGACAGGACCAGTACCCGGTGCTCGGCGGGTCCGGAGTCCGTCGAGGACGTCACCGCGTGCAGCGCGGGGTTCCTGATGTAGGTGGTCACCAGCTGGCCGACGCCGCGGTCCAGGGTGGCGGAGAAGAACATCCGCTGGCCGCCTGCGGGCGTCTCGTCCAGGATGCGGGTGACCGCGGGCATGAAGCCCAGGTCGGCCATGTGGTCCGCCTCGTCGAGCACGGTGATGAGGATGTCGGAGAGCGTGCAGGCGTGCCGCTCGAGCAGGTCGATGAGCCGGCCGGGGGTCGCCACCACGATGTCGGCGTGGCGCACGGCGGTGATCTGCCTGCCGATCGACACGCCGCCGTAGACCGTGGTGATGCTCACGCCGATGCTGCGGCCCAGCGGCGCGAGCGCGTCGGCGACCTGCTGGGCGAGCTCACGGGTCGGGACGAGGATCAGGCCTCGCGGCGCCTTATCGCGCCGCTGCTCCGTACTGGCCGCGAGCCGGGTCAGCATCGGCAGGCCGAAGGCCAGCGTCTTGCCCGACCCGGTCTGGGCCCGGCCGAGCACGTCGCGGCCGGCCAGCGCGTCGGGCAGCGCCCGGGCCTGGATCGCGAACGGCTCGCGGATGTCGCGCGCGGCGAGCACCCGGACCAGCCGGTCGTCCAGGCCGAGCTCGGCGAACGTGGCCGCCGTCGGCTGCGGTGTCGCGGCGGCGGCGTCCAGGGCGAGATCAAGTTCGGAATGCGGTTCGGCCCGCGGCGGCCGGGTCCTGGCCGGGGCCGGACCGCGGCGCCTGGTGGTGCGCTCGCCGCCTCGGCCGTAGCGGTCGGAAGACGCGCGCGGACGCCTGGAACTGTGGGGCATGCAGAAAACTCCATCGGTAGTTCGGGGGTCGCATGCTCGACAGACGTCAACGGCAACGGCGAACGGCTGGTCTAGCCGAACTGCTCGCACAAGCGACCGGCGGGCTGCTCGCCCGCGGGAGCGGCGGCGAAGATCGCCGCCTTGAGTCCCAAGGTTACCAGCCGGGTGTTGTATTCCCCGTTACTTCCGGCTTCAGCCGGGTCTCTGGCGGACGGCGTCGTAGTCGAGCCAGGGATCCTGGAGGAACTCGCGCCACCGAGGGTCGTGGCCGGCCCGCTTGATCCGGAAGTAGACGGCGCGCCGCACCGCCCGCGAAGTATTGCCGCCGATGTTGTGGCCGAGCAGGTGGTGCGCGAGCAGCAGGTCCCCCGCCTCGCCGGTCACCTGCTCGGGCTCGGGCAGCCGGATCGGCGGGTAGCCGCCCGCGGCGAGGAACGCCTCGGGCCCGTGCGCGCGGAAGTACTCCGCGTGGGTCAGGTGGGTGCCCGGCCACACCCACAGGTTCCCCGCGTCGCGGCCGCGCTGGTCGGACATCAGCACCCCGGCCAGCATGGTGAACGTCCCGGGCCTGCCGTCCGGTTCACCCGGCGCGCCGTCGAGGTGATGCATGCCGGGCCGGTGCGGGAACGGCGGGATGTTCAGCGCCACCTGCACCTGCCAGGGCACGTCCAGCGTCCCCGGCCCGGTCAGCGACTCGGCCAGCCCGAAGGCCGGGCTGCCGGTCAGCAGCGCCGCCAGGGCCGGGGCCTGGGCGGCGGCGGGGAAATAGTTGTAGGGTCCCCGCACCTGCGGACCGGGTGGGTCGCGCTCGATCAGCTCATCGATGGCCTCCGCCGCGGCCGCCACCACGTCCGGCGGCACCGCTCGCGGCAGCACCAGGAAGCCCCGTTCGGCGAACTCGTCTAGCTGTCCCCGGTCCAGCACGGTCACCACCGTAGGCCAGCCGCGGGCTCACCGCCGAACGATTTCCCCCGGTGGCGTCCAGCGGTCAGCCGCGGGCCCGGGCGCACAGGTCGCCGAGCTGGCGGGTCGCGCGGGCGGCGTCGTCATCGAGCACGCTGACCAGCAGAGTGTGGTCGTTTACCCGCTGGGCGACCGCTAGCGGCGAGGCGACCACGGTCCGGGTCGCGCGGGCCGGGTCGCTGATCAGGGCGCAGGCGAGCACCCGGCGGCCCGCGGTCAGCCCGGTCCCGTCTAGGTCGACGAACTGGCGCAGGACGGGACGACCGAGCCGGGTCACGTCCCAGCGCATGGTGGCGTGCCCGGACGGTTCCCCGGTGCGGCCGAGCACGATCAGCTCGCGCCAGTCGACCCTCGCGCCCGCGCCCAGCGCCAGCTCGAGGCGGACATCCACCCGGCTGCCCCGGCAGACGATCAGCGCGCCCGGGTCGGCGACCAGGTCGGCTCGTTCGGCCAGGTCCGCGCGGATCGACAGCGTCCCCGCAACCGCCGCGTCCGGCCCATCCCGGCCCTGAGCCAGGCTGGCCCCGGCGGCGCGGAGCGTGGCGCGGGCGCCGGCCCGCAACGTCAGGCAGATCGACAGGTCGTCACCGGCCAGCGGGCCGGCCGCGGTGCCGACCAGGCGCAGCTCGCATCGGCCCTGCCCGCAACACTCGGCGCCGCGCACCTGCCGCAGCGTCAGCGGCGGCGCGCAGGCCAGCTCGCCCAGGACGCCGCCAGCCTCGATGACCGCGGTCGTCCGCGCGATCACGGGCCGGTCCACGGGAGTCGGTGGCCCACCGGGTACCTAAGAAGGTACCCAAGGGCCCACCGAGTCCGTTCGCTGGCGCTCACGGTGGGGCTGGCGCTCACGGTGGGGCTGGCGCGAGGGCGGAGCGGACCGACCGCACCCAGGCCGCCACCTCGGTCGCCGCGGGGTCGGCGACCAGCGAGGTGAACACCGTGGGCCGGTCGCCGCGGACCGCGGCCGCGTCGCGCGCCATCACCGACAGGTCCGCGCCGACCAGCGCGGCAAGGTCGGTCTTGTTGATGACGAGCAGGTCCGAGCGGGTGACGCCGGGGCCGCCCTTGCGCGGGACCTTGTCTCCGCCGGCCACGTCGATGACGAAGATCTGGCGGTGCACCAGACCGTAGGAGAACGTGGCGGTCAGGTTGTCGCCGCCGCTCTCGACCAGGATCAGCTCCAGGCCGGGGTGATCGGCCTCGAGTTTCTCGACGGCGTCGAGGTTCGCGCTTATGTCGTCGCGGATCGCCGTGTGCGGGCAGGCGCCGGTCTGCACGGCCCGGATCCGGGCGTCCGGCAGCACCCCCGCCCGGCGCAGGAAGTCCGCGTCTTCGGTGGTGTAGATGTCGTTGGTGACCACGCCGATGGTCAGCTCGCCGGACAGCGCCCGGCACAGCGCGGCGACCAGCGCCGTCTTGCCGCTGCCGACCGGCCCGCCGATGCCGATCCTGGGCACCCGGGCCCCCGCGGGCCCGCCCAGGTGCTCGTGGTGAGGATGACCGTGCTGGCCGTGACTGGGCGGTTCAGGACGCAAACAGACGCACCTCCGCGGTGAGATGGTAGTCGGCCAGCAGGTCCAGGGCCGGGGCCCCGTCGGCCGGCAGCGAGGATGGCGCCCCGGCCCGCGCGGCAGCCGCAGCGCACCCGTCGATGGCCGGGGCCAGCCGGGCCAGCATGGCCTGGACGGCGAACGGGTCCAGGCCGAGCAGCCGGACCGCGGCGCTGGCCGGCCCGGCGCACGCCGCCAGGGCCGCGGCCCGCGCGGCCAGCCCGGGCGGGCCGCCCGCCAGGGCGACGCCGGCCCCGAGGACCAGCGGATGGTGCGGGGCAGGCGCCGGGCACCGCGCCCACGGCGTCACCAGATCCGCGTCCGGCAGGACCGAACGGAGCAGCCGCAGCAATCCGCCGCCGAGCTGACGCGACGCCGCGCGCGTCGCCTCGGACGGCGTCCGCGCCTCGAACTCGGCGTCGAGCTCTGCCCACTTTTCCTGGGCCATGCTCTCCACCAAAACCGCTCGCGGCTGAGCCGGGGCGGGCAACCCAGCCCGTTCGGCCGAATCGGATTGAAGCCGGCCGGCGGCGGCGGCGAACGCGGCCGAGACCCGGGCCGAAGTCCGGAGCCTGGCCCGGCAGAAGTCCTCCAGGTCGGCGAGCCCCCGGACCGGGTCGGCACTGACCAGGCCGGTGCCGACCGCGGCCTCCATCCCGCCCGAATGGTGGTGCGCTCCGGCCGGCGCCCGCGAGTCGAGCAGGAGCAGCAGGAGGGTGTTCATCGGTGCTCAGAACAGGAAGTAACGCTGGGCCATGGGCAGTTCGGCGGCGGGCTGCGGCTCGATGAGTTCGCCGTCGACGCGCACCGCGAACGTCTCGCTGTCCACGTCGATGGCCGGCAGCGCGTCGTTCTCCGGCAGGCTGGCCTTGGACAGGCCCGACACGTCCCTGGTCGGGACCAGCCGCCGCTCGCTCTCCCAGCGGTCGCCCAGGCCGGCTTCGAGCGCGGCGGGCGACACGAAGTGCACGCCCAGCCGGGCCGGCATCGCGCCGAAGGCGCCGAACATCGGCCGCGGCAGCCGCGGCTGCGGGGTCGGGATGGACGCGTTGGCGTCGCCCATGGCGGCCCAGGCGATCACGCCGGCCTTCAGCACCAGGTGCGGCCGGACGCCGAAGAAGGCCGGCTCCCACAGCACCAGGTCGGCCAGCTTGCCCGGCTCCACCGAACCGATCTCGGCGTCGAGCCCGTGCGTCACGGCCGGCCCGATGGTGTACTTGGCGACGTAGCGCCGGGCGCGCATGTTGTCAGCCCCGCCGTCACCCGGCAGCGCGCCGCGGCGCTGCTTCATCACGTGCGCGGTCTGCCAGGTCCTGATGATCGTCTCGCCGATCCGGCCCATGGCCTGGGAGTCCGAGCCGATCATCGAGATCGCGCCGAGGTCGTGCAGGACGTCCTCGGCCGCCATGGTGGAGGGCCGGATGCGCGAGGAGGCGAAGGCCAGGTCCTCCGGGATCGACGGGTTCAGGTGATGGCAGACCATCAGCATGTCGAGGTGCTCGTCGAGGGTGTTGCGGGTGTACGGGCGGGTCGGGTTGGTCGAGGACGGCAGCACGTTCGGGTGCGCGGCGACCTTGATGATGTCCGGGGCGTGACCGCCCCCGGCGCCTTCGGTGTGGTAGGTGTGGATCGGTCGGCCGCCGATGGCCGCCAGCGTCGACTCCAGGTAGCCGGCCTCGTTGAGGGTATCGGTGTGGATCGCCACCTGGACGCCGGCGGCCTGGGCCACGGTCAGGCAGGCGTCGATCGCGGCCGGGGTCGTGCCCCAGTCCTCGTGCAGCTTGAACCCGGACGCGCCGGCCCGCAGCTGCTCCCACAGGCCCTCGGCGCTGACCGTGTTCCCCTTGCCGAGCAGCACCATGTTGACCGGCCACTGGGTCGTGGCGGCCAGCATCATCTCCAGCCAGAACGCGCCGGGCGTGACCGTGGTCGCCTTGGTCCCCTCGGCCGGGCCGGTGCCGCCGCCGATCAGCGTAGTCATCCCGGCCGCGAGCGCGACGGGGATCTGCTGCGGCGCGATCAGGTGCACGTGGCTGTCGATGCCGCCCGCGGTCAGGATCAGGCCGTTGCCCGCGATCACCTCCGTCGACGGGCCGATGACCAGGCCGGGCGTGACCCCGTCCATGATGTCGGGGTTACCCGCCTTGCCCAGGGCGACGATCCGCCCGTCGCGCACGCCGATGTCGGCCTTGATCACCCCCCAGTGGTCGAGCACCACGGCTCCGGTGATCACCAGGTCGGGGGTGCCGTCCGCGCGGGTGGCGACGGACTGGCCCATCGACTCGCGGATCACCTTGCCGCCGCCGAAGATCGCCTCGTCGCCGGCCAGCGGCCCGGGACCGCCGCACCGGTCCTGCGTGACCTCGATCAGCAGGTCCGTGTCGGCCAGCCGCACCCGGTCCCCGGCCGTCGGCCCGTACAGGGCCGCGTACCTGGCCCTTGCTATGTCAGTCATCGAGCGGTCCCGCCGACTCGGCCCGCAGGCCCGGGACCACCCGCGCCCCGGCCAGCGCCACCAGGGACACCTCGCGCGACACGCCCGGCTCGAACCGCACCGACGTGCCGGCCGGGATGTCGAGGCGGTAGCCGCGGGCCGCGCGGCGGTCGAAGGACAGCGCCGGGTTCGCCGCGGCGAAGTGGTAGTGCGAGCCGACCTGGATCGGCCGGTCGCCGGAGTTCTCGACGGTCAGGGTGACGCGGGCCCGGCCGGGGCCGAGTTCGACCGTCCCGTCCGGGGTGAGGATCTCGCCTGGGATCACGCCTGCGGCTCCTTTACCGGATGGGGTGATGCAACGTGACCAGCTTGGTGCCGTCCGGGAACGTCGCCTCGACCTGGACGGAGTCCAGCATCTCGGGCACGCCGGGCAGGACGTCGTCGCGGCGCAGGACCTCGCGGCCGGCCGACATCAGCTCGGCTACCGTCCGCCCGTCGCGGGCGCCCTCGAGCACGAACGAGGTCAGGATGGCGACCGCCTCGGGGTGGTTCAGCTTCAGGCCCCGGCCCCGGCGGCGCTCGGCCACGTCCGCCGCGAGCGTGATGAGCAGCCGTTCCCGCTCGTGTTCGGTCAACCGCATAGCTGCACCATATGGCAGCGGCGTTTCGCGTAGGTGAACTATGCCGCGCCGAGGAACTCCAGCACGTGCCGGGCGAACTCGGCGGGGGCCTCCAGCCACGGCACGTGCCCGGCGCTCGTAGCAGTCGTGATTGATCCGTCGTCGGCGCGGACGGTGCCCTGGCTCACGTCAGGAAAGGCTATGCCAGGAAAGGATTATGACTGGGGCGAACTCAACGGTGCCGGGGGGCTCCGCCGTTGCGGGCGCTCTCGTGGTGCTTGGCGCGCGGGAAGGAGTGGTGGTTCGAGGCGGGAGCCGCCTCCTCCTTATACGTGTCCTCGGCCTTGGAGCTGCTGAGCTCGAGGTCGAAGCGCGCGTCGAGGGCCGTGGATAGCGCGGCCAGCGTCCGCAGCGTCAGGTTCTCCCCGCCGCCGAGGATCTGGCTGACCCGCCCGGGGGAGACGCCCATCCGGGCCGCTAGGTCGGCGCGGGTGAGGCCGCGCTCACGCATATGCCAGTTGACCTCGTTCGTCAGCTGCGTGACGAGGGCGAGCATCTCCTCGTCGATCTGGGCTTCCGTCGCCCGCTGCTCGGGCGAAACGCCTAGTCCGAAGCCCATCGGTGCCTCCACCTTGTACGTGCCAGACCCTGTTGGTCCCGGACGTCGTAGCTTGCTGTGTACTTAGCCTTAGCTAAACGTATAGCTATGACTAAAGTCTCCGCCGACGCTAGGGTCCAACAACCCACCGGAGGTATTTGTTATAAAAACGTTACCTTAGTGAGTTGCGGAGAGTTACGGCCCGTTTGGGCGGGCGGCCGGGCCGCGTCACCTCGGACGGGTCCATTTTACCGTGACATGCCCGGAACGCGACGAACGACCCCAGACCTACATGGAGGGGGACAAAGCCTAGATAGATTCCCAATCACCTGCAACCATATTCCTGGGGAGGCTGCCCCAGCCTGTGGTGGCGCGGCCTGGGGTGGTGCAGGCGTGAGGCGAGGGGGCTGGCATGCCTAGCTGGGTGGTAGGTGTTGTCGGGACGTTCGCCCTGTCGCTGATCCTGGCCTACGGGTTCCTGCGGCTGCGCTGCCGAGGGGTCGGGAACCCGTTCGGGCGGCGCGCCAAGTCCTGGGCCGTCCTCATCATGGTGGCCACCGCCATCGTGTCCACCGGTGTGGGCCTGCTCCTCGTCGCCGCCAGCCGCCACCTCCCCGCCGCCTATGTCGGGGTCGTCGTGCCGGGCGGCCTGTGGTTCAGCAAGTTGCCTCCACAGCGTGACCGGGACCTGCTCCCCCGGACGCTGGCTGGTGTGCTGACGTTCCCGTTCAGCCGGCTGTACGACCGGATGGGCGACGACATGGAGGCCTGGTGCGAGACCCGGCTGCAAGCCGCGTCGGCGAAGCCGCAGTGGATAGCGGACGCCGTGACGTACTACTGCCACCAGGTACAAGGCGGGCTCAAGGACCGCCGGGCCCGGGCCGACCTGGACCGGTGGCGGGAATCGATCACGCACAAGATCAGCATCGTGCGGCTGATCGGCCTGGACACCACCCCGGCCCGGCTCCAGGCCGCCCTGGCGATGCACCCTTCCACGCAGCACGTCCGCAAGTACGCCGGCGACGACCTGCCGAGGCTGGCCCGCCGGCTGGAGACCGAGGCGCTGAACGAGCTGCACCTGTTCCTGGCGTATGTGTACCGGCTAGGGCATCACCGGCTGCTGATCTACCCGTTCCGGCCGTCCGCTCACCGGGCCCCGGTCCGGGAGCCGACGGCACCGGACCGGTGAAATAGCCGGGGCCTGCGCGCGGTTGCACACGTGGCGACCCCCGCAACCAGCGGGCGGCACAAATGAAGGAGCTAACGTGTCGGACACCTACCGCAAGGACCCCGAGACGATTTCCCGGCTGACCCCGGAGCAGTACCGGGTCACCCAGAAGGCTGGCACCGAGCCGGCGTTCAGGAACGAATACTGGGACAACAAGGAACCAGGCCTCTACGTCGACGTCGTGTCCGGAGAGCCGCTGTTCGCCTCGGTCAACAAGTACGACAGCCATTCCGGCTGGCCGAGCTTCACGGTACCGATCGAGCCGGGCAACGTGGTGGAGCACACCGACGCCAGCTACGGCATGGTCCGGACCGAAGTCCGTTCGGCCAACGGGGACAGCCACCTCGGCCACGTGTTCCCCGACGGTCCCGCCGAGGCGGGCGGCCTCCGCTACTGCATCAATTCCGCGGCCTTGCGCTTCATCCCGCTCGACGACCTCGAGCGCGAGGGCTACGGCGCCTACCGCAACCTGTTCGACGACACCGGGAGCACATCATCATGACTACTGAGAAGGCGATCCTCGCCGGCGGCTGTTTCTGGGGCATGCAGGACCTCATCCGCAAGCTGCCCGGCGTTATCTCCACCCGGGTCGGGTACAGCGGCGGTGACGTGCCGAACGCGACCTACCGGCACCACGGCAGCCACGCCGAGGCGATCGAGATCACCTTCGACCCGGACAAGCTCTCCTACCGGGACCTGCTGGAGTTCTTCTTCCAGGTGCACGACCCGACCACGCGGAACCGGCAGGGCAACGACACCGGGACGAGCTACCGGTCGGCCATCTTCTACCTCAGCGACGCGCAGAAGAAGGTCGCCGAGGACACGATCGCCGACGTCGACGCCTCGGGCCTGTGGCCGGGCAAGGTGGTCACCGAGGTGACGGCGGCCGGGCCGTTCTGGGAGGCCGAGCCCGAGCACCAGGATTACCTCGAGCACTATCCCAACGGCTACACGTGCCACTTCGTCCGCCCGGGCTGGAAGCTGCCACACCGCGCGGACACCGTCCGTCAGTAGCCGAAGAAGCCGGCCAGCTGGCTCGCCAGCTGGCCAGGCGCTGATTCGATGGCCTCGTGACCCTGGCCGTCCAGGACGGCCAGGGTGCTCCGCGGCAACACGGCGGCCAGGGTGTCGGTGATGTCGCGGGCCCAGGCCGGGCTCTGCGGGCCGAGGATCAGCAAGACCGGGACCGGGACCGCGGCGGCCAGGGCCGTCAGGTCGGTATCGGCTATGGCCTGCGCCTCGCGGGGCATGGTGGCGGACACAATCGGCATGACGTCGTAGCCGCGCGGTGCGTTCCTCAGCTCGCTGACCTGGGCTTCGGGCAGGCCAATGATCTCGGTCAGGAAGCTCATCATCGCTTTTCCTGGCTTGCCGTCGGCGATCATGGCGGTGACGCGGTCGCGCCATTCCCGCGGGGCGGCCGGCGGGCCGGGCGGCTCGTACAGGGCCAGGCGCCGCACCGGCGCCCCGCTCGCCGCAGCCCCGAGGGCGCAGGTGGCGCCGAAGCTGTGGCCGAACACGTCGACGGGTCCGTCCGCGGCCAGGCTCGCCGTGACGGCCGCGATGTCCTGGTACTCCCGGCTGAGATCGTACGGTTCGGTGTCACCGCTGGTGCCCCGGCCGCGCCGGTCCATGGCCGTCACGCGCCACCGTCCGGTCAGCTCGGCCCAGAGCGGCTGCCAGCTTTCGATGCAGCCCATCCCGCCGTGCACCAGCAGGAGCGGCGGGCCCTCTCCGGCGGTCAGCAGGCCCACCCGGGTGCCATCGGCGCTGGTGACCGAGTGCCGGTAACCTTCCACACTCCTCCTCAGGCGGTGAGCACGGGACGGCCAAGCTGCGCGGTGACGGCGCCGTCGGTGTAGCTGACGGAGTTCGTGCCGAGCGCCGGGATGCGCGGGCCAGGCAGCACGATGCCGGCCAGGTTCAGCGGGTCGGCCGCGGACAGCACGATCGTCTCCCCGGTCAGCGGCCGCTTCCTGATCTCGCGCAGCATGCCCACCGCGTCGGGGTGCGCGAACTGCTCGCCGCTGAACCCGGCGACGAACCGCCCGCCGCTGATCGTGCCGCGCGCCTCCATCCGCCGCAGCGCCCACAGCACCTCGCGCCAGGGCACGGCGAGGTTCTCCCGGGCCAGCAGGTCGCGGAACACGACGCCCCAGCGGGCGGCGAGCTGCTCGGCGACCGCTTCGGCCAGGTCATCCGGGTCGCAGTCGGCCGGGGGCTCGGGCAGCAGGGACCAGCGGCCGGCCGTCCTGGAGCTGAGCTGGCTGCCGCGGCGGAGCCGGTGCCGGCCGGGAGCATTCTGGGCGGCGCGGCGGGCGAACAGGAACCGGACGGCGCGGAAACCGTCCGCTGTGACCAGCCCCCGGGCCACGCCGTCCCACAGCGCCTCCTCGATCTCGCTGGGCAGCCGTCCGGTCAGCGTCTCCAGGTCCGGCGGGAACAGGGCACCGCGATTCCGCAGCGCCTCGATCACGTCGGTGGTACTTCCCGGTCCTGGTTCTGCGGGGCGCTGCTCGCCGCGGGCCGCCCGCAGCAGCCACGGCAGGTCGTCGCGGATCGTCAGGGTGACCGGGGTGGCCCGGGACGGGGTCAGGCCGCCGCGGCGGGGTGGTTCGTCCGGCTCGCCGCGCACCGACAGCCGGCCCCAGGCGATGCCTCCGTCCAGGCATGCCTCATCCAGCCACTCCCGGCGGTACCCGGTCACCCGCGCCGGGAAGATGGCCTTCTCCCAGGCCCCGGCCGCGAGCTCGAAGCCCTGCAGCTGCTCGACCACCGAGAGCACGCCACGGGTGCCTTCCCGCCTGGTATCCGGGGTGACATGCTGCCAGCGCAGCAGGAAGCGGATGAAGTCGCGGGCCGTGACCGGCTCCACTTCGCGCCGCTTGCGCTGCCTGGTGTACGCGTGGATGCGGGTCAGCACCCGCCGGGCGCAGAACTCCTCTGCTCCTGAAGGATCGGTGAAGCGGCCCCGCAGCGCGAAGCCTTCGTTCTCCAGGCGGATGAGCGCCAGGGTCACGTCCTGCAGCGCGGTGGCCCGGGCCAGGTCCTCCGCCGTGGACGGACCCCGGATGTCCAGGTGGCCGCGGAGCATCTCGGCCGCGGCCGTCTCGAGGTCCATGGGTTTTGCCCGCGGGCTTCCCGGCGGGACCTGCAGGCCCGGGTACAGCGGCTGCAGCACGGCCTGCCGTTCGGCGGCACACCACAGCGTTGTGTCATCCGCCTGGATCTTCGCCGCGCGGCCCGCGCCGGACAGCTCGTCGAACCACCCGCGCCACGCTTCCCGCGGCCGCATGACGAACAGCGTCATCAGCAGGTCGTGCAGCTCATCGGCGTCGCGCGGCTGCGGCCGGATCTCGTCCCTGACCCGCTCGATCGCGCCGGGATCCAGCCGGGCCAGGTCGCGGGCCTGCACCGGCAGCCCGCGCGGGATCCGCACCTGCCGGCTCCGGCGGTTCGCCGCCTCCGTCTCGTCGTCCAGGTAGGTGAACGGCTGGCCGTTCAGGATCTCGTGGGCGAGCACCGACGGCTCCGTGGTGTCGCGCGTGATGACGGTGATCCGGCCGGCCTCGATCCCGTCGAGCAGGTCGCGCAGCCCGTCGATGTCCATCGCCTCGTGCAGGCAGTCCTCCAGCGTCTGCCGGACCAGGGGATGGTCGGGGATCTCCAGCGGCCCCGGCGCCACGTTCTCCTGGCACGCCGCCAGCGTCGGGAACACCGCCGCCATCAGGTCATCGGCCTCCATCCGCTGGATGGCCGGCGGGTTCTTGCGGCCGCCGCGCATGCGCAGCACGGTCAGCGAGGTGTTCAGGTTCCACCGCCAGCGCGCCTGGAACAACGGCGAGGTCAGCACGGCCTGCCGGACCACTTGTTCCACCGTCTTGGAGGCCAGGAATTTCGGCACCCGGTCGAGCGGGAAGCTGTGCTGCGGGCCGAGTGAGAGCAAGATGGCGTTGTCGCTGGCCGCCGCCTGCAGCTCGAAGTCGAACGTGACGCAGAACCGCTTGCGCAGCGCCAGCCCGAAGGCGCGGTTCACCCGGGCGCCGAATGGCGCGTGGCCGACGAGCTGCATCCCGCCGGCCTCGTCGAAGAAGCGTTCCAGGATGATGGCGTTCATGGTCGGCAGCGCCCCGAGCGCGGCCAGCCCGGCCCGCAGGTAGCCGACGATGGTGTCGGCCGCGGCCTTGCCGATCCCGCACTCGTGCTCGAGCCATGCCCTGGCCGCCGCGGGCTCCCGGTCCGCGACGGCCTGCCGCAGCGCCGAGACCTCCTCGGAGAGCTCCCGGGTGCGCCCGGGTGCCTCCCCTTGCCAGTGCGGTACCGAGGGCGGCGCGCCGTTCGCGTCGACCACCCGGACGGTGCCGGGCTCCACCCGGCGGATGCGCCAGGAGTGGGTGCCGAGCAGGAAGACGTCGCCCGGCCTGCTCTCGACGGCCCATTCCTCGTGGACGGTGCCGATCTGGACCTCGTCGGGCTCGGCGACCACGCGGAAGTCGCCGAGCTCGGGGATGGCCCCGCCGGAGGTCAGCGCGGCCAGCCGGGCGCCTCGGCGGCCCTTGACGGTCCCGTTCACCCGGTCGCGGTGCAGGTAATAGGCGCGGCGCCCGCGGCCGGTGCGGATCCCCTCGGCCAGCAGGTCGGCGATGTCCTCGAAGTCCTCGGCGGACAGGTCCCGGAACGGTGCCGCCTGCCTGGCCAGGCCGAGCAGCTCGCCTTCCGGCCACGACTCGGCGGCCGACTCGGCCACCATCTGCTGCGCCAGGATGTCCAGCGGCCGTTTCGGGACGACGATGGCGTCCAGCCGGCCCTGGCGCACGCCGCGCAGCAGCGCGGCGCACTCCACCAGCTCGTCGCGGGTGGTCGGGTACAGCCGCCCGGAGGGCGTCCCGGTGCGAGTGTGGTTCGAGCGGCCCACCCGCTGCAGGAAGGTGGCGAAGCTGCGCGGCGAGCCGATCTGGCACACCAGCTCGACCGGTCCGACGTCGATCCCGAGCTCGAGGGAGGCCGTGGCCACCAGGGCCCGCAGGTCCCCGGCGCGCAGCCGGGCCTCGACCCGCTGCCTGCGGCCCCGGGACAGCGATCCGTGGTGGGCGGCCACTTGGGCGCCAAGCTCGTCACCGAGCCGTTCGCCCAGCTGGTGGGCGACCCGCTCGGCCATGCTCCGGGTGTTGACGAAGACCAGCGTGGTCCGGTGGCCGGCCACGTGACCGGCGATCAGGTCCAGGATCTCGGCCATCTGCCCCGTGGTGGGCACCGCGCCGAGCTCGTCGTCGGGCAGCTCCAGGGCCAGGTCCAGCTGCCTGCGGTGGCCGGAATCGACGATCGCGCACCGGGGCGTCCCGTCCGGGTGGTCGCGGTCCTGGCCGGAACCGACCAGCAGCCGGGCGATGGCCTGGATCGGCCGCTGGGTGGCGGACAGGCCCACCCGCTGCACCGGCTCCTCCGCCACGTGCGCCAGCCGCTCCAGGGTGAGGGCCAGGTGCGAGCCGCGCTTGTTCCCGGCGACCGCGTGGATCTCGTCGACGATGACAGTCCGGGCGGAGCGGAGCATGGACCGGCTCCGCTCCGCGGTCACCAGCAGGTACAGCGACTCCGGGGTGGTGATCAGGATGTCGGGCGGGTGCTTGAGCATGGCGGCACGCTCCGCGGCGGCCGTGTCGCCGGTCCTGACCGCGACCCGGATGGTTGGTGCGCTCAGCCCGAGCCGGTCGGCCGCCGCGGCGATCTCGCGCAGCGGCGCCTCGAGGTTCTGCTGAATGTCGGTCGCCAGCGCCTTCAGCGGCGACACGTACACCACCTGCGGCCCGGCGCCTGCCTGGCGTGGTCCTGCCGGGCCGTCCGGCGGCGGGCCGGCCGCGTGCCCGCAGAAAAGATCGTGGTCGCAGGCGGAATCGTGGGCGCGGTAGAACCGGTCGATGCAGACCAGGAACGCTGCGAGGGTCTTGCCGGACCCGGTCGGCGCCGCGATCAGCGCGTGGCGGCCCGCGGCGATCTCCTGCCAGCCCGCGGCCTGCGGCTCGGTCGGCCCGGCCGGGAACCGGCCCTCGAACCAGGCACGCACGGTGGGATGAAACGACTCGAGCACGCGCCCCACGCTACCTGCGGGTGCCGACATTCCTCCCGGTAACCGGACACTGCCCGGGGCTCGCCCATGCCTGCCGCGTCGCGGGGAACCACCGGGGCGGCTGCAGTCCGACATGCCCTGTAGCGACGCGATAAACAACTTTCTTGACTGTCAAGTTCGTTGTTAATAAGCTCGATGGCCATGAACGATCCAGGAGCCGTCGAGTTCGCCACTCCCACCCTGATGCGCTCGGCGCGCGGCGCTTATGCCCGCTCCATCCGGGCGCAGTTGCACGCCATCGGCATCGACGACCTGCCCAGGAACGGAGCATTCATCCTGGCGGGGATCGACAGCACGGGCGGCCCCCGAGGGGACCTGCCAGCCGATCTCGGTATCACCAAACAGGCCGTGAGCCAGGTGATCGACACCCTGGTGAACCGGGGCTGTCTCACCCGCAGCCCCGATCCCGACGACCGTCGCCGGATCAGCCTCGAGCTCACCGAACGCGGGCAGCAAGTCGTCGACGCCGTGTCGCGCGGCGTCGAGGCGGTCGACCTCCAGTTGCAGGAGCGCGTATCGCCGGAGCAGATCGAGGCCATGCGTTCCGTACTTCTCTCGCTGACCGAGATCAAAAGCGCCAGCCTGACCACCGGAACCGGGCTGAAGCGGCCAGCCCGCCAGTTCCGTCAGTTCAGCCCGATCTTCCCGGTGCGGAATCTGGCCGCCGCCCTGGCCCACTACTCCGCTCTCGGCTTCGACACCTTCGCCTACGCCGACGGTGACGACTACGGCTTCGCCAACCGCGAAGGCACCGGGCTGCACCTAGCGGCCGACCCCGACCCTGCGCACCATGCCTCGACGTACCTGTACGTGCGCGACGCTGATGCACTCTACGAAGAGTGGAGCCGACCGGGCATCGGCGGCCACACCAGGCCGGTCGGCCCGACGCCCTACAAGCTCCGCGAGGGCTCGCACACCGATCCGGACGGGAACCTGATCCGGTTCGGCTCGCCTGTGGATGAGTGAGACCATGCCAGCCTGGCCAGCCGGAGCGCGACGAAGGGCTTTCTCGATGAAGCGCGTGCTGGCCGCGTCGGGACTTGCGGTGATCCTGGCCGCCTGCGGGACGACTTCCTCTTCGGTTACCCCGTCCTCTTCGGCTACCCCGGCGACTCAGGCGCCGGCGAACGTCCTGGCCGCACCTACCCGTATCGCCCGCACGGCGGCGGGACCGGTGGGATATCGCGAGGTGGGTGCGGGAAGCCCGCTGCTCCTCATCACCGGGTTCGGCGCATCCATGGATGACTGGCCACCGTCGTTTGTCGACACCCTCGCCGGCCATCACACAGTGATCGTCTT
>Ga0208696_1000241_pt1 | contig 38303 bp, 29 predicted proteins | sample Sb_taG_9_FD_187711 | JGI IMG/M metagenome (GOLD analysis project Ga0208696, IMG submission 187711) | Peat soil microbial communities from Weissenstadt, Germany - Sb_50d_b_LC metaG (SPAdes) (version 2) | ecosystem: Environmental > Terrestrial > Soil > Wetlands > Peat | place: Germany... | reverse complement strand
TGCCGCCAAGGCCACCTGGGCCTTGAACGCCGCTGCGTGAGCCTTCCGCTTACGTGCCATTGCTTTCCCCTTCCCTGGACTGCCTACAGTAGCTTAGTCGGCTGTCCAGTTTTCGGGGTCCACTATACAGGTACAAACTTCCGGAAGCGATTGACTTCTTCCGGCGAGAATGCCAGATCGGCAAGCTTCCTGGGGCCAAGCTCCCGAATCACTTGTTTGATGACGACGGCACTATCGTCAAGGAGATTCGCGAGAACCTCAAGATTGCGGACAAAATGGTGCGAGCAGCTACTGCAAACCTCGACCAAGCGGTTGCCGAGACGTTGCTTCGCATTAGCCTTTCAGAAGATACTGTGTCCAAAGCCTTGGCGCCGCTCTTTGCAAGAGCGGAGGCACACAAGCCTGAAGAGTTAGAGCGCGCAAGAGTGCGCAATGCTAGGGGTATCCCGCCTGGTAAGAAGGCAGGCGCTGTAGGCGACGAGCTAAACTGGGAACAATTCCTCAGTTTCGTAACCGACAGTGGGAAGAGAAGGCTATGGATCATCAGCAGAGATTCGGATTACTGTCTCGCGCATGGCAAACAAGCAGCGTTCCTCGTACCGTCGCTGCGTCAGGAACTAATGCGCCATACTAACCCATCCCCAAGTGTGTATGCCTTTAGGAACATTCCTGACGGCGTCAAACACTTCTCCAACGTCACCGGAGTCAAGGCGGACAATCTCCCGACTGCCGCGAAGGTCGAACAGATCAAGAAAGAGCAGGCGAAATTGCCACCAAGTGGCAGTGGTTTCTGGGACGAGCCGGAAGCCAACCTCAACCCGAAGGTCATCAAGCGCGTCGCCCGGACCATCTTGCAATTGTGCCAGTCGGGCATCCAGGTGTTCGTGGCGAGCCACAGTCTGTTTCTCCTGCGCGAACTGGACATCCTGCTGAAGGCCGCAGAATTCCAAGAGGTGGCCGCACGCTTCTTCGGCCTGCACCCTGGCGACGACGGCGTCGTGGTGCGGCAGGGCGATACGGTGGACGACATCGGCACGATCGATGCCTTGCAGGAGGAGTTGAGCCAGTCGGATCGGTATTTGGCCGCGGAGGCCGAGTGATGCCGACGATTACCGAAGGCAAGCTGACGTTCACCTTCCCCGACGAGTGGAACGTCTCGAAGTACGACGACTGGGGTCATTACCGGAATCAGTTCATCAAAGTGTGTGGAGGTGTAAAGGCCGTCGATGTATTGGCCCTGGAGCCGCAGGGCAAGGACGCACGGGTCGCGGTGCGCTCGGCGCGTGGAGGCCATCCCCGGGCGGTCGCCGAGCTGAAGCTATACCAGAAGAGCGTCCTCAAACGGATTGGCGGGGAGACGCTGCCGGACCTTCTCGTGGTTGCCATCGACGGCAACTGTTCGAGTTTTGCGTCGGCCCACCTCCTGGCAATGGGGCCCTCGACCCCTCGTTTCGTTGATAGGAGCCATTGCCGGCGACCGCGCTCGCCGCCTACAATGCTGACGTGGGCGCGTCCGTAGCTCAACGGCAGAGCCCTGGTCTCTAAAATCAGGTGAGTGCGGGTTCGAGTCCCGCCGGACGCAATGTCCGAGTTTCCAGAGAAGGGAGGGTTCTCATGACGTTCCACTAGGTTGATGAGCGACCCCACGTCTACGTCCTTGTCCGCCGCGACCTGACCCCCGCGCAGCAGGTGGTCCAGGCCGCCCACGCCTGTCTGGAAGCCGCACGGGCTTTCCTCCCTTCCCATCACGAGCATCCGTTCCTCGTCGTCTGCGGCGTGCGCGATGAAGTGCGCCTGGGCCGCTGGCTCGACCGCCTGCGCGCGGCCGGCGTCCGCTTCCGCGCCTTCTTCGAGCCCGATCTCGGCGAGCAACTCACCGCCGCCGCCACGGAGCCACTTCGGGGACAGCAACGAAACGTTTTCCGGGGCCTGCCGCTGTTGACGGTCAACGGCTGAGGGATTCCCCGCGCGTCGGGCTCGTTCTGATGAAGGGAGGTTGGTCATGGCATTCCGATCGAGATGGGGTTGGTACCAGTGCGACTACGCGACGTTCGGGCTGCTCAAGCAACTGCACGCCGCCTACTGGCGGGCCCTGCGGCAGTACGCGACCTGGAAGCGCTGGCATCGGAAGATGCCGCACAACCGCGTGCTGCGCCGCCGCATCAGGGACGAACGAGGGAGGAAGATCGGCATGGAAAGCATCGGCCCGTGGCCGGAGCCGCTGCTGCCGTCGTTGTTCTGCACGCGGCGCCAGGTGTTGACGCACTGGAGTGAGGACGGCAAGCCGCTGAAGGAGGGGCGGCTGATGGAGGAGGTCGTCTTCGACGACCTGGGCATCCCGGAGGCGTACCGCACGGCGCGGCGGCCCGCGGCGACGGACCAGGAAGTCATGGCGCTGCGCCTGTCGCCCAAGGAGATCCGGCGACTCGTGGCTCTGGCCGACGAGGGGCGCTGACGGACGAGCGTCGGGCGGCGCTGGTGCGGAGCGCCGCCCGACCGGCAATCGTCTTGCCACAAGCACCACGGCCGTCACTTGATACGAGAGACAAAAAGGGTCGGGAGCAACATCGTTCGGCTCGATAGTTTTACTGTGCGAGAAGCTTGTTGTGTTGATGCCCCGGGCTTGCCCCGGGGAGTTTCACGTTCGCTGCTACGCGGCGAGAAGCTTGTTGTGTTGATGCCCCGGGCTTGCCCCGGGGAGTTTCACGTTCGCTGCTACGCGGCGAGAAGCTTGTTGTGTTGATGCCCCGGGCTTGCCCCGGGGAGTTTCACGTTCGCTGCTACGCGGCGAGAAGCTTGTTGTGTTGATGCCCCGGGCTTGCCCCGGGGAGTTTCACGTTCGCTGCTACGCGGCGAGAAGCTTGTTGTGTTGATGCCCCGGGCTTGCCCCGGGGAGTTTCACGTTCGCTGCTACGCGGCGAGAAGAATAACGTGGGAGTTCCTTCGGCCTTTTGTAGCGGCGAACGTGAGACTCCCCGGGGCAAGCCCGGGGCATCTCGCACAGTAAAAATAGTTACTGTGGGTGCTCGAATCGGCAAAGCCATGCGGGACTTGCTCACGGGCAGTGGTTGGCGCTCGCTTCACGACCGTGGAGCGAGCGCTGAACCGCAAGCCGCCCTTATGCGGTGATGGTTCCCGTCGCCTGCCCGTTGCCCACCAGCGTGGCGTTAACGGGGTCGGTCAGATCGACGAGAAACGTCAGGCCCGACGTGTTCAGGGCGTCGGCCAGCACGGTGACGCTGATAGTCAGCTGCGTCTGCCCCGGGGCGAAGGTCAGGGTGCCGCTGGTGGCGACGTAGTCCTTCCCCTGCTTCGCCGTGCCGTCGGCCGTGGCGTACGCCACCGTCACCGGCTGCGCACAGGGGGCGCTCAGCGTGACGGTGAAGGTCGCCGTGACGGTCGCGGCCCCGCCGGCCGGCGGCATCACGAATTCGATGGGAATCAGCCCGTTCACCTTGTTCTGGTTGACCGTGGTCCAGTCGGATTGGAGGATGCCGGGTTCCAGGACCACCAGGTCCAGCCGATGCCCTGCGCGTGCGCCACCGTCGAGGAACTGCTGGTGTTGGCCAGGTACGCGGTGATCTGCTGATACCACTGCTGGTCGGACGTCGATTGCAGCAGGCTGCCAAACTCGCCGAGCCAGACCGGCGCGATGTTCTGGCGGTAGAGGTAGCCCCAGAACTGATTCCAGACCGACGGCAGGTTGTTCGGGTAGTTGGCGGCGCCGAACCACGGCTGGTTGGACACCGACGACGGGTAGTCGTGGGGCGAGTAGACGACGCGGTTGGGGACGTTGAGGACGACCGGGTACTGGCCCGCCCCCATCAGGTTGCCGCCCCACCAGTCGGATTGGCCGGCGTAGGTCTGAATGCCCTCGACGAAGATCAGCCAGTTGGGGTTGGCCTGCAGGATGGCGTCGCCGGCCTGCTCGGCGGCCAGGCGCCAGTCGGTGGCCGGGTTGCCGTCGCCCCAGGTCGCGATGCCGTGCGGCTCGTTGTGCAGGTCGGCGCCGATGACCGTCGGGTTGCCGGCGTAGCGCTGCGCCAGGGCCACCCAGTCGTTGATCCACGCTTGCTGCGTGTACACCGAGCTGCCGGGGATGTACCACAGCTGCTCGTTCGAGGCGTCGTCGTGCATCGCGCTGTGCTCGTCCAGGATGATGCGCAGGCCAATCTTCCCGGCGTAGGCGACGATCTTGTCCAGGATTTGCAGGCTGCTTAACCCCTGAAGGTCCGGGTTGAGGCTGTAGTTGATGCTGTTGGGCACGTTGGCCGGGTTGAAGATGTCCTCGGAGTAGGGGATGCGGATGGTGTTGAAGCCGAGCTGCACCATCTGGTTCATCATGTCCTGGTAGTTGCGGGCCCACAGGCCGTCAGCCACGAAGGTGCTCGTCTCGAAGCCGAACCAGTTCACGCCGGCGATGCGGACGGGCGTGCCGTTGACGTCGAGGACCTGGTTGCCGCTGGTCTGGAAGAAGTCGGGCGCGCTGCCGGGCGCCGGCTCGGAAACGGTGACGTTACCGATGCTGATAGTCGGCGGCGCGGCCGGCGCCCCGCCCAGGGGGACGCCGTTGAGGACGTAGTTGGCCGGCGCGGGGTTGGTAGCCGGCGAGGCGTTGAAGCCGATCTGAACGCTGGCCCCCGCGGCGATTGTCGCGTCGTAGCCGGCGTCCTGAAGCACGTAGTGGTTGCCGCTGTGACTGAGGAGCGTCGCATTCCACATGGCCGTGATGGTGGCGGCGAGATCGAACTGGAGCGTCCAACCGTTGATGGGGCTGGCCCCCGTGTTGGTGAGGGTGACATAGCCGGTGTAGCCGCTGCCCCAGTTGTCGGTGACGGCGAAGGTGGCGGTCGCCCCCGGGTTGACTCCCGCGGCAACGACGCTGACCGCCGCCGCCCCGCTGACGCCGCCCGCCGACGCCTGGACGGTCGCACTCCCCGCGGCCGATGGGGCGCTAAAGAGGCCGGCCGGGCTGATCGTCCCGCCGGTCGCCGACCAGGCCCAGGCCGGCTGCGTCGCCAGGGCGTTGCCGAACTGGTCGTCGGCCGTGGCCGTGAACGGCTGCGTGCCGCCGGCGACGACTCGGGCCGAGGCCGGGCTGACGACGACGCTCGTCAGCGTCTGGCTGACGGTGTCGTTGACGCTGCTTGTGGCGCTCAGTCCGCCGGCGTCGGTGATGGTCACAGTGAATGAGTAAGCGCCCGCCTTGACGAAGGTGGCGGTGGTGTTCTTGGCCGCGTTGGTGCCGTTGGCGCTGAAGGTCACGCCGGCGGGCGAATTCCCGGTGGCGGCCCAGGTGTAGGTGAGGTGGGACTCGCCGCCGTCGTCGGCCCCCAGCACGCTCAGGTTGACCGTCGTGCCCGTCACCGGGTTGGACGAGGCAGTGGCCGGGGTGGCGACGGTCGGCGGTTGGTTGGCGGACTGACCGCCGAGGGCGACGCCGTTGAGGACGTAGTTGGCCGGCGGCGCGGGGTGGCCGCCCGGCGAGCCGTTGAAGCCGAAACTGACGTTCTGTCCCGCGAGGATGGCGGCGTTGTAGCCCATGTCGTCGAGGACGTAGTGATTGCCGGCGTGGCTGACGACCGTCGCGTTCCAGATGGTGGTGATGCTCGCGGCGAAGTCGAACTGCAGCGCCCAACCTTTGATGGCCGTCGAGCCCGTGTTGGCGATCGACATGTTGCCGGTGAAGCCACTTCCCCAGTCGTTGCTGTCCGTGAAGGCGACGGCGGCGCTGAGGCCGGACGGCACGTCCCGGGTTTCGAGGCGTTCCACGCCCGGCGGGCGGCGCCTCGACAGCGGGCGGGGCTTCGACACGGGGCGGCGCGCGAACAACCATTGGCCAAACATTGTAGTCTCCCAGTTGAGGATGTGAAAATCGACTCGGCGCAGACGTTGCCGGGGCCCTTCCGGTCGCCACAGAGGGACGACGGACGGCCTCGGGCAGAGGATGAGATGATTCGACCGATTTCCGCCGGGGTGGAGAGGGTGGAACGAACCGACCTGGTTCGTCACGCGGTGGGCAATCTCCAGGCACCGGTGAGTTGAGAAGAGATTACGTCCCGCAACGCGGCATCACAAGGTCAACAGGCCCAATTTCCTCCACTCTTCAACGCGGGTCGCGATCAGCTGGAAGAAGTAGGCGGTCGCGGTGAAGAGTCGGGAAGATCGGCGTCAGTCGCCCTGCCGCCGCGCGGCAGGGCGACTGACACTATTTCCGTCATTTTCCCCCTGCAATCACCCAGGTGTGCCGCGGATTCTTCTCTCCGAAGCGGCGCCGCAAGCGGGCCTATCCTCCCGCCGGCAAACCTGCTAAGCTGGTTCTGACTCTGGGCCGACCACTATCGGCTTTCGGCGCTCCCCCGCCCGACGCGCCGGAGGCCGATCCCTGTTTTCCGGGGACATCAACGACCCATGACCGACACGAAGCTGATCCGCAACTTCTCGATCATCGCCCACATCGACCACGGCAAGAGCACGCTGGCCGACCAGTTCCTCATGAAGTGCGGGGCCATGTCCGAGCGCGACTTCCGCAACCAGACCCTCGACTCGATGGACCTGGAGCGCGAGCGCGGCATCACCATCCGCATGCACCCCGTCACCCTCACCCACCAGCACGAGGGCCAGACCTACGAGCTAAACCTGATCGACACCCCGGGCCACGTCGATTTCAACTACGAAGTCTCGCGCAGCCTCGCCGCCTGCGAGGGGGCCATCCTCCTCGTCGATGCCACCCAGGGTGTGCAGGCTCAGACCGTCGCCAACGCCTACCTGGCCATCGAGGCCAACCTGACCATCGTGCCGGTCCTCAACAAGATCGACATGGCCATCGCCCGCCCCGACGACGTCATCTCCGAGATGCACCAGGCCCTCGGCATCGAACCCGCGGAGGTCCTCAAGGCCAGCGGCAAGACCGGCGCCGGCGTCGATGACCTCTTCCGCGCCATCATCGAGCGCGTGCCGCCGCCGCCCGGGGACCCGAAGGCCCCGCTCCAGGGACTCATCTACAACAGCCATTTCGACACCTACAAGGGCGTCGTGGTCCACGTCCGCGTCAAGGAAGGCACGTTGCGCAAGGGGCAGCGCGTCCGGTTGATGCGCGGCGGCACCGAGCACGAGGTTTCGGACGTCGGCCAGTTCCGCCCGGCGCCGACCCCGATCGACGCGCTGTCCACCGGGCAAGTCGGCTACTTTATGGCCCAAATCAAGAAACTCGAAGACGTCCACATCGGCGACACCGTCACCGACGCCTTCAACCCGGCCGCCACCGCCCTGCCGGGTTACAAGGAGCCCAAGCCGATGGTCTTCAGCGGCCTGTACCCGGTCAACAACAACGACTTCGAGACGCTGCGCGAGTCGCTGGGCAAGCTGCGCCTCAACGACTCCAGCTTCACCTACCAGCCGGAGACGAGCGAGGGGCTCGGCTTCGGCTTCCGCTGCGGCTTCCTCGGCATGCTGCACCGCGAGATCATCCAGCAGCGCCTCGAGCGCGACAGCGAGCTGGACCTGGTGACGACGGCGCCGAACGTCACCTACGAGATCCTGACGCGCAAGGGCGAGACGATCACCATCGACAGCCCGCAGGGGGTGCCGGACGCGGGGCAGATCGAGGAGTTCCGCGAGCCGTTCGTGCGCATCAGCTTCCTGTTGCCGGCGGAGAACATCGGCGACCTTATGCAGATGTGCAGCGAGCGCCGCGGCACCTACCTCCGCACCGAGTACCTCAGCCCGGCGCGGGCCATCCTCGTCTTCGAGATGCCGCTGGCGGAGGTGATTTACGACCTGTACGACAAGCTGAAGTCGGTGACGCACGGCTACGGCACGATGGATTACGAGTTCCTCGGCTACCGCACGGCCGACCTCGTGCGCCTGGACATCCTGGTCCACGGCAAGCGCGTCGATGCCCTCTCGACGATCGTGCATCGGGCCTTCGCCGACCGCCGCGGCCGCCGGCTGCTCAAGAAGCTGCGCGAGGAGATCGACCGTCACCTGTTCGAGGTGATCTTGCAGGCGGCCATCGGCAACCGCATCATCGCCCGCGAGAGCATCGCGCCGATGAAGAAGAACGTAACCGCCAAGTGCTACGGCGGCGACATCACGCGCAAGCGCAAGCTCTGGGCCAAGCAGGCCGAGGGAAAGAAGCGCATGAAGCAGGTCGGCCAGGTCGAGATTCCACAGGAGGCGTTCCTGGCGGTGATGGAGTCGGACCAGTAGCGGTCGAATGGGCTCCCCACGGATGGGCCGAGGGTGGTAGGATGGCCCAGGGTAGATGAGCATCCCGACAACGAGGTGGTCCCATGAAAGACAAGGTCAGCCCCGCGAAGAAAAAGCAGGAGCCGCAGCGCAACGGCCAGGAGTGGCAGCGGCTCTACGAGGAGATGCGCAAGGAACGGAATCGGCTCCGGAAAGAACTCGCCCAGGTGAAGAAGGAGCGGGATACCTACCGAAAGGCGGTTGGCACCCTGATGTCACAAGAACCCATCGAATTCACGCGGGAAGAGGCTTTCGCGCAAATGGGCCGCAAGCCATCCCTGGAGGACTTGATCTCCGAGCTAGAAGCTCAAGGAGATACGTGATGGCGAAGGGGGAGCCCGTCTACAAGGTCGATTGCCTCGGTGTGGTGGACCAGCAGATCGAGGCGCTCACCGCTCAGGCGGCCGCTGCCGGCGTCAGCCGAGAATACACCCAGTCGCTGCGTACCGTTATTGACCGATTGCGCACACGACCTCTCGATTGGGGTGACCCGGAATGGTCTACTCGCAAGGAGGGAGGCACGGTCTGTCACGGCATTATGGCGCCTCTCATTGTGCGCTACGTGGTGTTCGAGCCCGAGCGGTACGTCTGCATCTTGAAGATCACGCCAATGGCTCCTTCGCGTCTTGATTGAGTCTTTCTTAATGAAGAACGCCTTTCGCCGCTTCCTCGAAACGATCCTCCTCGTCCTCTGCGCCCTGCTCCTCTTCCGGGCCGTCGGCGCCGAGCCCTACGGCGTGCCGACCGGCAGCATGGCTCCGACCCTGCTCGGCAATCACAAGGCCGTCCTCTGCCCGCGCTGCGGCGACACCGTTCGCGTGGGCAGCGGCGACCACGGCGACCAGGCGGCGGGCGCCGCCTGCCCCAACTGCGGTTGCCCCGACCTCGGCCTCGACCGCGTTCCCGTCTGCCGCGGCGACCGCCTGCTGGTCAACAAGACCTTCCACGAATGGCGCAGCCCGCGCCGCTGGGAGATGGCCATCTTCCTGTCGCCGGTCGATCAGAGCAAGATCTTCGTCAAGCGTGTCGTCGGCCTGCCGGGCGAGTCGGTGCAGGTCCGCGACGGCGACGTCTACGTCGATCACGAGATCGCCCGCAAGACGCTGACCGAGCTGAAGGCCGTGCGCGTCCCCGTCTTCGACAACAACTTCCAGCCCGCCGACGGCTGGGCGGTGCGCTGGCTGACGCAGCCCGACCGCGGCCCCGCCCTCCGCGACGGCCCGCGTCTGCGTCTGGAGGCCGAAGGCGTCGCCGACACCTATCAGTGGCTGGTCTACCGGCACACTTTCGCCACCACGGATAAAGCCCGGCCCGTTTTCGACGAATATGCCTATAACGGGAGCGACCCCACCCGGACGCCGGAGCCGGTCCACGACTTCATGATCGATTGCGACCTGGAAGTCCGCGCCGGCGACGGCTGGCTGGCGCTGGGCCTCAACGACGGCGGTAGCGAGGTCGTCGTCGAGTTCCCGGTCGGCGCGCTCAAGGACGGCACACACCTGAGCGAATGGCCGGCCGGCGGCGCGGGCGGAGAGCAGACGGTCTACCGCACGGCGCCGACGTTCGGCCTGCGCACCGGGAGAACGTACCACGTCGAGTTCGCCTTCGCGGACCGGCGGGCGTCGCTGACGGTGGACGGCCGCGGCTTGTTCGCCCCCGTGGACCGGCCGAGCCTGCCGCGCCGGGCCGAGGTCGTCAAGCCGGCGCGGATCGGGGCGCGCGGCGTCGAGGTGGTGGTGCAGAACTTCCGGCTGTTCCGCGACGTGCATTACACGGCGGCGGGGCGGCACGCGGGGGCGGCGCCTGTCCGTCTGGGAGCGGGTCAGTACTTTGTGCTGGGGGACAACAGTCCCAACTCGGACGACAGCCGCTTCTGGTCGGACGGTGCCGGCCGGCCGCTGCCCGTCCCGGAGGCGAGCTTCCTGGGCAAGCCGTTCCTGCTGCACCAGCCCAGCCGGATCGAGCACTCCGCCGACGGCCGCCGCGAGTCGCGCGTCGATTGGGGGCGCATCCGCTGGCTGCATTGAGAAGAATGCCACGGGCTTGCCCCGTGGTTTGTTAGGGTCGCAGCTACAGCGCGAGGGGAAGAAGCAAGTTCAGTTTCCCCAATCCCACGGGCTTGCCCCGTGGATCGTTAGGGTCGCAGCTACAAGCCGAGGGGGAAGAAAAAAAACTTCCTTCTCTACCGTCTCCTGTAGCCGCGAGCGTGAGGGACCACGGGGCAAGCCCGTGGCATCCCCAGGCCGAGGGGAGAAGCAACTTCTTCTTCCCCTCGCGCTGTAGCTGCGAACGTGAGGGACCACGGGGCAAGCCCGTGGCATCCGCGAATTCGTCTTGGCAGAAGGTGCCCCCAAACGGGATGATAGCGAAGTCCGCCGCGCCCCGGCGGCCCCCCTGGTGACCGATCAGTTAACCATCGGTGTTTCATGGCCGACGACAACATCCAGCAACCGCCCGATCCGCTTCTTCCCCCGCCCGCGCGGGCAGATCATGCCACGACGGCCACGCCCCCGGTCGGTTCGGCCGCAAATGATCGGGTGACGGCGGTCCCGCCGCCGCCCCGCGCCGAAACGGCACCGGCCGTGCGGTCGGAGCCGGAGCAGTTCCTCCGCTGGAGCGCCGGGGTCATCCTCGTCCTGGTCGCGGGCTGGGGATTCATCGCCCTCGTCGCCTGGGCCGCTTACACCGACCGTATTCCGCTCCCCGTCGAGGTCGCGGCCATCCTCGCCGCAGCCCTGTCCCTGGGCTTCTTCGTCCTGGTGGAGCGGAACTTGTGGTTCGGCCGCTTCATGGGCCTGCACACCGACGGCAATCCGTCCCCCTTCAGGGAAGCCTTCTTCCTCTGGCTGCTGGGCGCGCCTGGCCTCCTGTGGCGAACCACCGAGGGCAAGGACGCCGCCCCCGTCAATCAGAAGACGCAGTCCGAGGTCAGCAACACCCGCGAGGTCATCGAGACGGTTGTCTTCGTCGTCGTCCTCGTCCTGCTGCTCAAGTCGTTCGTCGCCGAGGCCTTTGTCATTCCGACCGGTTCGATGGCGACCACGCTCTACGGCTACCAGAAGGACGTCGAGTGTCCGAAGTGTCATTACAAGTTCCCGGTCAATTGCAGCCAGGAGGTCGATCCGCAGGAGGGGAGCCAGCGAGGGATCGTCACCGGCTGCACCTGCCCCAATTGTCGCTGGCCGATCCCGCTGGCCGACGAGGTGACGATCGAGGAGCGCGACCCGCGCACCGGGGCGCGCGTCCCCCAAATGGTCTGGAAGCCCAGGGAGAAATACAAGGCGGCGACGGGCGACCGCGTCCTCGTCGGCAAGTTCCTCTACGACCTGCCCTGGAACTCTCCGGAGAAGAATCGCCTCAACGTGGTGGTCTTCAAGTACCCCGAGGCGCCGCAGAGGGGCTACACGCCGCTCAACTACATCAAGCGGCTCATCGGCCTGCCGGGAGAAACCATCGCCATCTACTACGGCAAGCTGTACGTGCTGAGCGCCGACCAGGGCCTGAGCTACGGCGATAGCAAGGCGCCCGAGTTGCAGCGCTGGAGGCCCGAGTTCATGCACGTCGATGACGAGGCGGCGCAGGCGCGCTGGGAGAAGGACGAGTTCAAGATCCTCCGCAAGCCACCGGAGGTGGTGTTGGCGATGCGCCGGATCGTCTACGACAACGACCACCCCGCCGAGGACTTGAAGGAGTTCCCGCGCTGGCTCGAGCAGGACGGCGGCAAGGCGTGGGCCGCCGACGACGCGACCCACACCTTCAAGCATAGCGCGGCCGACGAGACGGGACTGGCCTGGCTTCGCTATCGCCACCTCATCGCCCGCAAAGATCCTGTCACCGACAAGGATCATCGCAGTCCGGAGTTGATTACCGACTTCATGGGCTACAACAGCGCCGACATAGTCCAACCCCCCCACCGCGAGCCGCAGCTGGCCCAGCAGGTGCAGCACTGGGTCGGCGACCTGATGATCGATTGCGAGGTCAAGATCGACAAGGCCGAAGGGCAGTTCGTGCTCGAGCTGTCGCGCGGCATCCAGCGCTTCCGGGCGGTCTTCGACCTCGCGACCGGCGACTGCACCCTCAGGCAGGTCACGAAGCACACCGACGAGGCACCGCCCCTGGCCGACGACGCCGGCGAGGTGCTGGCGACGAAGCCGACCGCCCTGAAGAAGCCGGGCACCTATAAACTCCGCTTGGCCAACGTCGATGACCGGCTGCTGTTGTGGGTGGACAGGAGCATGCCCTTCGGCGACGAAGGTGTGCCTTATCCCCCGGCCGAGGAGAAGGGCCCTTACCGTAATGACCTGGAGCCGGCCAGCATCGGTGCTCGCGGCGCGGGCGTGACGGTTGGCAAACTGCAGCTCTGGCGCGACACGTACTACACCCAAATGCACAGCGCCGACGGCCGTGACGTTTACCCCTCCGTGGACAGCCTGAGCGACCCGACGAAGTGGGCCTCGCTCAAGAACCTCAAGCCGATGACCTTGTACGTCCAGCCGGGCCATTACCTGTGCCTGGGCGACAACAGCCCGCACAGCTCCGACGGCCGCGCCTGGGGCCTGGTGCCCGACCGCCTGATGCTGGGCCGGGCGCTGGTCGTGTACTACCCGTTCCCGCCGCTCGGCGAGAAGCGGATCGGGCCGATTCACTAGCCGCTTGCGGCTTCGCATGCCCTGCGAAGCCGCAAGCGGCCGCACACCGGAGAGGATGCCGATGTCTGAGGAGCCAAGGGTCAGCGGGGACACGGCGATTCGCGTGCGCTACGCCGAGACCGACCGGATGGGGCTCTTGCACCACGCGAATTACCTGGTGTACTTCGAGCAGGCGCGGACGGAATTGCTGCGCTCGTTCGGGCTGTCGTACCGCGACCTCGAAGACAACGGCTATCTGCTGGTGCTGACGAAGGTCGAGGTGCGCTACAAGCGCCCGGCCTACTACGACGACCTGTTGACCGTCCGCACGACGGTGGCGAAGACGACGGCGGTTCGCATCGACCACGCCTACCTGGTGTTCCGCGACGGCACCCTGATCGCCGAGGGGAATACGACCTTGGCTTGCGTCGATCGCGAGGGCCGGCCTCAGCCGCTGCCCGACGCGCTGCGGGTCCCGAGAAAGGGAGGATGACGCGATGTCCCGCTGGTTGCCGACCGCCGCCCTGCTGGGGGCGCTGGTCCTGTCGTCCCTGGTCGGTTGCGGTCCGTCCGCGGCGACCGGTTCCGCCAAGGGGACCCACCCCGGCCCGAGTTCGGAGAAGTCGAGCGAAACCGGGAAGGGCACGTCGAAGCCTGACGATCATCACAACCCCGGTTGATCGCCGGGGGAGGGCCGCCCGTGCGCCGCACTCTGATTCAGTCCGTGCTGCCGCTGACCTTCTGCCTGGTGCCGCTGCTGGCGGCGGCGCTGATCGCCGTCGCCCTGCCCGCCGCCGCCCGCGACTTCTACCTGTCCCACCTGACGGCCCTGGACGTCCTCATTCTGGCGCTCGGCTGCACCCTGTTCTGGGTCCAGCTGGTCCTGGCGTGGCGAGCCTTGCGCTGGCGCGGCCCCGGCTTCGACGAGCGGCCCGACCCGTGGCTGAGCCACCTGGCGCAGGCGGCGGAGTGGTTCCCCCTGCTCGGGCTGCTCGGCACGGTGGCCGGCATCCTGCAAACCTTCGCCGGCACCACGGGGCAGGTGACGCCGGCTCAGGTGATCCACAACTACGCCCCCGCGATCACCGCCACCGGCAGCGGATTGCTGATGGCCCTGGTGAACATCCTGCCCAGCTGGGTCGTGTTGCTCGGCCGGCAGCTCATCCAGGCGCTCGGCGGCGGCGAGCCGGCTCACGACAAGCACTAGAAGGCCGCTTGCGGCTTCGCATGACCTGCGAAGCCGCAAGCGGCCCGAGATCCTGCCATGATCCAAATGCCCCGGCGCAGCGTGACGCGGTTCTTCATCCCGCTGATCGACGTGCTGACACTCCTGTTTTGCATCTTCCTCCTCATGCCCCTGGTCAAGGCGCCTGCCGAGGCCGACGAAAACCATTCCGGCTCCCCCGACGGAGACAGCGAGCGCACCGGCCAGGACTCGGCGAAGGAGCGCCCCGACACGCCCGAGAAGCTGCGCGCCGAGCTGGAACAATTGCGGAAAGCGAAGATGCAGGTGCTCCAGGAGCGGCTGGCGGTGCGCGTGCTGGAGATCGACGCGAAGACCGGAAAACTGTACTACAACGACCCGGAGCGCGCCGAGGTGAGCAACGAGGCCGAGGCCCTGGCCCTGGTCCAGCGCGATCGCCGTTCGATCAGCGAAGGCCAGCGCGAGCTGTACTATGAAATCTTGTACCCACGCGACCCGGCCAGCCCGTTCCCGCTGCTGAAGCAGCGCGAGACGTACGACAAGTGGTTCAAGGACGTGGCCCACGGCTGGGACATCCCGGGCGCGTCGCTGAAAGGCGGCAAGCCATGACGACAGCGGCTCCGTTCGGCCTGGAGATGCCCGGGGGCGACCTGATCGGGCAGTGGGTGCTGCGCATCCTCGCCGTGGCCGGTGCCGCGGCCGTGGGCGGCCTCGCCATCGGCCTGATCACGCAAGGGCTGTCGCGGCTGCTGACGACGCGGCCGGTGCCGCGCGTGCCCTTGAACATCATCCGCCTGCTGGGGGCGGTCGTCTGCGGCTGGCTGGTGGCGCTGATGTTATTCGGTGGGCCGGGCGGCGGGTTCGGCGGCGGCGGCGGCTGGTGGCCGTTCGGCAGCGCCGGCGGCGGCGCGGGCGGGGGCAGCGGGAAGGAGCCGCCGCCGGCGACGACCGGCCGCGAAGGCGGCACCGGCCGGGAGAGCGGGCCGCGCGAGACCGGCAAGGCCGCCCCCGGCCTAACGCTGCAAGTGGAGCTGCTCCCCGAGTACCCCGCCGTCTACCGCGTGCAGACGCCCGGCGGGCCGCGCAAGTTCAAGTTCGACGAGCTGACGGCCTACCTCCTGGAGCAGAAGAAGGCGACCCCCCCCGTGACGGGCATTCAGGTGTCCGAGGAGAGTTCGGATCCCAACGCCCCCGCGGTGACCCGACTGACCGAGTGGGCCAGGCGGAATGGCTTGAGCGCCGTCACGCCGCCGCGCCCGCCGCCCTAGCCGCTTGCGGCTTAGCGTTCGCCCCACCATTCTCCCTGGAAGAACCCGGGCCATGCCGGATACCACCACGCCGACCGCCCCGCCGACCGTCCGCCGCGACGCCCTGCGCATCGTCCTGTTCGGCATGCCCGCCGCCGGCAAGTCGTCGCTGCTCGGTGCCCTGGGCGAGGCGGCGAAGGCGCAGGAACACCTCCTTCACGGCCGACTCGCCGACCTGTCGCAGGGGCTCGGCGAGCTGCGCCAGCGCCTCTACGAGGAGAGCCCGCGCCGCACGGTCGAGGAGATCGTGCCGTACCCGATCACCTTCGAGCCGTTCGCCGACGAGCACGACGGCGGCCGGGCCGAGGGGCTGCTGATCGACTGCGACGGCCGCGTCGCCAACGACCTGCTCGTCCGCCGCAAATCGCTCGAGGCCGCCAGCCCGGAAGGCACGCTGGCTTACGAGGTCCTCCTGGCCGACACCCTCATCCTGGCCATCGACGCCTCGGCTCCGCCGGCTCAGGTGGACGCCGACTTCCAGGAGTTCGGCCGCTTCCTGCGCCTGCTGGAGCGCGGCCGCGGCCAGCGCGCCGAGGTCGGCGGCCTGCCCGTCTTCCTGGTGCTGACCAAGTGCGACCTGCTCGCCAAGCCCAACGACAGCACTCTCGATTGGATGGAGCACGTGGAGGAGCGCAAGCGCCAGGTCGATGGCCGCTTCCAGGATTTCCTCGCCCGCAAGGCCGCGGCCGAGGGGCCGCTGTCGTTCGGGCGCATCGACCTGCACCTGTGGGCCACCGCGGTCAAGCGCCCCCCCCTGGCCGACGCGCCGGCCAAGCCGCGCGAGCCCTACGGCGTGGCCGAGCTGTTCCGCCAGTGCCTGCACGCGGCGCGCGACTTCCACCGCCGCCGCCGCCATTCGAGCCACCGCCTCCTCTGGACCGTCGCCGGCGCCGTCGGTCTCGTCACCCTCCTTGCCGTCGCCGCCCTCTGGATCTGGACTCGGCCCGGGACCAGCAACCAGGGCGCCGAACTGCTCAACAAGATCGAGACTTACGAGTCCAGGGAGGGCCTGACCGCCGCGGAGCGCCTCCAGGGGTCGCCGGAACAGCTCGCACAGCGGATCGCCGTTCTCAACGAATTCCGCAACGACCCCCGGTTCGGCAAACTGCCCCCGGAAAAGCAGGAGTACATCAACGAGCGGCTCAAGGAATTGCAGGAGTACGACGCCTACTACCGCAAGCTGCGGGAGGCCCGCCCCCCGGCCGACGCCCGCAGCCTCGCCGAACTGGACAAAATCGAGCAGGGACTGAAGACGACCCTGGCCGTGCCGCGCGAGGAGTGGGGACAGACACACGCCGCCCGGGTGCGCGAGGGGCGGCTCGAGGACGCCGCCGCGCTCCGCAGGGCGGTGAAGACCGCCGACGACTGGTACGCCGGCCTGCGCGAGAAAGGCGAGCCGCTGTGGACCTTCGCCGGCCGCCAACCGGGAACGAACGGCGCGTCGATCGACTGGGGCGCCTGGCAGAAGGACGTCAGCGCCCTGCTGCGCCGCCCCGAGTCGTCGCCGTTCCGCGACACCGACTCGCCGACCTTGCGCGACACGGCCCTGCGCTTCACGTCGGTGGTCGAGGCCCGAGCCGGCTGGGAGGCGACGCGCGATCGGCTGCGGCGCTTGCTCGACCTGAGTGCCGCCCTCGGCCTGGGGCGCGTGCCGGACCACCCGCCGCTGCTGGTCTTCTCCGCGGGGCCGTTCCCTCCCGCCGACGCCCGTGCCCGCTTGCAGGAATTGAAGAAGGACTACCCGAAGTTCGAGGAGGACTTCACGCTCGCCGACCTGCCCGAGGCGCCGAGGCCCGACTTGCGTCAGGTGGCGCGGACGAACTACCAGAACCTCCTGGAGAGCGGCCGCGCCGCCGTGCTGAGCCGCCTGAAGCAAGCGGGCACCGACGACCGCGAGACGTCGGAGCGCTGGAAGGAGGTGCGCCGCTGGCTGCTGCAAGGGCCGGACGAGTTGGCCGACTGGCGCGTGCTGGCGCGCGTGCTGCGCCGGCTGTCCGACCCCGACGTGGAGGTGCTCGACCCGGTGGACGAACTGGCCTCGTTCCTCGGCCGCGAGCGCTTCGACATCAAGCTGAGCCGCCTGCGCCTGGCCATCCCGCGCGACCTGGGCGTCGAGCCGCAGGGCAACCTGACCGTCACCTACGAGGCCGAAGGGAAGCAGACGCCCCTGCCGCTGGAGCCGCTCGGGGAGGGTCAGTACGACGCCCAGCGGCGCGTGACGACGTACACGTTCCGGACGACCGGGGAGGGCGGCATCGTCTACCGAACGGGGGAAGCGCTGTGGGCGAAGTTGCCGCTGCGCAAGCCTGGTGAGGCGGGCGGCTGGGCCTTTAGCTGGATTCAAGGGCGGTCGCGGTTGTACGAATTCGAGCACCTGTTGCGCGGCGCCTGGCTGCACCGCGAAGGCGAGAAGCCGACCTCGGGCAAGTATTACGAGGACATCCGCCTGGTGCCGGCGGGCGATACGCAGATTCCGCGGGTGCCCGACCTGCTGCCCGTGGTGAAGCTATAAGTGTTCAATGCAAAATACAAAATGCAAACTGCAAAAGGCAAAATGACATAGCCCATTTTGCCTTTTGCAGTTTGCATTTTGTATTTTGCATTGGTTTCTAAACGGGATGAGGTTGCCATGTCCCCCCCGAGCGCTCCCCTGGACGGCTTCGCCTACGGCGAGCACCTCGAAGGGCTGCCGCCGCGCAGTCTTGGCTATCGCCTGCTGGCCCCGCCGGAGCCCGCTCCGTGGTCTGCCGAGGTCGAGGCGCTCGCCCGCCGTTTGCAGGGTGCCCCCTATCCCGACCACTGGCCGCCCACCGATCTGTTCTGTTCCGTCCTCCTCGCCGACGGCCGCCGGCTGATCGCCGTGGCGCGCTACGGGCTGGCCGACCACACCCCGAGTCGGCGCCGCGGCGGGTTGGAACTGATCGGCGTCCTCGCCCCCGCCGAACTGGACGTGTCGTCGGCGCTGGCCGTCTACCGCTGGCTGCAAGCACGGCGGGCCCAGTCGGACAACCTGCACGCGCTGGGCGGACACTTCGCCCTGGCCGAGGTGCTGGCCGAGGTCGCCCCGGCGCCGGCGCCGGCCGACCCGGTGCCGGTGCTGCCCATTCGTCTGTGGCAGGAGGGCGCCCTGCTCTTCGCCGCGACGGCGCCGTCCGACCCGGACCACCGTCTCGGCCTGCTGGACCAGGGGGCCGGCCGCGCCTGGCAGTGGCTGCCGCTGGTCGGCTCCGACTTCCCGCTGGCGGCCTACGCCCAGCGCGGCCCCCTCGTGGCGTGGACGCCCCACCTCGCCGGTGTCGCGGTTAAGGTGGACCGCAAACATCAGGAAGACGCCCCGCGCGCCCCGCGCACGTCGGGATTGTTGGTCGCCGTCAGCGCCGTGCTGCTGATCCTGCTGATCCTCCTTGCCGGAGCGACCTTGTGGGAGACGGCGAGCCTGCGCCACCAGGTCGCCGGTCTGGCGGCGCAGCCTCCGGCCGCCACGCGCCCGGAGGGCCCGACCGGCCGGGCCGCGCCGGAGCAGCCGGCGGCGGCGGACGAGTCGCGCGAGCGCTTCGCCGACGCCCTGCACGACGTGCTGGAGAGTCGCATGAAGGGTGAGTGGGAGAAGGCCCGGCCCCACCTGCTGGCCGCCTACGAGCACGCCGCTGCCGGGCGGCCCGAGCTGCGCTTGAAAGACAGCGACGTGAAGGGCAAGGAAGCGCTCGGCGCCGTGCTGGTCCTGTCGGGGCGCAGCGCCGACCGGGTCGATGAGGTCGTCCGCATGGCCCTGAAGGACAAGGGCTACGACCCGGCGCTGGTCAGGGCCGCCGCCGAGCGCGTGCGGCAGCAGCTCATCGACGACCTGAAGGACGGGCCGCCGTAGCGCCGCGCCGGACCGGTTCCCTTCCCTGCACTGCCTGCTAGAATAGCCTCGTTCCCTATTCCTTTTCCTCGCACAGTTCGAGAGTTTGCCATGCCTGACCAGGATGACCAATGGGCCGAGCTGGCCCGCGAACTCGGGTTGGAGCCCGAAGCCGCCGCGGAGCGGTCCCCCGTGCCCCCTTCTCCCGTGCCCCCTCCCCCCGCTCCGGCCGCGCGTCCTCCGGTCGCGAAGGCCCCTCCCAGGTCGGAGGAGCCAGCCCCCACCGAGGCGCCGCCCCCGCGCGGCCGGCGCCGGCGCGAAGTGCCGCCGGCGGACGACGGCGGAGACCTGTTGGCCCACGGCGAGGAGTTGTTCGGCGAGCCGCCGAGCGCCGCTACGACACCGCCCGAAGCCCCGGAGGAAACGCTCGAAGAGTCCCCGGCCGAGGAGGACCGCCGTCCCGGCCGGCGGCGCCGGGGCCGGCGCTCGGGGCGCAACGGTGCCGCGCCGCCGGAAGCGCAGCAGGCCCCCGCCGCGGACACGGCCGAGCAGCCGAGCGGGGCGGAAGCGCCCGCCGAGGAACCACCCCCCGAGGATCGTTCGCCGCGGCGAGGCCGGGGGCGCAAACGCGGTGCCGAACCGCCTGCGCGGGCGGAGGCCGCCGAGACGCCGCAGGCCGAGGAGGCGCCGCAGGCCGAGGAGGCGCCCACGCCGGCCGACGAGGGCGAAGAAGGGGACCAGGACCTGTCCAGCTGGAACATCCCGACCTGGCAGGAGCTGATCGCCTCGCTTTACCGTCCCCAGGACCGCTAGGACGCCCACCCGCGCGCCCTCGGTTGCTCCGCGCCGGCCGGGGGGCTATGATCGAGGGAGAAGGAGTGCGCCTCGCCGCGCCTACCGAGTGCTGTCCGCCTGAGGTCGCTTCCCATGGCCGACGCCATCGTTGACATCGTGGGGCCGGAAGATTTGCCCCTCATCGTGCAGCTCTACAACCAGATCTTCCGGCCGTCGCGCGACCTGGAGTCCTTCCGCCGGCGCTTCCGCGGCCGCTACAACATCCTGCAAATGGTGGCCCGCGTCGGCGAGCGGCCGGTCGGCTTCTTCCTTGGCTTCGAGCTAAAGCCGACGGTCTTCTTCGCCTGGTTCTACGGCGTGGTGCCCGAGTGCCGCCGCCAGGGCATCGCCTCGCAGCTGATGGACGCCGTCCACGCCTGGGCGCGCGACAATGATTACAACGCCATCCGCTTCGAGTGCCACAACCAGCACCGCCCGATGCTCCACCTGGCCATCGCGCTGGGCTACGACATCGTCGGCATCCGCTGGGACCCCGACCGTGGCGACAACCTCGTTCTCTTCGAGAAGGGACTCAACGGCTAGCCGCTTGCGGCTTGGCGCTAAGCCGCAAGCGGCTATTTCATCTCCACGAAATTCTGGAGCAGCTTCGGCCCCTCTTCGGTGAGGAAGCTTTCCGGGTGGAACTGCACCCCGTGCAGCGGCCACGTCTTGTGGCGCACCCCCATGATTTCCCCCTCGTCGGTCCACGCCGTGACGACGAAATCGGGGTTGTGAAAGGTCTCGCGCTTGATGACGAGGCTGTGGTAGCGCGTCGCCTCGAACGGGTTGGACAGCCCGCGGAAGACTCCCTGGTTGTCGTGGTGGATCGGCGAGGTCTTGCCGTGCATCACGCGGTAGTTGCGGATGACCTCGCCGCCGAAGACATGGCCGATGCACTGGTGTCCCAGGCAGACCCCCAGCAGCGGCACCGTCGGGGCGAAGCGGCGAATGATCTCGTTGGACACCCCCGCCTCGCGCGGCGTGCAGGGGCCCGGCGAAATGATGATGTGCGTCGGCCGCAGCTCCCCAACCTGCTCCGGCGCGATCTGGTCATTGCGGAACACGCGCAGGTCGATGCTCGGGTCCAGCTCGCCCAGGCGCTGCACCAGGTTGTACGTGAACGAATCGTAGTTGTCGATGAGGAGGATCATGTGATTGCAGATTGCCGATTGCCGATTGCAGATTGCAGAGACCAATCTGCAATCTGCAATCGGCAATCTGCAATCGGCTTATCCTTGTTTCTCGGGGACCGGCTGGGCGCTGTTGACGTTCTTGTACTTCGCCTTGCCCGTTTCCGGGTCGAGTTTGCGCAGGTACTCGGTCGAGGCGGTGATATCATACCAGCCGCCGTCCTGGAAATCGACGATGGCCTTGCCGTTCCAGTTGACCGTGACCACGCGGCCGACGATCCCCGCGAAGCGGCGCAGCTCCGCCTGGTCCGCGTTCACCTCGACGTACTGATCGGTCCACTCGCGCCGCAGCGCCTCGTTGTCGCGCTGGAATGTGCTCATGGTTCGGGGTCCCCCTGTGGCTTTTGCCGCTTGCGGCTTAGCGTTCGCGTCATTGAGAGATGACGCGAACGCTAAGCCGCAAGCGGCTAAGACGGTCGGAACGCCTCGCCGCCGCCGGGCCGCGCCGGCTCGAAGTCGAGGCGCTTGACGAACTTGCACGCCTCGTCGGCGCCGTACTCGCGGTTCATCCCCGGATCCTTCAGCTCCACCGCCAGGGGGCCGTCGTAGCCGATCTCGTTGAGGGTTCGGATGACCGCCTCCCAGTCGATGCCGCCGTGCCCCGGGGCCCGGAAGTCCCAACCGCGCCGCGGGTCGCCGTAGGGCAGGTACGAGCCCAGCAGGCCGCTACGGCCGTTCAACGTCAGCGTCGCGTCCTTAACGTGGACGTGATAGATGCGCTCGGCGAAGCGGCGCACGAACTCCACCGGATCAACCCCCTGCCAGTGCAGGTGGCTCGGGTCGAACAGCAGGCCGAACTCCTCGCGACCCGAAAGCGCGTCCAGCACCATCTCGGTGCTGTACAGGTCAAAGGCGATCTGCCCCGGGTGGACCTCGAAGGCGAAGCGGACGCCGTGGTCGCGGCAGGCGTCGAGGATCGGAGTATACTTGTGGACGAAGTCCTCGATGCCCTCGCGCACCACCTGCGGGGTCGGGCCGGGGTAACCGACGACGTAGGACCACAGCGCCGAGCCGCCGAAGCCGCCGACGACGCCGACGCCGAGCTTTTCCGCCGCCTGGACGGTCGCCGTCATCTCCTCGGCCGCCCGCTGCTGCACCCCCGCCGGGCTGCCGTCGCCCCAGACGTAATCGGGCACCAGCGCCTGGTGGCGGCGGTCGATGGGGTCGCACACCGCCTGGCCGACGCGGTGGTTGCTCAGCACCATCACGGCCAGGTCGTGCCGCGAGAGCAGGTCGAGCTTTTGCTGGCAGTAGTCGGGCTCACTGAGGGCACGCTGCACCTCGAAGTGATCGCCCCAGCAGCACAGCTCCAGCCCCTGGTAGCCCCAGTCGCCGGCCTGCTGCGCCAATTCCTCGAGCGCCAGGTCCGCCCAGGACCCGGAAAACAGCAGAACGGGCCTTGCCATCCGGGGGACCCTCGATGGTTTGCCGCTTGCGGCTTCGCAGGTCCTGCGAAGCCGCAAGCGGCTGGGTTTCTCACGCCCCGCCCGGCGTGTTCCCGTGCTCGTCCGGCGGCGGGGGCTCCGGCGTGATCGGCGAGGGGGGCGGCGCGGCGTGGATCGCCCCGGCGATCTCGTCCCGCGCGGGGGCCGCGGGAGCGGGCGCGGGAGGCGGAGGTGTCGGCGGCGGTACGGTGGCGGCGGTCGGCCGCGGCGGCGGGGCCTCGACGATCGGCAGCGACGGCCGCGTCGCGGTCGGAGGCAGCGGCGGCGCGGGGGGAGCCGCTGGCGCCGCCGGTTTCGCCGCCAGCGGACCGGTGTAGGCGGCGTCGTCTTCCTCCTCCAGGTAGACCTCGTCCAGCTCGGCGTCATCCACCTTGCGCCGCATCAGCAGGTAGATGATCGAGCTGGCGCTCCAGAAGTAGCTGTAGCCGAAGCCCAGCACCAGCATGAAGATCGCGCCCACCCAGACGACCGACACCATGACGGCGCCCACGTGGTTGTACCACTTGAAGGTATCGAGGTAGCGCTTGTAGGCGTCGGGGTTGATCGTGCCGTTCTCCACCAAATTCATCCCCTCCACCGTCGTGCCTTGCAGGAGAAGCTCGCGCCAGCCGAACGACTCCGGCGCGTAGGCGAACAGGTAGGACGGGTCGCGGTTGGCCGTCTCGAGCAGGGGCGTCTTGCTGACCCCCCATTTGCTGAGAAAGACCGTCAGCGAACCCATTAGCCCGACGAAGAAGATGATCGCCGCCCCGTAGAGTAGCGCGACCAGGCTGTAAAAGATGTAGTGCCACGCCGCCTGGTAGACGTAGCTGTACGAGCGGCTGACGGCTTCCCAGGCGTCGGTGCCCTCGGCGCTGATGGTCGCCGCCATGAGCGGCCAGCCGACCAGGCCGACCAGCACCACGGCCATCGCCAGCCCAATCAGGATCATCAGGCCCCACAGCAGCCCGTCGATGATGACGTCGCCGAAGAGCGGGATCATGTGCAGGTAGCCGAACAGCACCATGAACACCAGCAAGATCCCCACCAGGGCGAGAGGGAACAGCGGCGCCGACAGGTACGAAAGGTACTTGCGGGCCGCGAAACGGACCGCCTCCATCAAGCCGATCTTCTCCTGCCGCGCCACCTGCACGACCGCGATGCGCGTGATGGCTCCCCCGAAGAAGCCCCACACCAGAAGCGACCACAGCATCACTAGCAGCGAGTAGAAGCACAGCCACGGACCGGCGCCGGTGCCGAAGAAGAAGCGGACCGGTAGGAACAGCTTCACCAACGGCTCGATGAGTACGGGGAGTTGATCGGTCAGCAGCCAGTCCCAGAAGTGCCCCTTGTCCCACTGGGGGCCGGCCTGTCCGGTGACGAGGAGGGCGGGGTTCGGCCCGCGATTCTCCTCCCACGGCCAGGCACGCAACCGTCCGCTGGGCTTCTTCTGCGACAGCGCCACCTTGTACACCGTGGCCTGTTCCTCAGTCAGGCGGCCGTCGCGGACCATCTGCTCGACGTCGGCGTTGGTCCGCACGTCCGGCGGGAGGACGGCTTCCTTGGCGAGTGCCTTGAGGCCCTTCACCTCGGCCGGGGACTTGGCGAAATCCTCCGCCTCCCAGCGCTCGTCGGCATCCGGCTTGCCCGAGGCCGCGTGCTGCAGGTTCCATTTAATCCGGTCCTTCCGGAAGGCGTCCCACGCCGCCTTATCACGATCCGCCTCGTCGCGGCCCTCCTTTTCGTAGTTCGAGGAGGCGTACTTCGGGTCGGACGGGACCGGCTTGGAGTAATCGAAGATGATCGACAGCAGCCACCAGCCGAACGCCATCAGGAGGATGCCCGCGGCCGCCAGCACCAGCTTGTTCGGGTCCAGGGCCACGCGGAACCCCTGGAACAGCACCGTCCAGGGCATCAGTTGCCGCCAGTTGATCTCGCGCGGCTCGACCTTGTCCTCTGCCATAAACGCTCCTTTACTCCCTCCGGGCGGCCGCCGGTGGCGGGCCGTGGCGCTTCATCAAAAGGGGCATTATATAGGGGTCGCGGGCCGGGGGTCAGGGGTCCGGGAAAACACGAAAGGGCCGCGGGCGCCCCCTGCGCCCGCGGCCCTCGTCCCCCCGTCCCGGACCGCCGCTAGAACATGACGCCAAACCCCACCTGGAAACCGTCGAAGAGGCGCCACACGTGTTGCCATGCCGGGTCGAGGCCGCCCACGTCGAACGACACCGGGTGCGGTGCCGCGATCGTGTTGGCGAAGGCCATCAAGTCGTAGCCGAGGCGGAACTCGATGTTCTCGTACGGGAACCACGTCAGGTTGAAGCTGGCCGAGCCCTCCGGCACCAGGGCGTAATCGGTCTTGGCCCGCTTGATCTGCCCCGGCAGGTCCTTCTCGCCCAACTCGTACTTCGCCCGCTCCTTGACGACGTCGAGCAGTCCCGCCAGCTCCAGGTCCAGGTTGCAGGCGAAGCCGTGCCCGATGTACCACTCGTTGCCGCAGCCGACGAACAACCCGTACATACGGTTCGAGACGATGTTGGTGTAGATCGCCACGTCGGTCGGGTCGGCCGTGCCGCTCGGGCTCTGGTTGACCGTGCGCCAGTAGAAGCGCTCCCAGATCCAGAAGAAGCGCCAGCCCACCAGGCCGTACATGCGATAGCCGAAGTCGTCGTTGTAGGCGACCGGGATCTTGAACGTGGACTGCAGCTCCTCCGTCCGCTGGATGAAGCTGATGGTCATGATGTCGGCGGCGTCCCAGATGCCGTAGGTCGAGGTCGCGTCGCCGGCGTTGACCTTGCCCGTCGGGCCGGCGAAGGCGTTGGTGAAGTCGTAGACCGGCGAGCTGATAAAGCTGTTGACCAGGTTGGCGTTGCCGAAGGCGAACGCCGGCGGAATGATGGTCGTCTCGTGGAAGTACTGCGCCTTTTCCAGGTGCATCCACTGCAGGTCGATCGAGGTGCCGTCCTTCCAGGCGTAGCCGATCGTCGTCCGCAGGCCCGGTTGGTAGGTGCCCGGCCCGCCGGCGTCCTTGGCGTCAAGCACCTCGAAGCCCGAGCCGAGGAAGGTGCCGGGCTTGCCGGTGATGCTGCCGTCGGCGTCGAAGAAGCCCTGGAAGCCGATCGGCTGGTGCTCCAGCGGGTTGGTCTGGCGGAAGTAGACGAATTCCGCCCCCAGGTAGATTCCCCCCTTGTTCGCCGGGTTGTGCCCGGTGGGGAGCGGTAGCTGGGTATCGGGCAGTTCGCCGTCCGGGGTCTGGGCGCGGACGGTGAGTAGGTCCGGGATCGGGTTTTTGTCCGGGATCCAGACGCCGTCGGGGGCCGGCGCGCCGTCCTGGGCGCGGGCCGCGGCCGGCGCCAGTGTCAAGCCCGCCGCCAACAGTCCTGCCAGCCACAAGGTCCGTGCGCGCATAAGCCCCATCTCCTCTTTGCCAGAGGTGCTCCCCCGACCGAGCCGGCGGCCCATTTCCCCCGGGCCGCCAACTCGTTCACCGGGCGGGCTGACTCGTCGGCCCCGCGTCCGGTGCGCTTTGGCGTCGGCTGTGAATTCAGGGAGGCGGGCTTATAACAGGACTGGCCCTCATGTCAAGCGGACCTTTCCGTCCCCCCCGGGGCGTTTTAACAAAGGAAGCCGGCACACTCGCTGTGCCGGCCGGCCCCCTTGCCTCGGCCCGCGGCGCTGCGATAATCGAGCCGGCAATAACGGCGCGGCCGCTTGCGGCTTCGCACGTTCGACCCGCGAAGCCGCAAGCGGCCGCCCGGCAGTGATTGCGAGATGACTCCCTTGTGCTCTAGCGCGGCCCGGGGGCGGTCTCGGTCAGGTCGGGGCCCTCCGCGTGGCCCTGCGAAGCCGCGACGGAACCCGAGACGTTGCCCTTGGGCCCGGAGTGCCCCGCGGCGGGCGGATCCCAGCGCAGGGTACCCGCGAGCGGCAAAGCCGGCTCCCGCTCGCGCCGGAACCGTGCCAGCAGCCGCGCCAACAAGCTCGGGGCGGGCGGGGTCTCCCTCAGGCGCTGCTCGAACAATTGCACACCGAAGCGATACAGTTCCTGGTCGAGGGACGTCAACTCCTCCAGCAGTCGCCGTGTCGGGGCGTCGAGGTCCGCCACCCCCGGCCGTCGGGCCGTCGGGTTCGCCCTCTCCGACAGGGCCCGGGCGCGCCAGCCCATCACGCGGCAGAGCAGCGCGATCGACTCGTCCATCCTCTCCGTCAGCCCGATGAACTCGCAGCGTGCCAGGTTACTCGTGGCGGCCTTGAGGTCGGCCATCCCCAGCTGGAGGGGGCCGTCGGTGAAGCCGCCGAGCTGGTCCTGGGAGAGCATCCACGTCTGCGTGGAGCCGAGCTGGAGCGTGGCCTCGCGCGGCTCGCGGACGATGAAGTCGGCCAGGCTCAACTCGCACGCCCGCAAGAGGGACGGCGACGCGCCTTCCTTCACGAGCCCGTCGCGCCCCAGTTGGCGGAAGAAGTAGAACGCGGAAAGCGCCCGGTCGATCGGCTCGCGGAGGAAGGTGATCACCCGCGGCCGGCGAGCGAACCGCTCCACGAGACGGTAACAGGCGTGCCCGCCGACGAGGTCGGAGTCGTCCAGGTCGCATCCCTCGGCGGCCCGGGGGTCGTGGTGGTCGATCCAACAGACCCGGCCGGCGGGGAACTGGTCCCCGAGCCAGTTCCGCAGGGAGATCCCACCGGTCTTTGGAATGTGGAGGAAGAAAAGCTGTTCTGTCACCGAGGCAGCCTGCCGAGCCATCCGTGTATTCCTATTCCGCCAAGGTCAGGTCCGATTGAAGAACGAGAGTCTGCCGCCGCCGGGTCGCCGAGCCCGACGGCACTCGCGATCAGCGCGGGTCGTCCAGGATGCCGGGGCCCACCCGGTCGGCGGAGGAGGCGCACGGCGTTTCCCACGGGGGAATCAGGGCGGATAGGAGCGGGAAGGGGTACGGCAGCCGCGAACGTGAGGCCATGACGAAATCCTCGCGGGCTGTGGTACCCCTCGCGCGCCGGGATGTTACCTTGGCTGGGGGGGACGTGTCAACCAGAAGTGCCGGGGCTCAGGTCCGGCAGCGCGGCTGCGCTGTACAGGGCGGAACTATCCCCCTGCCTGCGCCAGACGGCACGGACGGGCTGAGCGACAGAACCCTCAGTGCGGCAAGCCTCCCCCGGCCCGGCACAATCGCGCCCCAACAGTGCCACGGCCGACCCAGTTCCCTTCCTTCCGCGTCATGTTTCTTCCCCGCAATCGCGATAAGTACCCTGGCAAAACCCCGCGCAGGTTCCAGGACCGGGGACAACCGCCCTCCGACCTGACAACCCCGTTCTCCCGGGCCGAAAATCAGCCAACTCTCTTCCACCCGACAACAGCAGATGATGCAAGGAGGTACTCGTGAGGAAAGGTCTTCTCGGATCGATCACAGCGCTTCTGGGCGGCGCCGGGCTGACTTTTGCCCAGGCGCCCGCTCCCCCGCTCCCGGCCACGCCGCTCGCGCCTGCGCCGCCCGCGTCCGCGGCCGAGTCGGCACACCCCGAGCTTTGCGTACCACCATGCGCGGAGGATCCGGGCGCCCGATTCTGGGTCGGCGCCGACTACCTCCTGTGGTGGACCAAGGGCAGCCCGACGCCGCCCCTGCTCATCACCGGGCCGGCACCGCTGCCCACGGGCCCGATCATAACGACCGTCCCTCCGCCGCCGGATACGGGGTTCGTCGCGCTGCGCACGATCACCGGGGCGTTCACATCCTTGACCCCGGGCGCTTCGACCGGCAACGTGCCGTCCGGCAACAGCATCGAGGACGGCGTGCGAACCGGCGGTCGCTTCGTCGTGGGGGGTTGGCTCGATCCCGAGCGAACGATCGGCCTGGAGGGGAGCTACTTCTTCCTGGCCTCCCGCTCGATGGCCTTCGGCACCAACTCGAACGGTTCGCCCACGGTGGCCATCCCTTACCTGAACGCCAGCACCGGGCAGGAGGCCGGCTACACCATCGCCCAACCGCTCACCACGATCAGCAGCGTCTTCGACGTCAACTCCGGCCCCGGCGTGTTCGTCAACCTGAACGTCACGACCAGCACGGATGCGTCCTCCGGCAAGGCCGTCGTCATCTCCACGAGCCGCTTGCAGGGCAGCGAGGCTAACGGGGTCTGGAGCCCCGACGTCCTGGGGAAGCACTTGCAGCTGCTGGCCGGCTTCCGCTACGCCCAGCTGGACGAAGGCCTCGGCATCGCGAGCAGCGTCAGCCACTTCCACAGCGACACGACGCTCATCCAGCCCGCGTTCGGCCTGGACAACAACCTCATCGACAACCACTCGACGTCGCTGACGACACGCTGGGACCAGTTCGACACGCACAACAACTTCTACGGGGCGCAGGTGGGTGCGCGAGGTGAATACACCTGGGGGCGGCTCTCGGTCCTGGCCGGCGCCAAGGTGGCCCTCGGCACCATGAACGAGAGCGTGGACATCCGCGGCCTCTCGTCCTTCTCGACGACGACCACCGTGACGCCCACGGACGGGATCCTGATCGCAGGGATCCCCCTGACCATCCCGACCGGGGCGCCCGCCGTGACCACCACCACGAGCGGCCACTCGGTGGGCGGCCTGTTCGCCCAGCCGACCAACATCGGCCATTACTCGCGCAACGTGTTCGCGGTCGTCCCCGAGGGGAACCTCAAGGTGGGCTACCAGATCAGCGAGCGCCTGCGGGCCACGGTCGGCTACAGCTTCTTCTACATGAGCGACGTCGCCCGGCCCGGCGAGCAGATCGATCGCGCCATCAACCCGGGCCTGCTGGCCACGCCCCCGCTCAATGGCCCCCCAGCCCGGCCACTGTTCCATATCAAGAGCACAGACTACTGGGCCCAGGGGGTGGACTTCGGGCTGGAGTTCCGCTTCTGATATCAGCCCGATTCGCCGGTCCACGTTGCGCGGCGAGCGCGGATTCATCGTTTCGCGAACCGATGAATCAGCGCTCCCCGCGCAACGCCTTTCGCGTGACGCCCCCTCACCACCCGGTGCCAATAGCCTCACAGGGTGTGCATTTCCTGCCGTGGGAATAATCCGCGCGGCCGCGGATCCTGTCTGATGATGGTCGTGGCACCGAGGGCGTGGGGGGACTTGCGATGGACGGCTGCTTCACCGTCGTCGTCGTGCTGGTCGCGCTGGTCCTGGTTACCGCCGTCGGCCACGGCCTCTGGCTGTTCCTGGCCGCTGTCGCCCGGGCCCTTCGCGGCGGATCGCCCGACAGACCAGGCCGCGAGCGCGCGGCGCAGTGCCCCGCCTGCCGGGAGGCGGTCCCCCCCGGCGCCGAGCGCTGCGACGTGTGCGGGCTCCCCGTCCGGGGGGCCGTCGCCCGCGAGCTGTGCGACATCGACGCGGCGGAACGGCAACTGCGGCGCTTCCTCGACGACGGCGCCCTCGCCCCCACGACGCACGACCGCCTCAAGGACGAGTGCCGCCTGGCGCGGCACCGCCTGCTGAAGCGACTCCCCGCGGCCCTGCCCTGGGCGGAGGAGGTGAAGGAGGCGACAAGGCAACAAGGAGACAAGGAGACGAGGAGGAGGGAAGACCGCGTCAGCCCGCCGCCCGTTGCCGCTCCCGTCCCCTCCTCTCCTTCTCTCCCCGTCTCCCCGTCTCCTCCTCCGCCCGTTTCCTCCTCTCCGACTCGCTCGGTCGGCTCGGTGCTGACGGCGTTCCTGGAGGAGAGGAACATCCTCTGGGGCGAGGTCGTCGGCGGGCTGCTCATCGTCGGCTGCTCGGTCGCTCTGGTCATCAGCCTGTGGGAAGCGCTGGAGAGCATCCCGTACTTCCCGTTCCTGCTGTTCGCCGGCATCACCGCGGCGCTGTTCGGCGCGGGGTTATACACGCTGCACCGCTGGAAGCTCCATTCCACCAGCCGCGGGCTGCTCGCGGTCGCCCTGCTGCTGGTGCCGCTCGATTTCCTGGTGCTGGCCGGCCTGGCGCACGGCGACTTCGGCGTCGTGGAGGTCGCGGTCCAGGCCGCCGCCCTGGCCGGGTTCGGGGCCCTGGCCAGCCTGGCCGCGCGCGACCTCGTTCCGGGGCAGCGCGGGGCGGTGACCGCGAGCCTGGTCGGCTGCGCCGGCACCGAACTGCTGGTGCCGCAGCTGCTCGACCCGTCGCAGCCGGGCGCCTGGCCGGCGCCGCTGGCCTGGCTGGCCGTCGCCTGTTTCGCGATCCCCTGCGGGGCGGCGTTCGTACGGGCGACTGTCGGTCCGCTCTTGAGCCACCGCGCGGCCCGCGAGCTGCTGGCCCTGGTGGGGCTCGCCACGTTCGCGCTCGCCGCCGCCCTGGGCCTGGTGGTATTCCGCGGCGGCGGCACGGGGGACGCCTTCGGGGCGCTGGCGCTGCCGCTGGTCCTGGCCGCCGCACCTGTTCTCGCCGCCGGTCTGTTGATCTATCGCGCGCCGGACGGCGATGGGACGGACCAAGGGGTCGGCGCCCCGCTGCGCACGGCGGGTACGGCCGTCGCGCTGGCGGCGCTGGTCGTGATGCTCGCGGCCGCCGTCCTTGCGTGGCCGCGGCCGCTGACGATGCTCGCCGTCGGCCTGCTCGAATTCGCCGTGCTTACCGCCGTCGCCCTGAAGTACCGGGTGCCACTCGTACACGCCGTGGCGCTGCCCGCCCTCGCCGTCGCCTACCTGACGGGATTCCACCTCCTGACCGGCAACCTCGACCTCTCCACGACCCAAGCGGGGGAACGTCTGCTCCACCTCGCCGTCTCGCCCGCCAGCGGCAGCAGCCTCATCGCCCTCGTGGTCGCGCTCGCCGCATTCTCGGAGATGTTCGTCCGCCGCGCGCGCCGGCTCGACGCCCTCGCCTACGCGGCTGCGGCCGGGGCGGCGGCGGTGTTTAGCCTCCTGCTGACCCTGCCGCGCGAGGTCGGGGCCGCTGGGCGGACGGCCATCACTTGCGGCGTCTACGGCGTTCTCGGAGTGGCGCTGAATGTGCGCTGGCGGCGGCCGGCGCTGCTGGTGACGGGGCAGTTCCTTCTGGCGGGGGCGATGCTGTTCGGCGTGACGTGGGGGCTGGCGCAGCGCCCGTGGGTCGGCGGAGACGCGGCCGGGCTGACCGACGCGCGCAGCGTGCAGGCCTATGGCATCGGCCTGGCCGCGCTGACCCTGGCCTGGATCCTGTTGCGCGTCGCCGGGTGGTGGAGCGCGGTCGCGCGGTCGCTGGTCCAGGGGGACGACCCGCCGCCGCACCGCGTCTTGCTCGCGGGGCTCGTCGTGCTGGCGCTCTGGCTCGCCGTGTGGGGCGCCTTCCCCGGGATCATCGCCGAGCTAACGCCGGCCAGCCGGGGCGCGGCGGGCGCCGAGGCGGGGCCGAATGCCCTGGCGTACGGGCCGGGCGGCTGGCTGCTGCTCGTCGCCGTGACCGGCGTGCTGCTCGCCGCGCTGTGGGAGTGGCCCGCCGGCGCGGTCCCGGGACTGGCGGCGGTCGCGGTGACGGGGACCCTGCTCGCCGCGGGGTCGTTCGCCGAAGACCGCGCCACGGCGTCGGCCCTGCGCTGGGGCCTGGCCATCGTGTTCCTCGCCGGGTCCGCGGCGCTGTGGCTGCGGGCGCACCTTGCCCGCCTCGTCCCGAGAGTCGGCATCGCGCTCGATCCGGACCCGCCGTCTCCCGAATGGGTGCGGGCGATCCTGCTCGCGCTGGCGGCGGTGCCGGTCCTCGCCCTGACCCTGTCCGTGGCGCTGGTCGGCTTCGCGGGGCAGCGGCCGGGCGGACCCGACCCGGAGTCGTTCTTCGCGCACCTGGGGTGGGTGGCGTCGAACGTGGTGCCCCTGGCGATCGTCAGCGCGGCGCTGGTGGGCCACGGCATCCGCGAGGGCACGCCGGGCTACGTCCTCGCAGCCGGACTGATCGCCGACGCCGCGCTGGCAGGAGGCTATGCGCTGCACCAGGCGCTGGGCGGCGGCCTCGATGCCGAAGACGGCGTGCATGCCGTGCAGTTGGCAGCCGGCGGGGCGGCGCTGTGGGCCCTGGCCTGGATGCTTGCCGGGCGCCGGCTCGACGACGCGGGCGGTCGGGCGGCCCGGCCGCTGATGGGCGTGCTGGCGGGCCTGAGCGCGGCGGGGACCGTCGTCCTCGTCGCCCTGCCGCTGCTGCGGCTGCTCTTCGATCCCGGCGCCCTGCTGCCGCCGTCGCTCGCCGCGGTGGGCGACAGCGCCGGCTGGTTGGCGCTGCTCCTGGGCTCGGCCGCGGTGCTGGGGCAGGTCGGCCAATCGTCGCTTGACGCCCGCGTCCACGTCCTGGCGGTGTCCGGGGTGTGCGCGGGCGTGCTGGCCGCCTGCCTTGTCAGCCCCTGGGACTCCGGCAACTGGCTGTCGTATCACGTCCTCCTCGCGGCCTGCGGCACGATCGGCGGCGCCGTCATCGCGGTGGCGCTTGGCGGACCTTCCCTCCTTGGGGCCGACTTTCCGGCGCGGCCCGTGTCCCGCTGGGCGGAAGCGCTCGGGGTGGCCCTGGCGCTGCTGGCGCTGCGCGGCGCCTGGGAAGACCCGGGGCGGCCGTACTGGCCGGCCGCCGCGGCGGTCTCGGCCTGTGCCGTCGGCGTGGCGCTGGCGCTGTGGCTGTGCCAGCCGCGCTACGTGGCCGCCACCGGCGTCCTGGCCGGCCTGGTCGGGTTCATCGTCTGGCTCGCCCACGGTACCGACACCACGGCCAGCTTCCTCGAAACCCAGGTGATTTGCCTGGCGCTGGCGTCGGGCTTCTGGTCGGCCGCGGAATTGCTCCTGCGCCGCACCGGCGCCCCCATCGACCTGCGCGGCGCGACTCGTGGCTTCTGCGACGGCGCCGGCTGGCTCGCCCTGGGGCTGCTGGCGGTCATTGTGACCGTCAGTCTCGGTGCGGGCCTCGCCGAGCCGGGCGCGGCGCCGGGGCTGCTGCCGTGGGCCGCGCTGCTCGTCCTGAGTGCGTCCTTCGTTCCCACGGCGTACGACGCTGACGTCCGCCTGCCCGGGCCGCAGCTGTACGCGGCCGGCCTGCTCGCCGTCGGCCTGACCCTCGCTTCCCTCGGCGCCGCCCCGGAGCACGTCGGTCAGGTCGCGGCGCTGCTCCTGGGCGGTTACGTCCTGTTGGCCTCGGTAGCACAGGCGTCTCGCCTGTGGGGACAGGCCACAGGCGAGACGCCTGTGCCACGGAGGTGGTTCCTGCCGGCGCAGGCCGTGGTTGGCGGCATCGTGGTGATGCTGAGCGTGTGGACCTCCTGTCATTTCGGCGCCCCCATCGATCGCCTCGCCGGGCCCGGCGCGGTCGCCCTGCTCACGGGCGCCGCGGTCATCCTCGCCGAACGCCGCTTCGCCCTCCCCAAACCGCAATTGCTCCTCCGTTACGTGGCGCTTTCGCTCGGCGTCGTCGTCCTTGCCGAGTGCGGCTGGTCCTTCCTCGACGCCCAGGCCGCCCCGTGGATGCACCGCAGCGTCGTGCTGGTCGCGGCGCTGGCGCTGGCGACGATCGCTTACGGCTTGCTCCTGGCGCGCCGGGCGGGACAAGTGGCCTGGGCGGAGTGCGGGCGGCGGCTGGGCCCGGTCCTCGGCGCGGCGGCGCTGGGCGTGCTGTTCGTGGTGCTGGCGCAGGAGTTCCTGATGTACGACCCCGCCCCCGACGTGCGGCGAACGCCGATGGCGGCGTGGGCGGTCGCGGTCGTGGCGGCGGCGCTGGTCGGGCTGATGGCGGCGCAGGTGTACTTCGCGGTCCGGCCCGAGCGCGACCCGTTCCGGCTATCGGAGGGCAGGCGCACACTGTACGTCTACGCGGCCGAGGTGCTTTTCCTCGGCCTGTTCGTCCACGTCCGCCTCAACGCGCCGTGGCTATTCGGCGGGGGCTTCGTGCAGTGGTGGACGTTCCTGGTGATGGGCGTGGCCTTCGCCGGCGTCGGGCTGGCGGAGTTCTTCCGGCGGCGCGGGCTGCCGGTGCTGGCCGGCCCGCTGCACCGCACCGGCGTGTTCCTGCCACTCTTGCCGCTGCTGGTGTTCTGGGTACGGCCGCCGCTGGCGCTGCACGATTTCCTCCTGGAGCACGCCCCGGGCACCGAGCCGTTGCTGAAGGCGCTGGACCGCATGCCGGCGTGGACGGTGCGGAGCGAGTTCGCTCGTTACAGCCTGCTCTGGCTGCTGCTGGGCGTGCTCTACGCGGCGACGGCGCTGGCGCGGCGGTCGTCGCGCTACGCCCTGCTGGCGGCGCTGGCGGTCAACGCGGGCTTGTGGTGCCTGCTGTACCATTACGGCTGGGCGTTCCTGGCCCACCCGCAGCTGTGGCTGGTGCCGCTGGCGCTGATCGTGCTGGTGGCGGAGTACCTCAACCGCGAGCGCCTGAACCCGGCCCAGGCGGCGGCGCTGCGCTACGCGGGGCTGGGCGGGCTGTACCTGTCCTCGACGGCCGACATGTTCATCGACGGGCTGGGGCACTCGGTGGCGCTGCCGCTGGTGCTGGCGCTGCTGTCGGTGCTGGGGGTGTTCGCCGGCATCGCGCTGCGCGTGCGGGCGTTCTTGCTACTGGGGGTCGGCTTCCTCGGGGTGGTGGTCTTCGCGATGATCTGGCACGCGGCGGTGGACCTGGCGCAAACGTGGCTGTGGTGGGCGTCGGGGATCGCCCTGGGGGCGGCCATCCTGGCCCTGTTCGCCCTGTTCGAGAAGCGGCGCGAGGACGTGCTGCGCGTGGTGGAAGAGGTCAAAAACTGGGAGTGAAGAAATCGGCGCCCGCCCACCGCCACGACCTTCGCGCGCGCCTCTACCGAGGCGCCTCATCCCGCATTTGCTGCGCCGTTGCCTCCAGGTCGTCGTACTTGTGCTGCCAGGTCGTGTACAGGAACCCCGCCACCTTCGGCACCCCCTTCGCCGCCGCCCGCCAGCGCTTGAAGTTGTCCGGCCCCTCGTCGTAGTAGCCGGCCATGACCTGCGGGTGGCCGCGCCCCGCGAACCACTTCAGGCTCGCCGCCGCCTTGCCCCCGTTCCAGTTGGCGATGACCACGTCCTCCGGCAAGCCCTTCCACGAGCCCTCCAGCGAGCCGTTCACCAGGTAATAGCGGTCCACCGCGTTGTGGTGCGGGTCGAACATGTCCGACCAGACGACGACCTCGGCCTTGGGGTCGAGGGCGCGGATGACCTTCACACAGCGGCTGACGTTGTCCGCCAGCAGTTGGCCGGGCGTCTTCTTCGTGTCGCGGCAGGCGCGGCACCAGCCGGCCACGCGGACCTCGTCGTGCGACAGGAACCACGTCTTCGGCTTGAGCAGTTCGTGGACGCGCTTCGCCTGGTCCTTGAGCAGGTCGTACACCTTCGGCTCGCTCAGGCAGCACATCACCTGCTCGCCGTGGATCAGGACCGGGTGATACCAGCTGACGCGCAGGCGGTCGCCGTCCTTGATGCGCGAGTTCGGCGGCAGTTGCAGGGCGGGCGCGGCGTGGCCGAAGCTGTACTCGCCGGCGTAGGGCTCCTGGCCGAGCTTGGCGTCACGCACCGGCAGGTAGTCCTTGCCCTCCGCGTAGACCGTCTTGCCGTCCGCGCTGGTCACGGTCAGGGGACAGCCGTCGCGGCGCAGCACGTTGACCAGTCCCAACTCCTCCAGTTTTAGGTCGTCCACCCAGAGGGTGCCGCCCTGGCCGCCCCACTGTCCGACGTACAGCGTGATCTCGCCCTCGTCGAGGCTGTTGAAGACGACCTCGACGTTCTTCCAGTCCTCCGTCGGCTTCAGCGCCCCCTCGGAGAAGAAGGTCAGCGCCTGTCCGCCCTTGCCGAGGGCCAGGAGGCGGAAGCCGCCGGCCGGCCGGAGGTCCTTCGTCTTGACCCAGCAGGAGAAGCGGTAGCAGGCGTGAGGCCGCAGTTTGACGCGCTGGCTCAGCCGGCAGTTGCCGTGCGAGGTGCCCTTGCCGGGATCCTGCATGCGGCAGGCGACCTTGCCGCCGTGAGTCGTGTCGCGGTCGGCGAAGGTGGTCGTGCCGGGGTCGTCCTGGAAGGAGAAGCCGGCAAAGCGGTCGCCCTTGACGTCCTCCAGGTCGCCGTTGACGAAATGGGCGGCGCCGTCGGCGGCGAGGACCGCTTCCCCGCGCTTGGCGACGAAGGGCGCGTCGGTGACGGGGAGGCCCTCGGCGAGGTTGGGGTCGTGGGCGAGCAGGCCGTTGCTGTAGCCGATGGGGAAGACAGCGGGAATGATCTCGATGCCGGCGCGGTCGGCCGCCGCCTTGACGCGGTCGAGGTTCTTGAAGTAGTGCGGCGGCACGCGGTCGAGGACGTTGAGCTTGTAGTCGGCGAGGACGACGCCGTTGTACCCGGCCTTGCCGGCGCGGCCGAGCAGGACGACCAACTCGTCGGCGTTCTTCTCCACCTGGAGGTTGAACGCGGCGTAGAACCAGCGGCGGGCGTAGCGCGGCGCCTCGTCGGCGCGGGCCAGCGGCGCGCTGGCGGCGAGGACGGCGAAGGTCAGACACGTCAGCAGGACCTTGCTCATCGTCTTTCCCTGTGAGAAGGAGCCGGGCGGGACAGTTTGGGCCCCGGATTACACTACCGCTGGCGGGCGATTCCGCAATACGGTCCTCGACGATTCGGCTGGCCGGCCGACGGGCCGGGTCGGCAGCGGGGTTGCCCCCGCCCCGGTAGGCCGGCATAGTCGTGCAATTTGGCCGAACCAGGTGCTGCAGCGGACCGGCCACGCAAGTCAGGTTGATCGAGCTTCGTCGCCGCGCCCGCGTGGGCCGGTTGCTGCGGGCTATCGTTCGAGGTTGACTTGCGAACGCCGCAGCAGTTCGCGATAATGCCCGGGATGGAGGGCCGAGCCATGCCGCTGCACGATTGGACAGACGAACGGGGCTGGGACAGCGTCCACCCGCTGTGGTTGACGTACCTACTGGAGTACGTGCAAGAGCGACTCCCGGAGGGGTACAAGGCGTTCCTCGGCGGCGTGCCCTCTCTGACGGTGGACTCGGGCCACGGCAAGCCGGATGTCAGCGTCCGGCAATGGGACCTGGAATCGGTTGCTGAGGCCGTGACCAGCGGCACCAGCGTCCTTGAGCCCGACCTGGAAGCGAGCGTTGCCTTCCGGCTCGCCCCGCAGCGCGCCCTCCATATCGACTTCCACGGGCAGTTGATCGCCGCCCTCGAACTCGTCTCGCCGCGCAACAAGGACCGCGCCGACGCGAAGGAGACGTACTGCAACCGCTACCTGGGCTACCTCCGCCTGGGCGTGCATCTGATGCTGGTCGATGTGCTGCCGCGCCCGAAAGGCTACTCGTTCGCGGACGTCATCACGAGCAGCTTGGGCCTGGACCTACCTCCGCTGCCGCCGCCGTTCGCTGCGGCGTACCGCGTCGGTGAGGTCGTCCCGGTCGGAGACGACATGGGCAGCCTCGTGGGCCTTTGGCGCCGCCCGCTGCGGGTCGGCCAGCCGTTGCCTACGCTGCCGCTGCCCCTGAGCGTCCACCGTGCCGTCGTGATCGACCTGGAGGAGACGTACCAACGGGCGGCGAAGCGGGCGTATCTGGATTGAGGCGACAAACCCTCTTGGGCCGGCCCTCGTCAGTTACGATCGCGTCCCCGCAGTGCTCAGGTGGGCCGAACCAGTCGCTGCAACAGACCAGCCACGGTGCGCCGAGTAACGGCGTCGTTGATCCCCGTGTAACACGGGAAA